>ENA-UOXV01000365-UOXV01000365.1-marine-metagenome-genome-assembly--contig:-NODE-365-length-64187-cov-16.125382_pt1 | contig 64187 bp, 60 predicted proteins | sample MGYA00238165_ERZ766961 | MGnify/ENA primary metagenome ERZ766961 (study PRJEB28924, sample SAMN03173240) | marine metagenome | biome: Marine; feature: Water; material: Subsurface seawater | place: North... | reverse complement strand
AAAAAAATTTTTAAGTAATTTTAAAGATAATTGATATTTTATTTTATAACCCCAGCCTCAAAAACTGGGGTTTTTTTTATTCAAAATATAATTAGTTAAAATAAAAAAAATTAAAGTAACTTATTTAATATGTGTTTGGGGAGTGGGTAGTTTTTTTTTATGCTAATAGGTGATTTTTTATTTATCATCTCAAGATAATAACTTGCTGATATTCCTTTTTCAGGTCTAAAAGTTTTAATATTTTTTATAGATAGAGTGTCTCCTTTTTTAATGTTTTTGATAGCATAAACGGATCGTCTAAAAATTTTATTTTCTAATTCATTTTTTGATCTAGTAAATTTTTTATTGTTAATCAGCTGAAAAGTTTTTCTAAGGGTTTCGTTATAAATTTTAAGTTCTTTTCCTCTAAGTGAAAAAGCTAAATCTAAACCCTTTTTTTGATTTTGGAGTGCAATATGCTTTTCAAACACAGTTGCACCTGCAATCAAAGAGTATTTTGCTACCTCTGAGCCAAGAGAATGATCAGACAAACCTACTCTACATTTAAATTTTTTTTTAAATTCCTTTATATAATTGAGATTAAAATCCGTTGATTGAGAGGGGTAATTACTTACACAATATAACAGAGTTAAATCAGTACAGCCATTTTTTTTGGCTATGAGTACAGCATTTTTAACTTCATCCATATTTGACAGTCCAGTTGATAAAATTAATGGTTTCTTTGTTTTTGCGGCTGCTTTGATTAGGTTATAGTCATTCATTTCAAATGAAGCTATTTTATAAGCAGGACAATTTAATTTTTCTAAAAAATGAATTGCTTCCTCTGAAAATGGAGTACTAAATATTTTTATCTTTTTATCTTTTGCATGTTTAAAAAGTTTCTTATGCCAATCCAAAGGTGTCTGACCTAAATTGTATAAATCCCACAAAGTATAGCCTTTCCATAATCCTTTTTTTATTTTAAAATTAATTACATTCTCTTTAATCGTCATCATATCAGGCGTGTAAGTTTGCAGTTTTATCGCATTAGCGCCGTAGGATTTGGCCATACTTATTAATTTTTTGGCATGCATTAAGGAACCATTGTGATTTGCTGATATTTCAGCTATCAAAAATGGCTCATCATTAATAAATTTATTCATGACTTGCTTTTATCATATAAATATTCTTTTTAAGAAATTTAAATCCAGAGTCTAAAAAGAAACTCTTAGATATTAGATTTTCTTTTTTAATAGATGCAATTATATTAAAATTAGTTATTTTTTTTCTTTTTAGTGTTTTCATTAACATTTGTTTGCCAAATCCTTTACGCTTGTATTTTTCTTTAATAGCTATTGAAACAGAAAGACTGTTTTTGTTAATATAATCATATCTTACATACCCAACTTTATCTTTAAATGAGCATATAAATAGCATTTTTTCATTAATTTTATTAATAAACCAAATCTTATGTTCATTAAGACTTACTATTTTTTTAGAAAAGGTTTTTCTCTCCAGAACATTTTGATTATAAAGTCTTTTAGTAAAATGAAGATCTTTAATATTTGCATATCGTATTTTCATTTTAATATTATTATTCTTTATCTTAATGTGTTTGTTATTTAGCATTTTTAATATTAATATTGCAACTTATGAAAAATAACAATTATTTAAAAATTATAGACAAAATAGAGAAGATAAGATCCAAGAATAATGTAAATTGGATGAATGTTTTAAGACTAGCTTTTAAACTTGATGCTAATCAAGCAAAAAAAATAATGCAGAAAATTAATTATGATGACAAAAAAATATCACAATTACTTAATAAACTAAGTAAATAAAGATACTATTGTAATTCTGGTAAATAATAAATAATCTATGATCTTTAATTTAATAATTTTAAAATGAATATTGTAAAAAAAACACTTCATTTTTTAGATCCTAGCTTAAAAATTTCAGCCTTTTATTTAATTTTATTATTGGTTTTGAATGCTCTTGCTGAATCTTTGTCAATTGCATTAATTATACCTATTATATTATTTTTATTTGATAATAATTTAATCGATACTTATCCCAAAATTTTCGCTTTTATTGAGTTTTTTTCTCCATTTAAGTATTTAGCCAAAGCATATTCTCAAAACATATTAATTATTTCTGGTTTATTAGTTATTTTTTGTTCTTTCATTATATTAAGAATAATTTTTAATATATTATTTTTATATTATAAGGCTGACTTGCAATTAAAAACCAGGTACTTAGTTTCAGAAAAATTAATGGAAGGGTATTTTAACATTCCAGGAGATAAGTTTTTTAATAAAAATAATAGTAGCTTGGCATTTTCTGCCATTAGTGAGACACAGCATGTCAGTACTTGTGTGGGCTTACTCTTCGTTCTTATATCTGAATTTTTTTTATTGATGTGTGTATTTCTAGTTCTTATAGTTTATCAAACTGAAATAACAATTTTTATATCTATAATTATTGGAGCTTCATCTTACGTTTTTCTTATATTTTTCAAGAAAAAAATAGATTTATTTGCTGTCACAAGAAGAGAGGGAGAAGAGAAGAATATGCAACAAGTTTATGAAATGTTTGATGGTTTATTTGAAATAAAATCATATGGATCAATAGGATTTTTTGTAAATAAATATTTATTGAATTTAAAAAATTACTTGAAAAATTTAAAATTTTCTGAAGTTTTACCTGGGTTACCCAGGTTATGGTTAGAATTTATCTCACTATTAACTATTACTCTGTTGTTAGTTTACATGATTGATAGTAATTTTTCACAAGCAATGATTATTTCTACGCTTGGTTTATATATTGCAGCAGTTTTTAGGTTGATGCCATCAGTAAACAAAATAATTAATGCAATACAAGCTATTAAATACCTTGAACCAATAATAGACAATCTTTTAGTTGATTTTGATTCAATCGATAAGAATAGTTCCTTTGTAAAAAAAGATCTTCAAAAAACAAAAATGAACTCTAAAATAATTCTGTCAAATGTGACTTATGGATATAACAAAGATAAATTAATTTTGGATAATTTATCTTTAACAATTAACAAAAACCAAAAAATTGGCATTTCAGGACAAAGTGGATGTGGTAAATCAACTTTAATTAAAATTTTAGGAGGCTTGATCAAACCTAATAATGGTCAATTTATAATAGATGATAAAATTCAAATAAAAGATGATTATTTAAATTTAAAAGATATTAGTTTTGTTCCTCAAAATATTTTTATACTTAATGATACCATAAGGAAAAATATAGCATTTGGAATTGACGATGAAAAAATTGATGATGAGAAAGTGAATAATTGCATAAAGCAAGTGCAGTTAGATCAAATGCTCAATACACTTAGTAATGGGGTAAATCACAATTTATTGGAAAGAGGAAAAAATTTATCTGGAGGACAAATACAGAGAATTGGAATTGCTCGAGCCTTATATTTTGAGCCTGATGTCATAATTTTTGATGAATCGACTAGCTCATTAGATAAAACAAATGAGGAAAAAATTTTAAAGCTAATTGAAGAAATATCTAGTAATAAAACAATAATATTTGTAACCCATAGAAAAGAAGTGTTAAGTTTTTGTGATATAACTTATCATATGAAAGACAAAAAAATTTATGTTCAATAACAAAACAATATTAATAACTGGTGGAACAGGATCATTTGGAAAAAAAATAGTCAAAAAATTACTTAAAAACTATAAACCAAAAAAAATAATAATATATAGTAGAGATGAATTAAAACAGTACAATCTTCAAATGGAACTAGCTAAATTTAAAAAAATTTTAAGATTCTTTATTGGGGATGTAAGAGACCTGCCTAGATTAAAAAAATCTTTAGAAAATGTAGACTATGTTGTCCACGCTGCAGCTCTGAAGCATGTTCCTGTAGCTGAATACAATCCTTTTGAAGCAGTAAAAACTAATATTGTAGGAACACAGAATGTGGTTGATGCCGCTTTGGAACAAAGAGTGGAAAAGGTTATTTCATTGAGTACAGATAAAGCCTCATCACCAGTAAATTTGTATGGAGCAACAAAACTTACGGCAGACAAGCTTGTAGTTGCAGGAAATTATCATAAAGGAGTTGCTACTACCAAATTAGCAGTTGTAAGGTATGGTAATGTTTTTGGAAGTAGAGGATCAATAGTTCCTTATTTACTTAATTTTAATCAAGATAATAAGTTTCCAGTAACAGATTTGAGTATGACGAGGTTTAATATTACTCTTAACGATAGTGTAGAATTTGTATTAAAGTGTTTTGCAAATATGTGGGGGGGGGAAATTTTTATACCAAAGTTACCATCATATAGATTAGCTGACTTAGTTACAGCACTTTCAAAAAACATTAAAATTAAAATTATTGGTATTCGACCTGGTGAAAAAATTCATGAAGAGATGATCTCAATCAATGACGCACTAAATACTTTAGAATGTAAGGATAGATATATAATTTGCCCAAGTCCACAATTTACAAATTGGAACATCAAAAAGTATAAAGAAAAATTTAAAGCAAAAAAGTGTAAAGACAACTTTTCATATTCTAGTGACAAAAATAATTTCTTAAAAATTGGTGAATTAAAAAGAATGGTAAAAGATAATTTTAAAGATTTTGAGTTGGGTAATTAACGGTACTTTTTAAATGATAAATTACGGCAAGCATTTTATAGGTGGTAACAAGAACATTAATCCTGATGGTTTAGTCATTTTTAGCCTCAGATTTTCTAACTCTATTAATGTAGTCTGTTAAAGATTCATTTTCTAATACATCAATTTTCCTTACCCATGAATCTATTAAATCACCATAATCTTCTGCAAGTGTATCACCAGTCACCCCACCTGATCCGAGCTTTATTCTCTTAGGTTTAAAATCTTCTTTAGTATCTTTTAAAAAATCTTTCCATCCACCAGTATTTGTTTCACTCCATTTTTCAAACTGTTGTAACAGTTGATCTAACTCTAGCTGCGCTTCTTCTGCAGCTGTTTCACTAGCCACCAATAAATCTTCTTTTACTGTTGGTGCTTTTTCAATTGGCTTACTTATTGTCATATAATCTCCTAGATTGTTCATGCAGCTGTGGGTGTAAATTCATTAGTGTGTGCGACCCTAAAAGAAATGCCACAGCTACAGTCGGAAAATACCAGCGCTGTGGATTATTGTGAAATCTCAAGTGAAATAAGATTCAAATATTTTTTTGTAAAATATTTTTTTGGTTTTGTTTTAAAATTTTTGTAATTTTTTTAGAGTTAGTATTTGAACCATTAGCTATTTCTAAAACTAACTCTATACCAAACTATTTCTTGAAGCTAATACCAGAGAGGAAAGGTTGTTTAACGGATTCTAGGACACACACAGATTCCGATGGCACCACTATCAATCCAACTTACCACGTATAGTATTACTGTACTTCTATGAGCTTCTATGGAGCTCGCAGCTACTTTTTTTTCTTAACAAAAACAATATAACTGAACTGTGAGAGGAGCGGATGCGCAGCATCTGCGACTGTTGATATTGCTGGCGAATTTGAATCTTTATTTCGATCTGTCGTTAAACTGTCGGTGTTTATTAATTATAAATAATAGAATCATTTATTCTTAAATCATGCTATTGTTTGCTTATGTTAAATGAGGTGTGTGAGATTTATAATGAAGTCTTTTGATTACAAATCAATTGCTCTACCAGCTGAGCTACAAGGGCATTTGTTTACGTTTGAACTTTTTACTTTGAAAGATCAATTAAATCAATGCATAAAAAAAATGTTGAATTTAATTGCTCTTCTTAGCCATAAGTCATTAATAAAATTTCTGGGAATCGTAATTGTTCACTTAAGAAATTGACACAAGCAATCTTAGTTACAAAAAAATGGTACAGATTTAGTTAAAATATAAGCTTATGAATCAAGAATATTATTTTTAAAAATGTCTAAAAGTATTTTAACATAAAAAAAGGATTGTAGAAAAATTTAGATTTATATATATAACTGATTACTGCAATATAATGAATAACAATTACAATACAAAAATATCATATTTAATAAATAAATTACAGGATAGATAAGTGGGATCTTGGAATTTATTTTGGAAATATAATAAAGGAAATTTGTTTCCAAAAGAAAATTTAGTAAAATTTTTATCTGTTACAGAAAGTTTTTCACAAAAAAAAAATATTTTAGATATTGGTTTTGGTTCATTAAGTAATCTAGCGATGTCAAAAAAGTTAGGTTACGTACCTCATGGTATAGATATTGCAAATGCAGCATTAAAAAAAAAAGAGGGATATATAATAAAGAAATTTCACCCTCCCAAAATACCATTTAAAAACAAAACATTTGGAGTGATATATTCTTGCCAAGCTATTTATTATAATTGGAATAATTTGAATTCAGTCCTGTCTGAATTATACAGAGTGTTAGATGATGGGGGAAAATTTTTTATAGATTTTAGAACAAAAAATTATATTTGGACCAAAACAAAAGGAATTAAAGTAAGTAAAAATGTTATCCAGTGGAGTGAAAAAATGCCAGTTAAATTCTTAAGAGGGCTTAAGTTGTATCAACCATATAGTAAAAAAGATTTAAGAGTTTTATTTAAAAAATTTGATAATTTAAGAATAGATGTTACCTCTAATAATTTTTTAGGAAGAAAAGAAGAATACTATTTAGTAACTGGATATAAAAATATATCAAAGAAAGATAAAAAAAATTTACAAGGTAACTCTTTTGAAAGTTATCAAAAAAAATTATAATGATTAAGGTTTTAATTTTAGATGTTAAAAATGGGAATTTAAATTCTCTATTTAATATTATAAAAAAAAAAATTACAAAAAATGTTATAGTTAGTGGTGCAAAAAGAGATATAGAAAATGCCACTCATATAATTTTTCCTGGTGTCGGTGCATATGGTGAGGTGATGCGTAAATTGAATAAAAATATATGTATTAAAACATTAAAGAAAAATATTTTAATAAAAAAAAAACCTTTTTTAGGTATATGTGTTGGTATGCAGGTATTGTTTTCAGAAAGCAATGAGTTTGGAAATTCAAAAGGCTTAAACTGGATAAAAGGAAAAATTACAAATTTAAAGAAACCAAATATAGGCTGGTCAAAGATAAATATTTTAGAAGAAAACAAAATTATAAAACATGATTTATCATCAAAGGAATTTTATTTTTTACATAATTTTTATATTAAAAAAAACAAAAGTTCTGTAGCTATTTTAAATTCCAATATCTCAGCCGTAATAAATCAAGATAATATTTATGGTACACAGTTTCACCCAGAAAATAGTCATGAACAAGGTGTAGAGTTACTTAAAAACTTCACTAATATATAAATATATGTGTCCTGAAACAAATGAACAACAGAGAATTATAAAAGTAATAAAAAAATTATAAAATCATGATTATAGCAATCATACCCGCAAGAAAAGGTAGCAAAAGAATAAAAAATAAAAATATAAAACTTTTTTTAGGTAAACCTATTATAGATTATTCAATTTATGAGGCCCAAAAAGCTAAAATTTTTGATGAGATTGTTGTATCAACTAATTCTAAAAAAATACTTAATCATTCGGTTAAACTTGGAGCAAAAAATTCTTTCATTAGAGATGAAAAAATATCTGATGATGCCACTGGTATTCTTGAAGTGATGGCTGATGCAGCAAAAAAAATAATTAAGTTACATAATAATAAAATTAAATATCTATGTTGTATTTTTGCTGCATCACCATTGATACAATATAAAGATTTGCGTAAAGGTTATTCTGAAATAAAGAAAAATAAATTTGATTATGTTTTTTCAGCAACCAATTATAGCTATCCAATTGAAAGATCATTTAAAATCAAAAATAATTGCATAGAAATGCTTAACAAAAAAAATTATGCAAAAAAATCTCAATTTTTTGATGAAACTTATCATGATGCGGGCCAATTTTACTTTGGTAAAATTGAAAGTTGGTTAAATAAAAAAATAATATTTAATAGTAATTCAAAAATTATCAAATTATCCAATTGGAGAGTGCAAGATATTGATGTTAAGGATGATTGGAAAAGAGCAGAGATTTTATACAAAAATTTATAAGATGAATATAGTAGCAATTTCTTATCAGCCAAATTGTACAAATTATATAGAGGCAGTTTTAAGCTATTTTCCCAAAACAAAAAAAATATTTATTAAAAAAGAAGCTTATTTAAATAATAAAGAAGCTATTTTGTTAATGATAAAAAAAAAAATCCAAAATTCAAATTGTTTTTTAATATCAGGAACTAGTGCAACAGATAATTTTGAAAAAAAAGTTAGAAAATTATTTTATAGATTAAAACTTCCAGTTTTTATTATTTTAGATAGCACATTTAATATTAAAAAAAGATTTATAAAAAATGATTATTTGAATCCTGCTATCTTTGTAAACGATAAGTATTCAAAAACACTACTATTACAGAATAAATTCTTAGATAAAAAAATTTTTAATTTTGGAAACATATATTTGGAAAAATTATTAAAAAAAAATAACAAACCGAGGGATGTAAATAGTAAAGAAATTCTTTTAATAAGCCAACCTTTGTCAGAAAGAAACAAAAATTTCAATGAAATTTCATGTTTTAAAATTTTATATAACTTATCCTGTAAAAATAATTATTCACTGAGTGTTAAGACTCATCCAAGAGAAAACATTAATAAATGGAATAAGTTATACAAAAAATACAATTTTAATATCATTTCTAAAAAATTTAATAGAGTTAATCTCAAAAAATATAAATATATATTTGGTATTAACACAGAAAGCTTTTTGGAGTGTATCACTCAAAATAAGGGAACTTTTGCTTTAAATTTTACTAGAATTTATAAAGATAACTATTGTATTCGAAATAAATTGGTAAGGTCAATTGAAAATCAAAAAAAATTAAATGAAATATTCTTAAAAACTAGTACTAATAATAATGCAAAATCTTTAATTCAAAAAAATGTTGTTGGAAAAAAAATTTTTAATCAAATCAAACATGAAACAAAAAAATACTTTTAGATTTAAATATTGTAAAATTTGCTTACAAACTGACACAAGACCTCAATCTAAATTTACAGAACAGGGTATATGTCCAGCGTGTAGTTATTATCTTACAACTAAAGAAATTGATTGGGATCAAAGGTTACAAATTCTAAAAGACTTTGTTGCTAAAAATAAAACCTCAAAATTTTATGACGGTGTGTTAGGTGTTAGTGGAGGAAAAGATAGCACCAGACAGGCTTTGTGGTTAAGGGAAAAACTTAATTTAAACCCTTTATTAGTCTGTTTAGCATATCCACCCGAACAAGTAACTGATAGAGGTTGTGAAAATATATCAAACCTTATTGAATTAGGTTTTGATGTCATAATCGAAAGTTTAGCACCCAAAACTTGGAAATCAATAATGAAATCTTGTTTTGATGATGATGCTAATTGGTGCAAAGCATCTGAACAAGCTCTCAAATCAAGTGCAATCAAAGTTGCAATAAGAAAAAAAATTAAAATTGTTTTTTGGGGTGAGAATTCAGCTCTTCAGCTAGGAGATCTAAAAACGAAAGGTAGGTCTGGGTGGGATGGCAATAACAATAGGTATACAAATACATTAAAGGGTGCTGATATGAAATGGATATTAGATTATGGGTATGATTATAAAGATGTATTTTCCTATGAATATCCCAAAGAAGAGGATTTTAAAAAAAATAAAATTCAAATAATATACATGGGCTGGTTTTTAAAAGACTGGAGCTTAGCTAATAATGGAAGCTATGCAATATTAAGTAATTTAGAAATTAGAACAGATAAGCCAGAAAACACTGGTGACTTATATGGTACAACTTCATTAGATGAGGACTGGGTAACACTTAATCAAATGATAAAATATTATAAATATGGTTTTGGCAGAGCAAGTGATTATGTAAACGAAGAAATAAGAATTGGAAATTTATCAAGAGAGCTAGCAGTAGAATTTGTTAATAAATATGATGGAAAATGTAGTGATAAATATATATCTAGCTTTTGTAAATATTTAGGAATATCCAAGCAATATTTTTGGAAAAAAATTAAAAGTGTTACAAATAAAAGACTCTTTAAGATTAATAACAGTAAAATTAGAAAAAATTTTAAAGTGGGAGTGGGATATTAATTAGTATGCCAATAAACTCATTGATTGTTGGACTAGGTAAAATAGGGCTGTTATATGACTTAAATAAAAAGATATCATTAACTCACTCAAAATGCATAAACACGAACAAAAAATACAACCTAATAGGTGGGATTGATAATAACTTAGCAAATTTAAGAAAATTTAAAAATAAATTTAATAAACCAGTCTGGAATAGTATTAGCAATTGTGATTTAAAAGAAAAGATTGATTTGGTTATTATATCTACAAATATAGAGCAAAGGTATGAAAATGTTAAAGAAATAATTCATCATATAAAACCTAAAAATATTTTAATTGAAAAACCAATAAGTGATAGTTTAACAGCCTTAGGATTAATAAAGAAAATAGCAAAAAAAAATAAGATTAATATTTATGTTAATTATCCAAGAAATAATTCCAACTTAATTAATTTTTTAGGAAAAAAAATAGATAAAATTAAAAAAAAAACATTAAAAAAAATTATAATCACAGTTCCAAATCCTATAAAAATAAATATTTTTCACTATATACAATTATTATTTTTTTTAGTTAAGAGAAATAAGTATAAAGATTCTTACTTATTTCATCCAAAAGAAAAAATCTTAAACAAAAATTTTGCTTATTTAAAATATATAGATTTTGAAATTTATTATATTTTTGAAACAAATTTGAATTATAGAAAAGGGAGTTTTAATATTTGTTTTAAAAATGAAGAGATAAACTTTGAAAGGTCAGTTTCAAAATTAAATTTTTTAAAATTTAAAAAGGGTAGTACAATTTTTAATGATCAAACTCTAGAGAGTAGTAAAAAATTTGAATACGAAAACAATCAGGCAAATGTTTACAATAAGATTTCTGAGAGATTAAATAAACATAAAAAAAATAATTTGATTACAATTGATGATGAAAATATATATTTGAAGTTTTATAAAATTTTTTTATGCAATTAGAAAAATATAATTCATTAGATTCAAGAGATTTTAAAAAATTAAAAGAAGTCTTTAATACTAAAATTCTTTCTGACTTTCTCGCTAAAGGAAATAAAAAATTCTATGGTGGTAAATATGTGCAAAAATTTGAAAAAGAGGTTCAAAGTTATTTTAAAGTTAAATATGCAATCACGGTTAATTCATGGACATCAGGATTAATTTGCATAATGGGGGCTCTAGATATTGAGCCTGGTGACGAAGTTATTTTACCAAGTTGGACAATGTCTGCTTGTATGACAGCAATATTGAATTGGGGGGCCATTCCTATCTTTGCTGATGTGGATATAGACAGTTACTGTATTGATCCTAATTCAGTTAAGAAATTAATTAACAAAAAAACCAAAGCAATAATGGCAGTGGATATTTTTGGAGGTAAGGCTGATTATAAAGTTTTAAAAAAAATAGCTGACAGAAAAAAAATTCATTTAATTTGTGATTCTGCTCAATCGATAGGCTCTAAATATTATGGTAAATTAGCAGGCACTATGTATGAGGCAACAGGGTATAGTTTAAACTGCCACAAGCATATTCAAACAGGTGAGGGTGGTTTAATACTGACAAACTCAAAATATGTAGCTGAAAAGTGTTTTAGAATAAGAAATCATGGTGAAAATCAAACCTCAAAATCAAAAAAGCAGTTAATTAATAATTTAGGATATAATTTTAGATTAACTGAATTACAAAGCGCATTAGGGATTTCTCAATTAGAAAAATTAAAAGAAAAAGTAAAATCAAGACAAAAGATAGCAAGAATATTTGATAAAGAGTTAAATAAATTTAATTGGCTAAAGCTTTCTGTGCCATCTAGATTAGTTGAGAACTCCTATTATGTCTATCCAATAAGACTTTTAGTGAACAATAAGATAAAATTAAAATCTATAACTAGCTTAATTTGCAAACGTTTTAAAGAATCAGGCTTTGATGCGGCATCACTTGGGTACACGACGTTGCATAAGTTAGATGTTTCAAAAAAAAAAATATTATATGGAAGTAAAGGTTTTCCTTGGTCCTTAAATAAAAAAATTCCAAAAACTAATTTCACAAATATCGAAAAACTTAATAAGTCAGTAATTTTAATTCAAATGTGTAAGTATGAATTAAAAAAGAAAAAAGAAATAGATTATGTTAAAAAAATTATAAGAAAAATTTTTTCAGATGTTCAAAATTTATTATGAAAAAAATATACTTAATTACAAGACAAAATAATTTTTTTTTTAATTCACATTTAAACATTTTTAAAAAATTGAATATTAGTTATACAGGTGTTATTGTAGATAAAAAAAAATATACTAAAGATCAAAAAAAAAATATTTTAAGCAGAATCGATATTAAACTATTTGATATCAGCCCCTTAAGAGATAAAAAAATATATTATATTAATCATAATAGTAAAGAATTTATAAGTTTTTTAAAAAATAATAATGCAGAATTATTAATCAATCTTGGAACACCAAGAATATTTAATAAATTGCAGATTAAAAATTTACCTCCAATTTTAAATTGTCACCCAGGAATTTTACCTTATTATAAGGGGTGCAGTACACCAGAATGGGCATTTTTGAATAAAGATAATGTTGGTGGTACAGTTCATTTAATGAATGAGAAAATTGATGATGGCAAAATACTTTTTACAAAAATTTTTAAGAAAAAAAAATTTAAGAATTATAAAGAATTTAGAACTTATGTTCATTTATCTTGTATTAAATTTTATTGTCGAGTCATAAAAATAATTATTTCTACTCCAAGCATTGATAGGATTATTCACAAAAAAGTTGCTATAAACTCTGAGAATGGTAAATATTGGAAGCCAATGAATAAACTCAATTTTGAAAAACTTATTAAATTTATAGAAAAAAGTTATCAATAAAATAATGAAAATAAATTATTATGAGAAGTAGAATCATAGGTTCTTTGATTGTTAAGGACAATATTGTGGTGCAATCTTTTGGTTTTAAAAATTATTTACCAGTAGGTGATGTAAAAATTTGCTGTGAAAATCTAAATAATTGGGAGGTTGATGAAATTATCATAACATCAATTGACAGATCTAAATATAATTTGGGTCCAGACCTAGAATTGATAGATGAGGTCTCTAAATCTGGAATATCGACTCCAATTACTTATGCTGGTGGTATAAGAAATCTTAACGATGCAGAAAAAGTTATTTCTAAAGGAGCCGATAGAGTTTGTATTAACAATTTAATTATGACTAATATTTCTAGCATTAAAGATATAGCCCTTTCAATTGGAAGCCAGTCATTATTAGCAAGTATTAATATAATAAAAAGTAATAATAATTTTTTTTGGTTTAACTATATAAACAAAAATTTATTACCTATTGAGTCAATTCCACTTGATTTACTTCATTATGTTTCAGAAATAATTATCACTGATGTGAATAATGAAGGTTCAGATGACAAATTCGATTTAAAAGTAGTAGATATTACAAAGAAAATTTTTAAAAAAAAAAAAGTAATTTTTTTTGGAGGAATAAGCACAAAAAAAAAAACCAGTTTAATAAAAGAAAAAATAATTAACTCATCATATGCGATTGGAAATTTTTTTTCCCACAAGGAACTAGCAAACCAGTATTTTAAATAATGAAAAATAAATTACAGTTTTGTGTAAGATGTTTATATTCATCAGAACACCCATTAAATATAACTTTTAATGAAAAAGGCTTATGTAGTGGATGTCAAATACATGAAGAGAAAGATGTATTGGACTGGAGTGAAAGATTAGAAAAATTAAAAAAAATTATTTCTCCATATAAAACAAAAAAAGGTAACTATGATTGTATTGTTCCAATTACAGGAGCTAATGACAGTTATTATATTTTACACTTAGTAATTAATGTTCTTAAATTAAATCCTCTACTAGTTCACTATAATTCATATTTTAATACTCAATTAGCAATAAAAAATTTAACTAATTTAAGAATTAAATTTAATAGAGATATTATTATTAAAAATGTAAATCCAATTAAAGTTAAAAAAATAACCAAAGATTCTTTGATTAATTTAAGAAGTATGTATTGGCATGTTCTTGCTGGACAGACAGTTTTTCCAGTTCAAGCGAGCATCGATTATAAAATTCCTTTAATTATATGGGGAGCACATCAAGGCATCGAACAAGTTGGAATGTTTTCTTATACTCAAGAAGTTGAGATGACTAGAAGATATAGAAAAAATCATGATTTAATGGGGTGTGAAGCTACAGATCTTATAAAGCCTTATCAAAATTTAAAAGAAGAAGATGTTTTTGAGTATTTTTATCCATCATTTAAAGATCTTGCTGATGTTGGTACAAAGGGAATATATTTGAATAATTATTTTAGATGGGACCCTAAATGGCAACACGAAAAAATGATAAAACTTTATGATTATAAAACGAGTGATCTAAATAGAACTTTTGATACTTATGATTACAATCATTGTTATAATTATATGGATATTCATGATTATATTAAACTTTGTAAACATGGTTACTCAAAAGTTACTGATCATGCTTCTAGAGAAATCAGATTTGGCAGAATATCAAGGGAACAAGGATTGGAATTAGTAAAAATTTATGAAACGAAAAAATTGAAATTCAGTAAACTATTTACTCAATGGTTAGGGATTAAAGATGAGTCACTTAATTATTTATTTAATAGATTTAAGAATCCAGAATATTGGAAAAGAACTAATGCTTCAAGCTATGAGCAAAATCTATTGTCATCAAAAATTAAAATATCAAAAAGAAAAGATACAACTAAAAAAAAGTTTTTTTTTATCAAAACTGATAAAATTAATTTAGATTCTCAACCTAAATATATAATCTTTGGAAAGGGTTATGAGAACTAATGTTCGTATTTGATGAGTATAATTCAGATAGCTCAATACAAAACATAATAATTAGATTGTTAGCTTTTTTTAAATATGAAATTTTTTTTCTAAAATCAATTAAAAAAAAAAGCAATATAAAGATTAAGCCTCTCCAACTAGAAGGTCTTGACTGGATCAATGATCAAGAAAATAGCGCTCATGATCCAGAAAAATTATCATTTAATAGCGAAAAAGAAATATTAAAAAAAAATTTTACTTATAATATTTTAAATCTATTCAATCACAAACATACAATAGCGGAGTTAACACCTATTTTAAGGCGTTCAGTTAATTGGAATCATATGAGTATTGTTTCAAAAATTGATGTTTTTTTAAATAACAGATACTCACAATCTTTAGTTTCAAAACCTAGTTGTTATTTATTGATCTTTAGTAAAAGTAATTTAATTTTACCAAATTTTCAGAATTCTGTATATGTTTACAGATTATCTTTTTTGAGTAGCGCACATTATATTATTAATATTTTTATTAAATTATTAAATTTTATTCAAAAAAAAATAAAATCGCTCATTGGAGCAAAACTTATCAAAAAAAGAAATAATGAAAATTATAAATTTAAAAATTTAAAAGTTTTGCATATTTTACATCACGGTATGCAATATGGATCATGGCAAAAAGACTATATAAATTATGAAAAATCTAAATTTAAAAAAGAAGAAGTTGGATATTTAGATTATGCAAAAGATTACAAATACAAAAATATACCATATTTTTTTATACAGCCTAATTTTTTGAAAATGGTTAAATTTGTAAATTTCAACTTTTTAAAAAATTTTTTTTATTTAATTTTTTCTTCACGTTCATCCAATCAAATACAAACATCCTTATTATACGCAAGAATTTTTTTAGAAATAAAACATTATCAATTTGTTTTTTCATCATTTAAGAAAACAAAAATTGCTATTATAGATTATGAAGATTTGTGTCCGCATTCAATTATACTTGCATTGCAAAACTGTGGAATAAAAACAATTGCAATACAACAAAGATTTAATAATGTAAATTTTCATTATCCTCAAGTTATCTTAGATTATTATCTTGTGTGTAGTCAGTTAATAAAAAAAAAGATGATAGAGAACAAAAATGTCAAAAAAATTGTAACATGCAATCAATGGAGAACAAAGCTATTTGAGAATAAGATAAAAAAATTTAATATTAATAAAAAGATAAAACTTATAACAGCTCTTCCATATTTCTATTATATGGATAGGAATTTATCAAACCCATCAATTACAGTAAATGATAAAAATACTGATTATTTTATAGAACAATTAATTAGACTAAGTCACGACTTTGACCATTTACAAATTTTATTAAAATTTAAAAATTTACGATGGTTACAGAATGAACATTCTTCAAATCTTTTATATAAATTAAAGTTAAATAAAAAAATTAAAATAGAAAATGATTTAAGCTCTTATGATTGTTGTGGAATATCTGATTTGGTTATTGGCAAACCAACGAGCTTGTGCGACGAAACAATTTCTGCAAAAATACCCACTCTAATATCTTTAGATAACAATAATTTTATTACCAAAGTAAGCAATATGTATGACTATTTTCATAAAGATATCCTAGTTACAAATTACATGGATTTAAAATTTAAAACTCAAAGTATTTTAAATAGAGACCCTCATTATATGGCAATATTTAAAAACCTATCTCGAAAAGTTTATGATAATGGTGTTTTTAATAATTCAGATAAAATAACGAATGAAATTAATAAAATTTACCAGGAGCTTACTTGAGAACAATAAAAGAAAGTATAGATTTTATACCAAATAATGAAAATATTTTTTTTCATTGTAAGATTAAATCAATTTGTGCGGATAGAAACTATAGATCTTTCTCTCTTTCTTTGGTGAACTTATTAAAAGAGAAAAAACTTAAAAGTTTAATAATTCCAACCTATACATATAGTTTTACAAAATCGTCTGTATTTAATAGAGAAATTACACCTTCTGAGGTTGGTAGGTTTTCTGAGGAGATTAGATCTAGTTATCCAAGTATACAGAGATCTCTAGATCCAATATTTAGTTGTGTGGATGTTTTAAAATCTGGGTTTATTGACAATAAAATTATGTATTCTTCTTTCGATAAAAATTCAATATTTTATAAATGGAATAAAATTAATGGTGTAGTTGTAAACTTTGGTTTAGATGAGCTATTCACAACTCAATTACATTTTATTGAGAGAGAACTTCAAGTGAATTATAGATCTATGAAGAAATTTAAGGGATCCATTATTTTTGATAATCTTAATCAAAAAATTGAATATGATTTTTTTTGTAGAAAAAATACTACTAGTACATTTTTTAATAGAAAAAAAATTATGAACGATATGATAAAAGATAACATTTTAAATCATAAATATTTTTCAGGTATAAATGTCATGTGGTTTAGATCGAATGATCTATTTACTTTTTTAAATAAAAAGATTAAAAATGACTATAACTATTTAATATCATAAAATTATTTAACACTAAAGTATGATAAATTCATTCATAAAACCTATATTTAAATTAAATAGAAGTATTACAGGCCAAGGAACACTTGATACTCTAAAATTTATAAAAAAACAATTTAAGCTTTTAAATATTAAAAAGATTAAATCTGGAACCAAAGTTTTTGATTGGAAAATTCCTAAAGTTTGGAAAATTTTTGATGCCTACATTCTTGATGATCAAGGTAAAAAAATTATAGATTTTAAAATAAGTAATTTACATATTATCAATTATTCTAAAAAAATTTCTAAATGGTTTTATTTTAAAGATATAAAAAAAAATATTTACTTTTTAAAAAGACTTCCATCTGCGATTCCTTATGTAACTTCTTATTATAAAAGAAATTGGGGTTTCTGTTTAAGTTATAATGATTATAAAAAAATAGATCACTCCAAAAAATATTTTTTTAAAATTGATTCAAAATTTGAAGATGGTTATTTAAATTATGGTGAAGCATTAATAAAAGGCAAATCCAAGAAAGAAATATTATTGTCTACTTATGTTTGTCACCCATCAATGGCTAATGATGAGCTTTCTGGACCAGCAGTCTTAACTTATTTGGCTAATTGGCTATCAAAAAAAAAAAGAAATTTCTCTTACAGAATAATTTTTGTGCCTGAAACAATCGGCTCAATTTCATATATTTCTAAAAATTATACTAATATTATGAAAAATTGTTTTGGCGGTTATAACTTCAGTTGTGTAGGAGACAGAGGCAATATATCATTTATAAAATCCAAGTATAATAACACTTTTATTGATTTTGTTTCTGAATATGTTTTGAAGAAAAATAAAATACCTTTTAAAAACCATAGTTATATGGACAGAGGATCTGATGAACGACAATATTGTTCTCAAGGAGTAAATTTAGGTCTTAATACTATAATGAGAACAAAATTTAATGATTTTAAAGAATATCACACATCTCTAGATGATTTAAATTTTATAAATGAAAAATCGCTAAAACACAGTTTGAAAGTGTCAAAATTATTGATTTCATATATTGAAAACTCATACTTTCCAATGAGTAAAATAATCTGCGAACCATTTATGACTAAAAGAAATTTATATACATCAATAAATTTTATTAAAGAAAATAAAGATAGAGGAATTTTAGATGTCCTCAATTATTGTGATGGAAATAATAATATTGATCAAATTGTCAATTATACAAATATTAATAAGAATAAAGTTTTAAGCCATGTTAATAGATTAAAAAAATTAAAGATTATTAAGTAAATTTCAGAAAGAATACCTTGAGTAATATGAAAATATTAGATTTATTTTTTGATCGGTAATAAATTTATAAAATTTAAGTTTAGTTTTCGCAAATTCTAATCTATCTTTTTTTTTATATTTTAAAAAATTAGTTATATATCTCAAGTCATCACCACTCATTATAATTGTGGGACCATATTTTTTTTCAATTTTTTCTTTTATGAGATTGGCAATAGTAGATTTTCCAGATCCAGATAAACCTGTGATCCAAAAAAGAATCCCTTTTTTTCTATCTATCTTCATATGAATCTAATAAATTGTTACTAATCAGCATTTATTTTGATATTAAATTAATCATGACACGAAATTTAAATTTTCCTATCCTTGAACTTGAGAAAAGAATTATATCAAATAAAAATAGGTACAAGCTAAAAAGTGAAGAAAGTGAAGAAATTAAAAAAACTTTATATAATCAAAATATTCTCATTACTGGAGCTTGTGGCTCAATAGGCAAATTATTTTCAAAAAAAATATATAATTTTAATTTTAAGAAAATCTATTTTCTTGACAAGAATGAAAATGCTTTGGCTGATTTAAATAGAGAGCTTTTGCTTTTAGATGAAAAAAAAATTAAAAAAATAAATTTTGTTTGCACTGATATTACATCTTTTAATTTAGATAATTTTTTATTCAATAATCGAATTCAACATTATTACAATTTTGCAGCAATTAAGCATGTACGTAGTGAGGAAAATTTAGAGTCACTAAAATATATGTTTAAAACAAATACAAGTAGTTTTTGTCCAAATAAAAAAAATTATCTTAAATTATTTTTTTCAATTTCAAGTGATAAATCAGTTTTACCGCAAAGTTTTTTAGGAATTTCAAAGTATTTTATGGAAATATATTTGTCTAATTTTGCTAAAATAAATAAATCAGTCTTTGTTTCTTCAGTTAGATTTGCAAATGTTTGCTTTTCAGAGGGTAGCTACTTGAAGTATGTAAAAGAAAGAATAGAGCAAAAAATTTGTTTTGGACTACCTATGAATATAAAGAGATATTTTATAACACATGATGAAGCCATTAGTTTGTGTTTTAAATCTATATTGAATAAAAATAAAAATAAAATTTTAATGCCTAGTGATAAACTAATGAATAAAGAATATAAGTTGTCATTTTTAGTTAAAAAATTACTCCACTTGTATGGATATAAAATTAAATATTCAAAAAAAAAATTGTTGATAAAAAATAATTTATTTCCCGTAATACCTTCCAATGAAAACTTAGAAGGGCAAAAAAATTATGAAGAGTTTTACAATAAAAGATTAGATAAAGTTATCTATGATAATGATCTGCAAACTATGAAGGTTAATCTGTCACATAAGATTAAGGTCAATGGAATTATTAAAAAGTTACTAATGCTTAAATCTAAAAATAAGATTACCAAATTAATACAAAAAAAAATTAATACATTTAAACCTAAAAAAAAAACAATTAAAGTAAGTCACTTGATATGATAATTAAGGAATTAATTAAATTTAAGAATAAATTAAAACTTAAAAGGTTAGAATTGCACACTCCTTTTTTTGCTAATAATGATATTAAATATTTAACAAAATGTATTAATAGTACTTTTGTTTCAACACAGTCTGGTCTTTATATTCAAAAATTTAAGTCAAAGCTTTTAAGTATAACAAAATCAAAATATATTATTTTATTAAATTCAGGTAGTAGTGGAATATATCTAGGATTAAGGTCATTAAATGTTAAAAAAAATGAAGAGGTTTTGATGCCAACTTTAAACTATATAGCGAATGCAAATGCTGTTAAATCTCTTAATGCAATACCGCATTTTATAGACAGTGAATTTGACAGCTTAGGTATAGACATTAAAAAGCTTAAGCTATATCTTAAAAAAAATTTTAAAATTTCAAAAAAAAAAACAATAAACATTAAATCAAAAAATACTGTTAGCTGTCTCATAGCAACACATATATTTGGTGCTTCTTGCAATATAGACGAATTAACTAAACTATGTCGCAGATATAATATTAAGCTCCTTGAAGATGCATCTGAAGCATTAGGCAGTCAATATAGAGGCAAACACTTAGGAACCTATGGTGACATAGGTATTTTAAGTTTTAATGGCAACAAAATTATAACATCTGGAGCTGGTGGTGCATTAATGACAAACAGTCTTAATATTTATCAAAAAGCTAACCATTTATCGCAAAATGCAAAAATATCTCATAAATGGAAATATGAATATAATGATCTTGGATACAATATTAAAATGCCAAATTTAAATGCTGCTTTAGGGTTGGCACAAATTGAAAGATTAAAAAAATACATAATAAGTAAAAAAAAATTATTTAAAATGTATAATAAAATATTCTTAAAAAATGAAAGATTTAAAATCTTAAATCCCCCTAAAAATTTATCCTGGAATTATTGGTTAATAACAATTCTGTTAAAAACTGAAAATATTAATTCGAGAGATAAAATAATTTCAAAACTTAATAAAGAAGGAATTAATGCAAGGCCAATTTGGCAGTTAAACCATAAAATTAACATATATAGAAAATGTCCAAAAATGAATTTATCTAATGCGGAAAAACTTGAAAAGAAAATAATTAATTTACCCAGTAGTGCACATCTATTATTTAATGAAAAAAAATAATTTACAAAAAATTTGTATTTTAGGCTCAGGTGGTCATGCAGCATCTTGTATTGATTTAATTGAAAGCACAAAAAAGTTTGAAATTATTGGAGTAATTTTAAAAAAAGGTGATAAAAATATTAAAAAAAAATTCTTAAAAAAATATCAAATCTTAGGTAATGATAATGATTATAAAAAGATATCAAAATTTTGTAAAAATATAGTTATTGGAATCAGTTTTTATAAAGATTTGTCTTTAAGAAGTAAGATATTTAAAGACCTTAAAAAAGCTGGGTTTAAATTACCTATTATTTGCTCTCCTACATCACATGTTTCTCTTGGTACAAAAATAGATGAAGGTACTCAAATTTTTCATAATGTCACGATAAATAAAAATGTGATTATAGGTAAAAACTGTATTATAAATTCGCATGCATTAATTGAGCATGATGTTGCTATTGATCAAAATTCACAAGTATCAACTGGTGTAATAATTAATGGAGGATGTACTATTAAAGAAAATTCATTTATTGGGTCGGGTAGTATTTTGAGAGAAAATATAATTGTTAAAAAAAAATCTTTTATTAAAATGGGATCTATAATAAAAAAATGAAAGTTAATATAATTGCAGAGGCCGGTGTAAATCATAATGGTAGTATATTTAAAGCAAAAAAACTAGCGTTAGAAGCCAAAAAAATTGGTGCTGATTATGTTAAATTTCAGATTTTTAATCCTGATGAGATAGCCCTAGATAGTCTTGAAAAAACAGCATATCAAAAAAAAAATACAAATAATAAATTAGATAATCAATATGATATGCTTAAACAATTATCACTATCACATGAAGATTTTAATAAACTAATAAGATATTGTAAAAAAATTGATATTAAATTTTTAGCATCAGTTTTTGATGTCAGCAGTCTTAATTATTTAAAAAATAAATCTAAAATTATAAAAATTGGTTCATCTGAAATATCAAATTTTTTTTTATTACAAGAAGTAGCAAAACTCAATAAAGAATTGATTATTTCAACAGGAATGTGTGATTTTATTACAATTAAAAAGGCAATAAAACTTTTATATAAAAATGGACAAGATAAAAAAAAAATTACTTTATTGCACTGTAATTCTGCTTACCCAACACCTCTTTCAGATGTTAATATTTTAACAATGAATAGATTGAGTGAAACCTTCAAGGTTTCAGTAGGCTATTCAGATCACGCACTAGGCAAAGATGCCGTATATGCAGCTGTTGCATTAGGTGCAAAGATAATAGAAAAGCATTTAACACTAAATAAAAATCTCAATGGTCCAGATCATAAAATTAGTTTAAATCCAGTAGAATTTAAAGAAATGGTCGACGGAATTAGAAACATCACAAAGACACTTAACCTTAAAAAGGGTAAACTTACCAAAAGCGAAAAGGAAAATGAAAGTTTAATTAAAAAATTTTTAGTAGCTAAGAATTATATTAAAAAAGGAGAAAAGTTTACCTTAGACAACCTTACAGCAAAGAGAACTGGAGGAGGAATAGAAAGTATGAAGATTAAGTCCATACTAAAAAAAAAAGCCAAGATTAACTTTGTTAAAAATGAAATAATTAAAATTTAATGAAAAAAAAAATAATTTTTCTCTCTGGTAGCAGAGCTGACTATGATTTGATTTTTCCAATTTATAAACTTGTTAACAAAAATAAAAAATTTCAAACAAGACTAATTGTTACTGGCAGCAATCTTGATAAAAGATATTCAAATAACAAAAGAACATTATTTAATAAATTGATTTTTAAAATTAAAGTGAATCTAGAATCTTCAGATAGTAAAAATTTTTCTAAAATTATTAGTAATTATTTTTATAAATTTTATAATTTTTTATATATTCAAAAGCCTAATATAGTTATAATTTTGGGAGATAGATATGAAGTATTAGCATTTGCAATTTGTGCTAAATTTTTAAATTGTAAAATTATCCATCTGCATGGAGGAGAAACTACAAAAGGATCATTAGACGATATATGGAGAGACATGATTACAAAAGTCTCTGATTATCATTTTACTTCACTTAACGAATATAAAAAAAAAGTTATTAAAATTTGTGGCAAACCTAATACTGTTTTTAATTTTGGATCAATAGGAGCATATAATATGAAGAATTTAAAAAAATTTAAAGTATTTAAAAATGAGAAATTCAAAAAAAAAATACTAGTTTCTTATCATTCTTCAACTACCTCAATATCCCAATCAAGAAAAGATTTCTTAGAACTGTTAAAGGCACTTTCAAAATTGAAAGAACATCTAATCTTATTTACTTATCCAGGACACGATTTGGATTCTAATTTTATAATTGAAAAAATGAAAAGATTTAAGATATTGAATAAAAATTGTATATTGATTAAAAAAGCTACAAAATTTAATTATGGAGATTTATTGCATAACTTTGATATTTTAGTTGGAAATTCATCTTCTGGAATAATTGAAGCTCCAAGTGCAAACATAGCAACAATTAATATTGGTGATAGGCAAAAAGGAAGAATTACTGGACCTAGTGTTTACAATGTTAATGGAAATAGTGGAAATATTTATCGAATTATAAATAAAATCCTAAATAATAAAAAAATAATTTTTAAAAATCCTTACTATAAAAAAGATATATTAAATAGGATGCATGATAAGATATTGTATATATCCAACTTAAATTCTTAGAACTAACTAATTATGAAATATTTCAATAAAAAAGATCTTAAAATATGCACCTTAAGTATTAATTCTACTATAAAAGATGTAATTACAAATTTAAACAAATCAAGCTTACAAATTACCATCATAAACTCTTCAGATGGACACCTACTAGGCGTTATAACAGACGGTGATATTAGACGTGGTTTGCTTAGGGGATTAGATTTAAATAGTAAAATTAGTTCACTGATTAAAAAGAATCCAATTGTAGTTGAAAAAAATACACCATCAAAAACAGCTGAATACATAATGAAAACTAAAACATTGATACATTTACCAGTGGTTGATAGGAATTATATAACAATTGGCCTGTATGCATGGAATGATTATAAATCAAATGAAAAAATTAATAATCCAGTTATTATTATGGCAGGTGGATTTGGCAAAAGATTAAGGCCATATACTGACAATTGTCCAAAACCAATGTTAGAGATTGGAGGTAAACCAATGCTAGAACATATTATTAATAACTTAAAATCTCAAGGATTCAAAAAAATATTAATTTCAGTAAATTATCTTTCAGAAAATATTATAAGTTATTTTAAAACAGGAGAAAATTTTGGAGTAAGCATAGAGTATATAAAGGAAGAGAAGCCATTAGGTACAATTGGGTCATTAGGTCATTTTAGGAATAAATCAAAAAAATCAGTAATAATAGTTAATGGTGACACATTGACTAATATTAACTTAAAAGAAATGTTAAATTTTCATTCAAAAAATAAGTCGCATGCAACTATGGCTGTAAAAGTTATGACAAATTCTAATCCATATGGAGTTGTTAAGTCAAAAGGTTTAATGGTTGAAAGTTTTCAAGAAAAGCCAGTAGATAAAATTTACATAAATGCAGGAGTATATATAATCTCAAATTCTGCTCTAAGTTTGATTAAAAAAAATTTAAAAATTGATGCACCAAAATTTTTGATGAATTTGAAAAAAAAAAAAAAGAAAGTGATTATTTTTCCAGCACATGAAGATTGGAATGAAATTGGTACAGTAGAGAATTATCAAAATATAATAAAAAAAAATTGATGAATAATTTGATTATAATACCAGCTAGAAAAAACTCAGTAAGATTAAAAAATAAAAATATATTAAAGCTACACAATAAAACATTAATTGAACATACAATTACATTTGCAAAAAAAATTTGCTCAAATGCACCCATCTTAGTTTCGACAGACTCAAAAAGGATAAGGAAAATATCTTTAAAAAATAAAATTTTATGCCCATGGTTAAGACCTAAAAAACTATCCACATCACAAGCATCCACAGATGATGTTGTTTTACATGCATTAAATTGGTTTGAAAAAAAAAATTTTTTAGTTGATTTTATTACTATATTACAACCAACAACACCTTTTAGGTCTAAAAAAACTTATTTTAATTGTTTAAATAAAGCAAAAAAATATCCTAACAGCACAATAATAACTTTCAAAAAAAAAACTAAAAAAATTTATCAATTAAAACATTCTAAAACTATTTTAGAAAAAATTAATTATTTAGAACCAAATGGATCAATCTATATAATTTCATCAAAAAAAATGAAGAAAAATTTAAAAATATATTCTGGTGATATAAAAGCAGAAATTATAGTAAATGAAAAAGAAAATATCGACATTGACTATAAAAAAGATTACATAAATGCTAGTAAATTTAAAAAATCAAAATAAATAGTAAGTTTTTAAAATGTATATATTTGGTTCTAATACACCTAGGTCTGGTGGAACTTTAATTTCAAATCTATTATCAATGCACCCAGATGTTTTGATTACAAAGGATTTACTTCATTTTTTTAGGTATATTTATAAAAAATATGATCCTCTAAATTTGAAAAATTTAACTCTTTTAGTTAATGAACTGGTTATTAGAGTTAAATATAGAAATGACATAATACTAGACCCTAAAAAGATTTTAGAATATCTCCCATATAATAAAAAAATTTACCATCATGCTGATGTAATTAAGATGCTTTACGATTATGTAGCTTTTGTTAACAATAAAAAAGTGATTGGAGAAATTGCAAATTTTGAGTGGTTTAATATTAAAAATTTTTTAGATTTAGATGAAAATTTTAAGGCATTTCAAGTAATTAGAGATCCAAGAGCAATTGTTGCATCATTTAAAAATATAACATATGAAAAAAATCACAATTATTTAGCAATTATTTTTTATTGGTTAGATGCAGTATATTATTCTGAAAAATTAAGTAATAATAAAAATTACTTTGTTACTCAGTTTGAAGAAGTACATCAAAACCCAGAATTAGCGTGTAAGTCAATTTTTAATTTTTTAAACTTAGATTTTGATAAGAGTATACTAGATAATTCAGAATGGGAAAAACGATTAAATACTAAATTTAATTATATAAATGTATCAGGTCATGATAAGAAAAAAAAATATGGTTTTGACCCTCAAAGAAGCTATGCATGGAAAAACAAACTTGAAAAATGGGAAATTGCATTAGTAACTTTTTTATTAGAAGACCATTTGAAAAAATATAAATATGAAATTTTAGATTATAAAAAAGAAGATGTTGAATACGGTATTAAAATTTTGAAAAATAATGAATTTTTAAAAAAAATGTATAATGATTTTCTAGATAATGGAATGGGAACTCATTATCGAGAAAGAAATCCTTCAAACCCTGAAAACTGGGCCGCTAAAGATATAACTAAAAATGTTAAAGCAAAATTTATAGATACTGATGATTATAAGTTATATTCTCTAGAAATTAAAAAAATTAGAGAAAATTATGGTTCTTAAAACAAAAAGAATACATGGTAGTTTGTATCTTAAAGATAATAATTCAATGATAAATTATGGGAAACATTTTATAGATAAAAATGATATCAAATCTGTAATAAGTGTATTAAAGTCAAATTTTTTAACACAGGGTCCAAAAATTCAAGAGTTTGAAGATGCTTTGAAATTTTTTTTTGGGGCAAAATATGTGGCATGCACCTCAAGTGGAACAGCTTCACTACATCTATGTGGTTTAGCTCTAAAATGGACAAAAAAAGACCTGATAGTTGCTAGCCCTTTAACGTTTGTAGCCACAACTAATGCTGCTTTATACTTAGGTGCAAAAGTAGACTTCGTAGATATTGATAAAGATACTTACAATATAGATGTCAATAAATTAAAAATTAAATTAAATGAATTAAAAAAAAAAAGAAAAAAAATTCACACTTTGATCGTCACAGATTATGCTGGACAACCGTCAGATTGGCCACAATTAAAAATATTATCTAAAAAATATGGTTTTAAGTTGATCAATGATAATTGCCATGCAATAGGTGCAAAAATTTCAAAGGATCAGAAATATGCCGTTAAATATGCAGACTTAGTTTGTCACAGCTATCATCCAGTAAAAAATATAACAACTGGTGAGGGTGGATCTATATTAACTAATAACAAGCAACTATATGATAAAATCAAAATTTTAAGATCTCACGGTATAATTAGAAATATAAGAGAACCATGGAAATATTCAATAAATGAACTTGGATACAACTATAGACTAACTGATATTCAAAGTGCTTTAGGAATAAGTCAATTGAAAAAACTAAACTTATTTATAAAAAGAAGAAATGAAATTGCTAAAATCTATAATGATAAATTAAAAAATTTAGACTTATTTGAAATACCAAAAGTTCGAAAAAACATATCTCATGCGTATCACTTATATCCACTAAAAATTAGATTCGACAAATTAAAAATTAGTAAAGACATATTGCTAAAAAAACTTCAGTTGAAAGGTATTAATTTGCAAGTGCACTATATTCCAATTCATCATCATAAATTATATAGATTAAAAATTAATCCTCGTTTACCAAATACAGAGATTTTTTTTGAACAAGCTATTTCACTGCCAGTTTACTTCTCTTTAAAAAAGAATCAGATAAATTATATAATTACAAACCTTCTGAAATTAGTTTATTCCAATATAAAAAAATAATATGAAAATAAAAATACTAAAAATAAGCTAAACTTAGTTGCGTAACTTAAATTATAATATAATTTGAAGTTGAATTGTTCAATTAAATTCTTAAAAGTTATAAATTATTGTAATTAGACTTTTCGTAATTAGATTAAGTTGTAAAATATAATTAAAAGGATTAAATAATTAACAAAATGAAAATTATTAGAACACATGACGAGCTTTATTTAAAAGAGAATAGATATAACAAACCCAAAGAGATGTTCAAATTTATTCAAAAAAGAGCATTAAAAAAAAATACTGTAAATAAAAAAATTTGTGACTTTGGATGTGCCGCTGGTGAATTTTTATTTTACTTAAATAAAAAAAATCCAAAAAATAAATATACTGGTATTGACATAAGACAAAACTTATTAAAAAAAGCGAAACAGTACATTCCAGAAGCTAACTTCAAACAAGGCTCAGTTTTAAATAAAAAAGTTAGTGAAAAAAATTTTTTTGATATTAGTTTTTTGATTGGAGTACACCCAATATTTGATAATTTTGAAGAATGTTTTTCCAACCTAATTTATTGGACAAAATCCAAAGGAGAAATCTTTATTTGTGACATGTTTAATCCCAACCCTGTTGATGTTATTATCAAATATAGATTATCCAAAAATTATAAAACAAATACTTTTGAAAGTGGCTGGAATATTTTTTCTAAAAAATCTGTAATAAATTTCTTAAAGAAAAATAGAAATGTTAAAAGTTATACATTTGAAGAATTTTTTATGCCTTTTCACCTTAAGCCTCAAAAAGATCCTGTAAGAAGTTGGACTGTAGATATGAATAAAAAAAAAGTCATGGTAAATGGTTTGAGCATTATTCAGCCACAAACTTTATTAAAAATAAAATTAAAATAAATCAATAATGAAAAATAAAATAGTTTACATAGTTCACGCTGTAGATACTGAAGGACCTCTTTACGAAAGCTTAGAAGCAAAATTTCAAAGACTTGATGATGTATTTAATATCAAACTTCCTTCTAGTAAAAACTTATTAGAAAAACTTAAAAGTAAAAAAATTAATTTAAAAGGTAAAGAAGATGCTGTTTCAACACTGTTGTCTAACCATCTTACTAACTATAATGATACCTGGAAAAAAATTGACCTGATGATCAAAAATATTTTTTCCCAAAAATTTAGAAACGAAGATAAAGATTCATTTGGTGGTAATTGGATTTTTAATTGGCATTGCTTAGATCATGCTGGGTATAAATATAATCCTAGAAAAAGAACACTTGGGTACCATAAAATATTTGATTATTATAAAAAAGTATTAAGAAAAAATAAGAATTATAAAGATCAAATACACTGGCATTTTCATCCGATGTCTACTTATAATGATGCGCATAGGTGTGCAACATCATATGTTAATTCACCGGAGCTTTATCAAATTTTATGCAGAAGAATACTTGATAGAAATTGGTTTCCATCTGTCTATAGAGCTGGTTTTCAAACTGAAAGACCAGATAGTAATTGGTTTTTAGAACAATGGATACCTTTTGATATATCAAATATGTCTATGATCAATAATAAAGATATAGATAATAGTATTGACTTTAAAAATGGTAGGTCTGGAGATTGGAGAAGAGCTCCTAAAGACTGGTCTATATATCACCCAGATCATGATGATTATCAAAAAAAAGGAAACTGTAGAAGATGGATTGGTAGAGCCTTAAATGTAATGAATAGAATTGGAAGCATTAATCAAAAAGAAATGGATAGAGCCTTTTTACAAGCTAATAAAAATAATCCTGCATTAGTAGGGTTTGCAAGTCATGATTTTAGAGACTTAGAAACCGAAGTAGATCATCTAAGGGATATGATAAAGATATCATCTAAAAAATATCCAAATGTTAAGTTTAAATATTCGGAGGCAAAAAATGCTTTTGTGGAAATTGTTAAATTTAAAGAAAAAAATAAGAAAATTGAAAAACCAATTAAATTAAGAATAACATTCAAAAAAAAAACATTTTCAGACGTTCCTTATTTAACTATAAAATGTGTACAGGGAAAAGTTTTTGGCCCACAGCCATTCCTGTCAATTAAAACAAAAGAAAAAAGATATATTCATGATAATTTTGATTTCTCTAAAAATAAACAAGAATGGCATTATGCTTTTCATGGAGACACACTTCCAATCAATGATATTGAGGAAGTAGGAGTAGCAGCTAACGATAGATTTGGTAACACGGATATAAAGAGACTAAAATTTAAAGGTCATAAAACTCCAAAAGAATTTTAATAAAATTATGTCACAAAAAAATAGGAATATAAGAATAATTCCTAAGCTTGATATTAAGAATGGCCTTTTAATTAAAGGAATAAATCTAGAAGGTCTAAGAGTTTTAGGAGATCCATATGATTTTGCAAAGTATTATTACGAATGTGGAGCTGATGAAATTTGTTATGTAGACAATGTAGCAACGCTATATGGTACTAATGATTTAAATAAGTTTATTTCTAGGACAGCAAAAGATTTATTTATACCAATGACAGTTGGGGGAGGAATAAGATCTGTAGATGACATTAAACAAATTTTAAGTTTTGGTGCAGATAAAGTTTGTCTTAACTCACAGATAATAAAAACACCCAATATAATTTCTAAAGCAAAAAAAATTTTTGGATCATCAACACTATGTGCAATTGTTGAGACAGTTAAAATAGATTCTGAATATTTTATATCGTGTTCTAATGGTAGAGATTTGGTAAAAAAAAATCCTATTACATGGGCTAAACATCTTGAAGATTTAGGTGTGGGTGAAATTTTTTTGACATCAGTTAACAAAGAAGGTTTAAAATCAGGTTTTGATATTAATATTATAGAAAAAATTTCAAGTAAATTAAAAATTCCAGTAATCGCACATGGAGGAGCTGGAAATTTTGAACATATAAAAAAAGTGATTAAAAATACGAATATTGATGGTGTTGCAATCTCTAGTTTATTACATTATTCAGCTGCACCATATTTTATTAAAAACTTTCATAACACTGGTAATACGCATTTCTTAAAAACATTAAAAAAGGAAATGATAAAAATTAATGTAATAAAAAATTTAAAAAAATTTTTAAAAAAGAATAAAATTAATGTCAGAATATAAAAAAATTAAAGTTAATATTGTTAATTTAGGCTTCAATAATACATTTAGTATTTTTCAAGCATTCAAATCCTTAGGATGTAATGTTCAATTAATTGACAAAATCAATAAAAATAAAACTGACCTATTAGTACTTCCTGGTGTTGGCTCATATGCAAAGGGAATGAATACATTAAGGGAAAAAAACTTTGATAACTATATACAAGATTATGCAAGTGATAATAATAATAAGATACTTGGTGTATGCCTAGGTATGCAGTTATTTTTTAGTGAGAGTTGTGAATTTGGAAAAACTAGTGGACTTAACCTTATACCAGGCAAAGTTAAAAAAATTCCTAATAAAGCTAATAAAGTTCCACACATCGGGTGGAATACAGTAAAAACCAGTAAAAATAATGATTTTTTTAAAAATAATGATAACCATTTTTATTTTGTGCACTCTTATTACTGTGAACCAAAAAATAAAAAGCTAATTTTAAGTGAAACTAATTTAGAAAAATTGAATTTTTGTTCGTCTGTAATGAAGGATAATTTAATTGGTGTTCAATTTCACCCAGAAAAAAGTTCAATTGCAGGCAAAAACCTATTAACAAATATATTGAAGAATTTTATATGAAAAAAACATTATATGGCTTACCCAAAAAAGTTATTTTTTGTAAAAAAACTTTGATGTCCAATCAAAGACCCTCATCAACTCAAGAATTTTCACACAAATCACTAGAAAAAAAAAATACAATAACTTTTGATAAAAAAGGTATCTCCGAAAGTTGGCATTATGCACAAGAAAAAAAGAAAATTAATTTTAAAAAAAGAGAAAAAGAGTTACTTAAACTATTAGATAAACATCGGGGAAAACATGGAGAATTTGATTGTGTAGTACCAGGTAGTGGAGGTAAGGATAGTTGCTATGCATCACATATGTTAAAGTACAAATATGGAATGAATCCTCTTACAATAACGTGGCCTCCTATATTATATACAAGTTATGGTTATAAAAATTTTAAAAATTGGATTAAATCTGGTAATTTTTCAAATATTTCTGCAAGTAGAGATGAGGGAGCAATGATTAAACTTACAAAACTTGCTGTAATGAATCTTATGCATCCATTTCAAACATTTATGTTGGGCCAGAAAAATTATCCCATTCAAATGGCATTAAAAAAAAATATTCCATTAGTTTTTTATGGAGAAAATGAGGCTGAACATGGAAACCCTATAGCTGATAATAATTCCTCATTAAGAGATAAATCTTATTTTACCTATAAAAATATAGATTCAATTTATTTAGGTGGGGCAAGTATTAAAGATCTTTACAACAAGCATAATATTAAAAAAAAAGATTTAGATATCTTTATGCCAGCTAAAAATGAGGAGATAGAAAAAAAAAAAATTGAAGTTCATTATTTAGGATATTATTTGGATTGGGTTCCACAAGAAACATATTATCATGCAGTTGAAAATTGTGGTTTTATTCCAAGACCTTTTAGAACACAAGGAACCTATTCCAAATACAATAGTATTGATGATAAAATTGATGACTTACATTATTATACAACTTTCATAAAATTTGGAATTGGAAGAGCTACATACGATGCTAGTCAAGAAATAAGAAATAATCATTTAAATTATGAAGAAGGAAAAAAATTGATTAAAAAATATGACGGAGAATTTCCAAATATATATTTCAAAGAAATATTAAAATATTTGGGAATTAAAGAAGATGATTTTTTCAAAAGACTAAATAAATTTAGACCTTGGCATTTGTGGAAAAAAGAAAAAAAAGAGTGGAAATTAAGACATACAGCAAATAAAGATGGCACAGACGATTAGTAGTTTAAATTTATGAAGCCAAAAATAGCTATAATCCTAGATATTTCATTTACTGAAAGAGATTATAAAAGATTTGGTATCAGTACCTTAAGGAAAAAATTTAATGTTTTTATATTTGATTTTACTCAAAATTTTTCAAAAAAATTAAAAAATCTTAAATTTGCAAAAAAAATTTATAAATGTCAGGGCTATTATTCAATTAAAAGTTTAGATGAATTTAAAAAATTTTTAACAAATAATAAATTAAGTAACTGTATAAATTATATTTCCAATAAACCATTAGAATACAAATTAGCTCAAATTTTAAAAAAAAAAAAAGTCCCTTTAATTAAAATTCAAAATGGACTTGTAATAGGACCAGAAGATCCAAGATCTTTTATACAAAATCTCCACATACTCTGTTTAAAATTTACTGACAAAAAAAGATTTATGGGTTTTATGTTAAATCAATTTAGCAAAATAAAAAAAAAGTTTAGTAAAAAAAAGCCTAAAATTGTATTTGAAAAAGTTGTTATAGGTGGAAAAATTGGACTAAAAGATGCAGCTATTGGATTGAACACAAAAGTCATTTATGCTCATAGTTTAGATTATGATAATTATTTAAGTAATAACAAGGCACTAAAATTAAGAATTAAAAAACCATATGCAGTTTTTTTAGATCAATATCTACCATTTCATCCAGATGCCACAGCATTTTTTGGTGTGGATCCAAGATGTACTCCAGAAAAATATTATCCAGCTCTAAACAATTTTTTTAATATTTTTGAGAAAAAATTTAATATGAAAGTAGTAGTTTGTGCACACCCAAAATCTGATTATAAAAATAATTCAAATTATCTTTATGGAAGAAAATTTGTTAAAAATGAAACAATAAATTTAGTTAAAAATTGCAATATAGTTTTTGCTCATTGTAGTACAGCAATTACATATGCTGTAGTTTATAAAAAACCATTAGTTTTTTTACTATCAAATGAATATATTAGATCATTTGACAATTACACCCCCTCAGTTATCGCAAACAAACTTAATTCCCCTTATTTTAATATTGATGATAAAAATAATGATTCTAAGATTCAAAATATTAATTTATTTAAAATAGATAAAAAAAAATATAAAATATACAAGGATGATTATATCAAATATTCACCCAGATCTCATAAAAAATTTTGGGAAATATTTAATGAAAAAATATAATATTTCAATTAGATTAAGCAACTGTAAAATTATTAAATATCGTATCTACTTTAAGAATTGTGTTCACTTATAAAAAAATATGAAAAATTTAAATTTCTTTAAAAATAAAAAAGTTTTAATTACTGGACATAATGGTTTTAAAGGTTCTTGGCTTACAATATGGTTAAATATACTTGGTGCTAAAGTTGTTGGAGTTTCTCTTCCAGAAAAAAATAAAAATAATCATTTCAATCTCGTTAAAAAAAAATTAAAAATTAAAAGTTTTTATTTTGATATAAGAAACAAAAAAAAAATAGAGAAGTTAATTTTAAAAGAAAAGCCTGATTTTTTTTTCCACTTAGCTGCTCAATCTTTAGTATATAAGTCAATTTTAAATCCATTTTTTAATTGGGAAACTAATGTTATGGGAATGCTAAATATTTTAGAAGCATTAAATAAATTAAGAAATAAGTGTACAGCTATTATTATAACAAGCGATAAATGTTATAAAAATCTTGAACAAAAAAAAGGTTACAAAGAAACGGATATACTTGGTGGTATTGATCCTTATAGTGCTTCCAAAGCATCAGCAGAGATTCTTTTTAATTCCTATTTTAAAACCTTTATTGAAAACAAAAATACTAAATTAAGAGTTTGCACAGCAAGAGCAGGAAATGTTATTGGTGGAGGAGATTGGTCAAAAAATCGTCTAATTCCAGATTGTATGAAAATGTGGTTAAAAGATAAAATCCCAAACATAAGAAACCCAAATTCTACGAGACCTTGGCAGCATGTTTTAGAAGCACTTTCTGGATACCTGGATTTGTCATTAAGATTAGACAAAGACAAAAGCATCAATGGTCATTCATTTAATTTTAGTTCTGATAAAATTAAAAACGTAACTGTATTTCAATTTTTAAAAAAGATTAAAGGAAAATGGCCAGAAATCAATTGGAGTGTGCAAAAAAGTAATAAATTTTATGAGTCTTCTTTGCTGCAACTTGATACATCTAAAGTTAAAAAAATCTTAAAATGGAAAGCAAGACTAAATTTAGATGAAACGATCGAATTTGTAGTGAACTGGTATAAAAACTTTCAGAAAAATAAAGAAAATACAATCGATATTTCTAGAAAACAAATCATCAAATTTATGAAAAAAACCCCATGAAAGTTGTAATTCTTGCAGGTGGGTTTGGAACTAGAATTTCTGAATATACCAAAACAATACCAAAGCCAATGATTGGAATAAATAAAAAACCTATAATAGTTCATATTATGGAGCATTATGCAAAATATGGATTTACAGAATTTTATATTGCACTTGGATATAAAGGTTCAATTATTAAACGATACTTTAAAAATAAAATTTTTAAATGGAATGTAAACTTAATTGATACAGGTTTAAAAACAATGACTGGAGGTAGATTAAAAAGATTAAAAAAGTTACTGGGCAAAGAAACTTTTTTAATGACCTATGGAGATGGGTTGTCAGATATAAATCTAACTGAGCTATTAAAATTTCACAAAAGAAGAAAAAAGTTAGTTACACTAACTGCTGTGAGGCCACCAGCAAGGTTTGGAGCTATTAAATTAACTGGCAATAATGTTAAAACTTTTAAAGAAAAAGATAAAATGGATGAGGGCTGGATTAACGGAGGTTTTTTCGTCATAGAACCAGAATTTTTAAATTTAATAAAAAATGATCAAACCTTTTTAGAAAGAGAACCACTTGAAAAAGTAAGTTCTCAAAATCAGTTAGTAGCATTTAAACACAAAGGTTTTTGGCAGTGTATGGATACCAAGAGAGATAAAGATAAATTAGAAGAAATTTTAAAAAATAAGTAAATTTGAAAAAAAAAATTCTTATTATTGGTGGTACAGGTTTTCTTGGTTATCATTTAGCTAAAAAATGCCTTTTAAAAAAATGGAAGGTTACTAGTATTTCCACAAATAAACCTAAAAAAATAAGATTTTTACCAAAAGTAAAGTACTTAATCTTAGATATAACTAAAAAAAAACTTATATTAAAAAAAATTAAGTCTGATTTTGATTTTGTTGTAAACTTTGGTGGATATGTAAATCATAGTGAAAAATCAAAAACTTATAAAAGTCATTATATTGGTTGTAAAAATTTAGCAGATATATTTAGAGATAGTAAAATAAAATCTTTTGTACAAATAGGTAGTTCTGTTGAATATGGTAATGCAAGATCTCCACAAAAAGAAAGTATTAAAACAAACGTAAACAAACTTAAATCTACATATGGAAAAGCTAAACTAATGGCTACAAATTATTTACTAAAACTAAATAAGAAATATAATTTTCCTTGCACAATACTTAGACTTTATTTGGTTTATGGTCCCTACCAAGATAAAAATAGACTTATCCCACATACATTAAGCGAATGTCTAAATGATAGTATATTTGACTGTTCAGCTGGAAAACAATATAGAGATTTTTTATTTATTGATGATTTGATTAAAGCAATTTTCAAATGCTTTAATAATAAAAAATCAATAGGTCGAATAATAAATATTGGAACAGGAAAACCTCACAATATAAAAAAAGTAATTTTATTTATAAAAAATAATATTAAATTAGGCAATCCTGTTTTTGGGAAAATTCCATTAAGAAAAGATGAGATATTGAAATTGTATCCTGATATCTTAATGGCAAAAAAAATTTTAAATTGGAAACCCTATATACCTTTCAAAAAAGGAATTAAATCTACTATTAGATATTATAAAATATGATTGGAGCAAGTATTAACATCATTGTTCTGAAAATTTAATTAAGTAAAATAGATCTGACAGTAAAGTTAATTAGAGTTTATTTTTTTTAAAATTTAAATGATAAGATTTTAATATTTTTATAATATTACTTTTTGATTTCCAGCCTAATTTAATTATTTTTTTTACATCAGCAATGTGAATTGTTTTTATATTTGATTTAGTAATTGTATATTTTTTATTAAAAAGTTTGGATAAATGTTTTACTATTCTGATTAAATGTGTTGGTTTTCCTGAACCTAAATTATAAATTCCTTTTGACTTTTTTAAATATAGTAATTTTATAGCAGAAAATATATCAGTTATATCAATAAAGTCTCTAACATGATTTATATTTTCTAAATTAATTAAATCATTAATTAAGAATTTTTTATAAATTGATGGAACAAAAAAACTTACATTTTGATTAAAACTTGTGTAGCTAAAGATTCTTATTATACAAATATTTACTTCTCCATTTTTTTTAAGTAAGTGTTTTTCAGCCATTAATTTTGTAAAGCCATATTTACTTATTGGTTTTAGTGTAGAATTTTCAGTAATTTTTTTTTTTGTAAATTTATAAACATGAGAAGTTGAACTAAATAAAAACCATTTTGTAGTTTGATTTTTTTTAACCTCATCAATCAATAATTTTGTACCAAAATAATTTACTTTTTTTGCATGATTATAATTTTTTAGAACTTTTTTAGTGGGCACTACTGCAGCAAAATGAAATAGAGCATCAAACTTTTTACCCTTTAGCCATTTTTGAATATCTTTTTTATTTGTAATATCTCCATTAAAGCAATCAAACTTTATACTTTTAAGATTTTTTTTTATGTAAGAACCTAATACCCCAGTAGATCCTGTAATACCAATTGACTTAAAGCTCATTAATAATTAATAAATTATCACTAATATAGTTAGCCAATTTTGAGTCAATTTTTTTTGTATGAAGGCCAATGAAAAAACCTAAATTTTCTATTATCTGTGCACTTTTAAATTTCTCATTATTCTTATTTAATTTATACAGCTTTACAGCAGGTTGATTGGCAAAGTTACCACTAATGATTGGTCTTGTTTCAATACCTTTTTTTTCTAAATAATTTAAATATTTTGATTTCTTATTTAAATACTTTTTATCAATAAATATGGCTAGCCCAAACCAGCTTGGGTTAATATTTTTTTCAACATTTAAGAAAGTAATTTGATTACAAAATTTTTTATGTGACTTAACTTTTTTTATAATTTCATTTCTATTAAATTCTCTATTTTTTTTAAAAATATTTTTTCTTTTAAATTGATTTAATGCTATTGCTGCTTGAATTTCTGTTGGTCTTAGATTATAACCAGAATTAATAAATAAAAATCTAGGATCTAAGCTAGGATAATTTTTTTTATATTTTCTTTGAATTAGTTTCTCTCTTGCCCAACCATGAGATCTTAATGATAGTAAAATTTCATAATCTTCTTTACTGTTACATGTAATCATTCCTCCTTCACCAGATGTAATTTGATGCGAATAATAAAATGAATATGTTCCAGCCTCACCAAAAGTTCCTAAAAATTTATTTTTAAGTTTTGTACCAAAAGACTCACAAGTGTCCTCAATTATCATTAATTTTTTTTGTTGTGCTAATTTTTTTAATTCAAACATATCAGTCGATAAACCCAAAACATGAACACAAAAAATTGCTTTTGTTTTTTTAGTTATCTTTTTTTTCAATTTATCTAAATCAATATTCAAATTGTTTAAATCTATATCTACAAAAATAGGTTTAAGTCCATGTTGAATTATTGGCCACAGTGATGTTGACCAGCAAACAACAGGGACAATAACTTCATCTCCTGGCATGAGTCTTTTTTTTCTCATTGGGTTGGTTAATAGTGACAAGGCAAGTAAGTTTGCAGAGGATCCAGAATTTACCATCAATGCATATTTACTTCCTATATACTTTGCGAATTTTTTTTCAAACATTTTTGTTTTAGAAGACATAGTAATTTGTTTACTTCTGAGAACTTTTTGCCCCTCTGATATGTCTGAGTTAGAGAAAGCATTTGATAACAACGGATATTTCATGAGCAATATTTATATATTAAATTTAAAAAATTTCATCTTATATCAAAATAACCACTCTCTAAATATTTGATATATAAAGTAAATGCCAAATGATGTGCTAAGCTTTGATTCACCATGAACTCTTGCATTTTCTCTGCTCGGAATTTCTTTAATTCTATATTTTTTTTTTACACTTTTAGCTAAAATATCTATTTCTATTCCAAAGCCATTTTCTGTTGTACCTAAAGAATTAAATTTGTCTTTTCTTATAGATTTTAAACTATAAAGAATGTCAGAAAACTCAGTTTTAAAAAATTTGTTAAAAAGCAAAGTTAAAAAGTCACAACCAGTAGATCTAATAAGACCTGTAAAAGTTAAATTACAACTAAGATCTAAACTACCACCTTTTTTTCTACTACAAACAATTAGCTCAAATTTTTCTGAAGTTATATCATTATATAAATTTTTTATATCGTTAGGATCGTGTGAGCCATCAGCATCATAAAAAATTATGTAATCATATTTTGCAACTAACGCTCCTACTCTTTGAGCATCTCCTTTGCCAAGACCATTGTCTAAGACAAAGTTAACTTTATTAAGTAGACAAACCTCCTCAGTACCATCCTTAGAATGACCATCTACAACTATTACATCATTAGATCTCTCTTTTAAAATTGGCAATATTGTCTTTAAATTTTCGCACTCTTTTTTACTAGATACAATTATCGATAAATTTTTAAGTATAAGATTATCATCTGTCATTATAAATTTTTTAATATATCAATATTGTATAAAGTACAGCTTTATTTAATAATTGTAGAACCTAAAAACTCCAAATAACTTAAAAACTGAATATGTTGGATGTAGAGACCATAAAAACATAGCTGAAATAAAAGTGTAAAAAAAATAATCTTTATTTACAAATTTTTCAAAACTCCAAACATAAAAACAAAAACAAGTTAATATTGGAAAACAAAGATTTGCAATTCTTCCAACATTATTAACACTACCATCAGGACCACCAAGAATTGGTTGTCCAATCATCATTATACAAACAAATAAAAGTATAAGCGCTGAAAATATTTCAATATTTCTATTAATTTTGCCAAATAAAATTACAAATAAAGGAGTGAAAGGCATTATTCCTAATAGCAAGAATTTTAATAATTTTTCAAATTGACTGAAATCATAATATATAATTCCATAAGCAAGATTTATTGGAAATTTGTCACTAGTTATTAATTGTCCAGTTTTGACAATCAAAAATAATGACAAAAATGATAATAAGAATAATATTAAAAATAATTTAATTTTTTTATTTATCAATAAAAAAATACCTGAACCAATAAGTAATGCTATAGAAGTTTGTCTTAGATATATGGTGATAATAGATATTAATAAATTAGAAAAATAATTTTTACTTATTATGGTAAGAAAAAAAAGTAATCCAAAACAAAAGAAAAGCATATCATGGGCCTGTACAGGTTGAAATATATGATATCTAACTATGTAAGGGTTCAAAAAAAGTATCGAAAAAAATAATAAAGAGACTTTTAAATTAAAATTTAATTTCTTTATCAATACGTTTATTAAAAATACATAAAAAAATAGAAATATTAATGTAAATAATTTGAATATTAAGAAAAAATTAATATTAAGAAAGTGAGCTATAGATCCAATAATATAAGGAATTACAAATCTTTGAGCCACATGTTGTTGAATTAATGTTGCTTTATTGTTTAAAATAAAAGAATCTTCACCAGTTAGTAAAGGTGCATTTTTGGCTATTGCAGTGTAACTTAAGGAATCTGTTTGATTTGCTATAAAAATAATATCATTGAGACTTAAATAATTTGTAGTAACAGCAATAAATAGAAAAGAAAATATTATGTATAAATAGTATATATTTTTTTCAGATTTGTTCATGATTTAAAATTATTAATGGGTATATATAAGTGTATATATGAAATCAAATAACTTAGTTAGCATTATAATGACTTGCTATAATGGTGAATATTTTTTAGATAAGGCAGTAAAAAGTATTATAAATCAAACTCATTCTAACTGGGAATTAATTTTTTATAATAATTTTTCAAATGATAGATCTTTAGAAATTATCAAAAATTTTCAAGAACCAAGAATAAAATGTTTTAATTCTGATAAATTACTAAACCTTGGTCAAGTGCGAAAGAAAGCAATTGAAGTTTGCAATGGAGAGTATATTTGTTTTTTAGACGTAGATGATTATTGGGTAGATAGTAAAATAGAAAAGCAAATATTAAAATTTAAAGAAAATAAGTATATCGACCTAGTCTATACTAATTATTACTTATTAAATAAAAATATAAAAACTGAAAAAACAAAAAAATTATATAAAGGTATCTGTCCAAAAGAATTATTAGAGAGCTATATAGAGGGTAATCCCATAACTGCTTGGCTAACTGTAATGGTTAAAACAAAATGTATCAAAAAATTAGAATATACATTTGACGAAAATCTTCATATTGCGTCTGATATGGATTTTTTTATGAGATTAAGTCAGTATTGTATAATAGATTATCTTGAAAGTTTTATGGCTTATTACAGAATTCATGATTCAAATGAGTCCAAGGAAAAATCGGCTGAGATTGCAGAATTAGCTTATATTTGCGAAAAATATCAAGAAAATAAAGAAATAAAAAATTTCTTAAGTTATAATAATTTCTCAGATAAAATTTTCATTAAAAATTTTTTATATAATCAAATTTCTGATGATTTGATAATGAGCTATAAATTAAGTATTAAAAACCCTATATATAAATTCATATTTTTATTAACTCGGATATTGCCAAAAATAATTTTAAGAAAACTATACAGTTATAAATCTTAATTTTAATTAATGATAGATAGAACTCAATACATATTTTTTTCAAATGGGCAAAAAGGTGGTGTAGCTACATTTATTAACGATCATATAAATTATTTATCTCAAACTAAAAAAGACTTATTATTGATAGACAACAATCCAAAGAAAACGTATGAGAATTTAAACAAAAAGATTAACTTGTACAAATTTGATAAAGATAAAAAAAAGTTAGATAAAATTTTAAATACAGGAAACAAAAAAAAAATTTTATTCATTACCAATTATGCATTTTTAATTTGGTATTACTTCATATTAAAAAATTTTAGAAAAAGAAAAAATAAAATAGTTTTAACTATTCATAGTGGTTTATTGACTTTAAAATTGAAAAATTATTTAGCTGGACTGCTTTTTTCTATGATTTATAAAAATACTGATTATTTATTTTTTGGATCAAAATCAGCTAAAGCTTGGTGGAAGAAAAAATACCCATGGATGAAAGTTGAAAATTGCCCTGTTTTTCATAATGGAATTAAGACAAGAAAAAAAAAAAATATACGTAAGTTAGGAAAGAAAATTAATATTTCTTTTGCTGCAAATCTTGAAATTGAAAATAATCCAATTTTTTTTTTAAACATTTGTACAATGATTTTAAAAGTAAAAAAAAATATAGTTTTTAATATATTTGGAGATGGAAGTCTTTTTCATAACTTAAAAAAATATAAAGAAAAAAATATTATTTTTCATGGATGGACAAAAAAAAATATAATCTTTAAAAAATCAGATCTTTTGATAATTACTAGTAACGTTAATAATTTTCCATATGCTGCTTTAGAAGCAAAAAGTTATGGTATTCCAGTTGTTTCTTGCAGTAAGGGAGATATAGATAAAATTATAAAAAATGGTAAAGATGGTTTTGTTAGACATACTAATAAACCTGAGACTATGATTGCATTAATTAACAAGATTTTAAAGAATTATGAATTTTTTAGTAGAAACTCTTATTTAAGAAGTTTTAAGTTTGAAGTTAATAAAGCATGTGAAAAATTATGGAGAAAGATAAAAATTGAAAACAATAATTTTAGGTAAAAGAAGCTACTTATCAAATAAATTAAGATTAAATATATCTTCATCTACCTTGTATAATGTAAATGAATTTAAGAAATTTTGTTTAAGTAATAAAAAAAAATTTAATTTAATTATTAATATTTTTTTCCCATCATCTAAATTGTCTGAGATAAAAAAATATCACAATTTTTTTGATCTAAGTGTTAATAATTTAAGTTCAATATTAGATAGGATAAATTATAAACACATCAATAAGATTATTTATACAAGTAGCTCTTCAGTTTACGGTTCAATTAATGATCACAATTACTTAAATGATACAAATAATCGTCAATTATATTCTTCCACAAAATTATTAAACGAAATAACCTTAAATAATTATTGTCAAAAAAATAAAATTCCATTAATTGTTGCTAGACTTTTTAACATGTATGGTCCAAATGAAAATTTTTCCATAATCCATAAATTAATTAGCAACATAAATAATAATAAAAAAATAACATTATATAATAATGGTGATTCTGTAAGAGATTTTATTCATGTTGACGATGTTTGTAAAATCTACAAAGCTTTACTTACTTCAAAAAAATCAAACATCTATGATATTGGATCTGGGGTAGGAATAAAAATAAGGGATATTGTTAATTTTCTAGAAATACCAAATAATAAAGTTATTTTAAAAAAGAATAAAGTTACTGAATTAAAGAGTTCAATCGCAAATGTTTCTAAAATTCAAGATATTGTTAGCAAAATAAGTTTTATAAAAATTGAAGATTTTCTAAAAAAAAGTGTAAAAAAAAATATAAAAAGTAAAATTCTAAATAAGATCGATAAAGAGCATTTCAATACAATAAATAACTATTTAAATGGATCGATAATCTATGGTTGTGGATTTGCTGGAAAAAGAATTGCAAATAAATTAATAAAATTGAATGAAAATAATGTGAGTTATTTTGTCGATGATAGTCCACAATTAATAGGGACGAAATATCTTGGAAAAAAAATTATTTCTTATAATGAACTCTTAAAAATATCTAAAAAAACTGTAATTTCGAATATAATAATTGCCTTACCTTCAATGGATCATAAAAAATTGATTGATTTATACACTAGGTTGTTCCCTTTAACTTTGAATATAAGTGCTTTACCTAATAAACAAAACCTATTAACTAAAAATCAAGTTATTATTGATGATCTAAAAAATCTTGATTTAGGTGATATTATAAAAAGAAAAATTTTTGATATAAAGAATTCATCTATTAGAAACTTTAAAAATAAATCAGTTTTAGTTACTGGAGGAGCTGGATCTATTGGATCAGAAATATCTCAACAAATCTTAAGAGCTAACCCAAAAAAATTATTAATTGTTGATAATTCTGAATATAGCTTATTTAAAATAAAACAAAAATTAGGCTTAAGAAAAAATATTCAGTATGTTTTATTAGATATTAATTATCAAAATCAAATAAAGAAATTGATTAAGGACAATAAGATTAAATATATCTTTCATGCAGCAGCTTACAAGCATGTAAATTTTTTAGAGGATAATTTAATTTCAGCAGTAAGAAACAATATATTAGCTACTCTTTCATTGTTAAATTCAATTAAAAATACAGATATTAATTTAACCATAATATCAACTGATAAAGCTGTGCAACCCAAAACGATATTAGGTATGACAAAAAAGGTCTCTGAAATGATTTCTTTAACAATGTCAAGATTAAAAGAGTTTAAAGATTCAAAGATATCTGTTGTCAGATTTGGCAATGTTTTTGGCAGCGCAGGATCTGCTATTGAGATTTTCAAGAATCAAATTAGAGATGATTTACCGATTACTTTAACTGATTTGAAAATGAAAAGATTTTTTATGAGTATTCGAGAAGCTTGTAATTTAGTACTTCAAGCATCCCAACTAAAATGCCCAAGTTCAATTTTTATTTTGAAGATGGGTAAACCAATTAAAATTATTGATGTGATCAACAAGATATTTAATTTAATGAGCTATCAAAATCAAAAATTAAAGATTAATATTATTGGTAAATTTAAATCAGAAAAACTTTATGAAAAATTGAGCAATAGTCCACTTAAAAATACACCCATAAAAGAAATTAATATTGCAAATGAAAAGATATTAAAATCATTACAAATTAATGATTTTTTAAATGATTTAGATTTTCATCTAAAAAATTTAGATGAACCAAAAATTATAAATTTATTAAAAAGATTTACGCACAAAAGTAGCAATTAAAATTAGGTTATAAAATTAAATGATCTTAGATATACACCCTTTACTATCTATATTTAGCTCATTACTAATTGTTAATGGGTTCTACAATTTATCTAAATTAATTTCTAAATCAAAATATTTAATTTTTTTAGAGAATCGTGCTGTTCCTGGCAGACTAATTTCGTTTTTTTTGGTTGTAAATGTTTTTTCAATTATTCTATATAATTTATTTTTATTGTTTGGGATTAATGAAGATTATCTAAAAATATTAATAATTTTACTTGTCTTAATTGGTTTTTATAGACCTTACAACATTCAAAAGTTATTTAAAAAGTATATTTTAATAAATACTAAAACTAAATTATTATTATTCGTAATTCTTCTAGGTTATTTTGTTATATCATTGTTGCCAATCACAGACTCAGACTCATTAGATTATCATATAACACTTCCTTATTTATCATTGCTAAATGAAAATTTTTTTATTCAAAAGGAATGGTTTACAAGTCAATTAGCTGGAGCAGGTGAGGCTCTAATAATTTTTGGCCTTGCAGTTAATGCTTATAAATTGTCATCAATCTTACAATTTGCGGCACTATTATTGATTATTGTTGCTATTCTTAATTTAAAACATGAAAAATATAATTTAAATATAAATAGTAAAATTTTAATATGCTTGGCTATTTTATGCATACCTAGTTTTTTATTTTTAACATTTACTGCAAAACCACAGTTATTTGCTATTGGTACAAATTTTGTGGCATTTCTTATGGCTTTTTTTATTCTGCCTTTTGAAAAAAATAATAAAAAATTTGTTACTGTTTTTTGTTTGATATGTTTTTTGTGTTTGAGTGCCACACAATTTAAATTTTCATTTTTTTTATCTTCAGGGATAATATTACTATTTTCATTTATTGAGTTATTTAAACGAAAACTCTTATTTCAGGGCTTTTTTATATTATTATTTTTTTTTATAATAATTATATTTCCTAGAGAATATTATGATTATAAATATCTAAGCCACGATATAATTAGAAATTTTTTATCACCAGCGACTGATGATTATTCTACAACGACTTTTATTGAGTCTCTAAAACATGGCACTGGGAACTCTAGGTATTTTCCTTATTGGATTTTTTTACCATATAACCAACATTTTTTTAGCTTATCTATAGTTACTGAAATAGTTGGTTTAAGTGTTTTAATTTTTTTGGTAAACTTTAAATTTAAACCAATAAAAAATATAGTTATTGCCTCCTTCATATTTTTTATTTTAGCTTTATTATTTGGTCAACCAATGGGAAGATTTTTCATAGAACCATTTTTATGGCTTACAGTAGGTTCTATCATTTATCTGAGTTCAAAAAATAATTTACTATTTATAATTTGTAAAAAATTAGTAATAATTAATTCTATAATTATTCTTGTTGCATTATTATACACTATTGTAAATTTTTTGCCGGGAATTTTTTCTATTAAAAACCATAAAAATATTTTAGAAAAATATGCTAATGGATATAATTTATATCAATGGGCCTATAAAAATTTACCTAATAATTCTAAAATATTAACAACACACAGAGCATACTCACTTTCTAAAAATTCATTTGTAAGTTATGACTTTAGACTTTATTCCAGTACGCAAGAGGAGCTTGATTACTATATCGATTTAATACTTAAAAAAAAACCAACACATATATTATATAATGGTATTGATCATGATAACTCAAAAGATTTCTTAAAAAATTGTAGAGGTCAATTGGCTGTAAGAGGCAAAAATATACATCAGGTAAATAAAAGAAATCCGTTTAATCTTAGAATAATTCAACATGATGTATACATATACGAAATTGATTTGAATAAATTGAAAAAATGCAAAATAAAATAAATATTTTAATTCATTATTAAAATATTGATATAATCTATTTTTATTTTATAAAAATATACAGATGAAAAAAAATTTATACATTCAGTTTGAAACTAACTTTTTTGACAAGATCATAAATAAAAAAAGAGTTGAAATGATAAGTCTAGTTAAAAAATATATTAAAATTTCTAAAATCAAAGACTTATTAGATATAGGAACGACTGAAGACTCAAGTGCTGGTAGTTCAAATATTTTTTGTAAAATGCTTAATAAAATAAAGATACATAAATCTATTTCAAATCAAAAAATTACAAATAAAAGATTTAAGTTTTGTATAAAAAAATCTATTACCTCAAAATTCTCCAAAGAAACAATTAAAACCTTTAAGAGCGATTTAGTTGTTTCTAGTGCTACCATTGAACATGTTGGAAGCCTTAAAAATCAAATTGCAAAAGTAGGCAATATGATTTCTTTATCTAATAAATATGTTGTAATTTCAACGCCTAATCGGTTTTATCCTGTAGAGCTTCATACTAAGCTTCCCTTAATACATTGGTTGCCTAAAATTTTTTTTAGAAAAATCTTATTACTATTAAATATGAAGTATTTTGCAGATGAAAAAAATATGAACTTACTTAGTAAAAGTGAATTAAAAAAAATTTTAAATATTTTTTCTCGAAAAATAGACTATAAAATTTATAATATTTATTTTTTAGGTTTTGTTTCAAATTTCTTAGTTATTTGTAAAGTTAAAAAAAATTGATTTAATATAATGAAAATTCTAGGTCTAAACATAAACCATGCTGATACTTCAGCATGTCTAATTGTGAATGGTGAGATTATCGCAGCTATAGAAGAGGAGAGATTTGTTAGAATTAAACATTATGCCGGTTTACCAGTAAATTCCATAGAGTTTTGCTTACAACAATCTGAATTGGAAATAAAAGATATAGATTTTATCACTGTCAACTATTCGCCTACCGCAAACTTTAAACAAAAAACTTTTTATAGTATTAAAAGTATATTAACTAAAAATACTCTTAAAAAAATATTAAACTTTAAAAAAAAATTATTTCATACAAGTGATTTGGATCAATACTTAAAAATAAATAAATTCAACGGAGAAATCATAAATGTTGAGCATCATCTAAGTCATATTGCTTCTTCTTATTATAATTCTCCATTTAAAAAATCAGCTGGTTTAACTATCGATGGATTTGGTGATTTTTGTAGCTCCCAAACATTTTTATGCAATGATAATAAAATTGACAGTTTGAAAAAAGTTTATTTTCCTCATTCCTTAGGAATTTTATATCAGTCAATTACCCAGTTTTTAGGTTTTAAGAATTATGGTGATGAATATAAAGTCATGGGTTTAGCATCTTATGGAAACCCATCTTACCTAGATCAATTTGATAAATTAATTAAGTATAGCAAAAAAAATCTTTTTTTATTAAATTTAGATTATTTTTCTCATCATACTAATTCTAATTTTTCTTATAATTTTTCAGATGGAATTCCAAAATTTCCAGATCTTTATTCAAAAAAAATTATAGAACTTTTAGGTAAAGAGAGAAATCCAAGTGAAAAAATTGAACAACGCCATTTTGATATTGCTGCTTCTTTGCAGCAGGCCTTTGAAAATATTTTATTTTCAATTTTAAATGATTTATATAATGATACTGGATTAGAAAATTTATGTTTAGCGGGTGGTTGTGCTCTAAACTCAAAGTTTAATGGTTTAATTAAAGAAAAAACTCCATTTAAAAACATTTTTATTCAACCTAATGCAGGTGATGCTGGGGGTGCAATGGGTTCTGCTTTACATTTACTTCAAAATAAAGATTCTAATAAAATTAAAATAGAACAAATTAATACAAATAAGTGTTACTTAGGAACTTCTTACACAAATGAATTTATTGAAAAAAAACTTATAAAAAGCAATCTATCTTTAAAGGACTATTCATTTAAAAAACTAAATGATGAAGACTTGTATGCTGAGGTTGCTGAAAGAATATCCAACAATCAGATTATTGGTTGGTTTAAAGGAAGATGTGAGTGGGGTCCTAGAGCCCTTGGAAATAGATCTATACTTGCAGATCCAAGAAATCCAAATATTAAGGATATTTTAAATACAAAAATAAAATTACGCGAGAGTTTTAGACCTTTTGCACCGGCGGTTTTAGAGGAATTATCTAATGATTATTTTGATCTGGATTACTCCTCACCTTATATGCTGAATGTTGTAAAAGCCAAACAGTTAGCAAAAAATTTAGTACCTTCAGTTGTTCATGTGGACAACACTTGTCGAGTACAAACGGTAAGTAAAACTGATAATTTTCACTTTTACAATTTAATTAAAGAGTTTAACAAATTAACAAATGTACCCATAATACTTAATACATCTTTTAATGAAAATGAGCCAATAGTTCTTAACCCTGATCACGCATTTGATTGTTTTCAAAGAACCTCAATGGATTGCTTGGTTTTAGAAAACTGGGTAATTACTAGATAATTTATGAAAGTAATACAAGTTTTAGATGAGATATCAAAAAAAAATATTAGTATTGTAAGTGTTGTTAGAATCATTTCTTCTTATGAATACCTATCTAAAAAATCCAAAATAATTGTTGCTAACAATCAAGATAAACTAAAAAAAGTTGGAACTGTTAAAAGCTTATTTAGTAATTTATTTTTTAGTTCAGAAGTGAACAAAATCTTGAAAGCTCACGAACCAGATATAGTACATATTCATGGAATATGGAGACCGATTCACTTTTTTTTTATGCTACATTGCACGTTTCTTAATATTCCAATATTAGTTCAACCTCATGGAATGCTTTTAAAAGAAGCCCTGAAAAGTAAATCATTCCTTAGTTATGCAATTAAACTATTTACACTTTTTATTTTTTATCGCTTTTTTTTAACAAAATCTTCATTTATAGCAGTGACTGATGAAGAGAAGAAATCTATAAATAAATATTTTCCAAACGCATCAATATCCATTGTAAAAAATCCATTAGCTATTCAAAAAATAATTTCAAAAAATATTAATAAAAGATTTGTTTATTTTGGAAGATTTAATAAGCATAAAAATTTAAAAGAATTTATAAACGCTTTTATTGCTGCAAAGCCAAATAGTGAATGGTCTTTTCATATTTATGGAATTGAAGATGATGAAAACTATAAAAATGAATTATTAAATTTAGTTTCCAAGTCTAGTTTTCAAAAATCTATCAAATTTATTAAACCAGAGTTTGATATTAAAAAAAAATTCAAGATCATATCTGAATCTTGGTGCAATGTTTTGCTTTCTAAGTCAGAAATATTGAGTTTATCTGTACTAGAAGCGTTTAGTGTGGGGACTCAAAGTTTTGTAAATAAAAAAATATTTTTTCCAGTATGGCTTCAAAGATATTTAATTAGATCTGAAGTAAATAATTTAGATTTAGTAAGGTCTATTAAATTAATAATGAATCAAAATATTCAAGAAAAAAAAATCTTAAAAAGTGAAATGAAAGTTTTGTTTGAAAAAAAATATACTCGTTCTGATGAAAAAAATATTTATATGGGTTTTTTAAAAAAGATATATAAAAATCATGGGACAATTAATCCATTTAGTAACTTCTCGGTGTTATTTTCAAATTTACTTAATTCTATATTAGTTCCCTTCTTGATGGTTTTATCTGTAATTTTTGACAACTCGACATTTGCAGCCGAGATTGGTGTTTTTCCAGGAATTGTTTTGTTGTTAACTCAAGTTTTTTCTGCAAATGCCAGATCACTGTTGCTTTATAATATTGACAGATCATTTTATGATCAAGTAATTAACTTGAGGCTTTATCTTGGAATTTTGATTATACTTATTCTGACATCATATCAGTTTTTGTTTATCAATAATGATAATTTTATTACTTTATCTCTTTTAAGTTTCGTTGTGTATTTATCATGGATCAATGAAATAAACTTAACTATTCATGAAAAAAATAGATCGTCTTTAGTTATTAAATTTTTTTTAATTATAAGCATTTTATTTTATTTTCTAGTAATAGCTGATTTTATCTTAAGTGCTTCAAAACTTTATGATATTCTTAAGTTTTATTTGCTATTCCATATTCTATTCTTTTTATATCATATCAATCCTCAAAATTTTAATGTCAAAAAATTTCTACAATATTTTAAAAATCAATTTAAAGAATATTTAGCTGTCGCTTCGAGTTTCTTTAATATTATAGGCGTAATAATTTGGAGAATATCTTTAGTAGTACTTTTGGGAAAATCTGTGGCAGGACTATTTTTTGCTTCATTTGCAATAGCTTCTTTTCCAGGAACATTATTCAATAATATAGTTGGTCAAATTGTTACGATTAATGAAAAAATTAAAACCTTGATTTATAAAATTTCTAATTTGCTGTTTATTTTATATATTATTTTTGTGACGCTAATGATTATTTTGAATAAATTATATTTGCAAAATTTTGAATTTTATAATTTTTTTAATATTACTTTAACTTCTTTATTGGGTACACCATTTATGTTGAGAGCCCTGTCTAATAGGCATGAGTTCTTGTCTGTTAGTAAAACATTTCAAAAAAAAATTTTTATAAAAGATGTTATGTATGGTATTTCAATTTCTCCTATAATTATAATTCTGTTTTACCTGGGTGAAAAAGATTTTCTTATTTATTCATACCCTCTATCTTCATTCTTAGCTTTATTTTTTTACCGTAAAGTTTAATGATGATTTATCAAATTTATAAAATACTTAGAGTTATATTTTTTACTTTATTTGTTTGTATATCTTTTTATTCAATAAAACTTTATGAAGGTTCGGTCACTGTCTATATTGCTTATTGCTTGTCATTAATATTAATGCTTTTTTATTTGACAGATAAAAAAGCAAGCTACTTTGAAATTTTTTTCTCTGTGTACCTTTTTTTAGGTTTTTGGTTTAAATATGTCTTCAGTTTATTGTTATATGATGGGGTAATTTATGACTCACATATTGAAACAATTCCAATGAAAAATATAGATGAAGTTTTAATTCTTGGAATAGGGATATCATTAATTTGTGTGCTCTCCTCTTTTATTTTTAGAAATTTTAAAAAAAAATACCCATTTCACAATAAAATAAATTTAGAAGAGTCTTTTTTTACAAATTTATATCTAAACAATAGAATAACAGTGCTTATGATCTTTTTAATCATTGTAATTTTATTGGCATTTTTAAACTTAAATTTGGGCATACATCAGAGAGGATTTCTTTATTATCAGGAATTACCAACAATAATTACTAATCTAGTTAAATGGTTTTTACTTTTTGGTTTTACGACATTTTCTTGTTTCATTTTTCATGTAGAAATTACAAACTTAAAAAAAATAAATATCTTTACAACCTCAATTATTTTATTTGAGGTTTTTTTTTCTTATACATCAATGTTAAGTAGATCATTTATAATTAATTCTTCTTCTTTAATGCTACCTATATACCAGCAGAGCACCAAGCTTTTAAAAAGATACGACACTAAATTAATAATGTTATTTGTCTTTATATTATTTCTTTCTGTTCTTTCTGTTTTTACAGCTAATCATATTAGAATTGAAAAACTTGAAGATTTTAAAGCTACATATAAGGTGTTACTTGAAAAAAAATTTGATAAATTGTCAGATAAAGATCTTGCTTTAGAGAAAAAATTAAAAAATTATAATTTTGATATACCAAACAAAAAAATAACAAAAGACTTGAATCTAGAGAATAATCTTTATAGCCAATCAATTAAACCAACTCCTAGAAAACTTATTCAATTTATGATCATAAATAGATGGACTGGGATAGATTCATTAATTTTAGTTTCGAGTTCAAAAAGTAAAGGATATGATTTATTCCTAAGAGCCCTTAAAGAAGAAAAAAATTATATTGAACATACATTTTATGAAAAAGAATTTGGTTTAGTTATTAGAAAGACAAATGCAGGTGTTGGTAAAACAATTATGAAAGGAAATACTTTGCCAGGTATAATATCTTTTTTATATTATACAGGAAGCCCAGTTTTTCTATTATTTTCAATAATGTTAATATTTTTTATTTTTAATTTTTTTGAAAATTTTTTACGATATTTTTCAAATAATAATTTAGTTTTTGTATGTTTTATTTCAAACATGATAGCAACAAGACTATTTCATTTTGGTTATGCACCAAAAGATAGTTATATGTTTTTAATTTCTATTTTATTGTCTATCTTATTTTTAAGAATATTAATGAGGTTTAAACTTAGGTTTCCTAGATAAGTAAATAAAGTAAAATATAACATAAGTTAAAATATTTATTATAAGTATTAACATCAAGATTTTTGAATCATTATAATAATTTATGCTAAAAAAAATACCAGTACATACAAGTAAATTTAGCAGTATTCCTGTTAAAGAGTTTGATAAATAAAAATTTTTATTTAAATAAAAAATTTTTTTTAATAAGAGCGTATGAAAGTGAAAACCATCTGCAACATCAATTGTTCTGTTACTATTTAACCTTCTTAATATAGTAAATAGATTTTCAAAAGCCGGATACCATAGCAAGTTCAACGCTAAAAGTGGTGAAATATCTTTATTCAAGTTGATATAACTGATTACATAAACTGATATAAAAATAGTAATTACATAAACACCATTGTCACCTAGAAATGATCTTTGAAATAAATTTATTAAATAAAATAAAAAAAATATAATTAAAATTATCTTTAAATCAGGAAGGTTATCAGGTTTTGGGAAATCCATAAAAAAAATAGCCAAAGTTACTATTAAATAATATCCAATAACATTACAATTTACTCCATCACAAAAATTAGAGCCATTAATTAAAATAACTATACAAAGAGAAGAAAAAATAATATTAAAATAGAAATTACTGATGAAAGGGTCTAAAAAAAAAAGACCTGTTTTGTTTATCTTTAAATCTAAAAAATAAAGAAAAATAATAACCAATATAAATTGTAAAATTAATCTTAGTTTAGGGCTAAAGTTAGCTTTTAAGTCTGAAAAAACCCCAAGTGCTAAAAATGAAAAAAGAAATGAAATTATCAAAATAGAATAGCTAGTGTATTCTGTATATGGCATGTACGTTGCTATTGTTATAAACAAATATATTCCACCTATTAATGGTGTGTTTTTATTATATTTCGATTTATGATTTCGTTCTTTTGGAGTATCAACTAAAAATAAATATTTGCTTTGAATAAATATTAGAGTTATTGAAATAACTGATATGTACAATAATATAATAAGCATTTGATTTATGATAATTAAAGAAAACACATATCACAATTATTTATCTTTTGCATCTGCATTGTTGATTTTAATGCCTATAGCACTAATTTCTGGGCCATTCCTGCCAGACTTATTTATTGTACTAATCTCATTCATTTTTTTATTCGTCTTTAATAAAAAAAAAGAATTATTCAAAATAAAATCCAAATTTTTTATTTTTTTTTTAATTTTTTATTTTTATTTAATTTTAACTTCAATATTATCAGATAATTTTTATCAATCGATAAAGTCATCAATAACATATTTAAGATTTGGCTTCTTTTCATTAGCTATATTTTTTATACTTAATAATAAAAAAAACTTCATAAAATATTTTTATGTCATGATATGTTTTACTCTTATAATTTTAGTATTTGATGGATATTTTCAATTCATTACAGGAAAAAATATATTTGGTTTCAAAGGGATCAGGCCAGACCGACTTGGAGGTCTTTTTTTTGATGAGCTAATTTTAGGTTCATATTTGGGGAAAATTTTACCAATTTTTTTTACATTCTACCTATTAAATAAAAAAAATATTAATAGATATTATATTACAATATTAGCTGTATTAGTTTACATTTTAGTATTTTTATCGGGTGAAAGATCAGCTTTTTTTACTACTACACTTTACTTGATTATGGTGGCCCCTTTTTTGATAGGAATGAAAAGATCAATAATTATTTTTACATTAATTGCTGTGATTTTTGGGACTTTAGTTACAACAAATGAAAATATGAAAAGTAGATATTATGACCAAATGTTGATGCATACAATTGGCGTTGGTAAATATGCTGGTGATAAGGATGGAAAAATCACTTTTATGCCAGATCATATTGGACTCTTTAGTTCTGCAATAGACATTTTTCAAAAAAATTTTTTTGTAGGAGGTGGTGTTAAAACATTTAGAATTTACTGTAAAAATAATGCGAGTAAAAAGTTAATTGAGTTAAAAAAAAAACATTCAAATATGCTTACCTGTAATACTCATCCTCATAATTACTATTTGCAACTATTAGCAGAAACTGGATTAATAGGTTTTTTATTTATTTTAGCAATTTTTATTAAATTAATTTTTAATTATTTTAAACAAGTATATTATTTGGTTAAGTTAGATAAAAATCTTAATAAAAGATACGTTGTTATATTATCTGGGTTAATTATTTATATTTGGCCACTAACAACTACGGGCAGTTTTTTTAATAATTGGATATGTTCTATTTTATTTCTACAAATTGGTATTTATTTATATGTAATTGAAAATGAATTTAAAAATTAATAATAATTATATTTATATACTAATTTTTACATGCTTTTTTTTCTTATGGGGTATGAGTATAGGTCAATTTAATAATTTTTTTTTAATACCATTTTATAAATTTTTATTTTTATTTGGCGAGGATATTCAAGTTCAGAAAGTTATCTATAAAATTAAATTGAGTTATATAATTTTATTTTTATTAGGACCTATATTTTATAGCCTTATAAAGAAAAGAAATTTTCTTCCAAAAGAAATATTTAACAATCAAAAATACATAATAATTTTTATTTTATTCATTTTCACACATTTTTTCCTTGTTAAAATCTATTATCAAGAAATCATTAACAAATCTGAAATAGCCAATCTTATTTATTTTTTCTTATTATCCGTCATCTATTGTCATTACAGAAATTTTATATCTATCAATTTTAAAAAAATTATAATTTTTTATTTAATAATATTTATTGGGTATTCAATTTATGAAGACTCACAATTTTATAATCTTGGACAATGTAATGTTGATCTACCTTTGATAGATATGATAAGAAAGCATTTTCAGGTTAATTTAACTAATAGTATTTTCTTAGAAAATTCTCACTTAGGCATGATGTCTGTAGCTGTTTTTTTCTCTAGTATATATATTTTGATACAAGACAAAAAAATTAATATTTTATTTTTATTATTATTATTAATAGAGATTCTTATTGTACTAAATAATTTATCTACAACATATTTTATTTGCTATTTTATTTCACAAATTGTTTTATTATTTTTTCTATTAAAAAAAATAAACATTAAATTTTGGATTTTTACTATTTTATTATTATCAATAAACTCATATCTTTTTTTCTCAGACAGAAGTTGTACTGTAAAAGTTACTGATTTGAAGGTTAAAGAAATTTTAGAACAAGATCTTGAAAAAAAAGACACTAATCTAACTACTTTAATTTATAAGAGATCAGCAATTATAGCATTGAACACACTTAAAAATCGTTCATTAGGTTGGGGAATTGATGGGATGGATAATGCAACATATGATTTAATGTCTAACTATAATACTAACCCATATTGTGAGCCAGGGTCCGTAGGCTACGAAGAAAGAATTGCTAAAGGTGGAGTTTGTGATGATCCAAGTTCATTTGATGAAAATGGAGCGCGTAAAAAATTTGCACCATTTAGAATACGATTACTCAATACCAAAGATGGCTTATCAAATATTTTTAAAATGTTTACAGAATTTGGAATTTTTACTTTTATTATTCTGTTTTATTTTATTAAATACATTCGAAATATTCAAAATATTAATCCATATAATTTATTTATTATCGTTTTGTTTAGTACGACGTGTATTAGAGGAGTAGGATATTTTAATGGTGGATTTATATTCTGTTTATTAGAATTTATGTACTGCAAAAATTATTTTAATGAGACAGAATTTAAAAAAAATCAATATATGCAATAGTCTAATTAATAAACATCATTGATATAAAAATTCACATTTTATCTATTATTTTTGAATAAAACCCTTATATTAAGAATAATTTCTTCAAATTTTTAAAATAATATATAAAAACAGAACATGAAAACAGCTCTCATTTTTGGCGTTACAGGGCAAGATGGATCATACCTTGCAGAGTTTCTCCTAAAGAAAAAATACAAAGTTCATGGCGTAAAAAGAAAATCATCATCATACAACACCAACAGAATTGATCACATTTTAGAAGCCAATAAAAACTTTTCACTGCATTATGGTGACGTAACAGATGCTATATTGGTGATGAATATAATAAATAGGTTAAAACCAGATGAAATTTATAATTTATCTGCCCAATCACATGTGGCAGTTTCTTTTGAAATTCCAGAATACACAGCTAATGTAGATGCATTAGGATGTCTAAGAATATTAGAGGCTATCAAATCCTCTAAGCTAATAAAGAAATCTAAATTTTATCAAGCTGGAACTTCAGAAATGTATGGAAAAGTTCATCAGATACCGCAGACTGAAAAAACTAACTTTTATCCAAGAAGTCCCTATGGAGTATCAAAGGTTTTTGCTCACTGGATGACTATAAATTATAGAGAAGCATATGGCATGTTTGCATGTAACGGCATACTGTTTAATCATGAAAGTCCTAGACGTGGTGAAACGTTTGTTACAAGAAAAGTAACCATTGCTTTAAGTAAAATAAAACTTGGACTGCAAAAAAAATTATTAGTTGGTAACTTAAATGCAAAAAGAGACTGGGGACATGCAAAAGATTATGTTGAAGCTCAATGGATGATATTACAACAAAAAAAACCAAATGATTTCGTAATTTCTACTGGAAAAAATTATTCTGTTAAAGAATTTATTAATATGTGTGCCAAGTTGTTAGATATAAAATTAAAATGGACTGGAAAAGGAATAAATACGAAAGCATTTGATCAAAATGGAAATTGTATAATTGAATGTGATAAAAGATATTACAGACCAACTGAAGTTGACATATTATTAGGAGATTCGACTAAAGCAAAAAAAATACTTAAATGGAAACCAAAGATTAGTTTTAAAAATCTTGTAAAAGAGATGGTAGAGTCAGACTATAAAAACTTACAAAATATTTCTAGTGAAAAAAAATGATAAAATATTTTTAGCTGGTCATAAGGGACTGGTTGGATCTGCAGTATTAAGAAAGCTTAAAAAATTAAAATATTCTAAAATCATTACAGTAGATAAGAAAAATTTGGATCTTTTAGATCAAAAAGAGGTTTTTAATTTCATAAAAAAAAATAAAATTAAATCTATAATAATATGCGCAGCAAGAGTAGGTGGAATTAAAGCCAATAATACTTATAAAGCTGATTTTATTTATCAAAATTTAACAATTCAAAATAATTTAATTCATGGGGCAAAAATTAATAATATTTCAAATGTAATTTTTTTAGGCTCTAGCTGTATTTACCCTAAGAATTGCAAACAACCTATAAAAGAAGAATATTTATTAACAGGTAAGCTTGAAAAAACAAATGAACCTTATGCTATTGCTAAAATTGCTGGAATTAAAATGTGCGAGTCTTACAATTTCCAGTACAAAACTAATTATAAATGTTTAATGCCAACAAATACATTTGGGCCAGGAGATAACTACAACTTGGAAAGTAGTCATTTTTTCCCAGCACTTATTAAAAAAATCCATGAATGTAAAATAAAAAAGAAAAAATCGTTAGAATTGTGGGGGAATGGAAAAACTAAGAGAGAATTAATTTTTGTAGATGATTTAGCAGATGCAATTGTTTATTTTTTAGATAAAAAAATGTCAAAAAACTTAATAAATATTGGATCAGGGATTGAAAAAAACATTGACCAATATGCAAAACTAGTATCCGAGATAATTGGAGTTAAATTAAAGATAAAATATAAAAATAAATCATTAATAGGGACACCAAGAAAACTATTAGATAGCTCTTTCGCTAGAAAAAATGGCTGGAAGTCAAAAACAAACTTAAAAAAAGATATACTGGAAACATATAAGCACTTTTTAAAAGAAACTACATTTGAAAGAGTTTAAAAAATAAATGTTAATAGCGATTTTTAGTAACTACTTACTATTAATGGTAATTTTAGGTTATTCGTTTCTTTTAAAAAAAATTACATTTAATAGCAATAATATCACCATAGAAAATATTGATATTTTATATGGATTGTTATTAATAATATTTATTTCTTTATTTTTTAACTTTTTTTTCCCACTTATTTATCTAAAACCAATTGTCATAATATTTGGTTTGTTCTTATTTATATATGCATTTTATAAAAAAATATTTGAACTAAATTTTGTTTTATATTTTATTATCATATTTTTTATTACTTCCATTTCATTTTATAGTAATGCAAATGTTGATAGCTTAATGTATCATTTGCAAATTATAAAATGGTTGAGTCTTCATAAAATTAGTTTTGGTTTGACTAACTTGGAAATTAGACTTGGTTTTAATTCTTCTTGGCATTCATTAGTTGCACTACTTGATCTAAGTATTTATAAATTTTCTGCAAAATATTATATAAGCGCTATAATTTTAAGTTCATTAATCTATGAAACCATTAAAAAAAAAACAAAAATAAATTATAGTGATATTTTTCTCTATTTATCTATTTCCTTTTTAATTTTTTTTAGTTTTTTACATCCATTTAGAAATGGAATTATATTAAATCATTTAGGAAATCCTGAAAGAGATATTGTTGCAATGTTATTTTTTTTTCTTACTATCTTTTTTTTTTTTAAATCTTTAGAAAATCCTAAAAATAATAAAAATTATATTAATCTTTTAAGTATATCACTTTTTTTATGTATTACATCCAGACTAATGACATCGCCAATGATTATATTGTTAGTTATTATTTTGTTAAAAAATAAAACTTATAAAGCTATAAATTTTACAACTATTGTTTTGTTTATTACTAGTATTTTATGGATCTTAAGAAGCTTTTTCTTAAGTGGATGTTTGTTTTTTCCCTTTCATCAAACTTGCTTTAAAATAGGTTGGGCTACAAATACTAAGGAGATACAATTTTTTGTTGAAGAAGCAATGAGGATATCAAGAACACTACCCACAAGAAATGGAGTTAATGATCTAGATTTTTCATTAAATAGTTATAAATGGATTCCCCAATGGATTAATGATTATTTTTTTAGTGCAGCTCTTTTGCAAATATCAGCATCAATTATATTAATAATGATATTTTCTTTTATTATAACTGGTTTTTTTAATAAGTATAAATCAACAAACTCAATCAAAATAACTGATTTTTACCTACTTATTTGTTTAATTGGTATAACTATTTTATGGTTTGTTAGTGCACCTGAGATTAGATATGGGTTGGGACCCCTTATAAGTTTGCCATGTTTCACTATTGTTTTACTGTTTAAAAAACTCAACCTAATTGAAAATTTTTTAAATAAAAATATCAAACTTTCATTGATCACAAGCTTCTTAATAATGGTAAGTTTGTGTTTGTTGTTTATTTCTAAAAGTTTTAATCGTTTCCAATTTGATGATTTGTTTATAAATAGTAAGATAATTTACACCTACTCTCATATTGAAAAAATAGGAACATTTAACAACATTAATTATTTTTGGGGTAAATTTCTATGTGCTGATTTTCAGGAAATTTGTGTAAACACTGTTAAAGAAAACTACGTAATAAGTGAAATTTTTAATTATAAAGTTTATAAATCTGGCTTACAGTTAAAAAAATAAATTATAATGAATATATCTATAATCACCCCAACATTTAATAGTGCAAGAACTATTCAATCAAATTTAGATTCGATTAAATCTCAATCATTTAAAGATTATCAGTTGATTATTATTGACAATAATTCAACAGATGAAACTGTGAATATTATTAAAAAAAATAATATACCGAATATAAAATTTCTAATAGAAAGCGACCTTGGAATATTTGATGCAATTAATAAGGGTATTAAAATAAGCGATAATGACCTAATTTCAGTTTTGCACAGTGATGATCTTTATGATAATGAAAATGTTTTAAAGGATGTTGTGGAAACATTTCATGAGCATAAAGAAAATGATATAATTTATGGAGATCTGAAGTATGTTAAAAAGAACAATGTAAATATTACACTTAGATACTGGAAACCTGGTCACTATAATAAAGATTTGTTTTTTAAAGGCTGGCATCCACCACATCCAAGTTTTTTTGCTAAAAAAAAGTTATTTGGAAGCTATGGATATTATACAATAAACAATGGTAATTCTGCTGATGTCGAATTAATGTTCAGATTTTTAGATACACACAGTTTGAAATCTAAATACTTGAATAAAACATTGGTTAAAATGAGATATGGAGGGGCCTCCAATAAAGATATTTTATCTATTATCAAACAAAATATCCAAATCATGAAATTTTTAAAAATCCATAGAAACGCCTATAAAATTAGTATTTTTATTCTATATAAAATTTTAGATCGATTAAAACAATTTGTGTTTAAGGGGTAATCATATAAAAAATAAACTCTAATGAAAATTTCAATAATTATACCATGTTTTAATGAAGAAAAAACTTTGTCCAGAATTGTTGACAAAGTATTGAAATTTAAATCATATGAAAAAGAAATTATTATTGTGGATGATTGCTCAAAAGATAATACAGCAAACATAATAAGTAATTTAGTTTCAAAATTTAATGAAATTAAATCAATTAGACATGAAAAAAATTATGGAAAAGGAGCGGGTATAAAATCTGGTATTAAGATTTCAACAGGAGATATTATTCTCATACAAGATGCAGATCTTGAATATAATCCTAATGATTATGATGGCTTGTTGGAACCATTTTTAAAAACTGATGCTGATGTAGTTTATGGGTCCAGATTCTTAGGTGGTAAATACGTTAGATTAAGTTTTTTTTGGCACTATGTAGCTAATAAACTTTTGACAACTCTATGCAACACATTCACAAATTTAAATATGACAGATATGGAAACTGGGTATAAATTATTTAAAGCAGAAGCAATTAAATCAATTGATTTAAAAGAAAAATCATTTGGCATTGAACCTGAAATTACTGTTAAGCTTGCTAAAAAAAAATATATCTTTTTTGAGGTACCGATTTCTTATAGTGGTCGTTCTTATGAGGAGGGTAAAAAGATAGGCTTAAAAGATGCATTTAAGGCTATCTATTGCATCATTAAATATAGATATTTTGACTAGTAAGTTAAAATAACCTTGTAATTGTAGTATTTTTTTGATTTTAATTTCTGTTTTAAATAATGGGTACACGGAGCGTTGCTATAACCACACATTTTAACACTTTCAAAATAGGCAAAATTATCTAATTCAATTTTATTTATATCAGATTTGTTTGTATAAATTATCTTAGGAAAAAAGCCTGTATAATTTAAGTTATCTGGTTTTACAATTCTCAATAAATTTTTTGAAATAAATACTATAGTAAATAAAATTAAAACAGACATAAAAAATTTATATGAATTTTTTTTTAAATGAATGTTCAAGGTACATAAGTATGCGAAACCCAAACTAAAAAAAGAAACAAAATAAGAGTAGCCATACCGATAAACAGGTACTTTCAAAAACCAAATTATCGAAAAGATAATCATTAACATTATTAGTAAGAGATATTTCTTATTATGAATATTATTCTTAATTATTTTTTTTTCTTTTAGTATATAATGAATAAATAAGTAGATAATAATTAGCAATATAAAATACGGTAACAAAATTTCATTAATTTTTTTTAAATGCGTTTTACTCCAAGTACTAACCCAATTGAATTTTTTAGAATATTCAGTCTGTGAGATATTATTTATATTTTTAAAATCAGGCCATGCTTTTGTCCAGGCTTCATTTTCTTGAGATACACTTTTTGTTTGATTGATATTAGTCCATTCCAAATTTTGAAAACATAATTTACTTATTGGATATATAGCACAACCTGAAACAATTATATTTTTCAAAACCCATAAAGATAAGAAGATAATAGCAAAGTAACTTTTTGGTATCATAAATATTTTTAGTAATTGATTTTTTTTTAAAAAAATGAATGGAAGAAAAATAGCAAAGGCCATAGTGATTTTATTTAAGACAATAAAAACTGCCAATATAAAATTGTTAGAATTAAAGTATATTTTTTTATTATTAAAAGACTGAATAATCTCTGAAATTAGAAAAAAAAATAAGAAGTGTGTAGGTGCGTCATTTCCATATTCACCATATCTATTCATTTTATAGGCAATAAATATCAAAATAAAAAATAAGTAAAAAAAATGAAAATCAAACTTTTTAATTTTTAAATAATAAGTTAAGTGAGTTAAAAAATTAACAATTATGGCAGATGCAATAATGGCTATAGAAAGTACAATTCCTTTATTCCCAAATATAAAATTATTAAAAAATGCTGAAAAATACTGAATTATTGAAATATGAGCAAATCTAAAATGAAGATTAGAAAGACCAAAAATTATTTTTTCCTCATTTAAAATACTTGTGTATGGTAGATGATATAATATTGCATCAGGTCGATATATATTGCTTTTAGCTACTAATAAAAAAACTATAATTGAGTTAATAATTATAAATCTAAAAAAATTAAAAGAATAATAAATTTTTAAGTTTTTAAGAAAAAAGAATAACGGTAATAATAAAATTAAACTATTAACAATAATATTTAATGGAAAAAAAAAATTTAATAGTAGAGTAATAAAGGAGATTAATATAATACCATAAATTAAATCACTAGATAAATTTATAATATTGTTATTATTATGTTTAGTAAAAATATAACCAAGAGGCGTTATTATAATAACAGACAATATGGAAAAAAAAACTAATTCTAACATAGGTATTTTCAAATGATTAAGCTAACAATTATAATACCTGTTTATAATGAAATTAAAACAATAGAAAAATTAATTAAAAAAATATTAAAGATTAATATTAAAAAACAGCTTATCATTGTTGATGATGGATCTAGCGATGGAACTGAGCAAATACTTAAAAAATATAAAAGTAGAATTGATAAATTAATTTTTCATAAAAAAAATTGTGGAAA
>ENA-UOXV01000361-UOXV01000361.1-marine-metagenome-genome-assembly--contig:-NODE-361-length-64360-cov-7.092948_pt1 | contig 64360 bp, 61 predicted proteins | sample MGYA00238165_ERZ766961 | MGnify/ENA primary metagenome ERZ766961 (study PRJEB28924, sample SAMN03173240) | marine metagenome | biome: Marine; feature: Water; material: Subsurface seawater | place: North... | reverse complement strand
ATGCATGTCGCAACCGCCGGCGTCAACGACTCCGGAACGCCCCGAAACAGACTGAAACACATGAAATCAAAAGGCGCAGAAGGCGTTCGCGGAGCGCCGTTTCTATGTCAGTCCGCAGTCGCGGCATCGATTGCACCAGCCAGGCGATCAACGATCACCGGTATATGGCCGCTATCGATAATATAGGGAGGTGCCAGAAGAACATGTGCGCCGCGGCTGCCATCAATCGTGCCGCCCATTGGATAGACCATCAATCCACGGGACATAGCATCCGTCTTGATCCTGGCAGGAACACCCTTTACGGCCTCGAAAGGTGTCTTGGTTTCCCGGTCGGCGACAATCTCCAGCCCGACAAAAAGCCCCCGCCCGCGGACATCGCCCACATACGGGTGCTGACCCAGGCGGTCATTAAGTGCCTCGCGCAACTCATTGCCGCGCTCAACAACATTCGCCAGAAGGCCGCGTTCCTCGATCACGTCGAGCACCGCCAGGGACGCGGCACATGCCGCCGGATGCGCCATATAAGTGTGCCCGTGTTGAAAAAACCCACTACCGCTGCGGATCGCATCATATATATGCGCCCCCACCAGTACCGCGCCGATCGGCTGATAGCCTGCCCCCAGCCCTTTCGCCATTGTCAGAATATCAGGAACGATGTCGTCCTGTTCGCAGGCAAATAACGTGCCCGTCCGCCCTGATCCGCACATAACCTCGTCCAGCACAAGCAGTATGCCGTGGCGATCGCAGATTTCGCGGACACGTTTGAAATAGCCGTCCGTCGGCGGCACCGCGCCCGCCGTCGCACCCACCACAGGCTCGGCAATAAACGCCATGACAGTTTCGGCACCCAGTTCCTGTATTTTCGTCTCCAACTCGTCCGCAACCCGAAACCCGTATTCCACTGACGTCTCGTCATCGCCTCGGTCTCGATACTCGTAACAGGGCGCAATATGATGGGTTTCGAACAATAATGGCTCGAACTGCGCGCGGCGCCACTGGTTGCCACCTGCAGCGAGCGCGCCGAGTGTGTTCCCATGATAGCTCTGGCGGCGTGTAATCACATTCCGCCGGCCGAGCTCGCCTTTCTCTACGAAATACTGGCGCGCAAGTTTCAGCGCCGCCTCGGTTGCTTCCGATCCACCGGAGACAAAATAGACACGATCGAGGTTGCCCGGCGCAGCTGCCGTCAGCCGATCCGCGAGATCTTCTGCCGCCTCGGAGGTATAGAAAGCCGTATGCGCAAAAGGGATACGGTCAAGCTGGTCGACAATGGCCTGTTTAACGCGCGCATCCGAATGACCCAGGCAGGAGACCGCCGCACCACCGCAGGCATCGAGATATTTTTTGCCATCGGTATCGAAGACAAACACCCCCTCGCCCCGGTCGATAACGGGCAGGGTCGCCGAGGGGTACCGATGAAATACATGATCCATGGAACATGTCCTTTGCCACCTGAGGGGTCATCTGAGCCAGGCGATTGAGTATGGCCGCTAAATGAGTAATATGCGCCGCCGCGTTCGCGGGACTGGAATTCAATCAGGATACGTCATGAATCTTAAAGACCATATACGGTCGGTACCGGATTTTCCCAAGCCGGGAATCCTTTTTTACGACATCTCGACATTGCTGCAGCATGCGGAAGCCTGGTCGGCCACGGTCGACATGCTGGCCGACCTGATCACGCCCTATAAACCGGAACGGCTGATCGGAATCGAATCCCGCGGCTTCCTGGTTGCCGCACCGCTCGCACTGCGCCTGGGAATCGGCTTCACGATGCTCCGCAAGAAAGACAAACTGCCGGGCGAGACGATCTCCCATACCTATGATCTCGAATACGGCTCCGACACAATCGAGATTCAGTCAGATGCGCTGCACAAGGGCCAGAAGGTTGTCCTGCTCGACGACCTGCTGGCAACCGGCGGCACCGCCGCGGCAGCGGTTGAACTGCTGCGCGCGGTCGGCGCCGATGTGGTCGCATCGGCCTATATCATCGAGCTGAATTTCCTGAACGGTCGCGACCGGCTGGACGTGCCTGCGCATTCGCTCATCGGTTACGACGACTAAGCGGGCGACGAACCAGCCGGCAACGGTTTACCGCTTCGGCGGAATCGCCGCGAACTTCGAGCCTTTCAGGCAATGGCGCCCTTCGGGATCCTGCCAGAGCACGCCGTCCTCATGCAGCTTGCCGAGGGCGCGTGTGACCGCCTGGAAACCATAGGCGACAAATTTCTCGCACAGCTCCGCGAAATACAGCGGCGTCTCGGTAACGATGGCCTGAATTTCCGCGGCCAGCGCATCAATGGCGATTTCCTGGGACGGCTTCGCCTTGCCGTTCACCGGTCCCACGAAATCTTCCAGCTTCACCTCGTCAGCATACGCATAGCTGATTCGGTGGAAGCGTTCACGCGGCACATTATCCGGGATGGTCGCATCGATACCCATCTTGGCCGTCGTCGGCACCCGTGAATAAGGACCAGGCGGCGGCAGGCTGGGATCGAGTGGTTTGGAGCGCGCACCGGAGATGATCATCACGTCGCGATCGGCCTGGACACGGGTGGCGACCGCCCATTCGACATCAACCGCATCGAACACATCGATATCGTGATCGACGACGGTGACATGTTTCATGTCGGCAACCGACAGTGCGGCAGCAATGGCGTTCTTTCCGTCGCCGGGCAGCGGTTTGATCGCAATGATCGCGTGCCAATGGCAGCAACCGCCAGGAGTGATGTTCACAGCGGTGACGTTCACACCCGCTTCATCCAGCACGCGGCGGACATTGGCTTCGTAGATCGGTCCTGACGGCCAGATGTTTTCCCACGGCATATGCAGCGCGTAGTAAAGCGGGTTTTTGCGCATCGAAATCGCCTTGATGCGCACATGGGGGTTCCAGTGGAGCCCGCCCATGAGGCGGGTAAACTCGCCGAAACGGCCTTCGGGCTGGGTCCAGCCGGTCGGCAGAATTTCGGCTTCAAGCACGATTTCCGCGTCGGCGATGCAGGGCATGTTAATTGTCTGACACTGGGTCAGCGGCACGCCATGGCCGCGCATGCCACCGGCAATGCCGAGCTCGCTGACACCGGCGCGGGCCTTGTAAGTAGAACAGATCAGCTCGAACGGGTGCGTACCGATATTGATCGAAATGGGCAGCGGCTCTCCCTTCTCATACGCCTTGGCTGCATAGCGATGCAGGTTATTCGGCGTGACGATGTCGATACCGGTCAGATTTTTTTCTTTCACTAAAAAACGATAGACACCCGCATTTATCGGCGAGTCCTCGTCTTCGTCCGGGTCACGCGACAGTGTAACGCCGGCAGTGATCATCGGCCCGCCATCCAGCACCGAAAACAGCGGAACCGGCAGCGAATACAGGTCAACATCATCGCCTTCGAGATAGATTTCACGTACCGGTCCGGTATTGACGAAATCGGGTTCAATGGGCCGGTCGAGCCCCTCGCGGAGGCGGCCCTCGATATCCGAGAAATCGCATCCGGCGGCGATAGCCAGGCGTTCGCGGCTGTTGGTCACGCCGGAAACAACCGGCATGTCATAGCCGTTCACATTCGTGAACATCAGCGCCTTGTCCGACTGATCGACCAGTGTGGCGATATGTCGAATATCGACCGGCTTCTCGATTTCGATCAGTTCATCCGCCGCCCGCAATTCGTCAATCAGTTCGCGAAAATCTTCGGCCATCGTCATACTTTCCGTTTGGTTTGTCCCATTGCAGGAGAACATACAGGAATTGTTCCACCTCTGAAATATCTCCCCGGCAAGTAGCTTGACCCGGTTGCGGTTTGGGTCTCTAAGACCCCTGTTACGGATCGCCCGCCGGTCCTGGGTTTTCGGAGCCACCATGACAGTTCAAAATGACGGAATACGCGCCGGAACAGCCGACAAATCGCTGAATTCCGAAGGGGAATCGGCGGTTTCCGTCTCAAAGCTGTCCAAAGTTTACGCGGGCGGACATGCGGCACTGACCGATATCGATCTCGACATCCGGAAGGGTGAGATATTCGCGCTGCTCGGCCCCAATGGTGCCGGCAAAACAACCCTGATCAGTATTATCTGCGGCATCGTCAATCCGACATCCGGGCGGATCACCGCCTGCGGCGACGATGTCGTCCGCGACTACAGAAAAACCCGCGCCCGGATAGGCCTGGTTCCACAGGAACTGACAACCGATGCGTTCGAAACCGTCTGGAACACGGTCTCATTCAGCCGCGGACTTTTCGGCAAAAAACCAAGCCCTGCGATCATCGAACGCATCCTGCGCGACCTGTCGCTGTGGGACCGCAAGGATTCGAAAATCATCACCCTGTCGGGCGGCATGAAACGTCGTGTCCTGATCGCCAAGGCATTGTCGCACGAACCCGAAATCCTGTTTCTTGACGAGCCGACCGCAGGTGTCGACGTCGAACTGCGCCGCGGCATGTGGGACATGGTGCGCAAGCTTCAAAAAACCGGCGTCACGATCATCCTGACGACCCATTACATCGAGGAGGCCGAAGAAATGGCCGACCGGATCGGGGTCATCAACGGCGGGCGGATCGTGCTGGTCGAAGACAAGACCGCCCTGATGAAAAAGCTTGGCAAAAAAGAGCTCCGGCTCAACCTGCACACCACCATGCCCGCCATCCCGGCGGAGTTGTCTGGCCATGCGCTGGCGCTGGAGGATGACGGAAACACTCTTGTCTTCACGTTCGACACAACGGCTGAACGCACGGGTACGACGCGGCTGCTGGCCGATCTCGACCGACTGGAGATCCGGTTCTCGGATCTCGACACACGGCAGAGTTCACTGGAAGATATTTTCGTCAGCGTCGTGGGGCAATCATCATGAATTTCCGCATGAATATGCACGGCCTGCGGGCGATCTACCTGTTCGAAATGGCCCGCACCTGGCGCACACTCTTCCAGAGCGTGGTGTCGCCCGTGGTGACCACGACCCTCTATTTCATCGTCTTCGGTGCGGCCATCGGCTCGCGCATTACCGAAATCAACGGCGTCACATTTGCCGCGTTCATCATACCCGGCCTGATCATGCTATCGGTGTTGACCGAAAGCGTCTCCAATGCCTCGTTCGGCATCCACCTGCCCCGGTTCACCGGCACGATATACGAACTTTTATCGGCGCCGGTCTCATCGTTTGAGGTGGTGCTTGGCTATGTCGGCGCGGCGGCGACCAAGTCGATCGTCCTGGGCTTCATTATCCTGGCGACCGCGCGAATTTTCGTCGATTACAATATCGCCCATCCCATGGCGATGGTGTGCATCCTTGTCGTGACCGCAGTGACATTCAGCCTGTTCGGCTTCATCATCGGCATCTGGGCGGACAACTTCGAGAAGCTGCAATTCGTGCCGATGCTGGTTATCACACCACTGACATTCCTCGGCGGCAGTTTCTACTCGATCGACATGTTGCCGACGTTCTGGCGCACGCTGACACTGTTCAACCCGGTCGTGTACCTGATCAGCGCCTTCCGCTGGAGCTTCTATGGCACCGCGGATGTGCCGGTGGGTATCAGCATCGCCATGATCGTACTTTTCCTGGCGATATGCATCGGCATCGTCTGGTGGATTTTCCGCACCGGATACCGGCTTAAAAACTGATCGGACGACCGCTATAGTAGCCCAATCACACCGGCAGGTTTGCGGTCGGGCACGCAGAAATTGACAGGGGAGATGACCAATGCTGCCGGAAACCCGCGTCTGGACCCGCGATGAGATGATGCAACGGGTCGCACTGTTCAAAAACCTGATCGGCAATACAGGCGGTCTGCCCGACAGCCACCTGCCTGAAGCCGAAAAAGAAATATTCAACGTCATCGGTTTCCAGCCGCCGCCGGGCGAAGGCGAAGGCGGCGGCATGGTGAACTCTCCGGTCGGTGCAGATGCCGCGCGCAATTCGGCGATCCGGATTTCAGAAGGCTTCAACATGGGTTTTGCCCGCTGCAAGCCCGGCTGCGGTCCGCTGATGCATAACCACGACACCAACGAGACATTCATGCCGGTAAGCGGCAAATGGCGCTGCGCCTGGAATGAGGGCGATGATTACGAATATATCGATGCCGGACCCTGCGACGTGATCTCGTTCCCCGCCGGGGTCATGCGCCGGTTCGAATGCATAGAGGCGGCTGACGGAGAAGAAACCGCCCTGATTATGTTCGTGGTGGCCGGAGATGCGCCTGCCAACGAATTTAGTGACACTGCCCGGAAACGCATGGCCGAAGTGCCCGTTCCGGACTGACCAAAAACTTTAGCAAAGGAGGAAACACCATGTTACCCGAAACACGTGTCTGGACCCGAGACGAAATGATGAAACGTGTTGCACTCTTCAGCACATTGAAGGGCGCGCGCACCGGCCTGCCGGACAGCCACCTGCCGGAATGCGACCGCGAACTGATCAATGTCATCGGCTTTCAGCCACCGGAAGACCAGAGCGAAGCCGAAGTCGTCTCCCCTGTCGGCGAAGACGTATCGCTACAGGCTGCGATTGCGATTTCCGAAGGCTTCAACATGGGCTTCGTTAAGGCGGAGGCAGGCAAAGGCCCGCTGATGCATAATCACGATACCAACGAGACTTTCATGCCGGTGAAAGGCAAATGGAAATGCGCGTGGAACGAAGGCGACGATTATGAGGAAATCATTGTCGGCCCCTGTGATGTGGTGTCGTTTCCGCCCGGCGCGATGCGCCGTTTCGAATGCGTCGAAGCACCTGAGGGGGAAAAGGAGGGCCTGATGCTGTTCGTCATTGGCGGCGATGCCCCCGGCGCCGAGTTCAGCGAATTGGCCTATGAGCGCATCGCCGAGGTGCCCGCCCCCGAGTAAACCGCGTTATTGGTCAGGCGGTCTCGGTATCTCAGGCGGTGGGTCGCGTCACGAGGTAAACCGCGACTGCCGCCATGACGCCGCCGACAATGGCCGGCAACACCCAGCCGCCCCCGCCATAAACGATAATCACCGTGAGGCTCACGGCCATCATCACGATGGCCAGCACCTTCGCCTTCAGGGGAACCGCCCCGTGATCGCGCCAGGCGATAACGGGTGGCCCGAAGACCGGGTGTTCGTACAGCCATCTCTGAAAACGCTCCGACGACCGGGAAAAAGCCCAGGCTGCTATCAGCAGGAATACCGTCGTCGGCAGGACCGGGACAACGATCCCGACCAGACCGATTGCAACACATAGAAAACCCAGCGCCATAAGCGCAACCCGACCGGGCCGCGAATTCAACGGCCTGGCAGACGGCTCCGCAGTGGCGGTAATTCTCATACGCCTATTGAAGCGCAGATTAGTGAACCCTTTTTTAAGACCGGTCACGCGGCGCCAAAGCATGTTCTTCATCTATTCCAGGATGTGCTAGTCTTTTTACTGTCAAAAGGGGAAGGATCACACGAATGTTTCGGACCGCGAGGGAAACGCTTCGCATAAGTCTGTCGCGCATCCGCAATCGCCAGTTCCTGGATGCGACGATGGCGGCGACGGCGCTTGTCGCGACCGCAGATGGTGAAGTGACCTTCTCGGAGCTGAGCGCACTCGATACCGTGTTGGAAACCGTGCAGGACCTGCAGATTTACGACCCCCATATCGCCGTCGATATCTATCGGGATTTTGCCGACGCGATCGTTGAGAACGCCGAAGCGGGGCGACGCACCGCGATGGCAGCCGTCGGCAAGATTGACCGCAACCATGAAGCAGCCGAACTCGTTATCCGGGTGGCCGTCGCGATCTCCAAGGCCGATGGCGAATTAAGCCCGCTGGAAGCGCGGGCAATCAGCGATATCTGCGGCACATTAGGTGTGCCGCTGCCGTCGGAAACGTAAACGCTCGCGCGGTTTCAGGTGTTGACGCCTAAAATTTTCAGGCGCTGAGCGCGGCCATCATCATAAGCAACAGCGACGTCGCAAATAGCACACCGATGCGAAAGTACAAGCTGGTCTGGAACCGGGCTGTTATTGCAGACATATGATGGCACTCCGTCTTGATCCGTGTCGATTTGACTATTATCAGGGTATACGCTTGCTGCCGGATTAAGGATTTCGGTTAACGCAATCAGAAACCTGAAAAATCCCTCTCGTCGGCCGGTGCAGGCGAGATACACCCCTTCGACGAGGCAACACCGCAATATGGCAACTGCTGCCACCGCCCCCATCGGACGCGAAATCCGCGCCATTGGCCTGATCGGCTTCGGCCATTTCCTGAGCCATTTCTATTTTTTCGGCATGGTACCGCTCTTTGTGAGTATCCGGGCCGAGTTCGGTATCTCATTGCTGGAAATCGGTGGCATCCTGACGGCGTGGAATATCGCGTCGGGCGTCCTGCAGACCCCTATGGGAGTGCTGGTTGATCGTTTCGGGGCACGGCGTGTGCTAATCGGCGGGCTGTTCATTACCGCGGCCGGGTTCGGTCTTTCCGGGCTGACATCATCCTACTGGGAACTCCTGATCCTGTTTTTCATCGCAGGCGCCGGTAACAGCGTCTTCCATCCCGCCGATTACGTCATCCTGACCGCGTCGGTGGATAAATCGCGCCAGGGACGGGCCTATTCAATGCATTCCTTCGGCGGCTCAATGGGAACGGCAGCCGGTCCGGCAGTGATGGCACTGCTGCTGATCGTGACCGACTGGCGGACCGCGCTGATGATCGGCGGCGCGGTTGGCATTGTACTCAGCTTCATCTTCGTATTTTCGGGCGACACCCTCCGCGAGGATGCGTCGCGCAAACAGAAAACCAAATCCGATGCTCCACTGCGCAGCATGCTCAACCGCGGCGTCATCCTGCTGTTCATGTTCTACGTGCTGACCTCATCGGCCAATATAGGCCTGACGGCCTTTGCCCCGATATACCTGCCGACGCTGTACGGACTGTCGGTGGAAACGGCGAGCTTTATCCTGTCGGTGCTGTTGTTCAGTAATGCAATCGGTACATTGTTTGGTGGCTGGCTGGCGGATCAGACCAGACGCCACGACATGGTGCTGATCGTCGCTTTCTCTATTTATGCCGCGATTCTTATACTTGTAGGAACCGCGTCGATTTCACTGTCAGTGCTTATTGCCTGCTTCACCGTGGGCGGGTTTGCCCGGGGCATCGTCAACCCGTCGCGCGACATGATGGTGCGGGAAATAGCTCCTGCCGGCGCCCTGGGAACGGTCTTCGCGTTTGTCAGTACAGGGTTCAACGTCGGCCAGGGCCTTGCACCGCTGGCCTATGGCGCTCTGCTTGACCGGGGACTGGACAACGAGCTTCTCTATCTCTCCGCAGGCTTCATGATCATGTCGATCCTGTTGCTGGTGTTCTCCCGGGACCGGCGCCTGTAAGCAGCCCGCCCATGGCAGCGTAGGGCGCTTGCATGCCGGCAACGGTTCCGGTGTGATGCACCTGATGTTTCACCTGTCAGATATCAGTAAATCATATGGACCGCTTTTTGCGGTCGCACACACGACTCTCGACATCCCGGCGGGTCGGACCACCGCCCTGATCGGCCCCAGCGGGTGCGGAAAGTCAACGTTGCTGCGGCTGATGAATGGCCTCATTGCGCCGGATACGGGCAGCGTCACCTTCGACGGCGAAGCCGTCACCGCCGCCAACGCATCCTCCCTCAGGCGCCGCATGGGCTACGTCATCCAGCAGGGCGGGCTGTTCCCGCATATGACGGCACGGCAGAATATCTCGGTTATGGCGCGCCATACCGGCTGGACGGCGGCGGATACCGAATCCCGGCTGCAGGTGCTTGCCGATCTCACCCGTTTTCCGCTCGACGCATTGGCGCGTTACCCGGCTGAACTTTCGGGCGGACAGCGTCAGCGGGTCAGCCTGATGCGCGCATTGATGCTGGACCCCGATGCGCTATTGCTGGACGAGCCGCTCGGCGCGCTCGACCCGATGGTCCGCTTCGACCTGCAGACCGAGCTTGCCGATATATTCAAAACACTCGGCAAAACTGTCGTGCTGGTTACCCACGACCTGTTCGAGGCCGCTCACTTTGCCAGCGATATCGTGCTGCTGCGCGACGGCGCTGTCGAGCAGCGGGCCTCAATGGATGTTCTGTTATCGGCACCGGCCAGCACCTTCGTCGAAAAATTCGTCGGTGCCCAGCGCGGCCTCAATGGAGCGCGTGGCCTCAATGGAGAGCCTGGGCTGTGAAATATTTGTCCCGACTGCCCGCCCTCCTCCTCACCGCCCTGCTTGCCGTCCCGTTCACAGCAATGCATACCCTGCCCGCAGCGGCACAGGACATCACCGTCGGGTCAAAGAAATTCACCGAATCCGTCATCCTGGGCGAAATCATCAAATTCACTATGACCGGCAACGACATAGAGACCGCTCACCGGCGTGACCTCGGCGGTACCCGCATACTCTGGTCGGCACTGCTCAAGGGCGATATCGACATATACCCGGAATATACCGGCACCCTCCGCCAGGAACTGCTCAAAGGAACGGACACCCATACTCTGCCCCTGCTGCGCGCTGCACTGGCAAAACAGGGCATCCGCATGTCCGCGCCGCTCGGGTTCAACAACACCTATGCAATCGGCGTAACGAAAGAGACGGCCGCCCGCTATGGCCTCGCGACGATCTCCGACCTGCGTCGACATGCCGATTTTTCGCTCGGGTTTTCCAACGAGTTTCTTGACCGGGGCGACGGCTGGCCGGCTCTGCGGACGACGTATCGCCTGCCGCAGCAGAACGTGCGTGGACTTGACCACGACCTCGCCTATCGCGGGCTGGAATCTGGGGCGATTGACGGGATCGACGTCTACACGACAGATGCGGAAATCGCTTATTACGACCTGTTTCTGCTGCAAGACGACCGGAACCATTTTCCGGTCTATGATGCCGTTATCCTCTACCGTGCAGACCTTGCCGAGCGCGTACCCGGTGCCGCGGCCACTCTGACGCGGCTCGAAGGCACCATCGACGCGGCACGGATGTCGGCGATGAACGGCGCGGTCAAGCTCGACAAGAAATCTGAATCCGCTGTTGCTGCCGCGTTCGTCACGGATCGCCTGAAGATTGCGGCCACACCTTCCGATTCTGGGTTTGTTGCCCGGCTCTGGAAGTCGACGCGCGACCACCTGGTCCTCGTCATCATTTCGCTCGGTGCCGCGATCCTGTTCGCGGTGCCGCTCGGCATCCTGGCGGCGCGTCATGACCGGGTCGGTCAGTGTATCCTCGCCGTCGTTGGTATCATCCAGACGATTCCGTCGCTCGCGCTGTTCGTCTTCATGATTCCTTTGCTGGGGATTGGCGGCCCTCCCGCCATCGTCGCACTGTTCCTGTACAGCCTGCTGCCGATCGTCCGGAACACCCATGCCGGGCTGCGCGGAATCGATTCCGGCATTGTGGAATCGGCAGCGGCTATCGGGCTGGAGCCCGGCGCCTCGCTGAGAATTGTGGAGCTGCCGCTCGCCATGCGCTCGATCATGGCCGGCATCAAGACCTCGGCGGTGATCAATGTCGGCACCGCGACACTCGGTGCGCTGATAGGTGCGGGTGGTTATGGTCAGCCGATACTGACGGGCATCCGGCTCGACGACACCGCCCTGATACTCGAAGGCGCGATCCCCGCAGCGGTCCTGGCACTCGCAGTACAGGGCGTATTCGAACTTGCCGAACGCGCCGTTGTGCCGCGCGGATTACGACTTAAATCAAACGGCTGAATTTCCGCCACGCATTTTCTTGCGCAGCCGGATCACAAACACATCACCGTCCTGTTCGATATTGATCAGCGTGTGGCCGGTCTCCCGGCAGAACGCTTCAAAGTCCTTCGGTGCTGCGGTGTCGGTGGCGCGGACATCCAGCAGTGCACCATCAGCCACGGACCTGAGCGTCTTGCGCGCGCGCAGCACGGGCAGCGGGCACCGGAGATCCGTCGCATCAAGGGTGGTGACTTCGTCGGTCATACGTTTCCAGGGAGAGCATCGGACATGCTGGAGAACCTCGGACGAAAAAGCGTTGGCTGGGGCGGCAGGGATCGAACCTGCGCATGACGGGATCAAAACCCGTTGCCTTACCACTTGGCTACGCCCCAACATAACGCGCCGCGAACATATCGGAACATTCGGTATCGATGCAACGGCGGAACGTGACCTGCGATCCATTTCTTGTTTATAATCCCCGCATGGTCGATCAAAACATGCCCTGGAGCCTGAAAGGCATTTCCGACGAAGCCCGTGAATTCGCAAAGATGTCCGCGGATCAATCGGACGTTCCGGTAGGCGCTTGGCTGTCACAGGTAATCCGCACCGCCGCCGGTACTGCCGGTAACGCGCCTGATCCCGCAGCTGATCCGGTCCCGGCACCGCCACTGCAACAAGCCGCCCCCCCAAGTGCAGCTACAGGCGGGTCTACGATTGAGCGCGCGGCCCAGATCGTGGACGATTTCGGTTTCGAGCCGGAAGGCCCGGCGCGGGACGCAGACCTGATCGAAGATCCGGCAATGCTGCATGCGGAGCTTCTGTCACTCGAACGGCGGCTTGAAAACGCAGAAACGAATACCCAGGACAATCTCGCGCCCCTGTTGGAGGAAATCGAACGCATTCGATCGCGCCTCGCCGGTTCGGGAAACGCCTGAAAGATATCCGAAACGTCCAGCCCCGTCTGGAATCCTCAGTCAGACAAACCTTGCCGTCAAATCAAGGCGCTACGGCGTATGGCCAACAAGCCGTACCGCCGGACTGATCCCGTGCAAACCCTAGACCGTTGAAAACATTTGATATCTTGGGTAATCTGTGGCAAATGGTTCGGATACGGTGGGGATCGTACGGGTAAGTAGCCCAAGGTATAACCTGAGTGTCCGCTGTATATAATGGCAAATTCACCATCACCCTGGAGCGTAAAAGGCGTCGAGCCTGAAGCCCGCGAGGCCGCAAAAATCGCTGCGCGCAAGGCAGGCCTTACTGTTGGCGCGTGGCTGACCCAGATGATTCGCCAAAGTGCCAGCGACCAGTTGCGGAGCGGCGGCAATCAGACCCCGCCACCCGAGGCAACCGGCTACGACCGGCCACATTCCCAGCACTACCCCTCACAGCACCCCGGTCAGGCGAACGAACAGTATTTTTCAGGCAATCAGCCGCCGCCGCAGCAACCTGGCTATGCCGGCGGACAACCGCCGCCACCCGGGGGCGCACCACCGCCCGCGCCAACGATGCAGGCCGTATTCGAGAGCATCCAGCGGCTCGCAAGCCGGATTGAAAGCGCTGAGCAGAGAACAGCCGACACCATCGCTCCAATCGTCGAGAAAGTCGCTGAACTAAGCGAACAGCTTGAGAGCGCGAAAGACGGCGGAAGCACTTCCACAGCCCCCGTAGAACGGGCTGTTCAGAAAATTGCGGAAAGACTCGACCAGATCGAAAGCGGGTCTGCCCCTTCCGACCGCGCCGCTCCGCGCCCTGTCGGTGCTTCACGTACGTCAGAACGAAGAGAGTTGCTCGGTCTGTTTCGCCGGGACTAGCGGCCCTACCTCTCAACGTCCTGATTTAAAATATCTATTTCAAACATTCAACACGCCCAGACAGAGCACTACCGCGCGGGTAATACCGGCTGCGAACCACTGCAGCCGACTTCCGCCTGCCGAATTGGGCAAACGCTGCCGGAGAGCCCTTGATGCCTGACTGGAGTGCTGTGAGAATTGCCCTTAACATCGGTTACGTTCGGTCGGTATAGTCACAGTTCAACAGCCTGATCACAGCCCTACCGGGAAGCAGACTACGCGAATGGCAAAAACGAGATCATGGAGCGTCAAAGGGATCGACGGCGAGACCCGCGACCTGGCACGCGATGCCGCCCGGGCTTCCGGAATGACGATAGGAGCCTGGATTGATCAGGCGATCCTCAGTGCGAAAAGCGGTGAACTGCCGATAGTCGCGCCGGGGAATGTAACCGGGCACACTCCTGCAGCGGCACCAACGAATACCCGTGCCATGGCCGAACCGGAACTGCCGATGTCTCAGGCTCCGGCAGAACGCCCCGGTGAGGCCCCACCAAATTACGCCACGCCCGAAGTTACCCCGCCCGACGTCACCGCCCCGGGTCAGGAAGTTCCAGCGCCAGCTATAAAATCAAATCCGCAGACTGTAACCGACACCGATTCAGCAAGCACCACAGCCGAACAAGATTCAAACATCGGGGAATCAATTTCGGGGGAATCAATTTCGGGGGAAACACCTTCCGGGGAATCGCCGTCTCGGGATTTTTCCGCAGAACCGCGACCGCTGGCGCCGCCGCCCGCGCGACCATCCGTTCTGCGCTACGCAGTCCTCGGCCTCCTCTTCGCTGCAATCCTTGGCGGCGGAGGCTGGCTGTTTGTCGAATTATCCTCACCGGACCAAACGCCGGCGCCACAGAAAATTGCCGATGCCGCACCAGCCATCGAGGCGCCACCCCCACCGCCTGCAACGTCATCAACCACGACACCGTTAGCACAGGCACCTGACGGACTGCCCGCGGACCTGCCTGACCAGACCCGGAAAATAATCGTAGAGGCCCGGGCGGGAAATCCCGAAGCGCAGTACGACCTCGGCATGTTGCATCTGTCGGACCAGCTTGGGCAGAAATCACCCGAGGAAGCCGCCAAATGGTTCGGGCGCGCCGCCGAGCAGGGCGTCGCCAGTGCCCAGTTCAATCTTGGGGTTCTGTATAAGCGCAGCGAAGGGGTCGCCCAAGACGACAAGCAGGCTTTCTTCTGGTTCCAGGTCGCCGCAGAACAAAACTTCCCTCAGGCACAGCACAACCTCGCCACGGCATATGCCGAAGGCAAAGGTATAGCGACGAGTTATCCGAAAGCAGCAGCCTGGTTCGAGAAATCTGCTGAAGCGGGGCTGAGCCAGTCACAATTCAGTCTGGGGGCGCTGCACGAACGCGGCCTGATCACGGGTCAACCCAATCCGGCAGAAGCGCGCCGTTGGTACGAACGCGCGCTGGCGCAGGGAGACACCCGCGCCTCCGAACGCCTGGCGGCATTGGACGCAATGGCGCCACCCGCCGCAGTTGCCCCTATGAAACCACCCCCTGCGATTCCAAAGATAGCAACGATCGGCCGCACGGAGATTCGGCAGATTCAGGCACTGCTGAACCGCATGAATTTCAATCCGGGCCCAGCCGACGGCCAGATGGGCAAACGCACCGCAGATGCCATCCGGCTTTATCAGAAATTCGCCGGCATGGAAGAAGACGGCGTCCCCAGCCAGGAGCTTCTCGAAGATCTCCGCGCCGTGGCAGGATCGATGTCAAAGGACGGCTGAGAACCAGCCGCGCGATGGTCTAGGCCGGAACGATCATCGGCACCTTGTCGCGGAACGTTGTTGCAACACACCACCAGTCCGGATGTGCCGCCTTTATCGCGGACGAGGCGTGATCAGCCGACGCAATATCCGGATAAAGCCCGAAGCAGGTGCCGCCACTGCCCGACACACGCGCCAATGCGCAATGCCTGGTTTCCGACAGTACAGCCAAAACCTCTCCGATAACCGGAGACACGGACATGGCCGGGTCGGACAGGTCGTTTTTGCGGCCTGTCAGCGCTTCGATGAAGGCATCAAACGTCGGCGGCGTCTGCCAGTCACCATTATCGGTAAACGATGCCGTTCGAACGGCAAAAACCTCGGGCGTAGATACACCTTCTCCGCCATTGACGAGCACCACGCCACAGGGCGGCGGTGCCATCGCATCCCGAAGGGTCTCTCCGACCCCCGTCATCATCGCAGGCCTCCCATTCAGACAGACCGGCACGTCAGCACCGATTGAGAGCCCAATGCCGGCCAGCCGGGAAAAGGCCGGATCAATACTCCAAAGGACAGACAAGGCGCGCAACGCTGCCGCTGCATCTGCTGATCCACCACCGATCCCCGAAGACACCGGCAGGTTTTTTTCGAGCACGATATGCGCCCCGGTTTTTATCTCGCCCGCGTGCTGCAGTGCAGAGGCGGCACGCAGCACCAAGTTGTCCGGGCCGCCATCGGGAAGCCCCGCTGCAAAAGGACCCGTGACGGCAAGGGAAAGATCTTCAGACGCCTCAACAACCAGACGATCTCCGGTTTCAGCGAAGACGACCAGGCTCTCAAGCAGATGGTATCCGTCATCCCGACGCCCCGTCACATGGAGGAACAGATTTATTTTTGCAGGCGCTGCCAGCGAAAATCGCGCTGCAGCGGACAGAACGGAACCCCGATTATCGGCCACGCGGGGCTCAGCTATCCTTATCGGCAGATTTGGCATCACCAAGTCCGCGCAGAATTTTTTCTTCAATCGCCGGTATCTGATCCTCTTCAGGCTTGAGCGTTAGCGCCCGCCGCCACTGGAACCGGGCCTCGTTTTGCCGCCCGGCCCGCCAATAAGCATCACCGAGATGATCATTGATCGTCGGATCCTGCGAGCGCAATTCAACCGCTCTTTCGAGCTGCTCGACCGCGCCTTTGAAATCTCCAAGCCGGTAAAGCACCCAGCCAAGGCTGTCGACGATATAGCCGTCATTCGGACGGAGCTCGACGGCACGCTCGATCATCTTGCGTGCCCGATCCAGGTTGATACCCTGATCAACCCATGAGTAGCCGAGATAATTGAGAACGTAGGGCTGCTCCGGGTTAAGCTCGAGCGCGCGCTCGAAATCCAATTCAGCCCGCCTCCACTGACGCGCCCTTTCGAGCGAGATGCCCCGGGAATACAGGATCGTCCAATGACGCTTCTCAATATCTCCCAGCAGCGAAACCGCCCGGTCATAAGCGTCAATCGATTCCTCGAAACGTTTATCTGACCGCAACAGATCACCCAGGCTGACCAGCGGACCGGGCCGAGTCGGATCCTCCTTGGTCAGGACACGCAGCAGTTCAATCGCTTCGTCATCACGTTCCAGTGCCTCGAGATTACCGGCGATGCGCAACCGCGCCGCCCAGTGAAGCGGAGATGTCTGCTTAACCGACTGATAAGTTTCGATCGCATCTGCGTTTCGATTCATCGATTCAAGGATTCCGGCAACCAGCATCTGTGCCAGATCGAAATCAGGTTTGAGATAAATCGACAATCGACCGTAAATCAGCGCGAGCTGCGCCGAGTTCTGGCGGGTCATCGTGCTTGCAATATTAAACAATGCCTCGGAAACGCCTTCGGCAGGGTTCGCCGCGAGAAAAGCTGGTTTCTCTCCGCTGGCAAGACGCTTCATCGCCGGAGTCAGGACGACTGAATCCGGGTTTTCCTTGATGTATGCCGCATAGAGAGCTCTGGCCTTATCCGCTTCACCCAAGCGTTCCAGGTGACGCCCAAGGCCCTGAACCACCCGAAGGGTCGCCCGGGTCGCGTTCTCACCGGCGGACTTGTAATGCCCCTCCGCCACCTTTGGCAATCCAGCCACGTCGGAGATAAGGGCAGCGTGAAGTTCATACAAAACACGGAGGCCCGACTGCTTTTTCAAGGGCTCCAGTGCCGTTTTCGCATCCTCGCCACGGCCCTGACCAACCAGAACCCAAGCCTGAAGAAGCGGCTTCATGAAACCACTGAAGCCCCGATTGGGGAAGGTCTTCAAAGCAGCGTCGGCCGCCGTCAGGTCTCCCTGCTTGATCGCCTCGACGACCAGCACGAGCTTCGCTATCGGCGCGCTTTTCTCCGTCGCAGCAATTTTTTGCCCCATTTCAGCCGACGACGCGATATCGCCGTCAGCCAGCTTGGTCAGAAATGTCCGGCGCAGAAGACGCGTATCCTCGGGACTGTCCTGCAGCGCCTTTTCGAGCAGGCGTGATGCGCTGGAAAAATCCCGCTCTTTCTGCGCGTGACGCCCGGCGAGATAATTGCCCGCCCCGGAATCGCCGACATCCATTTTGTCCACCTGGGCCGCACCCGTCGAATTGAGCACGGGCGGATCGCCTTCCGGCGTGCAGGCACCCAGCAAGGCACATGCAGAAAGTGTCAGCGTAATCGTCTTAAGGGACCTGCCGCGCATGGTGCGCCCGCTCCGTTCAATAATCTGGGTTAATCGTCGTTAACTAATCGTCTCAAGCCAGTATCCAAATCAGGCACGGCACAGGCACCTTCCGGCAAAACCATGAAAAAGTCATGTACCTGCCTTTAATCGCCTTTTCCACGCCCTGCGTCTATTCAATATAGGGCGTCCCCGCCCACAGTTAAATGTCCGATGACGACGATGTGAGGCGGAATTCGGGCTGAGCCAGAATTCAGGGTGTGGCGGACCCGGGCAAAAAGCCCCAGCGCGGCCCAGCCCTACATGTTCGGATAGTTGGGTCCGCCAGCGCCTTCAGGAACAACCCAGTTTATATTCTGGGTCGGGTCCTTGATATCGCAGGTTTTGCAGTGAACGCAATTCTGCGCGTTGATCTGCAATTGCGGGTTGGACCCGTCGTCTTCCGAGACGATCTCATACACCCCTGCAGGACAGTAGCGCTGCTCCGGCGAATCGTATTCCGCCAGATTGACCGAGATCGGCACTGTCTCATCCTTCAGGGTCAGGTGTGCCGGCTGATTTTCTTCATGATTGGTGTTGGAAATAAACACCGAGGACAGCTTGTCGAACGACACTTCACCGTCCGGAGCGGGATAATCGATCTTCGATGCATCGGCCGCTTTTTTCAGGGTCGTGTGATCTGCGTGGTGCTTGAACGTCCATGGCGCACGGCCCCGGAAAAGATAGGTATCGATCGCCGAATAGAGCAGGCCGGCCCACATGCCCCATTTGAAAGAGGGCCGGATATTCCGAACGCGGTAGAGCTCATCCCAGATCCAGCTCGCCTTGATGGCGGTTTCATATGCCGAGGTATCGGTGGCTTCCCCATCGCCGGTCACAACGTCAAAAACGGTCTCTGCGGCCAGCATGCCGGATTTCATCGCCGTGTGACTGCCCTTGATCTTCGGCACGTTCAATAATCCGGCCGTACAACCGATTAGCAATCCACCCGGGAAAGTAAGCTTGGGGATAGACTGGAAACCGCCCTCGTTGATGGCGCGCGCGCCATAAGCGATACGACGGCCGCCCTCGAAGGTGGGTCGAATTTTCGGATGCGTCTTGAACCGCTGGAATTCGTCGAACGGACTGAGATACGGGTTCGTGTAATCGAGGCCGATCACAAAGCCGACAGCCACCTGGTTGTCCTCGAGATGATACAGGAACGATCCGCCATAAGTGCCGCTATCCATCGGCCAGCCGATCGTATGGGTCACATGGCCCGGCTTGTGGTTCTCTGGTTTTACTTCCCAAAGTTCCTTGATGCCTATGCCGTAGGTCTGGTCGCCGGCTTCATCGCGCAGATCGAATTTCTCGAACAGCGTCTTGGTCAGCGACCCGCGGCACCCTTCCGCGAAGATGGTCTGTTTGGCGTGCAGTTCGAACCCGGGCTGATAATTACCCGTCTGTTCGCCGTCCTTGCCGATACCCATGTCACCGGTCGCGACGCCACGGACCTGGCCGTCTTCATCGTAAAGTACTTCCGCGGCGGCAAACCCTGGATAAATTTCGACGCCCATCGCCTCGGCCTGTTCGGCCAGCCAGCGGCACACATTGCCGAGGCTGACGATGTAATTGCCGTGATTGTTCATCTGCGGCGGCGTCGGCAATTTCATCGCGCCCGACTTACCGAGCAGCAGGAACTGATCGCTTTCCACCGGTGTGTTGAGCGGCGCACCCCGTTCCTGCCAGTCGGGGAACAGCTCGGCGAGCGCGCGCGGTTCCAGAACCGCACCGGACAGGATATGTGCGCCGACCTCGGAGCCTTTTTCGATGACACAGACAGAAATTTCGCGGCCTTTTTCCTCGGCCAGCTGACGCAGGCGGATTGCCGCCGCCAGCCCCGAAGGCCCGGCGCCGACGATCACCACGTCGAATTCCATCGATTCACGTTCTACCGCTTCAGCCATGTCGTCGCTCCGTAAAGGTGTCGTAAGACCTTGCTGCGTCACTTAATTCGTACATCCTGTGTATAACATGCGGAAACGGATTATCCAGCGCGCGGGAAATGATTTAGGCTAGGGCCATGGAGAATGTTGCGGAAAAAAAAGCCCTGCTGGACTGGTACCTGGCTGCAGGCGTGGACGAAACGATCACCGACGCACCGGTCGATCGGTTCGCGTCAGCGGCGTTGGCCGCCGAGACATCGGCAGCGGCGTCTCCAGCGGGCAATGCCGGAGCTGTCCGCGAAGCACAGACGAATTTCACGCCCCCCGTCGGCACCCAGCCCCCGATGCCTCGTTCCCCGCAAAAACCGCCCCAGAAACCCCCGCAACTGCAGTCACGGGATGCCGCGGTTCAGGCCGCCCTGGAAGTTGCAACTGGCTGTTCAACGATCGACGCGTTGCGCACCGCATTTGAGGCATTCGATGGTTGTCCGCTGAAAGAGACGGCGATGAGCTTCGTATTTGCCGACGGCACCCCGGAAGCGCGCCTGATGATCATCGGCGAAGCCCCGGGTGCCGAAGAAGACCGCCAGGGCCTGCCGTTTGTCGGCCCGGCAGGACAGCTTCTGGACAAGATGCTGGCGGCCATCCAGCTCGATCGGACACAGGTTTACATCACAAATATCCTGCCCTGGCGTCCACCCGGCAACCGTAATCCGACCGATGCGGAAATCGCCGCCTGCCTGCCGTTTCTCGAACGGCATATTGCACTGGCCAAGCCGGAAATCCTGCTATTCGTCGGCGGCACCGCGGCCAAAACCCTGCTGCGCCGGACCGAGGGGATCATGCGGTTACGGGGCAAGTGGATGAACTATGAGCCGGCATCCGGCGAGCCCGTTCCCGCACGGGCCCTGCTACACCCGGCCTATCTGCTGCGTCAGCCCGCACAGAAACGCGAAACCTGGAACGACCTGCTCGACATCCGGGCACGGCTGGATGCAGCAGCGGAGAACGATACCGCCCCCCAATAGCCCCGATTCGCCGTGGCCTTTATTGCCGCCGGTCCTTTGCTCGTTTAAAACCGGTAATTGAAAATTAACCAAAATCGATTGTAAACAGAGGTTATGCGCGGGATTTTATCGTCGAATCAAAGACTTGCCCGGATAGCCCCTCGGATATTCCTGTGCGGCACCATCACCCTATGCATTGCAATCGGGCTGGTTGCCGGGCGCACGGTTGCGCAGGCGGCGGAAACGGCATCCCTGCCCGCCAACGCGCAGAACACAGCTACCCCCCTGCCCGATATCCTGTCGAAAGCCGACCGCGCCCGGTACAAAAAAATCTTCGATATCCAGGAACGTGGTGACTGGCGCAGAGCCGACCGGCTTATAAAGAAGCTGGATAACAAGGTCCTGTTGGGCCACGTGCAGGCGCAACGCTATCTTCACCCGACCAAATACCGGTCACGCTATATTGAACTTTCCCGCTGGATGAAATCCTACGCGGATCATCCCGATGCACGCCGCATCTACAAGCTTGCCCTGTCCCGCAAACCGCGGAACTACCGTACGCCCAAACGGCCCAGCCGAAAATTCTATCCGTCCTATGCGCCGACGACGATTATCGAGCACAGCGGCTACCGGCCTGCCGGAAAATCCGCCCGGTCCATTGTCCGGCAAGTGCGACGGATGACCCACCGGCGGCAATTGTCTCAGGCGACGCGCTACATCAACAAGAAATCCAATGCCCGCAGGCTTGGCGCGACCGGATATGACCTTGCCCGCACGCATGTCGCATCGGGCTGGTTTTTCCATGGCAATGGCAAGCGGGCCTATGACATGGCCCGGCCGGCTGCCAAACGATCTGGTCACCGTATTCCCTATGCGCACTGGATCGCAGGCCTGTCTGCATACCGGCTCGGCAAATTCGTAGAAGCCGCCGGCCACTTCGAATTCGTCGCACAGTCCGACAAGGTTACCGGCTTCGATCACGCAGCGGCGGCCTTCTGGGCGGCCCGGTCGAACATGACCGGCCAGCGCCCCGAACGTGTAAACCGCTGGCTCGAAATGGCGGCGGCACAGCCACGCACTTTCTACGGAATCATCGCCCGGCGGTGGCTGGGCGAAAAATCACCATTCGACTGGGAACCGCCCGCCCTTTCAGCGGACAGGCTGGAACGGATCCTCTCGCAAAAGTCCGGGCGCCGCGCGCTCGCCCTGCTCGAAGCAGACCAGAATGTCCGTGCGGGTCGCGAACTGCGCTTTATGTCCGGTGGCAACGACCGGGAAATGACCAAGGCGCTGATCGCGATGGCCGACAAGCTGTCATTGCCGATGGTGTCTTTCCGTGCAGGCGCCGCCCTTATCGGCGCTGGAGAACCCCTGCCGGCCAGCGCGCTTTACCCCTTGCCGCAATGGAAACCGCCGGAAGGCTTCCGGGTCGACCGGGCGCTGATCTTTGCCTTCATGCGCCAGGAATCGGCATTCAACGTGCGCGCCCGCAGTTCGGTCGGCGCGCGCGGCCTGATGCAGCTGATGCCGGCGACAGCGGGCTTCATTGCGCAGAAGCGCTTTCGCGGCAAAAAACGCGACCTGCTCTACGACCCAGCGCTCAACATTTCGCTGGGCCAGAAATACATTCTGCATCTGCTCGAAAACAACCATATAGACGGCGACCTGCTCCTGCTGGCAGCCGCCTATAACGGCGGGCCCGGCAACCTCAGAAAATGGCAGCGCCGCGCGCGCAAGGGCGCGTATACGGATGCCCTGATGTTCATCGAAAGCATTCCGGCGCGCGAAACCCGGATCTTTATCGAACGCGTTCTGTCGAACCTGTGGATGTACCGCGAACGCCTCGGAGAACCGGCCCCGTCGCTTGATGCCCTTGCCGCGGGCGAACGACCGGTCTACATCGCTGTAGAAGGTTCAAACGGTTCGGTGGCTGAAGATGTTCGGAATTAACGAAGAAATCCCTTTCGTCGCAATCAATATCGCTGTGATGACGGTGTCAGACACGCGGACGGAAGCCGATGACAGGTCCGGCGACACGCTGGCCGCACGCATCACGGATGCCGGTCACACGGTTGCGGAACGCGCCATCGTCAAGGATGACCAGGCCACCATCGTCGCCCAGCTGCGCGAATGGATCGCCCACCCTGAAATCGACGCCGTGATTTCCACCGGCGGCACAGGTGTTACCGGCCGCGACGTGACGCCCGAAGCATTTCACGCCGTGTATGAAAAGGAAGTCGCCGGGTTCGGCGAGCTGTTCCGCATGCTGTCCTATCAGAAGATCGGCACATCAACGATCCAGTCACGCGCCACCGCGGGCGTTGCCGGCGGCACCTACCTGTTCGCGCTGCCCGGCTCGACCGGGGCGGTCAAAGATGCGTGGGACGATATCCTGCTCTACCAGCTCGATATCCGGCACAAGCCCTGCAATTTCGTCGAACTGATCCCACGCCTGCAGGAGCATCTCGCGGCGGATTGATCAGCGACCGTTACGCCAGTCCCGGTAAGCCGCACCGTCATCGATATCCGCCAGCGGTTCCAGCATCGCTACCCGCACGCCCGACCGCACATTTTCCAGCGTATCCACCAAGGCATGTTCCGTCGACCAGTGCACATCGTTGAACAGGTTGCCAACGCGCGCGCCCTGAGCCGCGCCGACCAGCCAATAGCCGCCATCGTCCGACGGACCGAAAACCAGCTCGTTCCGCCGCAGCTTGTCAAACGCCGCAGCAACATGCCTGCGGTTTATATCGGGAATATCGCTGCCGACGATCAGCGCCGGGTGCGGGCCGAACTGTGCGAGACAGTTTGCCATCCGCTGGCCCAGATCACCCTCGCCCTGCGGCAGCCGCCAGACGCCGGGCGGATACAGCCGGTCGCGGTCCAGCGTGTCGTCCGGCGTGATAGCGATCCATGTTGCCCAGCCGCCCCCGGCGGACAGGCGCCGTGCAACCGTGTTCAGGGTAGATTTGTAAAACCGGAGCGTTTCGACCGGCCCGATATCGGCGGCAAGACGGGTTTTAACCCGGCCCAATTGCGGGCGGCGGGCGAAGATAACGACATGTTTCATCGGTAAAGACGTACCAGAATTCGGGGCGGCACCCCGAGAAAATAAAACCCAAGACAGCAGATATTCCGGATGGGCCGCCCCCACCACCCGCCGCGCCGGTAGCGTTCAGCCGACGTCACCGCACGGCTGGCGAGTATCTCAAGATTTGCCCGGCCAATACGGCGGACAATATCGACATCCTCCATTAACGGGATAGGGCTGAACCCGCCGAGCCGCCCGTAATGATCGCGTGATATCAACAATCCCTGGTCGCCATAGGGCAGGCCAAGCCGCCGCGTCCGCCAGGCCACGAGGCGTTCCATCCGCCGGGCCTGCGGCGACGGGTCATCCAGCGCAAAGGTGAACACGGCCGCGCGGTCTGCATTTTCCGGAGCTGCCGCAAAGATGCTTGCAGTGGCGAACCAGTCTTCCGGCAGCACGGTATCGGCATGAAGAAACAGCAGCCAGTCACCGGTTGCGGCCGCAGCGCCTGTGCCCAATTGCTGACCACGACCTTTTTCGGACGACACCATGCGCGCACCTGCCGCCGAGGCGATTGCGCAGGTGTCATCCGTCGATCCGCCATCCGAAATGATGACGTCGCCGGTCCCGCCACCGATAGATTTCAGCGTTGCGGCCAGTTGCGCGGCGGCGTTCAGGGTCGGGATGACGACGGATATGCTGGGCGAATGCTGCATTTGAATACGTTCATAGCATGCGCCGTGCTCTATTTCCCGGCTCGGCACAAAAGTTCTTGTTTTGTTCTAGTTTCAGAGTCACTCTCCGCGCCCCATGGATACAGAATTACCCGACATTCCCCGCAAGGGACGCGGCGCCGTCAGTAACCAGACCGGCCGGTTCGAAGGCTATGACGCCGTCGCCATCGACGATGGCTGGAACCTGCCGCCGGATGAAGACCTGCCGCCGCTGCGCACAACCGTGACCGCCGATACGACGCGCACGATCATCACCCGCAATACGTCGCCCGATGTGTCGTTCGACCGGTCGTTCAATCCCTATCGTGGGTGCGAGCATGGCTGCGTGTACTGCTTTGCCCGACCGAGCCATGCGTTTCTCGGCCTATCGCCGGGGCTCGATTTCGAAAGCCGGCTTTTCTACAAGCCCGATGCCGCCGCATTGCTGGAAAACGAACTGCGAAAGAAATCCTATAAATGCGATGTCATGGCGATGGGCACCAATACCGACCCCTATCAGCCGATCGAGCGCGACCACAAATTGACCCGCCAGATACTCGAAGTGCTGGCCGCCCATAACCACCCGGTCGGCATCGTCACCAAGTCGAGCCTGGTGGCCCGCGACATCGATATTCTCGCGCCGATGGCGGAAAAGAAACTGGCCCAGGTCTGCCTGTCGGTCACCACGCTGGACCGAGACCTTTCGCGCAGGATGGAACCGCGCGCGCCGACCCCGCAACGCCGGCTCGACACCATCCGCGCGCTGACCGATGCGGGTATTCCCTGCGGCGTGATGGCAGCCCCGATGATCCCGGTACTGACCGACCCGGAACTCGAATCGATCCTGGAGGCCGCAAAAGAAGCGGGAGCCCATATGGCGGGCTACGTGCTTCTGCGCCTGCCGCTGGAAATAAAGGACCTGTTCCGCGAATGGCTCAACGCCCATGCGCCGCTGAAAGCCGATCACGTGATGAGCGCGGTAAAGGCGGCCGGCGGTGGCCAGATTTACGACCCGACCTACGGCGTGCGCCAGCGCGGCACCGGCGTTTATGCCGACCTGCTGCTCCAACGCTTCGAGAAGGCCTGCAGGCGGCTCGGCCTGAACGAGCGCGGCTACCGTCTCGACCGCACACTGTTCAGGCCGCCGCCGCGGGCGGGCGATCAGATGGGATTGTTCGAGTAACCCTTCCGCGACCAAAATTCGGAGAGATTCGCCCCCCTCCCCACCCGCTGCGTGATAAGTTCAACGGGTAATGGATGCGCACGTAAATCTTACCGGTATGGCCGTCGTCGGGCTGTCGGCACTGCTCTGCGGCATGCTGATGGCGCGGCTGCGCCAACCGGCGCTGGTCGGCTATATCATCGCCGGTGTCCTGCTGGGACCGAGTGCGTTTGGCGTCGTCGAAGACCGCGACCAGATCGGCGGGCTTGCCGAACTTGGCGTGCTGCTACTGCTGTTCCTGATCGGCACGGAACTCAGCGTGCGGTTTTTCATGGTGACCTGGAAAATGGCACTGGGCGCGGTGGCATTGCAGGTTGCAGGCAGTCTGGGGGCGATTTTCCTGTGTTCGGTATTCCTCGGATTTACAGCGGCGGAATCGGTGCTTCTCGGCTTCGTCATCGCCCTGTCGAGCACAGCGGTCGCGATCAAGATACTCGAGGAAATCGGCCAGCTGCGCACCCGCACGGGGCGCATTGCCGTTGCCATCCTGATCGGCCAGGACCTCGCCTTCCTGCCGATGCTGCTGATCGTCGAGAATATCGGCGGCGGCACGCTGGGCTTCTGGGCGCTGGTACAGATCATCGGGTCTGTTCTGGTCCTGGTCCTACTGGTGCGGAAACTGAACCAGCGTCGGGTAAACCTTCCCTTTGCGCGCATCGTGATGGGCAATATCGACCTGTCGCCGCTGACCGGGCTGGTCTACTGCTTCGGCTTCGGTGCGGTGTTCGGGCTGTTCGGCCTGTCACCTGCCTATGGCGCATTCCTCGCCGGGCTGGTCATCGGGCGGTCAAACCAGCGCGAACAGATAGTTCATGCCGTCCGCCCGGTACAGAGCGTGCTGGTAATGGTCTTTTTCCTGTCGGTCGGCCTGCTGATTGATCTGAGGTTTATCGCCGAGAATCTCGGCACCGTGCTGGTGCTGCTGCTGGTCGTGACCCTGTTCAAGACGGCGATGAATATCGGCATCATGCGGCTGATGGGCGAAAGCTGGCAGCGTGCATCGCTGCAGGGGCTGACCCTGTCGCAGCTCGGTGAATTTTCCTTCCTGCTGGCGGCAACGGGCCTGTCGGCTGGCGCCATCGGACAGGAACAGTCCCGCCTTGTGATCGCGGTGACGGTCCTCAGTCTCGCCATCAGTCCGCTCTGGCTGACGACGGCACGCCGCGTGCATGGCCTTGCAAGCCGGCAGATCGGCAGCCTGCGCGAACTGGTCGACGCGGCTTATGGAGACGAGGTACAGGTCGTCCGCCGCGGGTCCCGCCGGTTCGCCATCGTGACACAGGTCGTTACCCGGCAGGCCTGGGACAGGGCAGCGACACGCTTTCCCCGGCTGGCCTGCATCAAGAAACCGCATCGGGCAACACCGCCGCCCTCTTCCGATCCTTCCCCGTCACAAACCCCGGCCAACACCCCGGCCAACTCCTCGGCTGATACTCGGGCCGACGTGCCCGCCGACGCGCAGGAAGAGACCCTCACCCGCCTCGGTAACCAGGTGCGCGATGCGGCCAAGGACGACACGCCAGCCCAACCGCCCGCAGATAAGTCGCCCGCAGACAAACCGAAAGATGCCTGACTTCGCCATCGAACGGGATTGCGGCGGCCGCGTGGCGGGCATAGACGAGGCCGGTCGCGGTCCCTGGGCAGGCCCCGTCGTCGCCGCCGCGGTGATCCTGCCGACAGACCTGCCGAACGGGCTTGCCGATGGCCTGGATGATTCAAAAAAATTATCCGCCGCGCGCCGTGAACACCTGTTCGACGCGCTGATATCCTGCGCCGGGATCGATTACGGCGTCGGCGCCGCCAGCGTTGCGGAGATCGAACGCGATAATATTCTCGCCGCCACCTACACGGCGATGCGCCGCGCCCTTCACGCGCTCGACACCGTACCCGACACTGCCCTGATCGACGGCAACCGCCTGCCGCCCGGCCTGCCCTGTCCCGGGCGCACCGTGATCAAAGGCGACAGCCTCAGCCTGTCCATCGCCGCCGCATCGATCTTTGCCAAGGTCACACGCGACCGGATCATGACGTCCCTGTCTGCGCGCTATCCCGGTTATCATTGGGAGCGCAATGCCGGATACGGCACAAAACAGCATCAGGAAGGCCTCAAAGCCCTCGGTGTGACCTGTCACCACCGCCGCACATATGCCCCCATAGCCAAGATGTTGAGTCCCGGCGAATCAGATAAACCATATGTTGCGTAAAATGCTGTAACCCATTGACTCCAAAAATAATTCTTGACGCAGAGTCCCACCGGACTCATGCTCTGCGGATAAATTTGCCCCCTAAAAACACACGGGGCTTTGGTGGGACACATCATGAAATTACCTTTGGACAGCGTCCTCGTCGGGGACACCGTGGCCGAGATGAACAAGCTGCCGGAATGCTCCGTCGACGTCATCTTTGCCGATCCGCCCTATAACCTGCAGCTCGCAGGAGACCTTCACCGGCCGAACAACACGAAGGTCGACGGCGTCGATAATGCGTGGGACCAGTTCGCCCGCGAAGGCGGCGACCCGCTCGACAGCTTTTCCGCCTATGACGCATTCACGCGCGAATGGCTCGCGGCAGCGCGGCGCATCCTGAAGGATGACGGCTCGATCTGGGTAATCGGCAGCTACCATAATATTTTCCGGGTCGGCACGGCGCTGCAGGACCAGGGATTCTGGGTACTGAATGATATCGTCTGGCGCAAAACCAACCCGATGCCCAACTTCCGCGGCACAAGGTTCACCAACGCGCATGAAACCATGATCTGGTGTTCGAAAAACAAGGATGCCAAGGGCGTCACGTTCAATTACGAAGCGATGAAAACCCTGAACGACGACGTTCAGATGCGCTCCGACTGGACGATCCCGCTCTGCACCGGTCCCGAACGCATCAAGAAGGACGGCAAAAAAGCACACCCGACGCAGAAACCGGAAGCCCTGCTCTACCGCGTGCTGCTTGCCTCGACCAAGCCGGGTGACGTCATCCTCGATCCGTTCCTCGGCTCCGGCACCACGGCCGCCGTCGCCAAGAAAATGGGGCGCCACTTCATCGGCATCGAACGCGATGAAACCTATGCCGAGGTTGCCCGCGAACGCATCGCCGCCGCCCAGCCGCCGGAAGATGAAACCGATTTCAATATCCAGTCCAAGCGGACGGAGCCCCGCGTACCCTTCGGCACGCTCGTCGAACGCGGTCTGATCGAACCCGGTCAGAAACTGTTCGACACGCGCAAGCGCTTCTTCGCCCGTGTCCGCGCCGACGGTACGCTGATCTCCGAGGGCCGCCGCGGCTCGATCCACAAGATCGGCGCCGAGATCCAGGGTGCCCCTGCCTGCAATGGCTGGACGTTCTGGCATTATGAAAAAGAAGGCCGCACTCAGCCGCTCGACCACCTGCGCCAGGTCGTCCGCGACGGGATGAAGGAAAGCGCTTAGGAAACACGAAAACGAGCAGCGAACACGAAACGCCGCTCGACTTTCGTACCTGACTGCCTCGCTGGACCGCCAAACTGGACTTTCCCGGAGGGAAAACTGTATGGAACTCGCCGAAATTTATAGCGATGCGGCGGGCGAAACACATATCCGCCGCACCGTGATCGATTTTGAGATGCGCGATTTCGCACCGCCGTCCCAGCCGCTCGGGGTATCGGCGGAAATGCCCTCCTCCGCGAGCCTCTTTCTCACCGCGCCACCCGGATGGGACGAGAATTTCCACCCGACGCCGCGGAAGCAGCTGGCAGTTCTGCTGAAAGGCAATGTCCGCATCAGTGTCTCCGACGGCGAATCTATCGCCCTTGAGCCCGGCGACACGTTCCTGCTGAATGACATGGCCAGCAAAGGCCACCTCACCCGGGTCCAGGGGGAACAGGATGCGGCTTTTCTGTTCATCGTCCTTGATCAGGACGGCTCTCAGGACTCCTGAACCGGAAAGCCGCGATAACAGCGGGCGTTCCATAATGGGCTGGTCACTGCAAAACGGCGTCCCATTCCGGAACACTTCCAGACCGACCGCTTGCGCCTTGCAAAGGCAATGCCGGCAAGGCCGAGACCGAACAAGGCGAAGGCGTCCGGTTCTGCAATCGTCACCGACACCTCCGACGGCGATCCACCCTGCGGGGTGATACGGTATTCCTCCCCGAGTTCCAGCTCGACGTGGCTGCCGTCTCCGCTGGCTGCAAACCATCTCCTGATGCTGCCGAAATCAACTGAATCGACAATGAACGTGAAGCCGCCGGATATATTACCGACCATGATGCCGTCAGTGTTGTCACGGTACCTGTAATCACCGACGAAGGCGTTGCTGCCGGGGGGTGTTTCAACCGCTTCGCCGGGATCGTCCGAGACAACCACGGCAGGGTCTGATTCACTGTCAACAATGCGGAAATTAAGGGCTGCGCGATTGGCAGGCGTGCGGGCGGGTGCGTCCTGTCCAAACAGAAAACCGATACCGAAAATACCCGGATCATCGAGGTCCTGATGCACCCAGACATTTGCAACATTCGGCCCCAACGGCACCCCTGTAGGGTGGCCGGACCAACTATAGAAGTCATAGTGATCGGCAGCACTTTCGGCGGTATCGATCGTTGTGATCGTAGAGATCGGCGTGATCAGGCTCGCCCCGTCACCGGAGGTCTTGAAAACATCCAGGACAATCGCCTTTGCGGCTGCCGGTGGCAGAGCGAAGAACAATGCCAGGAGCACGGCTTTCACAAAGCTCCCCGGTTTCGACTGACTACTCATACTCAACTCCTGCAACGCCACGACAATTTCGTGCGATCTGGTCAATGCAAGAACTGTGCCAGTCCATCTGCGCCCGGCAGGCCGGTTACCTGCGCAAGGTCGAGTGCGACGACATGAACGAAAACGGCGGCCCCGGTCACCAGACCGGGGCCGCCGCAAATCAATCGGCATACAGCTCGCTGAGAGACGCTATGCCGCGCGAACCTCGCCCAGGAACGTATCGATTTCAGCACGCAGGGCCTCACCCTGATCGACGAGATGACTTGCGGCGGCGAGCATCTCGGAGGACGCCACCTTGCTCTCGTCAGCCGCCTGGGTGACCAGACCAATATTGCTGGAAACCTCCTGATTGCCGGCCGCAGCCTGCTGAACGTTGCTGGCAATCTCTCTGGTGGCAGACCCTTGTTCTTCAACCGCAGCCGCGACCGCGGTTGAAATTTCCCCTACTTCCTTGATCGTCGCGCCGATGCCCTGAATAGCGGTGACGGCATCCTCCGTTGCACCCTGAATCGCACCGACCTGCTCACCGATTTCCTCGGTTGCGCGCGCGGTCTGATCAGCAAGCGATTTGACCTCGGTCGCGACGACGGCAAAGCCTTTGCCCGCATCGCCGGCGCGCGCCGCCTCGATCGTGGCATTGAGCGCCAGCAGGTTTGTCTGGCTCGCAATGTCATTGATAAGACTGACCACATCGCCGATTTTCTGCGCCGCTTCCGCCAGACCTTCGACCTTTTCATTCGTCAGCGTGGCTTCTGCGATCGCTTTTTGCGAGATTTCGTTACTGTTGGTCACCTGCCGGCTGATTTCCTGGATCGAGGCTGACAGCTCCTCGGTGGCGCCTGCGACCGTCTGAACGTTGGACGTTGCTTCCTCAGACGCCGCCGCGACGGCAGAGGATTGCTGGCTGGTCGCATCGGCAGTGCTCGACATGCTTTTCGCGGAACTCTGCGTCTGGCTTGCCGTCGACGCCACGGCATCCAGCGTGGTGGACACGGCTTGCTCGAAATTCGCGATCAGTTTCTCGATACGATCGACCCGCTTCTGGCGCTCGGCGGCTTCTGTTTCGCGACGCTCGATTTCTTCCCGCTCCGCAGCAGCCGTCTGCGCTTCACGCTCACGCTCCTGATCCAGCGCCTGCTTGTCTGCTGCTGCCTGTTCTGACTGCAACCGGTCGTTTTCGATCATGCTGTCCTTGAAGACCTGGACTGCCACCGCCATTGCACCGATTTCATCCTTGCGGTCGGTATTTGTGACCTCGATCGTCTTGTCGCCCTTCGCGAGCCTGCCCATGACAGCCGTCATCTGGCCAATCGGGTTGGCAATACCATTCCCGATCAACCAGGCCAGCGCGAGACCGACCAGCAAGCCGAGCGTGAGGCAGATAGCCACTGCCGAATAGGTAAAGCTGACAGCTTCGGCACTGTTTGCACGACGGGTAACCAGAAGGCCCTGCTCCTCGGCCGCGAAATCAGCCATTAACTGGCGGAATTTATCGAAATACTGCTTGCCCCGCGCTTCGCCGATCAGGCGCGCCATATCATCCATGGTTTTGGCGTCACCAATCTGGCGGCGCAAAGCGATGGTGGGTTCGGTGACATTCTTAACCCAGTCACTGATATTCTGTTCCGTTTCGGTCAGCAGCTGAACCTGTTGAGGGTTATCGCTGACGGTCTGACGCAGTTTCCCGATGAGGCTCGCGAATTTGACCTTCCCGCCTTTGTAAGGCTCAAGGAAATCTTCCTTGCCGGCCAACAGGTATCCCCGCATGCCGGTTTCCATATCCACAGCCGCCGCAAGGATCGCGTTGGCTTCGCCGATAACTTTATATGTATGAGTGACCCAACGCTCGTTGTCGCCCATGCGCCTGATCAGATTACTGTCGCCGGCACCGCCAGCGCTGAGTTGATCGAAAGCTGCCTTGAAATCAGCGCGACGCTTGTCCAGCAACACCTGTTCGCGGCCGATGAAGGTCGCAATCTGGCCGCGGAACTTGTCAAAATACTGTTTGCCGCGTGCTTCGCCGACAAGACCCGCCATGTCATTCATCGTTTTGGCATCGCCAATCTGGCGCCGCATTTCAATGGTCGTATCGGCAATCTGCGACTGCCATTCCTTCAGCGTCTTTTCTGCCTCGCCCAGCCGCGCGACCTGCTTGGGATTATCGCTGACGGTGTCTTTCAGTCCTGCAATATCTTCAAATGCCTTCTTGCCACCTGCGGTATATGGCGCAAGGAAATCTTCCTTACCCGCCAGCAGGTATCCGCGCATCCCGGTTTCCATATCCACAGCCGACCCAACGATAGCCGCCGCCTTCCCCAGAACCCGATTGGTGTGATCGACCCATTTGTTGTTGTCGACGACCGACATCGTCGTGGATACGCTGACAGCCCCCAGGATCAACAACATCGCCAACGGCGTACATATCCCGATTAAAATCTTGGGCTTCGTCCTGAGATCTGCAAGCCGAGCACGCAAATTCGGAGGGAAAGAAGTCGGACGCTCACTGATAATTTTGTTCATTTTCTGCCAAATTGGAATAAAACCGGAATAAATTGAAACTGTCCGACAAAAGTATTCGAACACTTAATTTTATAGATTTTCTTTATATTTAATCGGCAAGAAAAATATTTACACTAATAACGGGAACACCCTGAATAGATTAAAATCTATCCGTGCTTAAAACTGAACAACGTTGAAAGGGGCGCCGGATACAAGCTTCCAAAGCCGGTCGACTCAAGCAGGCAAGCTCGAAAACAACCGTTTACGGCTAAATAACAGACATATCTGAGCCGAATATGACGAACCGTCGGCAATCCTACGCCAGGGGCTCAAACCCCATGCCAAGCCGCACCACCTTTTTCATTACAGTGGGCAGCGCATAATCGCCAAACCCGCCGGGGACGCACCACACGCCCTCAAGGCCGTTAGTGTCTTCCACCCTCGCCGCCAGCACCGTCAGTTCAAGATGAAAATGAGTGAACGTGTGGCGCACCATCCCCTTCAATTCATGCCAATCCACCACCTGACCAGCCGCAACCGGCGCCTGTTTCAGGGCGTCATCCCTGGTCCAGGTGCCATCCGGCACCCAATCTGTCGATGGCACTTCCATCATCCCGCCGAGCAGGCCTGATTCCACGCGGCGACGCAGCAGGACCGAACCATCGGGGGCAACGATCCAGAACGCCACGCCACGCCGGGTGGGGCGTTCGGCTTTCGGTGTTTTTTTCGGCAGGTCCCCGGCGATACCGAGACGCCGCGCCGCGCAACTATCCGTCAGGGGACATATCGCACAGGCAGGTTTTGTCGGTGAACAGATCGTCGCGCCGAGGTCCATCGTCGCCTGAGCGTAGTCGCCGAAACGTGCATCCGGCGTAACGCTGATGGCGTACTCGCGCAGGACCTCCTTCGATCCCGGCAGCGGATCTTCGACCGCAAACAGTCGCGCCATTACCCGCTCCACGTTGCCATCCACGACCGTTGCCCGCCGATCGAACGCAATCGCCGCGATGGCCGCCGCCGTATAGGGGCCAATTCCCGGCAGTTTCAGCAGGTCGGCCTCGGTATCGGGGAACACCCCGCCCAGCTCCGCCGACACGACAATCGCGCATTTATGCAGATTGCGGGCGCGAGCGTAGTAGCCGAGGCCCTGCCACCCGTGCAGCACATCATCAAGGTCGGCCGCGGCGAGATCGCCTACCGTCGGCCACCGCGCCAGGAATCGTTCGAAATACGGCCCGACGGTCGCCACCGTGGTCTGCTGCAGCATGATCTCGCTGAGCCATACATGATAGGGGTCGGCAGCCTTTCCCGGCAGGGCGCGCCAAGGCATCGCCCGGCGGTGGTGGTCATACCAGGCCAGTAGCGGAGCGGCGACTTGAGTGGTGGCGGCGTCAATCACGGGATTACTTCTGCGACTTGGCTCTGATGATCAGGTCTGTGGGGAGGATTATGCGGCGGGTCACGTTTATTTCACGGGTAATTCAATGCTTCGTCTGTTGTCGGGCAACGGAGACCATCTTACCATAAACGAATGGTCAAAAAGCCCACTCGCAAACGCCCCGCCGCCAAACGCAAGCCGCACGACCCGTCGCAACGAAAGGCGCGGGGGCTGCTGACCGTGGGTACAAGCCTGCCCCACCTTGCGGCACCCGCGCTGCGAAAACGCGGTTTCGCCCAGGCCAAGCTGATCACCGACTGGCCGGCAATCGTCGGCGAGGAGCTGGCGCGCGAAACCGTCCCGCAGAAACTGGCATTTCCGCGCGGGAGCAAGACGGATGCAGTCCTCCATCTCCGTGTAGCTTCAGGGTTTGCATTGGAGCTTCAGCATATCGCACCGCAGATTATCGACCGGATCAACGGGTTTTTCGGCTACCGCGCGGTCTCGGACCTGCGCTACACGCAGGGACCGATTCCGGCCCAGCGCCGCCCGCGACGGGTCACCCCTCCCCGGCTTAACGACATCGATGAAGCCCAGCTTCAGCGCAACATCGGTGACATGGGCGATGCGGGGCTGCGCGATGCGCTGCTCCGACTCGGACGCGCCGTCCGGACTGGTCGCGGGGCCGACCGTGAGGCACAGCACAAGACCGGCAATAAGACGGGCCGGGAATCGGGCTGAGGATAACTTAGAATCACTTCGGAAATGCCCGAAATCCGCCACATTTAGGGTCCATCCTGTGCTGGACTCATTTTTACCCGCTAGATATTGTATTAAGGAGAGAGTGATGTGGAACATGTTGAATAAATTTGGAATTGCCCTGGCGGCTCTGATGCTTATCGGAAGCGCGCCTGCCCTTGCCCAGAACAAGGTTGTCGAGCCGCCCGCGCCCAACGGAACGGTCGCGGATATGAAGCTGACCGAAAAGGACTATTCGATGGGTCCGGCGGACGCCAAGGTCGTCCTCGTCGAGTATGCCTCCCTGACCTGCCCGCATTGCGCCAATTTCCACACCACCGTGCTGCCGAGCATCAAGAAGGAATTCGTCGATACCGGCAAGGTACGCTATATCTACCGCGACTTTCCGCTGGACCGTGTGGCCCTGGGCGCAGCCATGATTGCACGCTGCTCGGGTCGTGACAGCTTCTTCGGATTCATCGACACTTTTTACGCCACGCAGGGTAAGTGGTCGCGCTCACCGGACCCGATATCTGCCCTTGCCGGCCTCGCCAAGCTGGGTGGCATGTCGCAGACGAAATTCGAAGCCTGCCTGAAAGATGTCGCGAACCAGAACGGCATTCTGCAGCAGCGGCTTGAAGCCTCAAATGAATTCAAAGTGCAGGCAACGCCGACCGTGTTCATCAACGGCGAACGCTATGGCGGCGGCATGACGCTCGACCAGATGCGGACCCTGCTGAACCGGAAACTTGCCGAATGAAAACTGTAAAATGACCAGGAGTAACTAAGCGGTGCAGTTCAACCGTATGCGCATAACCGGCTTCAAGTCCTTCGTCGACCCGACCGAACTGGTCATTGACGAGGGGCTGACCGGCATCGTCGGCCCGAATGGGTGCGGGAAATCCAATCTGGTCGAAGCGCTGCGCTGGGCCATGGGCGAAACCTCGGCCAAGCAGATGCGCGGCGCCGAGATGGACGACATGATCTTCGCCGGCACGTCCGACCGTCCGTCGCGGAACCTTGCCGAAGTTATCCTGTCGATGGACAACTCGGACCGGCGTGCGCCGGCCCAGTTCAACGACACTGATGAACTGGATATCATTCGCCGCATCGAGCGCGGTAACGGCTCGAACTACAAGGTCAATGGCATGGACACGCGGGCACGCGATGTCCAGATGCTGTTCGCAGATGCCTCTACCGGTGCGCGGTCGACCGCGATGGTCAGCCAGGGCCGCATCGGCACAATTATCAACGCGAAACCGACCCAGCGCCGAGGCCTGCTTGAAGAAGCCGCCGGCATCACCGGGCTGCACGCCCGCCGGCACGAGGCCGAACTGCGCCTGCGCGCGGCGGAAACAAATCTGGAACGCCTCGAAGACATCGTCGGCGCGCTGGAAGAACAGCACCGGGTGCTGAAACGCCAGGCCCGCCAGGCAACGCGCTACCGCAATCTGTCAGACCATATCAAACGTCACGAAGCGATCCTGCTGCACCTGCGCTGGGTCGCAGCCCAGTCAGAGCGCGAAGCCGCCGCCGAACAGTTCAACGCCATCGAGACACTGGTCGCAGAACTGACCCAGGCGGTTGCCGCCGCAACGACGGCACAGGCAGACGCATCGACCGTGCTCCCCAGTCTCCGTCAGAAAGAAGCAGAAGCCGCCGCCGCGTTGCAGCGCCTGCTGGTTGCCCGCGACGCGCTCGACGCCGAGGAACAACGCATCGAGGCCCTGCGTGCGGAGATCAGCAACCGCATCACGATGATCGACGGCGATATCGCGCGCGAGAAAAACCTCGGTGGCGACGCTGCCGAAGCCGTCGAAAAGCTGGAGACCGAATCCACCACGATTCGGGAGGCCCAGACCCGGGAATCAGACGACCTCGAAACCGCGAAGACACGACTTGCCGAAGCGCAGGCGGATGTCAGCACACGTGAACAGGCGGTCGCCGAACTCAGCCGCTCGGTCGTCGCCGACGAGACCCGCGAAGCAACCCTGACCCGCCAGCTCGCCGAGTTCGAAATGCGCCGTAAACGCTTCAACGAGCGGCGCACGAATATCGAAACCGAGCAGCAGGAAGCCGCCCGCGCAGCCGACGACGACGGCGCGCTTGAAGAAGCCCGCAAATCCGCCGAGGACGCCCGCAATCAGGCGCAGGCAGCCCGGGACGCGTTGCAGGCGGCGGAAACCGCAACCGCTGAGGCCCGCACCGCGGAGAACGAAGCGCGTGAAGCCCACCAGACCGCTGCATCAGCGGCTGCAAAACTCCGGGCAGAACAGGAAGCGCTGAGCGAGTTGCTGGAATTCGGCGACCCGGAACTATGGCCACCGATGATCGACGCGGTCGAAGTCGATACCGGCTACGAAATGGCACTTGGCGCCGCGCTTGGCGACGACCTGATCGCCCCCACCGACGAGGCATCGCCGATCCACTGGCGCGCCCTGCCGATGTTCACGAACCCCAAGCCCCTGCCGGACAACGTCCGCCGCCTGAGCGAGGTCGTACGCGGACCGGCGGCTCTGATGCGCCGTCTGTCACAGATCGGCATCGTCGAGACCGAGGAACAGGGCAACAGGCTGCACGACAAGCTGGAGCAGGGCCAGCGCATGGTATCCGCCAATGGCGCGTTGTGGCGCTGGGACGGTTACACCGCCGCTGCGGGCGCACCGACGGCCGCCGCAACCCGTCTTGCCCAGCGCAACCGTCTCGACGAGATGATTGTCGACCTGGAAAAAGCGGATGCCGCATCCACCCTTGCCCAGGGCGAGCGTGAAAAGACCGCTGCTGCCGCGCGCAACGCCGCCGATGCCGAACGCAAGGCGCGCGAAGGCGTCTGGGCGGCTGACAAAGCCGCTCAGGAAATCGGCAGCACGGCGACGGCGCTGGCCGAAAGCACGGCGGATGCCCGCTCCCGCGTCAGCGGATTGAAAGACGCGATTGAAAGCCTTCAGGCTGATGTCGCCGAACTCGACGCCCAGGAACAGGCGGCGAAGCAGGATATCGAAGGCCTAGCCGACGTCCCCGCACGGCGCACCGAGGTAGAACGACAACAGCGCGAACTGGCAGAAAAGCGGGCAACGCTGGCCGAAATCCGCAGCGCCCACGACCGCCTCGACCAGGAATCGGAAACCCGTATCCTGCGCCTGCAGGTCATCGCCAACGAACTTGCGTCCTGGCACAGCCGCGCGTCCAATGCGCTCAAACAGCTTGAACAGCTGACCGCGCGGCGGGCGCAGGAAGTGGAAGAACACCAGAAACTCGAAGCCCGCCCCGCCGAGATCGCGGAAGAGCGCTCGGCGCTGCTCGACCACATCGTCGAGGCGGAAACTGCCCGTAACCAGGCGGCTGATACCCTGGCCCAGGCGGAAACGTCGCTTGAAAACCTGACGCGGGAACTGCGCGCCGGTGAAGCACAGCTTGCCGAAACCCGCGAAGACCGCGTGCGGCGCGAAGCTGCCGTCGAACAGATCGACCAGAACCTCGCGGTTATCACAGAACGTGTTGCAGAACGCCTGGAATGCAAGCCGGAAGAGGCGCTCGCATCAGTTGGCATAGACGCTGAAGAACAACTTCCGGCCCACGACACGGTTGAACAGAAGCTGGAACGGCTGCAGCGCGAACGCGAAAACATGGGCGCTGTGAACCTGCGGGCCGAACAGGAAGCAACGGAGCTCGACGAAAAAATCCGCGGCATGGAAACCGAACGCGAAGACCTGATCGCCGCAATTGCCCGCCTGCGTCAGGGTATTTCGGGGCTGAACCGCGAAGGCCGCGAGCGGCTTCTGGCCGCATTTAACGAGGTCGACCAGCATTTCCGCGAACTGTTCGCCAAGCTCTTCGGCGGCGGGCGGGCGCATCTGCGGCTGACCGAAGCCGACGACCCGCTTGAAGCCGGGCTTGAAGTCTTCGCCAGCCCGCCCGGGAAACGCCTCCAGAGCATGACGCTGCTATCGGGCGGTGAACAGGCGCTGACGGCTCTTTCACTGCTGTTTGCGGTGTTCCTGACCAATCCGGCGCCGATCTGCGTGCTCGATGAGGTCGACGCCCCGCTGGATGACAGTAATGTCGACCGGTTCTGCAAATTGCTGGAGGAAATGATCCGTGTATCGAACACGCGCTTCCTGCTGGTAACCCATCATCGGCTGACGATGGCGCGTATGGATCGGCTCTATGGTGTTACGATGGCAGAGCAGGGTGTTTCGCAGCTTGTTTCAGTCGACCTGCAAGCCGCAGAACGACTCCGTGACACAGCCTGACGCACTCCTGTTTTACGGTTTATAATCAAAGGGTTAGATACCCGGGGGAAGGGTTGACAGTGGTTTGGTCTCACCGTATGGTGCGCTCGCTTTCGCAGGTGCAAAATCACTTGTTGCGGCAACATTGCGTCAATTCCTTATGACGGAGCGTGAACCACCGAAGCCCCGTGACGATCTGGACAAACGGCTGAGCCAATTTCGCAACGAAAGAGACGTTGTGACAGGCAGAACCCGGAATACGGATAGCACGAATAACGGGCTCGGATTTGCGTTGCGGATCGGGGTTGAAGTGGTGGCAGCACTGGTTATCGGGGTTGGTTTCGGCCTTTTTCTCGATGACTGGCTGGATACGAAACCATGGTTCATGCTGGTGTTCTTCTTATTGGGGGCAGCAGCAGGAATGTTTAACGTTTACCGGGTCGTCCAACATCAGGGGGGCGCGGTAGGGTACCGGCGGCAGGATACGCCGGCGCCTGACTTGTCAAAAACGGATTTGGACGGGGATTAACCGTTGGCTACTGATACACACGGCGGAGAGCAGCACAGCCCGCTGGCACAGTTCGAGATCAAAGAGCTGGTGCCGATCGAAATTGGCGGTCACAATATCTCATTCAGCAATTCCGCGCTGATGATGGTAATCACGATTACGCTCATCCTTCTGCTGATGATGCTCGGCACGCGCAAACGCGCGATGGTCCCGGGCCGCTGGCAGGCGCTCGCGGAGCTCTGCTACGAGTTTGTCGCGAACCTGATCCGCGACACGGTCGGGAACGAGGGACGGAAATACTTCCCGTTCATTTTCTCGATCTTCATGTTCATTCTGATCGGCAACATGCTCGGCATGGTGCCCTACAGCTTTACGTTCACAAGCCATATCGCGGTGACGTTCGCGATGGCGATGGTCGTCTTTATCGGCGTCACGATCCTTGGCTTCGCCAAGCACGGCATCAAGTTCTTCACGTTCTTCGTGCCGCCGGGCGTACCCGTCTGGATGTGGCCGCTGATGATCCCGATCGAAATCATTTCCTACCTGTCCCGCCCGGTGAGCCTGGCGATGCGGCTTTTTGCCAACATGCTCGCGGGTCATACCCTGCTGAAGGTGTTTGCGGGCTTCGTACCGGCTCTTGGCGCAGCGGGCGTTCTTCCGCTCGCATTCGTTGGAGCGCTGACAGGACTGGAACTTCTAATCGCGTTTTTGCAGGCCTATGTTTTCGCGATCCTTACCTGCCTGTATATCAACGATGCATTGCATCTCCACTAAGCGGGACTGCTAACCAAAACCCGGTCCCCCTGAGAACAAACCGTAAGAAAGGAACTATAAAATGGAAGAAGCAGCAGCCAAACTGATTGGTGCCGGACTCGCCGTGATCGGCGTTATCGGAGCTGGTATCGGTATCGGTAACATCTTCGCCGCATTCATCACCGCTGTCGGCCGCAACCCTGCAGCCCGCAACGAAGTGTTCACGATGACGATGCTCGGCTTCGCCCTCGTGGAAGCCATCGCGCTCTTCGCGCTGGTTATCGCCCTCATCATCCTGTTCGGCTAATTCGCCGAACCTGCCGATAAGGTAGCGCTGTCAAATGCCCCAACTTGAACAAATCCATACGTTCCTAGGTCAGATTTTCTGGCTGTTCGTTACCTTTGGGTTTCTCTACATCGTGCTCTGGAAGGCGGCCCTGCCGCGGGTCTCTACGATCCTGCAGGAACGCCAGGAGCGCATCGATGAAGATCTTCGCAAAGCGGAAGAATTCAAGCAGGAGGCCGATGACGCGATCGCCGCTTACGAAAAGCTGGTCGCCGACGCACGGTCCCAGGCGCAAGCAGTCCTCCGCGAGGCCAATGTGGCCCTCGCGGCTGACGCGGCTGCCCGTCAGGATGCATTGACTGCGCGTATCAAGGCGGATGTCGCCGAAGCCGAAGCACGCATCGACAAGGCGCGTACCGAGGCATTGGACAACATCCAGACGGTCGCCGTTGAAGTTGCGCAAGCAGCCACGACGCGGCTGATCGGCAAGGATGTGTCCGCTGACAACGCTGAAGCGGCTGTTGCCGCTGCAATGCGGGAGCGTGGCTGATGGACTGGAATGATCCGACACTCTGGGTAGCCGTTGGCTTCTTCATTTTCGTCGCGGCTGTCTTCAAAGTTGCCAAGAAGACCATCACGGGTGCACTTGATGGCCGGGCGGAAGATATCCGCAACAGCCTCGACCAGGCAGCCGGCCTGCGCGAGGAAGCCCAGCAGCTGCTTGCGGAATACCAGCGCAAGCAGCGCGACGCCGTGAAAGAAACCGAGCAGATGCTCGCTCATGCGCGGGCAGAAGCGGAACGGATGGCAAAAGAGGGCGCCGAGAAGCTCGAAGAAGCGCTTAAACGGCGCGAACAGCTTGCTGTCGAAAAAATAGCCCAGGCAGAAACGGATGCCATTCGCGAAGTCCGCGCCATTTCGGTCGACGTCGCTGTCGCAGCAACCCGCAGTCTGATCGCCTCCAACATGGATGCCGGCAAGTCGGGTGCCATGGTGGACGAAGCCATTTCAGACTTGTCTAAAAAGCTGCACTGATCTTCCGAAACATACGATCTAAAAAGGCGGGGATTACCCCGCCTTTTTCATGTCTGAAATACACTTGATCCGTCAAACCCCGTCCGGGGGAAGCTACTCTGCCGCCTCTCCCTGAACAGGATCGGGCCGCCACCGCAGGATCGGCCGGCGCGCCGCAGCGGTTTCGTCCAGCCGGCGCCTTGGTGTATGGACGGGCGCATCGTGAAACGCCTGCGCATCCCCTGCCCTGGCGCGTTTTGCCAGATGCAGAATGGTCTCAACAAACTGATCAAGACTTTCGCGGCTTTCGGTTTCCGTGGGTTCCATCAGCAGCGCCCCGTGGACGACCAGCGGGAAATACATGGTCATCGGATGGAACCCCTCATCGATCATGGCCTTGGCAAAATCGAGCGTGGTGACATCCGTGCCTTTCAGGAACCCGTCATCGAACAGCACCTCGTGCATACAAGGCCCGTCATAGGCAAGGCTGAGCTCTTTCGACAGGCTGGCCAAAAGGTAGTTCGCATTCAGGACAGCATCCGACGATGCCTGACGCAGACCGTCCGAGCCGTGGCTCATCATGTAGGCGAGTGCGCGTACGAACATGCCCATCTGACCGTGAAATGCCTTCATTCGCCCATAAGGTGCCGCACCTGCAGCATCGCCCTCATGCTCAACCAGGCGGAATCCTTCATCGCCATGCACCACCCAGGGCAGCGGCGCATAATCCACCAATGCCTCAGACAGGACCACCGGTCCGCTGCCCGGACCGCCACCGCCATGAGGCGTTGAAAACGTCTTGTGGAGATTCAGATGCATGCAGTCGATACCGAGGTCGCCCGGCCGCACCCGGCCAACGATGGCGTTGAAATTCGCGCCATCGCAATAGAAGAACCCACCTGCATCGTGTACCGCGTGCGCCTGTTCCAGAATTTCATCCTCGAACAAACCGCAGGTATTCGGATTCGTCAGCATGAAGGCGGCAACGTCATCGTTAAGTGCTGCTTTGAGCGCGCTCAGATCGACACGGCCGCGAGACGTCAACGGGATCGCCTCTACCTCGTACCCGCAGATCGCCGCCGTCGCCGGGTTCGTGCCATGGGCGGAATCCGGCACTAGTACACGCTTACGCGCATCGCCACGGGCTTCCAGTGCGGCACGCGCCGTCATCAGACCACACAGCTCGCCATGTGCGCCCGCGGCAGGCGACATCGCGACCGCCGGCATCCCGGTGAGTGTCTTTATCCAGTGGGCGAGCGTATCAATCAGACGCAATGCGCCCTGCACGGTGGCTTCCGGCTGCAGAGGGTGCAGGTCGGAAAACCCCGGCAACCGGGCCATTTTTTCGTTCAGACGCGGATTATGTTTCATCGTGCACGAGCCGAGCGGATAAAACCCGGCATCAATCGCATAGTTCTTCTGGCTGAGCCGGGTGTAGTGACGCACCACCTGCGGTTCCGACAGCCCGGGCAGTCCGATGGCACCTTCCCGGTCGAGCCCGCCGAGGCGGCTTTGCACCGGCAGCGGTTCAGGCAGATCGACACCACTGCGTCCCGGCGCATCCTGCTCAAAAATTAACGGCTCTTCGAGACGAAGGCCTCGGTTGCCCGTGAAGGTGTCGGTTGAATCGCCCTCCATCATGCGGCCTCCTTCAGCGCGGCACAGAGCCGGTCCATATCGTTATCCGTGACCGTTTCGGTCACGGCAACCAGCAGCAAATTCGCCAGCGCAGCATCTCCCGGGCGCAGGCGCGACACCGGCACCCCGGCCAGAATTCCGTCTTTGGCGAGGCGATCGACGACGGGTTCGGCGGGTTCTGCAAGGCGCAGTGTCAGCTCGTTGAAGAACGTATCATTGACCACCTCAATCCCCGCGGCGGCGAAGCGATCCGCAAGCTGCACGGTCTTTGCATGGTTTATCGCCGCCAGCCGGCGAAAACCGTCTTCGCCCAGCAGCGACAGATGAATGGTAAAAGCGAGTGCGCACAGGCCAGAGTTGGTGCAGATATTGCTCGTCGCCTTTTCGCGCCGGATATGCTGCTCGCGGGTCGACAGGGTCAGCACCCAGCCACGCTTGCCATCAACATCCAGGGTTTCGCCCGCAAGCCGGCCCGGCATCTGACGCACAAATTTCTCACGTGTCGCGAACAGGCCCACGTAGGGTCCGCCGAAATTCAGCGGATTGCCGATCGAGCGGCCTTCGGCGGCGACGATATCAGCGCCCATATCGCCCGGCGACCGGAGGGCACCGAGGGCAACAACCTCATTCATAACGACGACCAGCAATGCGCCAGCTTCATGGCAGGCATCAGCTATCGGCTGCAGGTCGCGCACCCGGCCGAACATGTCGGGATACTGCACGATCACGCAGGCCGTGCCATCGGCGATATGCGCCGCGATGTCTTCTTCGCCCTCTACATCCGGCGGCAATACGTCGATCGTGCTATCGAGGAATTTGAGCAGCGTTTCAGTTGTTTCGGTGTAGTGCGGATGCAGCCCCCCCGACAGCACCACATCGGCCCGACGGGTTACGCGTCGCGCCATCAGGGCCGCTTCTGCACAGGATGTCGCGCCGTCATACATCGACGCATTCGCCACATCCATGCCCGTAATCAGGGCAACCTGGGTCTGGAATTCGAACAGGTATTGCAGTGTGCCCTGCGAGACTTCAGGCTGATACGGCGTGTAAGACGTCAGGAATTCACCACGCTGGATCAGGTGGTCAACCGATGCAGGCACGTGATGCCGATAGGCACCGGCGCCGAGGAAAAACGGGACACTTCCTGCCGAGATGTTCTCCGCCGCCATGGCCGTCAGCGCACGCTCGACCTCAAGCTCGCCCTGATGCGCCGGCAGATCGACCGGTTCGGAAAGATGCACGCTATCGGGAACATCGCTGAACAGGCTATCGACCGACGGCGCACCTATAACGCCCAGCATGTCATGCCGGTCGGCATCCGTAAGCGGCAGGTACCGCATCAGCCCTGACTCGCCGCAAAGTCGTTATAAGCGGCTTCATCCATCATACCGTCGAGCTCCGACGCGTCCGACAGGCGAATTTTCATGAACCAGCCCTCTCCGGTGGGCGATTTGTTCACCAGTTCGGGATCGTCTTCAAGTTCTCCATTGACCTCGACGATCTCACCGGACACAGGCGCGTAGACCTCGCTTGCCGCCTTGACGGATTCCACAACGGCTGCGTCACCATCCTTCACAACCTGTTTGCCGACATCCGGCAGTTCGACGAACACCACGTCACCCAACTGTTCCTGGGCAAAGTGACTGATACCGACAGTCGCGATATCCCCCTCCAACCGAACCCATTCATGCTCTTTCGAAAATTTAAGATCGCTCATATCGGCTACTCCTGTCCTCGGTAATATCGGTTTGGAACAAATGGCATTGCGGCGATGCGGCCGGGCCGGGGCTTGTCCCGTACGACCAGGTTCACCGGTGTTTCTTTCGTCGCGTAGTCGCTATCGACATAGCCCATTGCGACGGGACCACCCGCCGTCGGGCCGAACCCGCCGGATGTCACGACACCGATGACGCCGCCATGCGCATCAGTAATCTGTGTGCCCTCGCGCGCGGGCGCCTTGCCATCGGGTAATATACCGACACGTTTCCGCGTCGTACCGTCGGCAATCTGGCGCTGAATGATCTCTGCTCCCGGAAAACCGCCACCCGCCCGGCGGCGCTTGCCGATGGACCAGGTCAACCCTGCTTCCACGGGGGTCGTGGTTTTGTCGATATCGTGTCCATAGAGACATAATCCTGCTTCGAGACGGAGCGAATCCCGGGCACCGAGCCCCGCCAATTCAACGTCATCATCGGCCAATAGAATTTCTGTGATCCTCACAGCATCGGCCGAGGGAATGGAAATCTCGTAGCCGTCTTCACCGGTATACCCGGAACGGGTGACAGCGAGGCGCGATCCATCGATCTCAAACGGCTGCGCGCTCATGAAAGGCATGATATCGGCACCGGGTGCATGACGCGCCAGCACATTTGCCGCTGCCGGTCCCTGCAAGGCAATCAGCGAGCGGTTTTCCAGAACATCAAATTCCGTACCCCCGGGCAGCCCGGCGCGGAGATGGGCGATATCGTCGTCCTTGCAGGCAGCATTGACGACGAGGAACAGATAATCACCAACATTCGTGACCATCAGGTCATCCAGGATCCCGCCGGTTTCGTTGGTGAACATGGTATAGCGCATACGCCCGCCCGCCAGTCCCGCTATATCGCCCGGCACCAGGGTTTCCAGAGCCGCTGCGGGATCATCTCCACGGAGCGCGACCTGCCCCATGTGAGACACATCGAATATAGATGCCTTGGCACGTGTATGATTGTGCTCGGCGAGAATGCCGGGAGAATACTGCACCGGCATCTCATAGCCGGCAAACGGCACCATTTTACCGCCCCGTGCCACATGCAGGTCATAGAGCGCAGTACGTTTCAGATCGGTTGTTGTGTCGGTCCCGGCGATAGCACGTCCTCCTCACGAATGAGTGGCAACCGATACCTGTAGGATATCGACGCCTGCGTGCCCCCTCTGTCCGGTAACCTGAGAGATTCACCCGCGAGCCTGCGGGTTTACGCCTTCGGTGAGACGGCTAACCTGCCATCTGCTTTCCAGAGTTACATCCTCCTGCGGTCCGTTTGCCTGAGAGTTTCCGGGGCGGTTGCTCCTTCGGCGGCGGATCCATGCGGATACCGTCTCTCCCGCAGGGTTCATCTGTAAGACTGTATTCCCATCCAAACCGATGAAAACCTGCCTGTAATATTCTTCAGTATCTCAGTGGTATCTTAATCGCAGGTGAAAGCAATACAACTCCCGCACCGAATCAGATACGCGCAACGAATCAGCGCTGCTTCCGGCTGCGGTTGAATTTGAGTTCTTCCGGCGTAAGCTGGAAGCCCAGAACGATTTCTAGCGCTGCGCCATCCGTCGGCACCTTCACAGGAATCGTCATTTCAAGGTCATCCCGATAAATCATCCGGGTACGATTTCCTTCGAACGCCCCCACGACATTGAAGACGCTCTTACCTTCAGATTGCGACTCGTACTTGGGAAACGCCACGAAATATTCGAACGCGATCTCTCGGCCTTTATTCGCCGGGCCACGTTCGACCCGGATCTGCACAGAAAGCTCTATCTCCGCCTGACCCTCGTCATAATCGCAATCTCCGACGAAATTGACGATCTCCGCCTCGAACAGGATATCGGTAATATCCCGTCCCGGGCCCGGTTTGAACTTCGTCATATCCCTGGCGTCATCCAGAAGGAAAACCTGAGGGCACGCGTACTTGGCACCCTGGTCGAATAACCCGCAACCGGTCAGCACCAATCCAAGTGCCGAGACGGCAAGCGTCGTCCGAAGCGGGCGTGTGATATGTCTGACGATAGAAATGGCTGGATCAGACTTTGCTGTGCGTGCCGTCGCACATGGGAATTGTCGCGGTATGTTTGCATCCGCAGAACCAGACTTTCCCGGCCTCGGCAGCGGAATACTGCTGCGGCGCGATACCGGTGCCCTTGTGCGATCCATCGCAAAACGGCTGGCTTTCACTCTTGCCGCAGGCGCACCACCAGTATTCCTGGCCTGCCTCGACATCGACACCATAAGGTGATTTCTGAGCAATAACCGGTTCAGACATTCTGCATCCCTTCACGAATTTCATGTGACGCGCTATATGATGGTCATATTCCGGCGCCGTAACGGCGACGACTGTAGTTAACGGAACGCGTTTTCACAAGGCAACGAATTCGCCTATGATGCCGCGGATTTCCGGGGAAAAGCATGACTAAAAGACCACTCAAGATTCTTCTCGCGGGGCCACGCGGCTTTTGCGCAGGCGTCGACCGGGCGATACAGATCGTCGAACTCGCCATCGAAAAACATGGACCGCCGGTCTATGTCCGCCATGAGATCGTGCATAATCGATACGTGGTCGAAGACCTCGAAACCAAAGGCGCCGTGTTTGTCGAAGAACTCGACCAGGTGCCCGAGGGCGTCCCCGTTGTGTTTTCAGCTCATGGCGTACCGAAATCGGTTTTTAGCGATGCCGAAGAACGCGACATGTACTATCTCGACGCGACCTGCCCACTGGTTACCAAGGTGCATGTAGACGCTGCACGGCACGAAAAGGAAGGCAAGGACCTGATACTTATCGGCCATGCAGGCCACCCGGAAGTTGTCGGCACGATGGGCCAACTCCGTGATGGCGAGATGATCCTGGTCGAAAATGCCAGCCAGGCGGAAACGGTTGACGTTCCCGACCCCGGGAATCTTGCATTCGTTACACAGACGACCCTGTCTGTCGATGACACGTCTGAAATCATCGAGATCCTGCAGCGCAGATTCCCCAGCATTGAGGCACCGCGTAAGGAAGACATCTGCTACGCGACAACCAATCGACAGGCGGCGGTCAAATCGCTGGCCGATGAATGCGAGGCAATGATCGTCCTCGGCGCGCCGAATTCCTCCAACTCCAACCGATTGGCAGAGGTCGCGCTGACCATCGGCTGTCCGAAGTCGGCCCTGATCCAGCGTGTTGCGGAAATGGAAGACGGCTGGCTCGACGGTGTATCCACCCTCGGTGTGACCGCCGGTGCATCCGCGCCCGAGATTCTCGTGCAGGAACTCATCGATACGCTATCTGAAGAATTCGCCGTGACGGTCGAGGAACGCAACATCATCGACGAAAACGTGACGTTCAGTCTGCCCCGCGCCCTGAGCGCCTGAATTACTCAAACTCACGAACCGGGCAAGAAACGGGTCAGGCAAGAGATAAGGGCCATATGGCAGTTTACACCCGGATAACCGATGACGCGCTCGACGCGTTTGTCGCGCGGTACGATATCGGCAGCGTCGAAAGCTGCACCGGTATCGCGCAGGGGGTGGAGAACTCCAATTACATGCTGCGGACTGAAAGCGGCAATTACATCCTCACGCTCTATGAGAAACGCGTTCGTGCGGAAGATCTGCCCTTCTATCTCGGTCTGATGACACACCTGGCGGCACAGGGCTTCCCCTGCCCCGTTCCCATCACGAACCGGCAGGGAGAAACTCTGCAAACACTAGCGGGACGTCCTGCTGCAATCGTCAGCTTTCTCGACGGACGCGGCGCAGATTGTGACGCGCTGACACCTGCCCGATGCGCCGCCATCGGCGCAGTCTGCGCCCGGTTCCACCGGGACACCCACGCATTCGGCATCACCCGCCCAAACGATCTTACGCTCCCCGACTGGCGGCGCCTGTTCACCCCGCTGGCTGGCCAAGCAAACGGCCTGAAGGCTGGACTGGGCGACTGGATCGCTGAAGAATTATCCTTCCTTGAGGCAAACTGGCCCTCGGGGCTTCCTGCCGGCATCGTCCATGCCGACCTGTTCCCCGATAATGCGTTTTTCAAGGGCACAACGCTGACCGGGGTTATCGATTTTTACTTCGCCTGTAACGACTTTCTGGCCTGGGACGTTGCCGTCTGCATCAATGCCTGGTGCTTCGATCAAACCGGCGGCTTCCTCGCGGATAATGCGCGAGCCCTTGTAAACGGGTACCAGGACAACCGACCACTTACCCCGGGCGAGTGTACAGCGCTGCCGGTTCTGGCCCGCGGTGCCGCCCTGCGGTTTCTGCTGACCCGATTGCATGACTGGTTTCATACCCCGGACGATGCCCTTGCGCATCGCAAGGACCCGCTGGCGCTTATACCGCTAATCGACTTTCATCGCTCCATACCCGATTCCACAGCATATGGCCTAGATTGACCCCATGAATGACAGTAACGGCAGAGTAGTGATTTACACAGACGGCGCCTGCAGCGGTAATCCCGGTCCTGGCGGCTGGGGCGCGATATTACGCTGGAACGGCACGGAGAAGGAGATGAAGGGCGGCGAGCCGGAAACCACCAATAACCGGATGGAGCTAATGGCCGCCATACAGGCGCTGGAGACCCTCAAACGCGGCGTCGAGGCCGACCTGTATACCGACAGCACCTATGTCCAAAAGGGCATCACCGAATGGATCCATTCGTGGAAAAAACGCGGATGGAAAACCGCCGCCAAGAAACCGGTCAAGAACGAAGACCTCTGGCGCCGCCTCGATGAGGCCATCGCCCGGCACGACGTCAAATGGCACTGGGTAAAAGGCCATGCCGGCCACCCGGGAAACGAGCGTGCCGACGAACTGGCGCGGATGGGGCTGGAAGAAGCCCGCTAACCCGCTTCATTTCATCTAAAAATAGAGAGGACAATAACAATGCCCGGAAAATCAATCGGCATCCCTGCTACCGATGGCAACGGCTCCTTTAGCACTTATCTCACCGGTCCTGCCGACGAACAGGCCCCGGCGATTGTCCTGTTGCACGAAATATACGGCGTGACCGGCTGGGTCACCGAAACCGCCGACCTGTTTGCCGCGCGCGGCTACAGGGTAGCCGCGCCGGACATGTTCTGGCGGCTGGAGCCGAATTTCACCGCTGATCACCGTGATTCGACATCACGCGAAAAAGGCCTGCGGTACCGGGGGATGATCGACCGTGATAAAGCGGTCGAAGACATTGCCGCGCTGATCGGCCACCTGAAAACCGAGCCCGGCTTAAACGGCAAAGTCGGCGTCACCGGTTTCTGCATGGGCGGCACCCTGACCTATCTTGCCGCCACCCGGCTTCAAATCGACGCCGCCGTCGCCTATTACGGCACACAGATTCACGAACATCTCGACGAAGCACCGAATATCTCCTGCCCGACCATGCTGCACATGGGGGATCGCGACGATCACGTACCGGAAGAACTCGCCGCAACGATCCGCGATGCGCTCACAGATGTGCCGGATGTCACCATTCACCGCTACGATGCCGGTCACGCATTCTGTAACACCCACCGGGACGATCATTACCAGAAAGAGCCAAGCGATCTGTCACACGCGCGGACGTTCGAGATGTTCGACCGCTTGCGCTGACCACCCACCGCTCATTGTGACCGGCCGGCGTGGTTGATACGATTGCCCCCACCCGCCTGTCCCGTCGCATCGACAAGGAGCCAGCGATGACGATCCTCCCGAGCTTTCCGTCTGTTCACTTCGACTTCGGCGCCATTCAGGCACTTCCCGGCATCCTGTCGGAGCGTGGTGTGAAACGACCGCTGGTCATTACCGATACAGGGCTGGTGGAACACGGAATCGCTGATAACCTTGTCTCCGCCTTCGCATCACCCGGCGACGTCACCATATTCGACGGTATCCCGCCCAACCCCACGATCGGCGGTATCGAGGCCGCCGCAGAGGTATACAAAGCGGCCGGCTGCGACGGCATCGTCGCCCTTGGTGGCGGATCGGTAATGGATTCAGGTAAAGCGCTGCGCGTAGCCGTCACGCACCCGGAACCAATTGTCGAATACCTCAAAGACCCGGGGAAAATCACCGCGAATGTCGCCCCCTATATTACGGTACCGACGACGTCCGGCACCGGCGCGGAAATAACCTTTGGTGGCGGCATCCACCCGGAACCGGGGGCCCATCAGCTCGGCATCAGAAGCCCGCATGTAAAGCCGGACCTCGCCATCTGCGATCCGGACCTCACCGTCACCCTGCCGCCAAAGCTGACCGCAGCAACCGGCATGGATGCGTTCGGCCACTGCGTCGAAGGCTATCTGTCGAACAATATCAATCCGCCGACGGAGGCCATCGCCCTGGACGGCATCACGCGCGTACTTGCGTATATCGACCGCGCCACTGCCGACGGCAATGACCGCGAAGCTCGCTGGCATATGATGATGGCCGCTTTGCAGGGCGGGATGGCAATCTATATGGGACTTGGCCCGATACATACGCTGGGACATATATTTGCCGATTGCGACCTGCATCACGGCGCCCTGATCACCGCCTCGGCGCCGGCGGTCATGCGGTTCTACGCAGATAATCCCGATGACGGATTAAGCGAACGACTGGCACGGTTACGCGATGTCATGAACCTTCCGGCCAGGGCGGATATTGCACAGACGATCATCGATATAAATACCCGGCTCGGCCTGTCATCCTCCATACGGGAACTGGGATATCCGGACCGGAACCTGGACGATCTCGCCGATGCCGCGATGAAAGTGCATTTCAACGCCACCGCCCCGCGGAAACCGACGCGGGACGACTATGAAATTATTATTACCGATGCGCTTGGACAGGCTTTCAGCACTTAGCGAAATCTCGACAAATACCCGCCAACCTTCCGGCGGAGACCGAAGGTGAACCGGATAAAATACCTGGCATACAGGTAGCCGATACGGGATATACCCGTTCTTTGCGGATTGAGGAAAAGCACATCGCCGTGAAACCGGCGGGTGAACTTGATTGACCAGAACCCAAGTTTTTCCAGCCGTTTGATAATTTTTTCGACATGCGCGGTCTGATCCGGGTCCATGAAATCATGGAACTCCACGGTAATCTGATCCATCCGCTGAAGGGTTTCATCATCGGTAGCGTCGAACATGGCAAGTTCGGCCCCCTCGATATCGACCTTCAGAAGAGTGACACGATCCAGACGGAGACGGTCCAACAAGCCCCCAAGAGTTACTCCCTCAACGTCGATGGTGTCGCGTGATTTCTGACCTGGCATCAGATCGATCGATGCGCTGGCAAATTGTTCATCCACCGAATGGATGGATACCGGACCGTCGGTGCCGCAGATTGCCAGGTTATATGGCGTGATCGAGGGAGACCCGTCGATACGCGCGAAGTTTTCGGGCAAGGCTTCAACCGCGTGACAGCGGCAGCCGAAGCGCGCGTTCATATCCTGGGAAAAAGACGCCAGTGATGCGCCGAGGTCAAGTATGACGGATGAGCCATCCAGAGGGCGCAGATAAACCGTGTGATAGAGAACTTCCACCCAGGCAGGACCTGACCCGGAAGGTCGACTGTTATTTTCTGTCACATGCGGGTCCATCGATGGGCGAATTAAACGGTCGCAAGCATAGAGCTTACGGGGATACCGGTACACTGCGTGCGTCACGGACCGCCTGCCAGACCCGGTTCGGTGTCGCCGGCATATCCAGTTCTATGACCCCCGCCTCGGCCAGCGCATTCAGCACCGCGTTCATCGTTGCCGGCAGCGCGCCGACCGTGCCCGCCTCACCTGCTCCCTTCACACCCAGCGGGTTACGCTGGGTCGGGACAGCATGGGCTGCGATCTGGATATCAGGAAAATCTGCGGCACGTGGCATGGCATAATCCATGAACGATCCGCTGAGCAATTGGCCGCTATCCGGATCATAGGCCACCTGTTCGGCCAAGGCTTGGCCGACGCCCTGGGCGACACCGCCATGGATCTGGCCTTTGACGATGACCGGGTTGATCATATTGCCGACGTCGTCGACCACCCAGTACCCGACGACTTCGGTCGTACCGGTCTCGGGATCTATTTCGACCTCGCAGACATGACTGCCATTGGGATAGGTATCGTCTTCCGGGGCAAAGGTGGCAGTCTCGAACAGGCCAGGCTCAACGCCTTTAGGTAATTTATCTGGCGAGAAAGAGGCCTTGGCGACATCGGTCAGGGTAACGCTGCGGTCTGTGCCCGCGACCGAGAACGAACCATCTGCGAACTCCATATCAACCACGCTCGCTTCGAGCATATGGGCCGCTATTGTCTTAGCCTTTTCGATGATCTTTTCAGCAGCGAAATAGAGTGCCGAGCCTCCGATCACGGTCGACCGGGACCCCATGGTACCAATCCCGAAGGCAACCCGGTCCGTATCACCGTCGATCACCCGCATCCGCGCAGGATCAAGGCCGAGACGCTCGTTCACGATTTGCTTGTAGACCGTCTCATGCCCCTGACCCTGGCTCTTGGTGCCCATCAGTATCGTTGCGGTACCGTCTGTACTGAAACGGATTTCAGCAAAATCAGGCGACGGGGAGGCCGACCTCTCGATCGGGTTGGCGGTGCCGATGCCGCGCAGTTTTCCACGCGCGCGCGCTTCTTCCCGGCGCCCCGGAAATCCCTTGTAATCCGCCATTTCGAGCACGGCAGCCTGGTTCCGGGCGAATTCGCCACAATCATAGGTGAGGCCAAGCGCGTTCTTCACCGGCATGGCGTCGGGCGCGATCATGTTGCGCGCACGTAATTCGGTGGGATCTATGCCCATCTCGCGCGCTGCCTCATCGAACATGCGTTCGATTACATAGGTCGCCTCCGGCCGTCCAGCACCGCGATAAGGGGCAGTCGGGTTGGTGTTCGAATGCACCGTTCGTACCGCCACATGAGCCGCCGGTATATCGTAGACGCCGATCAACGTACCGACATTGGTAAAGACCGGCAGCAGGTTGCGAATGGCGGAAAGATACGCACCGATGGCGGCGATGGTCTTGACCCGCAGGCCGACAACCCTGCCATTCGCATCAAAGGCGAGTTCGGCATCCGTGACATTGTCGCGACCGTGTTCATCCGCCTGCACGGCCTCGGAGCGGTCGCAGGCCCATTTGACGGGGCGCCCGACCTTGCGCGCGGCCCATAACACCAGGCGGTGTTCGGCATATTGCCAGCCCTTGGTGCCAAACCCACCACCGACATCACGGGCGATTACTCGGATATTCTGTTCGGGTACATCGAAAACCTTTTCCGCCAGAAGCTGTCGCACACGGTGCGGATACTGCACGTCGGCATGCAGAAGATAACGATCTTCCCGCTCGTCATAGGCGCCGATGGCGCCGCGGGCTTCCATGTACTGGGCGAAGACGCGGGAAATCACAAAGCGGCGGCTGACGATACGGTCCGCCCGGGAAAACGCCGTCTCTGTCGCTGCCGCGTCACCAACCTGAAACAGACCCGACACATTGTCAGGACTGTCATCCCACACCAGCGGCGCATCCGCGTCGACCGTGCGGGCGGTATCGGTAATCGACGGCAACGGCAGGTAGTCAACGGCGACCGCTTCAGCGGCATCGTGCGCCTGGGCCAGCGTATCCGCAACGATCAGCGCAACGGGATCACCAACATAACGAACACGGCCCAGCGCCAGCGGCGGCTGTGGGCGGTATTTCATCGGTTCGCCATCAGGGCGGAGCCATTTTGCAGGCATGCCGGGAACACCGAGATTGTCGGCGGCGACATCTTCCCCGGTATAGACGGCCAGAACACCCGGTAGAGCCGCGGCCGCAGATGTATCTATCGAGCGAATTTCGGCATGGGCATGCGGCGAACGTAACACGACCGCGTAGCTCTGATCCGGCAGGTTGACGTCATTGACGAACAGGCCACGCCCCTTGAGCAGACGTGGGTCTTCCTCGCGCGTGACACCCTGCCCTATCCCGAATTTTTCCATTTTTCCGACCTGGTAATACTGACGATAATTTTGGCGATGACGTTGGCAATCATCTTACCGAAAACGAAAGCGCCCCGGCCATGACAGCCGGGGCGAATTTCGTAAGCCTCTGCTCGCTTAAAGCTGGCCGAGGATCGTGTCCGCGTCGCTGACTTCGAACCCGCCGCCTTCTTCGAGATTAATCGCCGTGACGGTTCCGTCATCGACAATCATCGAATACCGGCTGGACCGCACACCGAGACCGCGATCGGTCAGATCGAGCACAGTGCCGAGCTCCTTGGTCAGCGCTGCGCTGCCATCGGCCAGCATTTCCACCTTGTCACCGGCGTTCTGATCTTTGCCCCAGGCGTCCATGACGAACACGTCATTGACCGACAGGCAGGCAATCGTATCGACGCCCTTTGCCTTGATCTCTGCTGCCTTTTCGACAAAGCCGGGAAGATGCTTGGCCGAACAGGTCGGCGTAAACGCTCCCGGTACTGCAAACAAAACAACTTTCTTGCCGCCGAACAGTTCTTCGGTCGTGACCGGACCGGGGCCTTCTGCGCCCATTTTCGCAAGCGCGCCCGACGGAATTTTATCACCCACACCAATAGCCATATCATTCTTCCTTTTGTTACGGGGCCGTCGCCCGGCCCGATGACCTGAACAAGGCCGCAAAGCGGCCAGAAACCAGATAAGTGAGATAATGCACCGATGGCGATTTGTCACCTGTCAGAGTGGACAAAAAGCCCGCCGGTTGAGTCTAGCGTTTGGCGAGCACCGCTTTTCCGCCTGCCTTCTCAAACCCCGCAAGAACGCTGGATTCAGTCAGAATTTCCGGCAACGGGACACCCCGCGGCGCGTCCGGTCCATAGACCACGTTGAACGGAATTCCATATCGCCCGAAGCTTTTAAGATAAGCCGATATGGCAGGATCCGGCTTGGTCCAGTCCGCCTTCATGGCGATGATACGGCCTGCGCCCAGAATTTCAGCCACGCGCCCGCGATTGAGCACCAGCGATTTGTTGACCTGGCAGGTCAGGCACCAGTCCGCAGTAACATCGACAAACACGGTGTTGCCCTTTGCCACCTCTGCCTGCACCACGGCAAGATTGAATTTCTGCCACGCGTTGCCGTCTTTTCCGGCAGTAACGGAGCTCTCCGGCCCTTCGCCGTTAAAGCTGCTGGCACCGACCATCGAGATCGCCGTCAGCAGGCCGACGACAATCCAGGTAGCGAATCGCGCTTTCTCGCCCAGATGCCGGTATTGCCACACTGCAAACGCCATCGCGATCATCAGGGTCGCAATAATCCCGGTCGCCGCACTGCCGATCTGGAACCACAGCACACTAAGCAGCCATGCCGCCGTGCCGATGAGGGCGATCGACAGGATACGTTTAAGCGTAATCATCCAGTGGCCCGGCTTCGGCAGACGATTCGCCAGGACGGGAAACGCCGCGACAACAATCCACGGTGCAGCCAGACCGATGCCAAGGGCAAGGAACACCGAATAGATTTCCAGCGGACCGCGCGACAGAGCAAACCCGACCGCGGTACCGAGGAAAGGCGCTGTGCAGGGCGTCGCCAGCAGGGTCGCAAACGCGCCGGTCAGGAAATGACCTCCCAACCCGCCGCTCCGGCCTGAACTCACAGCGGCGTCCGCCACCGCGCCCGGCAGGCGGATTTCGAACAACCCCCACATATTGCAAGCGAAGAGCGTGATAATCGCGATCATGAAGGCGAGAAACGCGGGCTGCTGGAACTGGATTCCCCAGCCCGCGGCGAGCCCGGCGCTTTGCAGCCCGACTGCCACCGTACCCAGCAACAGGAAGCAGGCGATAATTCCAGCAGACGACGCCAGGAAGCCCGCCCGGATACGCCCCGGTGCTTCGCCACCATGGCTAACCACGGTGAGCAACTTGATGGACAGAACCGGCAACACGCAGGGCATCAGGTTGAGGATCAACCCGCCCAGCAGCGCGAACCCGATGATGGCAAGGAAGCCGTACCCCATCCCGTCGCCGCCCGGACTGGAACCCGGACTGGAACCCGGACTGGAACCCGGGAATGCCGTCGCCGTGGACGATGCCCGTTCGAGCGTCACCTTGCGCTCTACCGCGCGATCACCGTCAACCAGCGTCAATGTGACAGTTTCACCGGCGAGCCGCGCATCCGGCCTTTTGGGCGCATGGATCCCGATCCGCATCAGCGCTTGATTACCGACCGAGGCGATCTGAACGACGGGCTTTTTGAATCCGTAATCGACAGGCCCTTCGACAAACAGGTCCGGCGCGCTCAACGCCTCCTTGCCTGTGACACGCACGATAAGTGCCTGGTCTTCTCCGCTCCCCGCTATTTCAGCACGTTCGATCGCAAGCGGCGCAGACGCAGCTGACCGGGTTACGTCCATCGGCACACGGGACTGCCATGTCGCGATCGTACCGGATGCGGGAGTATTGAGATCACGCCCCGCCGGGAGGTTAAGAGTGAGATTGGTCTCATACGGAACACAGATATCGTCGCAGGTCAGAAAACGGACCCGTGCGGCCAGGTCAACCGTCTTGCCGCGCTCGAACACTTCCGCGCTGATCGGAAACACGACCTCTTTCTTGTAGCCCAGGGTTTCCAGTCCAAGGACGGAGAACCGTTCCGGCGCAGGCCAGGACATTGTCGCCCCGGCAAAATTGGTGGAGCCAACCCAGCTTACCTGGGGCGGAAATCCGGCATCGCCGGGGGAGCGCCAGTACACCTTCCAGCCGGGCTTCATCCGGAACTGCAGACCGAGATCGATCGTCTGCGCGCTGCCGGCCCCCGCATTCGAGGAAATCAGCCGAACCGCGCCATGTTCGTGTTCGAACCACTCTGACGTTGCGCCGACCGATGGCGATGCAGACAGCGTCATTGACGCGACGGCAAGCACAACCGCGGACAGTGCGGCCCGGCAGCGCGGTATCAGATTACGATTCGTGGATCGCATGTTGGCGTTCACCCTTTGTGGCAACTTGGCCTATAATATAAGGCAAGGTAACACTCTGCACAGCACACGGGGTTCAAAGTTTGAATCCGTTTCGTAAACTTTGCGTGTAGAGCATTGCCGAGGCGGGAAACGGGGCATTCCGCCGTTTTCAGGGTAGAATGACGATACAGGTGCACCATGACAGACAACATAGACGACACGCAGAATGACGACGGATATCTCGCCGGCCAACTCCTGGTGGCGATGCCGCAGATGCTCGACGAAAGATTCGCCAAGACCGTCATTTACATGTGCGCTCATACCGAAGACGGGGCGATGGGACTGGTGGTCAACAAGGTGATGGAAAACATCGATTTTCCCGACCTGCTCGACCAGCTCGGCCTGTCTGCATCACCCCGCGGAGAGGATATCCGCGTCCATTTCGGCGGACCGGTGGAATCGGGACGTGGCTTCGTCCTTCATTCCGCCGATTACGTTCAGGACGCCACTATGGTCATTGATGATACGATTGCCATGACAGCGACCACCGATATTCTGCGCGACATCGCCGAAGGCGACGGCCCGCGCAACAGTCTTCTGGCGCTGGGCTATGCCGGTTGGGGCCCGGGCCAGCTTGATACGGAAATCCAGGCCAATGGCTGGCTATCCGTTCCCGCAGACAGCTCGCTGGTTTTCAATTCGGACCCTCAGGCCGTCTGGCAGGGAGCCCTTGCAAAACTGGGTATCGATGTGTCGATGCTGTCGGGCGACGCAGGCCACGCCTGAGGGCCATAATTCCTGCCGGCTTCCTGCCGGACAGTTTCAGGAATTCAGCCTGGCTTTGACGGTCTCGTAATCCGGCAGGCCACCGACAGGACCGAGCGCGGCAAGCGTCGGTGGCGAGGTCAGCAGCCGTTCCGCCACCCGGCGCACGTCTTCGGCAGTCACTGAATCGATCCGGCGCGCGATTTCATCGACCGGAATAATCCGATTATAAATCTGCAGATGTCGCGCGACGCGTTCGGCGCGCGACGACGTGCTTTCCAGTGACATCAGAACACCTGCTTTGATCTGCGCACGCGAACGGGCGATTTCTTCACCGTCCATCCGGTCCGCCGCGACGCGCTTCAGCTCATCGCAGACGACACTGACCAGTTCGGCAACCTCCTCCTCGCCCGTCCCTGCATAAAGGCCGAACAGCCCGCCATCCTGGTAGGCCGACGAGAACGTGTAGATTGAATACACCAGCCCGCGTTTTTCACGGACTTCCTGAAACAGGCGCGAAGACATGCCGCCGCCAAGCGCGGTCGACAGGACCGCGAGCGGGTAATAATCATCATCATCGTAACCGACCCCCTCGAACCCCATCACCAGATGCGCCTGTTCGAGGTCGCGAACCTCCCGGTTATCCCCGCCGGAATACACACCGGCCTGCGGTTCTGCCGCCTGTGAGGCGGTGACACTGCCGAACGCTTTTTCGGCGAGCCCCGCAAGCGCATCGTGATCCAGGTTCCCGGCCGCAGACAGGATCATCCGGTCGCTGCCGTATTGTGTATCGATATAGCCTTTGAGCGTTTCGCGCGGCATCTGGCTGACGATATCGGTCGTGCCCAGAATCGCACGCCCGAGCGGCTGGTCCGGGTAGGCGGTTTCCTGGAACGTATCGAATATGATGTCATCGGGCGTATCGTTGGCCTGGCCGATTTCCTGCAATACGACGGCGCGTTCACGGGCAAGCTCATCATCCGCAAAAGTCGAATTCATCAGGATATCGGACACGATATCGAGCGCGAGAGCAGCGTCTTCTTTAAGCACCGTCGCGTAATAAACGGTGGATTCCCGTGACGTATAGGCGTTCAGGTGACCGCCGACATTCTCGATCTCGACCGCTATGTCGAGCGCGGAGCGGCGGGCCGTTCCCTTGAACGCCATATGTTCAAGCAGATGCGATACGCCGTTTATTTCCGCAGTTTCATTGCGCGCACCAGCATTTACCCATACGCCGAGAGAAACGCTTTCGACAGAATCCATCCTGTCAGTGACAAACCGCATCCCGCCCGGGAAGGTCGCCTGCTCAACCGTCATGAATGGCCCTCGACCGCACGGCGGACAAAATCCTGCACCGCGGCAATGTCATTGGGCAGCGTGTCGAATTTCTCGTTGCGGTCGAACAGGTCGCTCATGCGCTCTGGCAGTTGCGGGTGTATGCCCGTTGCCGCCTTTACCGCATCGGGGAACTTGGCCGGATGCGCGGTCGCCAGCGTGACCATCGGCACCTCTTTGTTTCCCCTGCACTGGCGTGCCGCATCGACACCAATAGCGCTATGTGGATCGAGGAGTTCACCGGTTGTCTCGTATATCTCGCGGATGACGCGGCGCGTGCCGTCATCATCCAGCCGTGACGCTGAAATCTTCTCGCGTGCGCCTGCAAGCCGGGCATCATCGACCGAGACGGCGCCGGATTTACGGAAAGCGGCGATCCAATCCCGCACAGCCGCTCCGTCACCATCCAGCATATCGAACAGCAGGCGTTCAAAATTGCTCGAAACCTGAATATCCATACTGGGCGACAGGGTCGGTTCAACCCCCGCCATCTTCATCTCCCCGGTCTCGAAAAACCGGAACAGGATGTCATTGCTGTTGGTTCCGACGACAAGCCGGTCTATCGGCAGGCCGCATTTCCACGCTGCCCAGCCGGCAAACACGTTGCCGAAATTACCAGTCGGGACCGCAAAGCTGACAGGGCGCGACGGCGCACCGAGTCGCACGGCAGCGACGACGTAATAAACGATCTGCGCCATAACCCGCGCCCAGTTGATCGAATTCACCGCCGACAGATTCTGAGCCTTGCGAAACTGGGTGTCGTTGAACATCCCTTTCACCAAATCCTGGCAATCGTCGAACGTGCCGGCGACGGCAATTGCGTGGACATTGGCGCTGTCTACCGTGGTCATCTGGCGTTGCTGCACAGGCGACACGCGGCCTTCAGGGAACAGAATGAAGATATCGATGTTTTCGCGGTCGCGGCAGGCTTCTATCGCGGCAGACCCGGTATCGCCGGACGTCGCACCGACAATGGTGACCCGTTCCCCACGCGCTGCAAGCACATGGGCGAACATGCGTCCGACCAGTTGCAGGGCAAAGTCCTTGAAGGCCAGCGTCGGCCCCTGAAACAGTTCCATCAGCCAGTCGTTCGAGCCGATCTGTTTGAGTGGCGCAACAGCCACATGGCCGAAACCGGCATAGGTCTCTTCGACCATTTTCTCCAGATCGCTATCCGCGATGGTGCCGCCGACGAACGGGCGGATCACCCGGTAGGCGATTTGCGCATAGGACATCCCGGCCATGGATGAAAGCTCATCCGTCGAGAACTGCGGCCAGTCCTGCGGCACATACAGGCCGCCATCCTCGGCCAGTCCGGCCAGCAGAACATCATCAAAAGCGAGAACCGGCGCCTCGCCGCGGGTAGATACGTATTTCACGGGCAAATCCTTATGAACGCGCGGAATTTAGTCCGGCAGACGGGCAAGTCAAACGGGAATACGTACGATCTGCCACCAGCACACGGCTTTATCGCCAGATTAAGCGGCGCGGTAGATGAATATATCCATCAATGACCCTTTTAATCGGCTCTCATGAACATTCAGGTCCTGGATATAGACAGAAGGGTCAGCCGCAAGGGGGTGCTGTGGATCATTCACCCAGATTTTTTCCAGCGTTTCGGGAAGCGGCTCAAACAGAATGACAGCGCCATCTTTGCCACTAACACGTATTGCTTCCGCCAGTACATTGCTGCGCGCGTCTTCTGGCACATGGTGGAGGACACCGAACAGAAACACCCCGTCGAACCGGTTGTCCTCGAACGGGAGCGCGCCGGCATCGAAATGCTCAAAGCGAATGCGGTTTCGGACCCCCATTTTTGCCGCGCTTGGCTCCCATTGCTGACGCGCATATCGGGATTCATCCGTGCTCGGCTCGCCGGTCAGAACCTGATAGCCCTGCTGTGCCAGAAAGATGGCAAAATTGCCGGACCCGGTGCCGATATCGAGGATGTCCGGGGTTGGTCCCAGATCGAGCATATCAACGGCAGCCGCGCCATCCGCGCAGATTTTTTCGTACATCGGCCCGAGGATTTTGCTGCTTTCTTCCATATCCATTTTCCATTACTTTCATGATTGAACCATATATATGCGTGCGCACGCATATATATTTGCATTACCAACCTCTTGTCAAGCGGGAGCAGACATGGACCATCACACGGCGCTTTTCGACCTTCTAGGCGATCTCGCGCGCCGCCGATATCAGTTGGCGGAACGGTATTTTTCAAAAATAGGCCTGAATCATACCGAGGCCCGGCTCCTCACCCTGCTGAGCCAGGAAGGTGGAACCGCTACCCAGGACCGGCTTTCCGGGCTGCTTTTCGTGGATAGAAGCAATGCCGGGCGGGCATTGAAACGTCTCGAACGGGATCGCTATGTCATTCGAAAAAAGGACGATTCCGACAAAAGAACAAACCTTGTTGAAATCGATGCCAGGGGACGGGACGCGATCGGTGAAATTTCGAAACTGAAGACAGAAATTGTGAAAAATTTCTTGGGCAACCTGAGCGACCAGAACGCCGCCACCATCGTCAATATGCTTGAAAAAGCCACAAGGGACGACAATCCGGAAGCCGGTTCAAAGACCTGGCACAGATATGGCGGATGCTGAGGGGCTGCCGTATCCCGCCCGCACCGTTCAGCCGTAGCGCGTCTGCAGGTGCGCCTTGAAGGCCTCGGTGCCGAGCGGCTTGCCGGTCGCGGCCTGCATCAGCTCGTCCGTCGAGCCGGAAGACGCCTTGGTGTGCAGATTTTCGCGCATCCAGCCGACCAAAGGCGCGAAATCACCCTTTGAGATACCTTCCGGTATCTCGGGCCGGGCCTCTTTTGCCGCGGCGAATAACTGCGCCGCCGCCATCGCCCCCATCGTATAGGTCGGGAAATAGCCCCAGGCGCCATCATACCAGTGGATATCCTGGAGGCAGCCGAGCCGGTCTTCGGGCGGGCGGATACCCAGCAGTTCTTCCATGCCGTCGTTCCATGCACCCGGCAGGTCGGCGAGCTTCATATCGCCCGCGATCAGCGCGCTTTCCAGCCGGTAGCGCAGGATGACATGGGCCGGATAGGTTACCTCGTCCGCGTCGACCCGGATAAAGCTCCGGTCGACGCGTGTATAAAGCCGGTACAGATTGTCGGCATCCCATACAGCGCCGGTGCCGCCAAAGGTTTCGCGCATCAGGGGAGCGGCAAATTCAAGGTATTCACGGCTGCGGCATGCCTGCATCTCTATCAGCAGGGACTGGCTTTCATGCAACGCCATGCCGCGCGCCTGGCCTACCGGCTGGTAGCGCCAGTCATCCGGCAGTCCCATCTCGTACAGCGCATGCCCTGTCTCGTGGAGCACGCCCATCAGGCTTTCGGTAAAATCGTCCTCGGTGTAGCGGGTCGTGATGCGAACGTCCCCGGGGACACCGCCGCAAAACGGGTGCAGGCTGACATCGAGTCTTCCGGCATCGAAATCGAAGCCGAGAGTACGCATTAATCGTTCGCCGAGGCCTCGCTGTTTGTCCACGGAGAACGGACCGTCCGGCAGCTCCCCTTCGCCCCGTGCTGACTGGCGCGACAAAGCGGTTTCCAGAAAATCAGGCAGGAAAGCCGACAGATCCGTGAACAGGCTATCTATCCGCGCCGTGCTGCCATCGGGCTCAAACTGGTCCAGCAGCGCCTCATAGGGCGACCGGCCGAGCGCCTCGGCTTTGGCCGCCGCCGCCTGCCGGCTGAGGTTCAGCACTTCCTCCAGATACGGGAGCACGCGGGCATAATCGTTTTCGGGCCTGGCTTCACGCCAAACCATTTCACAGGCAGAACATGCCCGGGTTGTTGCATCCACGAGCCCGGCATCCACCGCGTTCGCATGAACCCAGCTGCGCCGCATTTCACGCAGGTTGGCGGCCCGCCAGGGATCGTCCGGAACCTCAGCCTCGGCGGCTTCGAGCAGTTCTGCCAGGCGAGGGTCGGTTTTCATTTCATGGGTCGTCAGTTTCAGGGCCGATAACTGTTCTATACGCGACGCCGCGCCCCCTGCCGGCATAAGAACCGACATGTCCCAATGCAGCATGCCTTCG
>ENA-UOXV01000360-UOXV01000360.1-marine-metagenome-genome-assembly--contig:-NODE-360-length-64366-cov-19.797935_pt1 | contig 64366 bp, 63 predicted proteins | sample MGYA00238165_ERZ766961 | MGnify/ENA primary metagenome ERZ766961 (study PRJEB28924, sample SAMN03173240) | marine metagenome | biome: Marine; feature: Water; material: Subsurface seawater | place: North... | reverse complement strand
TGACCAGTACTAATAGCTCAATTGGCTTGATTTATGCACTGAAAAAATTTTTTTTAATATAATTGATATTATTTCTTTTTTATTATTTTAGAAAAGAATAAATTCTTCAATAATGGATCCAAAAAAAATTATTGCGATTATACCAGCAAGGTCTGGCTCAAAATCTATAAAAGATAAAAATATAAAGATTCTTGGGAAAAAACCTCTTTTAGCTTGGTCAATAGAATCATGTTTAAAATCTAAACTTATTTCAAAAGTTTATGTATCCACAGACTCAAATAAATATGCAAAAATTGCAAAACAATTTGGTTCAGTTGATATTTTATTCAGACCAAAAAAAATAAGTGGTGATTTTTCAACTGATTATCAAATGATTAAACATGCTATAGAAAGTATTAATTATGATTATGAATATATTGTTCACATAAGACCAACTACCCCACTAAGAAAAACTAAAGATTTAAATAATGCTATTAAAAGTTTTATTAATTCAAAATATACCTCTTTGAGAGCCGTTCATGAAATGTCAGAAACTTCATATAAAACTGTAGAGATTAATAATAGAGGAGCATTAATACCTTTGAAAAATTTAAAACTTACAATAGATGAAATTAATGCTCCAAGACAAAAATTCAACAAAACTTACAATCCAAATGGAGTTATAGATATTTATAAGAAAAGTTTTATTGTTAAAAACAAAAAACTTTTTGGAAATAATGTTCAAGCTTTTAAAACTGCTTACTCACAAGAAATTGATAACAAAGATGATTTTAAATACATGGAATTTTTATGCAAAAAAAAATTATAAAAACAAAAAATATAACCATCTCCACTTCTATACCAGCACCAGGCACAACTAAATTAATGAATAAACTGAGAAAGTACGAATCTAGATCTATGCATGGACAGTTACCAATTGCATGGTCAAAGGCTAAAAACTTTAATATATATGATATAGCGGGAAACAAATTTATTGATTTTACCTCAACAATATTTGTTGCAAATGTTGGGCATTCTAATCCCAGAATTAAGAAATATATTAATCAAGCACTTAAATCTAATTTAATACATAGTTATGCTTACATAAACAAAATAAGAGCCAAATATATTAAAGAGCTTATAAAGTTTTGTGGAAAAGGTTTTCAAAAAGCTTTTTTAATGTCTGCTGGAACAGAAGCAACAGAAGCAGCATTTAAACTTATGAGAATGTATGGTCAAAAAAGAAAAAAAAGAAAATTAGGAATAGTTTGTTTGGATGGAAATTGGCACGGCAGAACAATGGCTGCACAAATGATGAGTGGAAATGTCCAGCAAAAGAAATGGATAGGTTTTCATGATAAAGACATCCATCATATTGCATTTCCTTACCCTTGGTTAATAAAAAATAATAACGAGGAGGAATTTTTAAATATATCAATTAGAAATTTAAAAAAAAAAATAGACTTAAAAAAAGATATTTCTGGATTTATGCTTGAAACTTTCCAGGGGTGGGGTGCATTATTTTATCCAAAAAAATATATACAACTATTGAGTAAAATTTGTAAAGAAAATGATATTTTATTGTGCTTTGATGAGATGCAATCTGGTTTTGGAAGGACTGGTAAAAATTTTGGTTTTCAGCATTATGATGTTGTGCCAGATTTAATATGCTGTGGAAAAGGAATGGGTGGTGGTGTTGCGTTGTCAGGAGTTGTTGGTAAAAAAAAAATTATGGACTTGCCAGAGGTGGGCAACATGAGTAGCACTAATTCAGCAAACCCTATAGCTTGCAATGCTGGCCTCGCAGTTTTGGAAGAAATAAAAATAAATAAATTAACAGATAAAGCAAGAATTAATGGTCAATTAATGCAAAAAGAACTCCTAAAAGTAAAAAATAAACATCCCAATTTATTTAATATTTATGGAAAAGGTTTAGTTGCAGCAATTATTTTTAACAAGAATAAAAAAAATATTAATTCAAAATTAAAAACATTTGTTGAAAAATGCATCAAAGATGGATTGTTGCTAGTTTATACCGGAAGAGAGTCGGTTAAAATTGGACCACCACTAACAATAACTAGAGACGCAATTATCGAAGGTGTTAGAATCATCGAAAAAAATATTAATTTTATTTTTAATAAATGATAAAAATTAGACACACAGGGCTAGTAACAAAAAATCTTAAATCATCATTAGTATTTTGGATTAAATATTTAAAATTCAAAATTAAAAAAGAAATGAATGAAGGTGGGGATTTAATTGATAAAATAATGTTATATCAGAATGTAAAAGTTAAAACTTATAAACTTATTGATAATAATAAAATGATATTGGAATTACTTTATTTTAAGAATTCACCCAAAACAAAGAAAAATAAAATTAAACCATATACGAATGGATTTACCCACATATCGGTAACTGTTCAAGATCTAAATAAACTATATAAATTTTTAATAAAAAAGAAAATTAAATTTAATTCAAGACCTCAAATATCATTAGATGGCAATGTTATGATGACATATTGTAGAACACCTGAGGGTGCATATCTGGAACTAGTTCAGGAATTAAAAAAATGAAATTTAGTTATGGTATTATGCAGGGGAGGTTGTCAAAAAGAGTAGGAAATAAGATACAAGCATTTCCTGAAAAAAATTGGAGATCAGAGTTTTCTAAAGCTAAAGCATTAGGTCTCAAATCAATAGAATGGACACTGGATTATAAAAATTTAAAAAATAATCCAATCTTAAGTAAACAAGGTCAATCCCAAATAAAAAAGCTGTCTAAAAAAAATTTGGTAAAAATAAACTCACTTACAGGAGATTGCTTTATGCAAAATCCATTTTGGAAAAAAAAAAATAATCGAAAACTTTTAGAAGATCTAATTAAAATAATTCATAGTTGTAAAATAATTGGAATAAAATATATTGTTGTTCCTCTTGTAGATAATGGATCTATTAATAATCGAAAAGATGAAAAAAATTTATTAAATTCATGTAAATATATTTTAAGATATTTAAAAGATTCTAATTTAAAGATAGTTTTTGAGTCTGATTTTTCACCTAAAAAATTAAAAAAATTTATTATGAAATTTGATAAAAGATTCTTTGGGATAAACTACGATGTCGGTAATAGTGCCGGATTAAATTATAAAATTGATGACGAATTTAAACTCTATGGCAATTATATTTATAATGTTCATATTAAAGATAGAATTAAATATGGAAAAACAGTGAGATTAGGTAGTGGTAATGCAAATTTTTTAAAGTTGTTTAAAAATTTAAAAAAAATAAAATATAATAGAGAGTTGATTTTACAAACCGCAAGATCAAAAAATGATCAAGACATAGAAGAAATTAAAATTAACTTAGATTATTTAAAAAAATTTCAAAATGTATAAAAATAAAAAAACTATATTTATTTCAGGCTCTTCCTCTGGAATAGGTTATCATTTAGCTAAAAAATATAAATCCATAGGATATAATATAATTATAAATGGAAAAAATATTTCTAGATTAAAAGAAGCCTCTATAAGTTTGGGAAAATGTGATTATTTACTTGGTGATCTTACTGATAAAAAAAAAATTGAAGTTGTTATTAATAAAATTAAAAAAAAATATGATTATATTGACGTTTTAATTTGTAACCTAGGTAACAGTAATTTTGAGAAAAATAACAATGATTTTGAACATGCTTTGAAATATAATTTTTTTTCAACTACTAACTTAATAGATAGCTCAAAAAAAATTTTTAAAAAAAATATTACTAAAATATTATGTATTTCCTCTATATGTGGAGAGGAGTATATTGAGGGAGCGCCAATAGGTTATTCAATTGCAAAATCAGCTCTCAATTTTTATATAAAATTAATCTCTAACGAATTAGCCAAAAAAAATATTACTATTAATGGAATCGTACCTGGAAACATAATTTTTAAAGGATCAACTTGGGATTTGAAAATAAAAAATAACCCAGTCAAAACTAGAATATATATAAAAAAAAATGTTCCAATTAACAGCTTTGGATCTCCAAATGATATTTTTGAAGTTTGTAAGATGATTAGTGAAAATAAAAGTAAGTTTATAACTGGCTCTTTATTCAAAGTTGATGGTGGTCAAACTAAAGGATTATAATTTTATATGAGTCAGCAAAACTATTTAGAAACAATATATAATGAGGAAAATAGACCAATTACTGACTATCCAAAAAAGTTTATTATTTACTTAATAAAAAGATTTAAATTAGTTAAAAATCAAAAAGTTTTAGAAATTGGGTGTGGCAGAGGCGAGTTTTTAAATGAATTTGTGGTTAACGGATTTGAGGGTCATGGAGTTGATCTTTCAGATTATTGTAAAAAGTTTTTTCCAGATCTAAATTTTAAAAAAGTAGATTTGGCCAATGAGAAGCTTCCTTATGAAGATAATTCTTTCGATATAATTTATTCAAAATCCATTATTGAACATTTTTATTATCCAGAAAAAGTTTTTCAAGAAGCCTATAGAGTTTTAAAGCCTGGAGGTACTATAATAACATTAACTCCTGAATGGCAATATATATATAAGTCATTTTATGAAGATTTTACTCATAGGGTGCCATTTACAAAAGTTTCTCTAAAAGATATACATGAGATGTCAAATTTTACATCTATAAATGTTGAAAGCTTTAAGCAACTACCAATTCTTTTTGATAAAAACTTTTATTATTATATTTTAAGTTTTTTTTCATTTTTAACTCGTATTTTCATTCCAGATTATTTTAGAATGAAAAATAAATGGATTAGATTTTCAAAAGAAATTATGCTTTTAGCTATAGCAAAAAAATAGATTAAATAATAGTTCTGCCACCATCTGCTACAACTATTGATCCTGTCATATAAGAAGATGACTCACTAGATAAAAATAATATTAGATCATTATACTCATTTTTTTTTGCCAATCTATTAAGTGGAATTACTTTCTTAATTTTTTTTAAAAACTTCTTATTTTGATTGTTTTCTATGCCTCCTGGCGCAATAGCATTACACCTAACATTTTTTTTTGCCCAATAAGCAGCCGTATACTTTGTTAGTCCATTTATACCATGTTTTACAACAGAATAAGTTACTGGCTTAATAAAATTCATACCCTCATAAATACTTTGATTTGGCGCAATAATTCCTAAATCAGATGAAATGTTTAATATTACTCCTCCTTTATTTTTGGCCATTTCTGAGCCAAATATTTTAGTACAAATAAAGGCACCATTTAACCCAACGGATAAATCTTTATTCCATAAATTGAGAGTAAAGTTTTCAAATGTAATTCTTTTGTTATTTTTTTTAGGAATATAATCACTTGCTGCATTATTTATTAAGACATCTATTTTGTATTTTTTTTTTATTATTTTAAAAATTTTTTTAACATCTGATTCGCTCGTTATATCACAATAATAATAATACAAGTTTTTAGCTTTTGTTTTAGGCTTAATTATATCAAGAATGAATATTTTAGACTTAGCTTTTAGAAAACCTTTGATTATCTGTGAACCCAAGAATCCACTTCCACCTGTCAGAATTATATTTTTGTTTTTTAAATCGCTGTACACAGTAAGTATTTTAGTTTAAATGTTCTTTTATGAAAATAAAAAAACCATTTCTTATTGCAGAAATTGGCATTAACCACAATGGCGATGTTGATATAGCAAAAAAACTTATAATAAATGCAAAAAATGCTGGTTTTGATAGTGTAAAATTTCAAAAGAGAACTATTGAAAATGTTTATTCAAAAGAAATTTTGGACGCCAAAAGAGAAAGTCCCTGGGGCGACACTCAAAGAGATCAAAAAGAGGGATTGGAATTTAACTATGAACAATATCAAGAAATAGATAAATTTTGTAAAAGTGAAAATATAATTTGGTTTGCTTCAGCATGGGATGTTGAGAGTTTGAATTTTCTAGATAAATTTGATTGTCAGTATAACAAAATTGCATCTGCAATGATTGTTGATAAAGTTTTTTTAAATGAAGTTTCTAAAAGAAAAAAACACACATTTATTTCAACAGGAATGTCATCCAAACAAGATATTGATTCCGCAGTTGAGATATTTAAAAAAAACTCATGTGATTTTGAGTTAATGCATTGTGTGTCAACTTACCCGATGGATCCATCGCTGGCTAATCTAGAAACAATTAGTGCTATGAAAAGTGAGTATAAGTGTGATGTTGGGTACAGCGGACATGAGAATGGTGTAGTAGTCTCAATAGCAGCTATGTGCCAAGGAATAACTTCATTAGAAAGACACATTACTTTGGATAGGACCATGTATGGTTCTGATCAAGCTGCATCTCTAGAGTTTTCAGGCATGAAAAACCTAGTCGACTCTATTAATAAAGTTATATTGGCTATGGGCGAAGATAAGTTAGGATTTATTTTTGAGGATGAAAAACCAATTGCAAAAAAATTAAGAGCTCACATTAAAAATTAATATTCCAGGTTTAATATATCAAATCTTGATTTCCAATAATCAGATTTATTAAGATAATCTCTAGCTAATTTTAATCTATTATTAGCTTCACTATTTTTACCTAATTTTTTTTTGACCACATTAAGGAAATAGTTAGACAAAGGATTATCTCGAGTCATTCTATCACTAATATCTTGTAAGAAGCACTCTAGTTTTAATAACTTATGACGGTTATTTTGTTTAAATATTGGTTTATAATTTATTTCGTAATCTGTGTAAAACCATAAATCATTTAATTCTTTTTGAGATGGAACATAATCAGGGGTAGATTTGAGTAGTTGAACAAAATCATTATTTACTCTTTTATTCTCTTCTTCTATCTTTCTTTGTTTTTCAGACTCTCTTACCGAAAACATGGTAAATCCCTCACCATCCAAGTTTAAATCATCTTTTTTTGCTTTTCCAGCAGCTATCATTTGATCATATATTTCTGTGGAGGGGAGTGGTGTTAATAATTGTACAGTATACCAATCTAATTGAGCATCAATTGCCATTTTGATGGTATCATTTATTTGACCTAAATTTTCATTTGGAAAACCTATCATTAAGAAGCCTCTAGTAAAAATTTTAGGATGTTTATTCATTAATGGGCCAAGTTTTAAATAATGTTTTAAACCTGATGGTTTATGAATACTTTTTAGAATTTTATCATTACCGGACTCAAGTCCAAAATATGCACCAATACAACCAGATCTTTCGGCAGCTGCTATAAGTTCTGGTTCAACAACTGCAGCTGATGCTATTAAACCATTTGAAGCATCCCATGTCATATTAAGTTTGCTTTTTTCCATTTTATCAAAAAGTTCATATGTTAATTGTTTGTCATAAAGTAAATCATCATCTAACCATGTTATATGATTAATATTATATTTTTCTTTTAATTCTTTTAATTCACTAATAATTGTATCAGTTCCTTTAACCCTAACGCCTTTTCCGTTAAAATTTCTAACACTGCAAAATGAGCATCTTGCTCTACAGCCTTTTTTAGCAAGGACGGCTGTTCCGCGACTATTTTTAGGCCTCCAATATCTAAAAGTTCCAATTTCACCAAGATCTGTAAGTTTAGATATATCAATATTTCCATAGTCTGGAATTACGTTAATATTTTCACCTTCAGGTAAATTTTTTCTTTTTATCTCATAAAATTTACCATTAATTAAGGAGGATATTTGGGTGATATTTTTTTTATTGTTATTCAGGAATCCCAAAAAATCTAATAAGCTATTTTCTGCCTCATAAGTTAGAGCAAAATCAATGCAATCTTTACCATCTTTTAAAACAAATTCAGTTGCATTTGATACGTGAACCCCTCCAACTAGTAAAATAATATCTTTATTAATTTTTTTTATTTCTTTTGCAATTTGTATAGTGTTTTCGTGATTCATGGTAAATGTACAACTTACACCTACAACATCTGGATTAAATTTTTTTATTTTGTTAAAAAGATTTTTTTTCCATTTTTTTGTCAATTCTTCTTTTTTAACATTTAATTTTTTTTTATGTAATTCGGAAAAAACGTCAATATTTAAATCTAAAATATCTGAATCATAATTATTTTTTTTTAGTACCCTATTTAGGATACCCAATGCATAAGGGGGATAGATATAATATCTTTTATTTAAGGCGATTTTTATATCAATTTTTCCTTCAGCTATTTGTAGTGGTTGTATTAATAAAACTTTTTTAACATTTGTCTTAAAACTTTTTATTTTTTTTTCTATTAAGTGAATTTCAGGTGTTCTAACATTTATTAATCCTTCAGCTATTGATGGAGTTTTATAATCTAAGCTTTTCATATCTAATTCTGAATAAGATTTATTTATAATGATTATTGAATAAGATGTAATTACTACAAAATCAACAGCTTATTTTTTTGAAATCCGAATTAATTTGATTTAGATAAAATCATTCTTTGAGCATTTCTTCCTTTAGTAAAATACTCATTTACAGGCATATAACACATTGAATATAAAGGCCTATCTTTGTTAGAAATATTTTGATAAGATCCATGAATAAGATTTCCGTGTAAAACCAATAAATCACCTTTTTTAAAAATTAGGTCTTTTTTGTTAAAATTTTTTAAATTTCGGATATTGTTACCTGGTTTGTTATTTTTTTCTCTATAGCTAATTTGCCTATCATATTTAAATAATCCATATTTATGGGATTTTTCATATATAAATAGTGTTCCATTATTTTTAGTGACACTTTTAAAAAAAAGATTCAAAGTAATATAATGACCTCCTTTATTTTTAATGTAAGAATTATCTTGATGAGGTAACCAACTTTGCTTTGCAGATTTAGTATTAGCTTTTTTAAATAATGCTTGTGACATTAAAGCATTAATTTTTCTACCTTTGATTTGTGATAATAAACTTAAAATTTTTTTATCTAAAATAATACCTCTTAAAAAATTAGCATCTTCAAACATTTTCTTAATAATTTTATTTTTTTTAAATAACATTTTTTCTTTATCCATTATATGAGTGCTTTGAGATAGCAAAAAATTAAATCTATCAGGATTCATAATCCCATCAAAATCCTTGTTAGCATAAGAGTGTAATATTTTTGATATTTTATTTAATTTATTAGTTTTAAAAATATTACTTAAAATTAAATAACCATTTTCTTCAAATTTTTTTTTTAAATTTTCCATAATTCTATAGACATAATTCAATATTTAGTTTCATCTAATAAATACTTCCAAATACATCGTTTTTCAAATAATTTTAATAAAGCATTATTTCCATCACCTGAAATTTTTTTTAACTGATCTAAATTATTGTTATAATAGTTTATTTTGTTTATTAAATCCTCAATATCTTTGAATTCAACATAATGCTTTCCTGAAGTTAAAAAGTTTTTATTCAAATAACTATTTTTAGGCTCAAAAAGCAAAGACCCACAAGCAATTATCTCTAAAGATTTACCTTTAAAATGTATTTTTTTATTTTTAGATGTATTAAAATTAATCACAATCTTTGAACTCGAAATCATTTTAATATACTCATTTATTGGGAGATGAGTTTGGTCTGTATCAATTATTTTTATATTTATTAATTCTCTAAGTTTTGCCAATCCTTTAGTTCTATCTTCTATATTTTGTATACGACCTATATAAAGTACATCAATTTTTTTATTTACTATATCATTTTTACTATATCTAAAAAAATCACTAGTAAAATTTACTGGGCACATTCTTTTTTTTGAATGTTTATTAATTAAAAGGTTTCGATCCCCATAATATACTATTTGGTTTTTTTCAAAAATTCTTGCTCTATAGATATTTATCTTCCAAACTGAGTCTGGTGAAATTAGCATCATTTTAGTTAATCTAAATTTATTAATTAAGTAAAGTAAAGAAACACTTAGATTAAATCTATTAACCGCATAATCAATATAGCAAACCATATATTTTGGATTTTGTTTAAAAATTTCAATTAAGACTTTCAAATTCATAAAGAAATTTAAAAATTTATTTTGAGTGTCTATGTAAAATATATTGTATGCTGAGTTTGTTTTTTCGCTGAAATTTTTTACTAAATTCACATCATCATAATTAACTAAATTATTTGGGTCATTTTTATACATCCTATATTTGAATAATAAAAATAACGTAAAATTATTTATTACTTTTTTTTTAAATAAAAATATTATTAAAAATGGAAAATAAATAATAAGCTCAAATAAAAATTGAATAGAAAATTTAAATTTTAATAAATTTTTTTTATTTAAAATCATTTTTTATTTTTTGAGTTTTAAATTAAATTCTATATTTTTTAACACTAATCTTTTTACGAATATAAATGAAAATATAATTAGATTACTTGTTTTATTTAAAAAACATGCCTTTTAAATAATATTCTTTTATGAAGTAAAAATTCAACTATTGTTGCAAATATTATTGTCGATATTAAAGAATATACAAAAAATGGGAGTGCAACGGTATAGCATATTATCAAACTATTGAATGAATATCCATACGAGCCGTATGACCAAACCCCAAAATTAGTTATTAAAAAAAATAAAACAGCACCAAGTAAAGATCCACTTATTCTAGAAATATATGTTTTTAAAAAGTATTGAGAAAGTAATCCAATGAATAATACACTTCCTAAAGTGAAAAGCATAATTCCATGAAAACCAATTATAATGTCTGTAATTAAAAAACTAACAATTAAAGCAGGTATATATCCAACTCCTAATATTGCTGGTATATAGAATGCCAATCCCAATAAGGTAGTAAAATTTGGTGGATGAGGAATAAATCTGCTTGCCGCTAAAACTATAAATATCCCGAGTGATATTTTTAAATATTTCATTTTAAATTTTATATTAATTTAATTACATAAAAAAACTAGTATAATTTTCTAAATCCTATTCTAAACTGTCTTCCATCTTGACTATAAGTGGCTGGTTTTTCGTAACGCTCATTTAACAAATTCGTAATGTTAAAAGAAATGACATTTCCATACAAATTTTTGTTAATTGATAGATCAACTAAATCTGTACTTTTTTGTCTAAAATTACCACCAACATAATCAGTTTGTTTACCTGTATATTTATAGTTTAGGTTTAATTTAAAGGGACCATAAACATTAGAGTCTAATTTTCTTGTATAATTTGCACCATAAGACAGGTCTGGTCTTCTATTTTGTGCCTGTCCATTAGGCTTCCTACTTTTTGAAAAATTTGTAAAAAGAGTAATGTTTTGATTTTTTCCATTAAACAATAATTCACTTTCCAAACCCTCTTGGTTTAAATTGGTAAGCATATTTTCATGCTTAGAGTAAGCTGCATTACTTTCAATACGATCAAAAATTTTTGATCTGTAGGCAGTAGAAGTAAATTTTAAATTTTTAGAAAAACTATACTCTCCAAATAATTCATTAGTTTCACTTTTTTCTGGATTAAGATTGATATTACCACCAATTCCATAATTATCAGATCCATAAAGTTCATATAAAGAAGGATTACGGAGTCCAGTAGAATGAGTACCGCTTAACTTAAGTTGTCCCAATATCTGAGTAAAGTTAATCTTATAGGTTTCATTTCTTCCTGTTGTATTATGGTTATCAGATCTAGCATAAACTGAGAATGATTGATTGCTATTAAACTTGTATCCAGTGTTAGCAAAAATACCAAGGTTTTTCATATGACCCTTTGTTGAGGCAGTATAGCTTCCTCTATTTTCAAAAGCACCCCAGTCATACTTATATTCACTACCATATCCAAATGATAATTTCCTAGTTTGTTTTATACTTGTTTCAGCTTTTATAACTAAGGACTCACTATCATATTCATCTAAGTATCCATTAGTTCCGTTTGTATATTCTCTATCATAGTTGTGATAATGAAATATTAAATTACTCTCAGAATTTTTAGATCTATGTTCGAATCCAGATTGTAATGCATACATATTGTTATCTGAAATAAAACCTTCTTCATTAGTGGCACTCCCATCATAATCAGCTTTAGTTTTTCTTGAATAAATAGTTGATTTAAACTTGAGATCATCTTTAATCCACTTAATGCTATTTAAGTTGACTTGAAAATTTTCAGTACCATCTTTCTCATTACCTTTAGCTATTGAACTATTTGTTTTAGCTTGAGTAACAGAACCTTTAAAATTTAAATGCCAACCATTCTCAGTAATTTTAGTATAATTTGTATCAGCAGAAATATTTTCTTTTTCAAAACCACTTACAGAGTAACTATTAGTATAATCAATATCTGTAATAAAGTTGATAGCACCACCAATCGCACTTGGCCCAAAATGTGCACCACTAGAACCTTTATAAATTTCAATTTGCTGAATAGTCTGCACAAAGTCTTGACCGAAATCATGTAAGCCATCCGTTACTGATTGATCATTTATTGCAATACCATTTAAAAGAACAAGTGTGTGATTAGACTCCGAACCTCTTGTAAAAATTGAAGTTTGTTGACCTTTTTGTCCAGATTGAAAAACATCTAGCCCAGAAATAAATTTAAAGACATCATTGGTATCTATAGCACCTGAGTCAATGATATCTTGTTTGTTTATAACTTTTTTATTTATATTTTTTTCATTAAAAATCGAAGTATTTGGAGTTTTGCTTACAGTCAGACATGGAACGCCTTTTCTATTGTCCCATTTACAGTTCTCTAAAGCACTAACATTTATTGAATAGATTGATAAAAAAATAGTTAAAAGTAATCTTGCTAACATACGGCACATCCTTTTTTAGTGTTTCATTAATATATGAAACAATTAATTTAATGCCGCTGTCAATTTTTCATTGCAGAACTAGACTTTTCCTGGTCATCATTCAACATCGGACTTTGTTGGGTGGCGCTCCGACTTTACGGTTGCAGGTACAGCCAGTGAATTTCACACTGATTTCCCACCATGCATTTCAACAGGTAACATTATTTATTTTTTTTTTATAAAATGTCAATAATTTAGTGAAATTGGGTATTTAAAATAGTTTAAAAAATTTAAATTTGGTCTAAAAGCTAACTATTATCTTTGACTTAAAATGAAAAATTATAACATTGGTTCTGTCCAAATAAATAATGGTTTCTCTGGCCAATATTACTTACCTTATTCTATTGGAACACTAGAGGCATATTTTTTAAAATTTTCAAAAAATGCAAAAAGATATAATTTTGCAACTACAATTTATAAAAGACTTATACTAAATGAATGTTTACATAAACTTTGCAAAGATGATGTTGTGTTATTCAGTGTTTATGTTTGGAATAAAAATATATCTATAGAAATTGCAAGAGAGCTAAAAAAAATAGATAAAAATAAATTTATTGTTTTTGGTGGTCCATCAGCACCTGATAATGCAGAAAAATTTTTAAGAAAATATGATTTTGTGGACTGTATTGTTCATCAAGAAGGAGAAAGAACAATTACATCTGTACTAGATAATTACCCTAACGACGAGTGGAGACTTGTTCCAGGAATAAGTTCTATAAATTCAAAAGGAGATTTTATAACGAATAAGTGCTTACCCAAAATGAGAGACATAACTGTCTTACCCTCCCCATATCTTGAAGGAACTTTTGATAGACTTATGAAGGAAAACCCAAACGAAAGATGGCTAGCTAGCTGGGAAACAAATAGGGGCTGTCCTTTTTCATGTACATATTGTGATTGGGGATCAGCAACAGCGTCTAAAGTAAGTAGAATGGATATGGACAAATTAGGAAAAGAATTATTATGGTTTGCAAAAAATAAAGTTGAATTTATATATGTTTGTGATGCTAATTTTGGCATGTTACCCAGAGATATGGAGATATCAAAAATGGCAATAGAAATGAAAAAGAAATATGGATATCCACATGTATTGTCAGTTCAAACAACTAAAAATGCCAGAGAAAGATCTTACGATATTCAAAAACTACTTTATGAAGGCGGTATGCATAAAAGTGTTAACATGGCAATGCAATCGATGAATTTGACAGCTTTAAAGGAAATAAAAAGAGATAATATTTCCTTAAATGATTATAAAATACTACAAAAAAGATTTATTTCAGATGGAATTCCAACTTACTCGGATTTAATATTAGGTTTACCAGGAGATACGTTTGAAAGTTTTAAGGATAGTGTTAATGAATTAATATCTATAGGTCAGCATTATCGAGTGCAATTTAACAATTTATCTATACTACCAAATGCCGAAATGGCTAAAGAAGAATATATTAAAAGAAATGAAATTATTACTTCTGAAATTCCAATTGTAAATATGCATGGCTCTTTAGAGGATGAACCAGAGGATGGCATAAATGAAAGTCAAGAGATGGTAATTTCAACAAAAGATATGCCTAAAGATGATTGGATTAAAACAAGAACTTTTGCAACATTAGCTGAATTCTACTATTTCAATAAAATGCTACAAATTCCAATACTTCTGATTAATAAATTAACAAAAATTAAATTTTCGGATATTTTTCAACATTTATATTCTATAAGAGATCAGCATAACTTTCCAATTATAACAAAAATTAATCAATTGTTTGAAAAACATGCTTTAGGAATATCAACAGGCGAGAATACAGAATTTATCTTTTCAGAAAAATGGCACAATATTTATTGGCCTCCAGGTGAATTTGCAATGATTAAATTATTTGAAAACAAAGAGCTTGATAAATTTTACAATGAAGTAAATTTTATTTTAAATTCTTATGTAAACAAAAGTTATTTAACAGATTATATAGACCAAGCTGTAAAATATAATTATTTATCTTTAAGAAAGCCTTTTTTAAAAAAAAATATAATCATCAATTTTGATTATGATATTCCTTCAGATTATAAAAAAAGTTTATTAGATGAAGAGATAAATATTAAAAAGAAAAAATGTAAATATGAAATTCAGATAGAGTCTGAAAAAACAAGAGATTTTCTACAATGGGCACAAGAAGTTATTTGGTATGGCCATAGACAAGGTGACTATTTGTATAAATCTTTGCCAGAACAAAAAAGCAAAATAAATTCAAATTAATATTATTTTTAAAATTTTTAATTAAATGAATGTTAATAAAAAGAATATAATTTATTCAATTTTATTTTTTATAAGTTTTATATTTTATTTTCCGATAGTTTTTTTTATAAGAATTTTTTTTATTTTTGAAAAAAAAAAAAAAATAATTTATCAAATAATATTTCAGTTGCATAAGTTTGATAATTTCAAAAAAAAAAATATTAACTATGATAATGAATATTTAGTAGAGTCTTCACTAGATTGGAATTTAACCGGCAGAACATTTTATATAGATAGTTCTTTTAACTTTTATTCAAATCTAAAATTTATAGTTAATGCTTTTAAAAACAAAAATTCGTTGATTATTTTTAGGTCAGATTTGGCTACTTTAAGAACAACTATAAATATTTCAATAATAATAATTCTGAATAAATTTTATAATTTAAAATTTTTAGCAGTCTCAAATGATACACAATATTATTCAAATATTTTTAGATCAATTTTGTTAAAAAAAAATAATATATTTTTATTCGTTGAAGACAGAAATTTAATTTTAATACAAAATTATAAAAGTAGAGCATGTAGTTTTAATTTGAGTAAAAAAATTTTTTTCAATGATGATTTTAAAAATAAAAAGCTTGAAATAGGGTTTATTGGTCGTTTTGAAGGGATGCCGGATAGAGAAGAAATACTCAGCTTTTTGAAAAAAAATAATCTTGATATAAATATCTTCAATCGAGATAGAAATTTTCTAGATAGAAAAAATTATTTTAAAGTTCTTAGAAATATTAAAATACTAATTAATTTTACAAAGGCGCCACAAGAAGATCCCTTAAAAAAAAAATTTAATATATCTAGAATTCATTTTGTTGGAAGAGCAACGCATGGAATTGCTTCAGGCTGTTTATTGTTAGAACCTGAAAGGACATATCTGTCAAAAAATTTTCTAATAAAAAATAGAGATTTTGTAAGCTTTAAAAATAAAAAAGACTTATTGAATAAACTTATTTTTCATAAAGAAAATTTTGAAAAATCATCTGCTATTGCAAAAAGAGGACAAGAAAGTCTTTATAAACTCTATCAAAATCAACATGCTTGGAAAATTTTATTAGAGCAAAATATTATTTAAAAAACTATACTGTTATATATTTTATCTACCACCGTTTACTGTTATTGTTGTTCCATTAATATATGAGGCTTCTTTACTATTTAACCATAAAATTACTTTAGCAACTTCTTGGCTATTCCCTATTCTTTGAGATGGTATTGTAGAAGATAGTTCTTTAATTTGTAGTTTAGAATTTATACCGTTAGTTTGTCTCATATTTTTTGTATCAATTATTCCTGGAGATACATTTACTACTCTTATATTAAATTTAGACAAATCTCTGCTTAAACCAATAGTCAGGTTTTCAATAGCTGCTTTTGTAGGTGCATAATGAGTTAAATTATTTCCACCAAATTTTGCTGCTGTAGAAGACATATTAATGATTAAACTATTTTTTTTCATTAATTTAATTGAAGCTAAGCAACATCGATAAACTCCAAATACATTTATGTCAAAATTTTTTATTACAGTGTTTATATCAAGTTTTTCAAATGATTTTTTCTCAAATCTTTGAGCCGCATTATTAACCAAACAATCTAAACTTTCTGATTTTTTTTTAATTACTTTAAATATATTTTTAATATCTAAATCAGAAGATAAATTTGCTTTAATTGCAAAACAATTTTTTTTATTTTTGGAAAGTTTAAGAGCTGCAATTTCATTATTATTGTAGGTAAAAAATACTTTAATTTTTTTTTTTACACATTCTTCCACTAGAGCTTTGCCTATACCTGAACTTCCACCAGTTATTAATATTGATTTCATAGTTTATAATTACAATATAAATCTTAATTTATCTACTTTTCATTGGAACTTTTGGCTTAATTAATCTTCTATTTTCAAATTTAGAATAAATTTTTTTAATATGTTTTATTTCTCTTAAATTTAAAAACCTAAGGTTTTGATTATTCAAAATGTTTTTTAACTGTGTGGTATTCATTACACCTATAATTGCTGTATCAATGTTCTTATTACCCAATACGAATCTTATTGCTGTATCTTCTATTTTTAGATTTATTTTTTTTGCAATCTTTTTTGTATAGTCTTGCCATAATTTTATTTGAGTCTTATCCCATCGACTTCGGTGATCATTTTTTTTAAAATTAATTTTTTTTCGATTAATAAATTTATCAGTAAAAAAACCAAAATTTAAAACTGTTCTTACAAAAATTTTGACATTATCTTTTTTTAATATATTTAATATTTTTTGATTTATAAGTCTTTGATCTAACATATTAAAATTACACTGTATCATATAGGGCTTGATAAACTTTCTAAGCTTTAAATAGTCCGAAGGCGATTGAAGGCTTATGCCGATATGTTTAATTTTTCCTTCTTTTTTAAATTTATTTAAAATTTCTATTGCACCGAAAAGGTTTTTGTCCTCTGGGTTTGGATTATAAAGTTGACAAATATCAATATAATTTGTGTTTAAATTCTTTAATGATAAATTTAAATTTTTTCTTATTGAACTTTTTTTAAAGTCTAAGCTTTTAAAAAAAGAACTACAGCCAACTTTCGATGCTACAATAATTTTATCTCTTTTGTCTTTTATAAACTGACCAAGAATTTTTTCACTATTACCATAAACGCTTGCAGTATCAAATGTATTTATCCCGTTCTCGTATGAGTTATTTAATATTTGAATTACTCTTTTTTTATCAATTTTTCCATAAGATGAAGCTCCTTTGTTTGTGCCACCAAGAGACCAAGTACCTAAACAAAATTTTGATATTTTTTTATTCATTTATATATATAGTTTATCTAAAATCATCATGAAACTTTTATCAAAAAAAAAAATATATTCCAATGAAGTGTTTAATTTTTATAAAAATAGTTTTTTATTAGATAGTAAAAAAATTATTAATGGCTACTTATCAATAGATCCAAAAAATATAAATAAAAAATCTGGTGGAGTAATGGTCATTCCTATTAAGAATCATAGGATAGGACTTATGAATGCCCACTATCCAATTATTAACAAAAAACTATTTTGTTTACCCCAAGGTTTTTGTGATAATAAAGAAAACCCCAAAGAAGCAGCACTAAGAGAATTAAAAGAAGAAACAGGTTATGAAACAGATAAAACAAGCATAAATTTTCTATGTAAACTTTTTCCAAATCCAAGTTTAATTAATTCTAAAATATCTATTTATACTGCAAAAAAATTAAGATCAACTAATTCTTATAAAAACTTAAACTTAGAAATAGGAATGGCTAAATTAAATTTTTATTCAAAAAAAGAATTACTTAATTTAATGTATAAAAAAAATTTTGATTTAACTTCTCTATCTGCGCTGATGTATTTCTATTTTTTAAAAAAAATTTAGTAATTTTTTATAATTTTTAAAATTTTATTAACTATTTCTTTACAATTTGGCGGTAGATTATCACCTTTTACAGAAAATCCAGCTGATTTGTTCTTTAATCCTAGAGTGAAGACTTTTTTATTTGTACGTAAAGATAAATCATTAGCTATATTTTTAGATATTCCATCCTCATAATCATCATCTAAAACTAAGCCACCATATTTTGAATTTTTTAAGGATTTTATTCCTTTCTCATTAATCTTAAGTGGTTTTAACCATAAAATGTTGCAAAGATTTATATTTATATTTTTTTTTTTTAAAATTTCTACAGCTTTAATTGCCTCAAATCTTGTAATTGAAATAGCAAATAAAGTTAAAATAGGTTTTGTTTTTATAATATCAGGTAGTTCAATTTTATTATTAAAACTTCCTCTATGTTCAGACACATAATAGACATCATCTTCTTTCATAAAGCTATTATAAATTTTTTTATATTCCAGTGGTGTCATTGGTGATGCTATTTTAATACCAGGCATTCGATAATATAAAGAATGATGAGATGAGCCAGCAACAGGTCCAATTTTTCCTTCCATAGCAATACTTCGTATAAAAATAGGGCAGGGCACGTTCCATAATTCTTTTGACTTACAAGCATAATTTAAAATCATTGGTGCGTTATACCAGTTGAAACCTTGGTATCTGATCACATATATCGGTCTTTTACCTGCAAGAGCTGCACCTGTTGCAATACCACCTCCCGCCACATCAGCCATTGACAATTCAACCATACCATCTTTTTCATAAAGTTCAGGCAAAGTTCCACCAACAAAACCAACTGCTGTTAAACATTGGCCCATAGCCAGGAATTTTTTTTTCTTTAAATGTGAATAAACAATATCCTTGATTACTTCTTTAACTGTTTTTGCCATAATTTTAAAACTTTTATACTGTTTTCTTTATCAATTTTTTCTCCAATTTTACCAAGTTTTTTTTTTGTGTCTTTGTATCTATCAAATCTTTTGTAGTCATCTTCACCTGCTCCTGCATGCCAAAAAAGTCTTGTAGTATTTATATTCATCAAAAGTGGTTCTTTAAAAAAATTTTTTTTTGATTTTTCGATTTCTTTTGGATCATCATTTATATTAACCCCTTTCATTTTTAATCCTTTTGCAAGATCACTAGCTTCCCAATGTCTTCGTATTTTTTTTTTAGTTAGGATTGATAAATTGTTGTCTTCAACTATGATTAGTATTGGGAGTTTTTTAAAAGATGCCCATCCAATACTGCTCATAACATAATCTTCCTCTAAAGATGCATCTCCTAAAAATATAATTGTAGGTTTTTTGCTTGCAAAACAAGCACCTAACCCAATAGGCATTTGAGTACCCATATGCCCGTCATGACCAAACATTTTAATTTTTTTTGAACTCAAAGACGCCGAACCACCTAAACCAGAATTACAACCTGTTTTTCTTTCTAATAATTCATCAACTAAACTTTTTGGATCACCTCCAAAATTAAGATATGTTGCATGACATCTGTGTTGTGCAAAAATTAAAGGTTTTATATTTAGCTCTTTATTAATTATATGAGATAACGTTGATGAAATAAATTCTTGTCCAGCAGACAAGTATACTGGAATATTAATATTTTTATTTTTAACATTTTTAAAAACTTCAAGTTCGAAATTTCGAATGTAAGAGGCTTTTTTGAAAATGTCTATTTTATTATCTTTCATTTAAACAATCATTAAATATGTAATTGAATTTTTAGGTTTGAATGTGGTGATCAACTTTTTAAATGTATTTTTTCTAATGATGTCACCTGGACCAAGGATACAATTATTTTTAAAAAATAAACCACCTTGAAGAATTGCAAAAATACTACTTTTAGTTCCTTTTTTTAAAATAATTTTTTTTTGTTTAAATATTTGCATTTTTGACTTGTTGAGAATAAATTCTTTATTACTTTTAAAATATTTTTGTATAAGAATTTTTTGTTTATCTAAATTTATCATTTGGCCTAAGCCTTCATATGGCTTTTTTTTTCTTCCATAAGAGTCTGAAAACCTGACAAGATCACCTTTATCTACTGGATTCTCTATCTCAATAACTTTCGCATTACCTTTTATGGCTTTAGTTTTGTGAAATAAACCTGGTCTTATCATAAGCTTATTAGGTGCTTTTAAATTTATTTTTTCATAAAATCCTAAATTAATTTCTATTTGGCCTTCAAGCAATAGAAAGCCAGTTTTTTTTTTAGGATGACAATGAAATGATGTCATCTTATCTTTTTTAATATTAAGATACCACATAGCAACCTGTTTATTTTCAAAAATTAAATACTCATCACCCCAAGGTTTTTGTACAATTTTATTAAAATAATTGATTTTTTTTTTCATTAGTTGTTTTTATTATAAAAAACTTCTAATGCAGCTTTCATCCATGGACCCATGTCTTTGTAGTGGGCTGTGGTAATAATATTGTTATCTATAACTGCTGGTTTGTCCATATAGTTTGCTCCAGCGTTTATTATATCATCCATCATGCTATAATAACCAGATATGCTTCTTCCTTTGACAACTTTAGCAGAAATTAACAGTTGTGCTCCACTGCAAATACAAGCAATGGTTTTTTTTTGTTTATCAAAATCTGTAATTATATTTAATATATCTTTGTTTTGTCTAACTTTTTCCATAGCTTTCACCCCACCAGGGATTACTAAAAAGTTATAATGCTCAAACTTTACTTCCTTTGGGTTTAATATTTTTTGATCTTTATTTGGTGGAATATCTGTACCTAGAATACCTTTAACCTTGCTACCCTCATTAATACAAACATCAATCTCAAAGTTTTCTTCTAAAAGTCTGTAATAGGGATATATAAATTCATGATCTTGACATAAATTTCCAGAAATTATTAATGCTTTTTTCATTATTTATTTATTAGAGTTTTATTATACCAGTCCAAAGTTTTTACAATACCTTCATTTAAAGTAATTTTGGGTTCCCAACCTATTTCCTTTTTAATCTTGTTTGAATTTAGACTAATATTTGTATTCAAGCCTTTAAATTTTAAATTATTAAAGATTTTTTTTGAGGAGTTTGAGAGTTTTTTTATTAGTTTTGCTAATTCGTTAATTTTCACACCTTTTCCACAACCTACATTATATATTTTATAAGAACCTAATTTTTTATTTGTGATTTGTTTAATTGCATTAACAAAGTCGTCTATATATATAAAATCTCTTTTTTCTGTTCCTTTTCCAAGTATTTCAATTGATTTAGTTTTTTTATTTCTAGATTTAATTATTAGAGAAGAAAGAACATGCGATTTAAATAAATCAAATTTATCTCCTGGTCCATAAACGTTAGAATGTCGCAAAACAACAATATTAGTAATTTTGAATTTAGAATAAAATTCAGACATTTTTTCTAAATATATCTTAATCCAAGCAAAACCAGAATATTTTTCATAAAATTTGTTATCTAATTTTAATTGACTTTCTTTTACTAAAATTTCTTTTGAGCCATAAGATGCATAAACAATTGAACAACTTAAAAGGATCAATTTTTTAACTTTATTAATTATTGAATACTTGCAAATTAAAGAGTTCATTACCACGTTGTCAGAAACAAACTTAATTGGGTTTGCCAAAACTTCTTTAGATCCAGATGTCACAGCAGCAGCATGAATCACAACATCTTTATTTTTTAATACTTTTTGAACCTGTTTGTCTTTTGTGAGATCTACTCTAATAAATTTAACATTTTGAATATTTATTTTTTTAGTAAAATATGTACCAAAAACATTGTAATTTTTGTTTTTAGCTAAATTAAAAGCTATATTTTTTCCTAAAAACCCACTTGCGCCTAAAATAATTATCTTTTTTTTTTTCATTAAAATGTAATAACAAAATATAAATTAAAAAAAAAGAAATTAAAAAATGTTAATATGCAGAACACCCTTTAGATTATCTTTATTTGGAGGCGGTACTGATTTTCCTAGTTGGTATAATGATAATAATGGTATGGTGATATCCACAACAATTAATAAATATTGTTATGTTGTTTTAAGGATACTTCCTCCATTTTTTGAATACAAATATAGGCTTAGATATTTTAAAAATGAAATGATCACTGATGTTAAAAACGTCAAACATAAGAGCATAAAAGCAGTATTACAAAAATATAATAAAAATAAATATGGATTAGAAATTATTCACAGCGCAGATCTTCCAGCTATGTCTGGTTTGGGTGCAAGTTCAGCATTTACAGTATCCTTAATAAATTTAATGCATTCTATAAATGAAGAAAAAATTTCAAAAAGAATGTTGGGTTTTAAATCTATTGAAATGGAGCAAAAAATTTTAAAAGAAAATGTTGGCTCTCAAGATCAGTTTGCCTGTGCTTTTGGAGGCTTTAATGCCATTAATTTTGCAAAAGAAAATATTGAAGTAGAACCAATGTTAATTAATGAAAAAATAAAAAAATTATTAATGTCAAATATAACACTATTTTTTACAGGCTATCCTCGAAAAGCAAATATTATTGAAAAAAGTAAGTTAAAAATAATGAATGAAAAACATTATATTTATAATGAAATTTATAATACAGCAAAAGAAGCACAAAAATTATTCTACAGCAAATCAGAAAGCAATGTGCTTAGACAAATTGGTAAATTAATGAGAGAAAACTGGAAACTTAAAACTTCTTTATCGTCATTAGTTACTAATAAAAATATTGATGAAGTTTATGAATATGGTTTAAAAAATGGGGCAATAGCTGGAAAGTTGACTGGTGCTGGAGGTGGTGGATTTATGCTATTTTTATCAGAAAATGAAAAAGATAAAAAAAAATTAGAGTCAAAACTTCAAAAATATAAGATAGTAGATGTAGAATATGAAGAAACAGGAAGCCAAATAATTTATCATGATAGAAGCGATAGATATAAATTTAATATTAATCAATAAAGATAATATATGAGCAATTTCACTAAACTAGTTAAGGCAAGTATTGAAACAAAAAAAAGATTATTCAAAATTGAAAAAAAAGTAAATAGAGCTGTAGATCTAATGACTAATACAATTTTAAACGGTGGCAAAGTTATGTTGTGTGGCAATGGGGGTTCAGCAGCAGACGCACAGCATTTAGCAGCAGAATTTTTGATAAGACTTAGGCCAAAAGTGAACAGAAAAGCAATACCTGTATTTTCTTTAGCAATGGAGAGCTCAACATTAACAGCTTGTGGTAATGATTTTAGCTTTGTAGATATTTTTGATAGACCGTTTAATGCATTTGCAAATCAACAAGACTTACTAATTACCATTTCAACATCAGGAAATTCAAAAAATATTTTAAAAGTGCTATCAAGTGCGAAAAAAAAAAAAGTTAAAAGTATATCTTTTTTAGGTTCCAATGGGGGCAAAGCAAAAGGCATTGCAAATTTAGATATTATTGTGCCCTCTAAAGTAACAGCAAGAATTCAAGAATGTCACATTATGTTGGGACATTACATATTTGAACAAACTGAAGATAATTTAATTAATAAAAATTTTATTTAAAGATTAATTTTTTTTAAGAAAATATATTTGTTGTTTTTCAAATTTTTAATATTTAAGTTTTTCTTAAACTCTTTTTCATAATCTTTCACTGAGTCTTTATCTTCAAATTCAATAAAATTTTTAAAATTTAATATAATCTTATTCTTAAAATAATTTCTTTGAAAACTAGTTATGCCTAGGGCTATGTATTTAAAGTAATCAATATAGAATTCAGAAGGAATTCTATTGTTAGCAGTGATCATATTTTGCTTAAACATAGATTTTAATTTCTTGAAAAGTTCTGTTTGTGATTTATACCCAGGGTGAGTTTTGTAATAAATCTTATATTTTTTTTTTGATAATATTTTAAAAAATTCTACAAAATTTTTAATTGTTTTTTTTTTATTAAGTTTACCCATTATTTCACTAGTTTGTTCAAGCGAGTCCTCTAAAAATAAAATTGATTTATCATGAAATTTTTTATCAAACAATTTTATTTTAGATTTATTTGTTTGTTGAGTTTTTTTATAATTTAGGGAAAAGCCCACTGTTATATTTTCTCTATTTACCAGGACTTTATTTAAATCAAATTTAAAAAATAGTGAATATAATAAGCTTAAAAAGTGTTTTTTTAAAAATTTTAATTTAAAAAAATTATAAGCATACATTTTTTTATGTTTTATAAGAGTTAATATTAATCTTAAACTTAATTCATGAATCGGTGAAAAGAAATATATTTTATTACAACTGATCTTGTTAAATAATTTTTTATATTTTTTTTTAAATATTAATAATTTGTAAAAAATTATTGTTTGATCATAAATTCTTTTAATAAAGGTTTTACTTCTAGATCCAAATATAATCTTTTGATCAATAAAAAAATATGAAGTATTTGTAAACATTTTTTTGAACACATAATCTAGCCTACCTTTGTTGTGTAAATTAGTAATCAATAGGTTTTTTTTATTTTTTTTATCAATTAAAATATTAATAATTTTATATAGGTTGTCGTATCCATCAATTAAAAAAACATTGTCATATTTAGATATATTATTCATAAAAAATATGTATAACACTTAAATAAATAATGAAAATTTTAATTACAGGTGGAGCAGGTTATATTGGTTCAATCCTAGCTCCTGAATTAATTAACAAGAATTATAAAGTTACTGTTCTTGATAATTTTATGTTTAAGCAAGCTAGTTTGAATCATCTTTGTTTTCATAAAAACTTTAATATCATTAATGGTGATATAAGGGACTCAATGTTAATGCAAAAACTTTTAAGAGATCATGACTTAATTTTACCTCTGGCAGCAATTGTTGGTGCACCTTTATGCAATAAGGATCCTTACTCAGCCCAAAGCATTAATCATGATGCAATAATTGATATGATTAAAAAATCATCAAAAAACCAGATGATAATTATGCCTACCACAAATAGCGCTTATGGAACAGGTGATAAAGATAATTATTGTGATGAAAAATCTCCATTAAATCCTATTTCAAAATATGCAATAGATAAAGTTGAGATAGAGAAAATTTTAATGTCTAGAGAAAATTCTATAAGTTATAGATTAGCTACAGTTTTTGGAATGTCACCTAGAATGAGAATTGATTTGTTGGTAAATGATTTTACTTATAGAGCATACCACGATTCAGCTATGATTATTTTTGAGGGTCATTTCAAAAGAAACTTTATACATGTAAGAGATGTTGTGAGAGGTTTTGTTCATGCGATTGAAAACTTTGATAAAATGAAGTCAGAAATTTATAATGTAGGCTTGAGTGATGCAAATTTATCTAAATTAGAATTATGTGGTGAAATAAAAAAACATTTACCAAATTTTACCTATGTTGAGGAGAAACTAAAAAAAGATCCAGATCAAAGAAACTATATTGTGTCTAACGAAAAAATTGAAAGTACTGGATTTTCACCAAAACATTCATTATCTGATGGAATTGAGGAATTAATTAAAGGATATGCAATGTTAAAAAATCAAAGTTTTGGAAACTTTTAATCAAACTAGATAATTTTATTTAATATTTTTTTTAATCTATTTAATTGAAAAGTTAAATCTTTAGGAAAATTTCCTATAAAAAAACCATTTCTGTGCACATATCTTGCTTTAGGTAGTTTTAAATCATTTTTAGGCACATTAAGATATTTAATTACATCATGGTCTGCAATATTTCCACCAGTAATGGTCCTGAAATGAATTTTATGTTTTTTAAGTAATTTAAGAACTTTTTCTCTATTTAAAATCTTATTTTTTTTTACAATTAACGTAAATGAAAACCATGAGCTAACCCCATTTTCTTTTTGAATAATTAAATTTTTATTTTTACCAAAAATTTCTTGGAAAGTTTTTGCATTTTTTCTTCTAATTTTTATCATTTCATCAAATTTTTTTAATTGAACTAATCCCATTGCAGCATTAATTTCCTGAGGTCTCAAATTGTATCCTGGCAATATAAACCTATATTGCTCATGAAAATTAGATTTCTTTTTTTTAAAAATTTTAGAATTTTTAATATCTCTCGTCCATCCATGAGCTCTAAGAGATCTACAAATATCATATAATTCTCTACTATTTGTTGTTATTATTCCTCCTTCACCTGTTGAAATATGGTGTGAAAAGAAAAAGCTCGAAGTTGATAATTCACCAAATTCACCAGTAAATTTTTTTCCGATTTTAGCACCAAGTGATTCGCAGTTATCTTCAAACAAAATAATTTTATTTTTATTACAAATCTTTTTAATTTCATTAAAATTTACTGGATTTCCTAAAATACTCACTGCAACAATTAATTTTGTTTTTTTATTTATTTTTTTTTTCAAAGAATTTAAATCAACATTTAAAGTGTTTATATCAACATCACACAATCTGATTTTTAGACCATATTGAATAAGCGGGAAATAACTTGTTGACCACGCAATTGCTGGCACAATTACTTCATCACCCGGTTTTAAAAAATTTTTTTTCTTATAGAACAAAGATGCAATTGAAAGCAAATTTGCACTTGAACCAGAATTCACCATAATGGCGTATTTTCTGTTAAATTTTTTTGCAAACTTTTCCTCAAAAGACTTTACATTTTTTCCTAGTGTAAATTTACCGCTTTTTATAACACTTATTGCAGCTTTGGTTTCTCTATTGTCAAAAGTATTAGTTGTTAATTTATATTCCATAAAATTAAATTTTTAAGTTGTTTAGAGTATTTTTAACCATGTGTAAATTTATCTTTTTTAAAACATTTAAGAATATAGTATTTATATTATAATTGTTTCTGAATAAAGCTAAATGAATATATCAAAAATTGCGTCATCAACTGTAATCATTGAAACAGAGGATACAAAGATACTTTGTGACCCTTGGATTGAAAATGGAGAGTATTATGGATCATGGTCAATAGTACAAGAATTATTTGATAAAGAAAAATTATATAAGAAAATGAATGATTGTGAAAATATTTATTTTTCCCATATTCATCCTGATCATTTTTCGAAAAAAACACTAAAAAAAATTGATAAAGATAAAAAAGTTTTTTTGCATAAATATGCTTCACCATTTTTAAAAAAAAATTTAGAAATTTTAGGTTTTACAAATATTAATGAGATTGAAAATGGAGAGTCACTTAAAGTAAAAGGAAACACCAATATAACAATATTTGCAGCAGATAACTGTGACCCCAATATTTGTAATAAATTTGTTGGTTGTAACTACAGTGAAGAATCAAAAAATTCACAACAAATAGACTCTTGTGCTGTAATAAGTGATAAATCATCAGTTTGCTTAAATCTTAATGATTGTATGCAACCTATGATGAAAGAAACCATTAAAAACATTAAAAATAAATTTAAAAGGGTCAATATTTTGTTGGTTAATTATAATAGTGCTCATTCATATCCTCAAAATATTAAAAATATTAAAGATCCCGAAAAAATACGAATTGGAAACAATATTAAACAAATAAATTTAGAGAAATCCATTAAGTATATTGAAGATTTGTGTCCTGATTTTTTTATACCTTTTGCTGGTGAGTATACTCTCTCAGGTAAAAAATTTTTATTAAATGATTTTAAAGGAACAAACTCACAAAATGATTGTTATGATTTTTTTATGAATACAAAATATAAAAATAATCTTGTTATGTTAAATTACGGAAATAGTTTTGATGGAAACAAAATACCAGTTTTCGAAAAAATACATCAATCAGACTTATTAAATTATAATAAAAAATTATCTGAGCTAACCTATGATTACGATTTAATTGAAAAACCCTCTAAAGATGAAATTGAAGATTTAAGTAATCTTGCATTAATAAATGTTATGAAAAAAATAAATTTTTTTAAATTAAAATTTAATCATGTTTTATATATTCAATATTATGAAAAATTTATTTATTTAGATTTTGATAATAATTATATAAAGTTTGTTAATGAAATAATCAGCGACAATAGAAGTTATACAATTTTACATTTGGATGAAAAATTATTGATACAATTATTAAAGGGACCTAGATTTGCACATTGGAACAATGCTGACATTGGTTCACATATAGACTTTACAAAATCAAGGATTCAAGATTATGATTATAAATTGTTTAACTGTATTGCATATTTTCACTCCTAAATTTTATAAAAAATGAAAAATATTGCAATATTTGGTTTTAAAGACTCAACAGTTGGTCAATTAATTAATTTGCTTCCATTGGAAATAAAAAAAAAAATTAAATTTTTAATTACAACAAAAAAAATATCTCCATTAATTGAAAAAAAAGATTCAAAAAAAAGACCTAATAACAAAACTAGTTTTATAAAAAATAATAAAATCTATGGTTTGCCAATCTATTATTCTAAAAATCCTTTAGAAATTTTAAAAAAACACAAAATATCAAAAATTTTTATTTTAGAAGATGAAGGCAGTGTTAGAAAAAAAGTTTTTAATTTGATTAAAGAAAAAACAAAAAATATTAAGATACTGTCTTATATTGATAGGACTTCAAAAATTGTTGGTAAAAATGATTTAGGTGAAGGATGTATAATTTTTCCTAATAGTTATATCGGATATAAGACAGATATTGGTAATTGTTGTTTTATTCAACCAGGGTGTCATATAGAGCATCATAATGTTATAGGAAATTTTTGTGACATTAATCCGGGATTAATTACTGGTGGATTTACAAAAATTTCAGATTTGTGCGAAATAAATTTAGCAGTTAAAATTATTAACAAAATAAGTATTGGAAAAAAATCAAGAATAGGTGCTGGATCTTTAGTTTTAAGTGATATACCACAAAATTCATTAGCATTTGGGCATCCAGCCAAAATAGTAAGAAAAATTGAAAATTAGATTTGCAATTCCTTTTGATAATATTTTATTGTTTCTGACACGCCATTTTTTAAGGATGTAAATTTAAATTTTGGAAACATTCTTTTAAAAATTTTATTATCAAGAACTTTCTTGAAATCTCCATCTTGTTTTGATTTATCAAATAAAAGTTTACCATCATATTTTAATTGCTCTTTAATAATTTTAGCTGTAGCTTTTATCGAATAACCTTTTTTTTGTCCAAAATTTATTGGATAAATCTGATTATCCATTTGAATTGATTTTTTTAATATTTTTGCCATATCTCTTATGTACACCCACTCTCTTATCGGTTTTCCAGAGCCCCAAACAGTAAATTCTTTTTTATTATCATTTTTTGCTTTTATCATTCTTAAAATCATTCCATTTAAGGCATGTTCTTTATTTTCGTTCATTGATGCTTCAGAACCATAACCACCTCCAAACATCCAATTTATACTTTTTATGTTATTTTGTTTATAAAATGCTTTGCTTAAAGCGTACAAAAATCTTTTATAGCTTCCATAGGACAGTACTGTTTCGTGAGGGCTGCCATTCAACCAGTTTTGCTCTCTCTGAATTGATGTATTAGTTGGGTAAGAACAATTTGCAAAAGGATTAATAATAGTGATTTTTTTTTTTATTAATGAACATGCTTTATATAAATTTAAACTCATTATTGTGTTATCGAAAATTATATCAGCTGGAAATTTCGAACCATAGTGTACATTTCCAACATGACAGGCACAATTTATAATTTTTAATTCTTTATAATTTTTAAATCTGCTTAAAAAATTAAAAACATTCTTAAAAGTTTTTAAATTTAATTCTTTTTTAGATGGGCATAAAATTTTATTTGAAAATTCTTTTTTTATATTCTTCCCTAAAAATCCACTTGAACCAATTAAAATTATTAGTTTATTTTTCATTAAATACCTTTATGATCTTCTAATGTCTAAAATGCCTTTTTTTAAAACTTATATAAATAAATCTGTTAATAATAAAGTTATTTCAACACTCAATTCAAATTTTATCAATGAGGGTTTTGTTGTTAACGAATTTGAACTTAAACTTCGTAAATTCTTGGATCTAAAATATATAAACACAACAAATAGTGGTACGTCTGCATTACATTTATCTTTAATAGCTGCTGGAATTGGACCAGGAGACGATGTTATTCTATCTCCTCAAACATTTATAGCTACTGGCCTTGCGATAAAATATTGTGGAGCAAATCCAGTTTTTTGTGATATTCAAATTGATACAGGAAATATTTGTCCTATTTCAATTAAAAAAAAAATTACAAACAGAACTAAAGCAATTATAGCAGTTCATTGGAGTGGTTATCCATGTGATTTAAGCGCTATTCATAAAATAGTCTTAGATAGAAAGAAAAAAATTTCTATTATAGAAGACGCTGCACATGCGTTTGGTGCGGAATATTATGGAAAAAAAATTGGTAAAATTTCTGATTTTACTTGTTTTTCTTTTCAATCAACAAAACATTTAACATGTGGTGATGGGGGCGCAATAGCATGTTTAGATAAAAAAAATTATGAGAAAATTAAAAAATTAAAATGGTTTGGTATACATCGGGACAAAGATAAACCAAATTTTTTAGGAGAGAGAAAATATGATTTAGATGAAATAGGGTACAAATATCATTTAAATAATTTGTCAGCTAGTTTAGGCTTAGAGAATTTAAAAATTATGAAAAAAGTATTGACATATCATCGAAAAATTGGAGCCCTTTATTTTAGACATTTAAAAGATATTAAAGGAATAAGATTAATGAAATATAGAAATATACACTCACATTCTTATTGGTTTTTTCAACTTCTTGCTGATGATAGAAATAATTTTATAAAAAAAATACGATCTTTAGGTATACCTTGTAATGTAGTTAATCAAAGAATTGATAGGTACAAAATATTCAAAAAAATTAATGAAAAAAATATTAACTATTTTTTTAAACATCATATTGGTCTACCTGTTAATACTATGATTAATGAAAATCATATACTAAAAATTTCAAGGATTTTAAAAAAATAATTCTATTTTTGCAAAACTTCGTCAATTATTAATGCCATTTTTTTTCTATATTTATCTTGGCTAAAATTTTTTATAATTTTTTTATAATTCAGTTTCAAGTTCTTATATTTATTTTTTTTAAAATTTAAAATTATTCTCTTAAAATTTTTTTCATCATCAAAATTATTTTCAATATATGCAATATTTTTGGGAGAATTTTTTCTATTTGTCATCAAAAATTTGTTATGTTCTATTGACTCAGTATAAACAGATGTCCAACCATGGTCCATATATACATCTTTTTTCATATAGGTAAGCATAATATCTGATTTTTTTATCAAATGATTATATTTTTTCTGGCTTAATTTTTTTTTGAAGTATTTTATTTTAAAACCATTCTGTTTAAGTATTTTAATATTTATCATTAATTCTTTAAAATAGCTGTCATATTTTTTTGATGAATAATTTTGATTACTTAAATAAGAGCCAATTAAAATAAGTTTAACTTCTTTTTTATATTTTTTAAGTGATTGAAATAATTTTAAAATTTTAAAATAATCTCTTCTGATTTTATCTATCGCACCGGGCACACCCAAAGTTAATAATTTATTATTTTTATAAGAAAATTTATGAGCATTAACAGCAAATGGTATCTCATAAATTTTTTTATCACTATGTTTTGATTTTAATATTTTTACATCTCTATATCCCGTTGTTATTACAGCATTAGATTTTTTAATAATTAGAAATCTAAAAAAATTAAATAAAATATTTTTAATCAAATCAACAAAACTAAACTTTTCTTTTATTGTGTGAAAAATATTACCTAAATAATTTTCAACTCTAAAAGCAATCAAGATAGTTTTGCATTTTGGAAAAAATAAATATCTAAAGGGTAGTAATAAAAAATATGTTTGTATTGAAAAATGAAAGCACAAATCAAATTCATTCGATCTTTTGTAAAAATTAAATATAAGATTAAAAACACTATTTTTATTGCTTACAATTTTAACTTTATAAAAATCTTTGCCAAGATATTCTTTAATATCCTTAATATTTGACTTTATAGTAAAAATTGTAATTGAATATTGGTCAAAATCAAGTAATTGAACTAGTGTTTTAATAAATCCCAGATGATATTCAATTTCATAAATAGCAATTTTTTTTTTCATTATAACTTGTTGATTAACTTTAAACTTTATTGATTAGCAGATATTTATTAATAATAAAAATAAAATCTTAAAATGAAACTTAAAAATCTAAACTTAGAATTTTATCAAGCTTTAAATTTATTAGGTAAAGATAAATTAAAAGGATTTTTATTATTTTTATTATTTTTTACAGTAAGCATTTTAGAATTTTTTGGTCTTGGTTTGATGGTTCCTTTGGTTTCATTTTTTTTAGAAGACAACATCAATAATCAATTTAATTTTATTGAAAATTCTTTTTTTAAAATATTCGATAAAGAAATAATTCTAGCAATGTTTTTGTTAGTTTTTTTATTAAAATATATTTTAATATTACTTCAAAATTATTTAATACCGAGATTTGCTTTTGATAATCAAGAAAAATTAAGAGTAGATTTAATAAAAAATATTTTTTTAAAAAATTATAAATTGAGTAGTTCTGATTTAATACAATTAACAACAGCAACTTTGTCTTATTTTACAGTTCAATACTTAATTACTTCATTTAGAGTTTTTTCAAATTTAATTACTTTAACAGTTATTTTTATTTTTTTGATTATTTTTAATTTTAAGGGAACTATCTTTATAACTATTATTTTTACATTATTGTTTGTTTTTTACAAAGTATACTTTAAAAAAAAGTTTAAAACTTTAGGGGAGCAATTAATTTATACAAATTCGAAAATAATTGAGCTTTCAAATGAAATTTTTAAAGGAATCGATGAAATTAAAATATATAAAAAACATAAGTTATTTTTAAGTAAAATAGAATATATAGGTAAAAAATTATCTAAAGCAGAAGTTTCTATGAAATTTCTAATGCCATTACCAAGAATTTTAATAGAACTTTTTATTCTATCATTTTTTTTTATTCTTATATCAATATCAATTATCTATGATTTCAAAACTCAACTTTTATCATTGATTATTTATGGTTATGCTTCACTTAGAATTATACCAAGTTTAAATGAGTTGATAACATCTCTAAATGTTTCTCGCTCGGCTAAAAAATCTGTTAATACACTTCATAAGTATGCTTTATCAAAATATAATTCAAAAAATAAAATATATCAAAATAAAATAAATTTTAAAAAAATTATTGGTAAGAATATTAATTTCAAATATTCAAATGCAGCAACATCAGGAATTAAAAATTTTAATTTTGAAATTAAGAAAGGAGATTTCATTGCAATTATTGGACCTTCAGGTATTGGAAAATCAACATTGATAAAACTTATGATTGGGTTTTTGGAGCCAAATAGAGGAAAAATTTTCTTGCATGGAAGAAATCAAGATAATTACAAAGATGATATTCAGGAAATCTCTAGTTATATTCCACAAGATAATTTTATATTAAAATCTACAATAAGAGAAAATATAACTCTAGAAAATAACAACATTATAAAAAATGATAAAAAAATATGGAAAATTTTAAAATTAATAGGGTTATTTAATAAAGTTAAATCTTTACCTGGTAATTTAAATCATCATTTAAAAGAGTATGGAAAAAATTTTTCTGGAGGTCAAAAACAAAGAATATCAATAGCAAGATCACTATTTCACAACAAAAACATATTATTTTTTGACGAGGGAACATCATCAATGGATATTAATAGTGAGAAAAAAATTTTAGATTATTTGTTTAAAGATAAAAATTTAACAAAAATTGTAATTTCTCACAGAAAAAACATCTTAAAATATTGCAATGCTGTAATTGATTTTAGTAATGGAAGAGCGATATTTAGAAGATATGATAAGAAAAAAAAATAAATCGCCTATATGTTTGTTTGTTTATAACAAACATCATTTAATTAATAAAGTTCTTCTATCATTAAGTAAATGTGATAATTTTAAATACCATAAAGTATTTATTTTTTCAGATACATCATCTAATAACTTTGAAAACACAAAGGTTAAACTTGTTAGACAAAAAATTTTAAAATTTAAAAAAAAAAATAAAAATGTTTGTATAATTTTGAGAGAGAAAAAATATGGTCTTAAAGATAATATTATATTTGGAGTAAGTGATATAATTCAAAAATACAAAAAAGTAATAGTCGCTGAAGATGATTTGATTTTTTCAAAAGATTTTCTTAATTATATGCAAAAAAATTTAGATTTTTATAAATATCATAAAAAAGTTTTTTCTATAAGTGGATATTCTCCAAGTATTATAAGAAAAAATTCAAAAAATTATAATCATCAAAATTTTTTTTCTTATACCCCATCTTCATGGGGTTGGGCAACCTGGATTGATAGATGGGTTCAATTTAAACCTTTAATTAAATTAAATAATAGGAACATTTCTAAAATAAAAAAGGTTTTTAAATTGACTTCTGTTGCTAACTATTTTTCATTTAAAGATATAAATTTAAAAAAAAGGGATCTCTGGGCAGCTAACTTTGTTTATACTTCTTTAGTATGTAAAAGTTTAAACTCATATCCAATGATATCGAAAATTTCAAATATTGGATTTGATGGGTCTGGGCAAGGTGGCATGTCAAAAAAATTTAGCGAAAGATTAATTTATAAAAAAAATAATAAATTTTCATTAAATCCAAAAATTAAACTTAACAAAAATTTTGATATGTTATTACTTAAGTATTTTGATCAAAATTATTTTTTTAGATTGTTAAAATATTTTATGCCATTACCATTAAAATATTTTTTTAAATATATTTATAAAACTTTAAAATAAAGAATATAAAAACAATAATTATGAAATTTAAAAGAATTTTAAAATATTTGTATAGAAAAATAATTATCTTTTTTTTAGATTACTTATTTACAAAAAAAAAATATAATTTTGAATCGTTGGGATCAAAATATGGCAGTTGGAGCTTTATTAATTTAGAAAATTTAAAAGATAGTACAATAATTAGCTGTGGAGTTGGAGAAGATATTTCTTTTGATATTGAGATGATTGACAAATTTAATTTAAAAGTAATTCTTGTTGATCCAACACCAAAATCAATAGAACATTATAATGCTATAATTCAAAATTTAGGTTTAAAAAGATCTGAAAATTATTCAGAAAGTGGTAAACAGAAGATTTCTAGTTACAATCTATCTAAAATAAATTTAGATAACTTAATTTTAATTAAAAAAGCTATTTGGAATAGCAATATCCAAAATAAAAAATTCTTTCCTCCACCAAATCAATCTCATGTAAGCTATTCTCTTACTGATTTTTCAAATAATTATGCTAAAAAAAACGAGTGTATAGAGGTAAGTACAATTACTTACGAAGAAATAATTAAAGATAACAAAATAAACAATCTACCATTAGTAAAACTAGATATTGAGGGTTCTGAGATAGTTGTAATTGACAATCTAATTAAAGCAAAAATCTTACCGGATCAAATATTAGTTGAATTCGACGAATTAACAACATATCAACCCCAAAAAATTTATAAATATTATAAAATCAATAATAAATTGAAAAAAAAAGGTTATACTGCAGTAAAAATAAATAATTTTTCTAACCAACTTTATGTGAGGAATGAGTGTCTAAAAAAATTGCATTGATTACAGGAATTACTGGACAGGATGGAGCTTATCTAGCTAGATTGTTGCTTAAAAAAAAATATATTGTTCATGGTATTATAAGAAAGTCGTCATCATTTAATACTGGTAGGATTGACAATATTTATGAAGATCCTTTTAAAAAAAATAAATCTCTTTTTCTTCATTATGGAGATATGTTAGATTTTGCTAGTTTAAACTCTATCATTTCTAAAGTAAAACCTAATGAAATTTATAATTTGGCAGCTCAATCACATGTTGCAGTATCATTTGAAAATCCAGAATATACTACAAATGTAAATGCCTTAGGTACACTTAGGATACTAGAGTCAATTCATCAAAATAATTTAAAAAATATAAAGTTTTACCAGGCTAGTACTTCAGAATTATTTGGAAACCCGAAATATAAAGTCCAAAACGAAAAAACTCCTTTTTATACAAAATCCCCATATGGAACATCAAAATTATTTGCATACTGGATAACAAAAAATTATAGAGAATCTTATGGAATTTTTGCATCAAATGGTATTCTTTTTAATCACGAAAGTCCATTAAGAGGAGATACTTTTGTCACAAAAAAAATAGTCATTGGAATAACAAAAATTTTTAAAAATATTCAGGATTGTTTATATTTAGGAAATTTAGATAGTAAAAGAGATTGGGGGCATGCTGAAGATTATGTTTATTTACAATGGTTAATTTTACAGCAATCAAAACCAATGGATATAATAATATCAACCAACAAACAACATTCTGTAAGAGAATTTGTTGAATGCTGCTGCAAATATATTGGGTGGAAAATAATATGGAGTGGTAAAGGTTTAAAAGAAATAGGGTATGTAAAATTGAATGGAAAGAAAAAAATAATTGTTAAAGTTAGCAAAAAGTATTTCAGACCGAATGAGTTAGGATCTCTCAAAGGTAAGTCAACACTGGCAAAAAAACGATTAAAATTTAAACTAAAATATAGTTTTAAAAATTTAGTTAATGATATGATGAGTACTGAGCTTAAAAAATTTATATGAAAAAAAATGATAAAATTTTCATAGCTGGACACAATGGCCTTGTAGGTAATGCGATATTAAGTGAACTAAGAAACAAAGGTTATAGAAACTTAATTACTTTTGATAAGAAAAAGTTTGATTTATCAAGTCAAAGACAAGTTGATAGTATTTTTAAAAAAAAAAAAATTGATATTATTTTTTTATGTGCCGCAAAAGTAGGTGGAATTATTTCAAATTCAACTTATCCATGGGATTTTATCTCAATCAATTCTATTATTCAGCATAATGTTCTTTATTATGCTTTAAAATATAAAGTTAAAAAAATTTGTCTACTAGGAAGCTCTTGCATCTATCCAAAAAAAAATAAAATACCAATTCAAGAATCTGACTTACTTTCTGGATATTTGGAAAAAACAAATGAATCATATGCTTTATCAAAAATACTTGGTCTTAAAATGGCAGAAGCTTTAATTAAGCAAAAAAAAATGGATATTAGAGTTTTCATGCCATGTAATATTTTTGGAATAAAAGACAAATTTTTTGATGATAATAATAATCACGTTATACCAGCAATGATAAAAAGATTTGATTTTGCAAAAGACAAAAAAACAAAAAATGTTAAAATATGGGGGTCAGGCAAACCTCTTAGAGAGTTCTGTTTTGCCAATGATCTGGCAATAAATATAATTAATTGCATGACATTAAGTAAAAAATATTTCTATAAGAATATTGGAAATGAATATTTTTATAATATTGGATCTGATACAGAAATTTCTATAAAAGATCTAGCTGATAAAATTAAAGATATTGTTGGATATAAAGGCCAAATATTATTCGATAAAAGTAAACCTGATGGAACTTTCAGAAAATATATTTCAAAAAAGAAAATAAATAATATTATAAAGATCTACAATTCTAATTTTAGAGATTCACTTGAAAAAACATATTTGCATTATTTAAAAGAAAAAAAAAATTGGAAAAAATTTTTAACTAAAAATTATAGATAATTTTTTTAAATATCTTTTAATTATTTATGAATAATATTTTTAATTTAAAACTAACTGACAAATTTTCGAATTTAATCTTAGTTTTTATAATATTAAGCTTTCCTTTTAGTGATAACTTGTTTTTATTTTTAAGATTACAAGATATTTTCGTCTTAATTTTTATTTTTTTCAATTTATCAATTTTGAATGATAAAGAAATTAAATTGGTTTTATTAATATTATCAATATTAGTTTTTAGTAATATATTTGGATTAATTATTTTTCAGGAATTTTATTATGTAAAAATTGCACTATTTTATAAGATTATTGTACCCGTAATTTTCTTAATCCAAGTTAATAAATTGATTAAAATTAATAATTTTAGAATATTTGATAAATATATTGATATAATTTTTATCATTTACTTAACATATATTTTTTTTATTTATAATTGGAATTTTAATGGGTTAATTCCTAAACCGTATTGGCCAGGAAGTATAAAATTTTTTGGAAATGCTTTGACAAGTGATAACCATATGATGTCTGCTTTGGTAGGCTTCTTTCTTTCATTAAAGATATTTTTTACTCAAAAAGAAAAAAAATATTTTAATTTAACCATCTTATGGTTTCTTTTTATAAATTTTATGCTTTTATTTGAAAGTAGAGTTTTTGTATTATTTATTATTACATTTATATATATTTACTTAAATCAAATATTTAATTCACTAAAACAAAAAAACTTATTTCAAATATTTTTTTATTTTTTTCTTTTATTAATAATTTCTTATTTTTTAATTGAATTTCAAAATTTAAAAAAAACAATAAATCTATACGAATTTGAAATTTTAAAAAAATTAATTTCTTTTCAAACACTCGAGATAGGTCCACATGCAAATAGGGTAACTTCTTTTTTTTTAGTAGCACCTGATAATATTTTTTATTTAATTACAGGTGTTGGATTTTTATTTTATCCATATTTATTTTTAGATAGTGGTATAATATTGATATTTAGTTCATTTGGAATCTTAGGTTTATTTCTTACAGCCTTTTTTTTATTGAAGAAATTCAATATTTCATTAACAGATGATTTTAACTTAAACTTAATTTTTATATTAGTTATTTTTATCAATCTATTTGTTGCAGAATATTTTATCGTTTCAAGATTTATTTATGTGGTATTAATTTTATACAAATTATCTTCTATAAAATCCCAATTGTTTTTGTCTAAACATATAGATAAAGAGTAGTATAATTGGAAAAAAGTAAATTGTTAAAAAAAAACTAAATTTTAAACTAAATTGATTAATACCTCCTATTGGACTTATTTTTTTAATCTTTAGAATATTTTCTGATTCGATTAATTCAAAATTTGAAAAAAGATTTCTTATATTAACTTTAAAATATATTAAATCTTCATTTTTATTTTCTTTAAGTTCGTATTTATTTAAAACATTAAATAAATCAAATGACAAGTTTTTGAGAAAAAAGTGATTATTTTTGTTTTTGTTAATTAAATTTTCTTTTAATTCTGAAGACTCTATAAAGTTTAATAATATCTCTTTACTTTTTATGTCCTTGTAAACAAATGTGTGTTTTACACTTCTAAAATTTTCATCATCACAATGTGAGCCAAAACCTCTTTCATATCTATAAAGCAATGATAATTTAGTATTAATTTTAATTATCTCTCTTTCTAAATGTTTAGATATTAAACAATGTTCTTTAATAATAATATTTTCTGTAATGCCTATTTTTTGTTTTATAAATAAATTTGACACTCCAAAAATAAAAGTATTTAAGATGATAAATGTTATAATTAGATATATTAATTTTTTCATTATATATTCATGAAGATAAGTATAATAACACCAACTTTTAACTCTGAACAGTTTTTAAATTATACATTAAAAAGTATTAAGAGCCAGAATTATAAAAATATTGAGCATATTTTTATAGACAATAAATCAACAGATAAAACTATAGATATTTTGGAAAGATATAAAAAAAAAACTAATTACAAAGTAATAATAAATTCTTCAAAGGATAAAGGTATTTACCATGCATTTAACAAAGGTTTAAAAATAGCTTCTGGAGATTTAATTACAATAATCAATTCAGATGATTTCATTACTGGTAAAAATTATATAAATGAAGTTGTAAAAAAGTTTAAAGTTAAGGAATTAGACTTTTTTTATGGAAATGTGAGAATAGTCCAAAGAAATAATATAAAGAAGACCGTAAGAATTTGGAAATCTTCTATTATAAAAAATGAAGATTATTTTAAGGTACCACATCCATCATTTTTTATAAAAAAAAAATTTATGAAAAAATATAAAATAAAATTTGACACTAAATATAATATTGCATCAGATTTAGATTTTATAATAAATTGTTTTAAAAAAAGTAAAAATTTTTTTCACTTTGACAAAATATTGATTTGTCAAAGAAGTGGCGGTACATCACAAAAATTTTTTAATATTTTTAAAGCTAATTATGAAGTATATAAAATAATTAAAACACATAAATTATGTTATAAGTTATTTTTTATCCTAAACAAAATTTTTTTTAAAATATGCCAAGTAAAACTTATTTAATTTTAGAAAATATCAAGATTAATTATTTCAACATTCTCTACGCATTAATTATGCCAGCATTCATTGTTGGTCAATTTATTTTTAAATCAATATTTATTTTAATAATTATTTCAGCTTTGATTAGATTTAAATTTAAAGTTTTTTATTTTAATAAAAATTTTATAAATTTATTATTTATAATTACAATTTTATATTTTTGTTTTAATGTTTTAGTAATTAGTATTTCATATTATGAATTGAATACAAGATATCTTTTTTTTTTATTTATTTTGATTTTTTACTTCGTAACAAATTATTTATTATTGAATAATAATATTAATTGGATAAAAATATTTTATTTAAACATTATAATTTTGCTATTTGTTTATTTTGATACATTTATTCAAATAATTTATTTAAAAGATTTATTTGGTTATTTGTACTATCAAGCTTATGATAGATTCTCAGGACCATTTGGTGAAGAATTTATATTAGGTGGATTCATGTCGTTTTATTTAGTTTCATCTTTATTGATCTATTTTAAAGGTTCGAAAAAAAATAAATTTACAACACCATTTATTTTTATTTTTTTTTTAATTTCTATATATATTGCAATTAAATCAGGAGAGAGAATTGCATTTTTAACAATAGTTTTACAGATATTTTTGATTCCAATAATTTTTCAAAAAATAAATAAAATTAAATTTTTTCAATTATCACTTTTAACAATTACTTTCTTAAGTTTACTTGTAATATCTGATGAAACAGTAAAAAAAAAATACTTACATTTTTATAGTTTAGTATTTGATTATAATTCAAAATATACAGTTAACAAAAATAATCTTAATAACGATCAAAGAAAAGTTAATAAAATAGGTTTTTTAAATAATCAAACTGGTGCTCATTTTTTAACTGGTATTGAAATCTGGAAAAATTTTCCAATATTTGGAGTAGGTATTAAAAATTTTAGAAAAGAAAGTTCAGATGAAAAATATTCAGATATAATTTCTTATCATGCTAAATTTAGAAATGCCACTCATCCTCATAACCATCAAATAGAGCTATTAAGTGAGACAGGAATTATAGGTTTTTTCTTATATAATATTTTTATTTTAATTTTGCTTTTTAAAATATTGAAAACAAAGTTTATCTTTAAAAAAAATGATTATTTTTTAGATGTTTTTTTAGTAATTATTTTAAGTAAATATTTTCCATTTAAGTCAGACGCAAGTTTATTTTCCTCATCTATGGGGTTGTTGTACTGGATGTACGTAATTTTTTTATTATCAAGCTTCAATAAACTTGCATTAAATTATAAAAAAGCTGATTGATCTAAATATTTTAATTTGAGTTTATCAGCCACTTGTCTGTCTTTTTTTTCATTTCCAATTACCAAAATATTTTTGTTTTTTTTAATTTCTAGTTCTTTTAGAGCATATTTTATCATGCCAGTTCTGGGTTTTCTAAAATTACAATTAATTTTATATTTTTTTTTAAAAGAGTCTTTGTGATGAGGACAAAAAAGTATTCTAGATATAATTATCTTTTTTTTTTCTAATTGGATTAATAATTTTTGCATAAATAGTTTAAAATGTTTAATATTAAACAACCCTCTAGCAATCCCAGATTGATTAGTAATAATTATTTTTAAGTAATTAGAATATCTTTTATTGATATTTACAATATTCTTATTAATTAACTTTAGGTCTTTTAACTTAAAAGTATATCCCTTATCATAAATTAGCGTGTTATCTCTATCTATAAATAAGGTTTTTTTATTATAAAAGTAATTTTGAATAAAATTATTTAATCTTTTTAAGGAAGTATAAGAACCAATGTCTATAAATTTACATTTATAAATTTTACCATAAACCTTTTTTAATTTAATACTTTCTTTAATTATTAAATTTTCAAATGAGCATTTTTTATATTTAATAAATTTTAAAATATTTTTTTTATTGAAAAGATAAATACCAGAGTTCATAAGATTATTTTTCTTAGATAATATTATTTGATTATATTTATTAGGTGAGATGCCATTAAGTTTTTGGCTTTCTTTAGAAGACTTAATTAATGGAATAAATATTTTATTTTTTTTTTTAAAATTAATATAAGCATCATTAAAATCAATATCTACATAGGTATCACCATTAAGTAAAATAAATTCTGAATTTTTTCCAAATTTATTTATAGCATTAATTACAGCTCCACCTGTATCGAGTTTTACAGGTTCTTTAATTAATCTAATTTTTATATTTAGTTTTTTTTCATATTTATCTTTAAATTTCAAAAATTCTTCGTTTTTGTAGTAGGTCAATAAATAGAAATTACTAAAATTATATCTGCTTAAATTTTTAATTAAATAATAAAGAAAAGGTCTTTGTTTTACTTTGATAAGTGGTTTGGCAGTTTTTTTGGTTATTTTAGAAATTCTTGAACCAATACCTCCACATAATATTAATACGTTTGTATTTCTTTTTATTATCTCTAGATTATGTAAATTATTCATCAAATTTGAATATTTTTTTTTCATAATTATTTATAATAACGTAAAAAATAACATAAATAAAAAGACATATCGTAAAATAAATTTTGCATAAAAAATTATTATCGTAAAAAAACAATGAAGGGAAAACAATCAAAAAATAAAAAAAATTTATTGTAATACTAGTAAAGTAATTTGATTTTGATTTATCATTAAATTTAAAGTTAATAATTCTAAATATTATCATGTGCAAGTGATTTTTATCTGGAAGTATAGGATTTAAATTATATATTTTTTTTCGAATAAACGAAAAAAGTACTTCAAAAAAAATATAAAATAATAAAATACAAAAAAACATAGGTGATATGTTTAAATTTAAATTTGATGTTTGAATTACATAATAGGATATTAAAAAACCAATTGAATATGCACCTGAGTCACCTAGAAAAATTTTAGATTTAGGAAAATTGAATATCAGTATTGAACCCAAACATATGAGTACAATAATCAATTGATTGTTAATATTTATGCTTGAATTTATTAATACTAAAATAGAAAGAATTATGATGGATTGAATTATTAGCAATCCATTAAAGCCATCGATAAAATTTGATCCATTTATGATAGTTAAAAAACATAATATTAAAAAAAAATATTTAAACACCACATATTCAGCTAGCCAATTATTGATATAGTAAAAACCTGTGTTTTCTATTTTAATTTCTAGAAAAAAAACGGATAAAAATATAAAAAAAATAAGCAAAAAAATCCTGTATTTAGGATTTTCTAAAATTTTTAAATCATCTAAAAAACCAATTAAAAAAAAAGGCAATATGCTAAATAAAATAACTATTGAGCTTATTTCATTATAGATGGAGTAAATAATAATTAAAAAAGAAAAATTAATAATAAAAAATAACCCACCAATCCTTGGAGTTGGATTTGTATGAAATGCTTGTGGTTTTTTATAGTTTTTATCTATTAAATTTTCAATTAATAAAATTTTATTAAAATTATTTAGAAAAAATTTATTTATTATGAATAAAAAGAGGGAAAGAGATAATAATAGTATATAAAGCATATGTTATGAATTTTATAAATTTTTGTAAAAAATTGATACCTGATAATATAATTTTTTTTTTAAAAAAAAGTAGTATTTTAAACAAAAAGTTTTTTGGTTTAAATGAATTGGATAGAAAAGTTTCTAAACACATTAATTATAATGATGGATTTTTTGTTGAATTAGGAGCAAATGATGGAATAACTCAATCAAATACACTCCATTTTGAAAAATTTAAAAATTGGAGAGGTATATTGATTGAACCAACAAAAGATAAGTTTGATCAATGTGTAAAAAGTAGAAGCAAGAATAATTTTTTTTACAATTGTGCTTGTGTTTCTAATGAATTTAAAAAAGATACAATAGAACTAATTTATTCAAATTTGAGAACAGTTACTTTTGATAAAAAAAATTTGGTTAATTCTATTGAACATGTTAAAAAAGAAGACTTAAATTTTTATCAAAATCACAAACAATTTTCAGCTCAAGCTAAAACATTAAATTTTATTTTAAAAAAATCAGGTGCACCAAAATTAATAGATTTTTTGTCTTTAGATACAGAGGGATTTGAAATTGAAGTTCTAAAAGGTGTTGACCTAAATGAATATTCTTTCAAATATATATTAATAGAGTCAAAAAAATTTAATTTAACAAATGATTTTTTAATTAAAAATAATTATCAATTGTTAGAAAAATTTTTGCCTCATGATTATTTGTATATAAAAAGATGATAGTAAGTTTTATTACTCCTATTTATAATGAGGAAAATTATCTTCCTGAATTATTTGAGTCAATTAATAAAAATTATAATGATTATAATTTTGAATGGATATTCATAGATGACAATTCAACAGACAAAAGCTATGAATTAATTAAGGATTTTTTAAAAACCAGAAATAAAATTAAATTATTCAAAAATAACGGTAAGGGTAAAATTGATGCTATCAATCATGCTTTTAAACACACTTCAGGTAAATTTATAAAGTTAGTTGGCGGAGATGATAAATTTGATTTAAAAATAATTGATAACATAAAAAATGATCAAAAGAATTGTAGTTATGTGCATAATGCAAAAATTATAGATGAGAAAGGTAACCATTTAGGATCATACATACCTCCGTATCAATTATTTAGTTATTCTAAAGATAATTATTTTTTAGAAAATATTAGTTGTCCAAGTTGGTGTTGGGTTTTTCCTAGAGAAGTAGCAGAAAATTTTTTTCCAATACCTGATTGTGAATATGAAGATCTTTACCTTTCTTTCTGCATAAGAAAATTTACTCAGGTAAAATATATAAATGATTTCTTTTACTTTTATAGGCAAAATCCAGGACAAACATTTGGTAATATACTTTTATATGATAATCAAATTGGTCTATTTAGAAGTAAAAGAAGTTTAAAAAGTATAACTAAGATTAAAAATCATAATATTTTTAATCTTAGGGAAAAATTTTTGTTATCTAGAAGTAGGGAATATTACATTTTATATATTAAGAAAAAAAATATCAGGCATATATTATTTTCCAGATTGTCAAAACAAAGAAAAACTAAGCTAATTATTTTTAGATATTTTTATAAAGCATATGGGATATTTCAAAAAATTAAATATGCATACGACAAATTTTATCATGAATATAAAAAAAAACATAATTCTAAAAATGAATTCGATACTAATAATTTGATTAATGAAAATAAAAATTTAGAAATAAAAAATAAAAAAATAATTTTTTTAAAGTCCTGTTTAAGTTACCCAAGTACTGATGGTTTAACCCAACAATATTACTCTTTTTTGGATTATTTAAGTAAAAATAATGATTGCAAAGCCTATTTATTTTGCAAGGATGATTTTGAAAAAGATAATTTTTTAAAACATTATAAAGATTTAAAAGATGTAGAATTTTTAAGTGATTATCCAGAAAAGTTTTCAATTTTTTTACCAAAAATATTTTTTTTAGTTTTGGCGTATAAAATGAAATTAAAAAAAGTAAAATTGTTTGATGAACTTGAAAATTTTTCCACTAACTCTGATTATAAATTTTACTTTCATGATATAATTTTTTACCCTTTATTATTATTAAATATTGATAAGAATAAAATTATTTTTAGCATTACAGATTTTCAAACGAATAGATTAATGAAATTGATTTTTACTTCTAAAAATTTTTTTAAATCTATTTATTATTTAATAGGTTTTATTCATTGCTTAATTATTGAAAGTTTTGTTTTCAAAAAGGTAAGTAAAGTTCATGTTTATTCTTTAACCGACCGAAAACTTCTTGAAAGAATATTTTTTTATAAAAATTTAATTTCAATACCTAATTTTAATACATTGGAGAGAAAAAAAAACGTTATTTTAGAAAATAAATATATTAAAAATTTAAATAAAATTTTGATTATGGGTGACCTTAATCAAATAGAGCACATGAAAGGATTAATACAATTTAAAAAATTGAAATTTTTTTCCAAATATGAGAAAAGATATAATTTTGTATTTAGGGGAAATTATAATGCATCAGTTAAAAAAACTATTAGCGATGGTTTTACAAACTGCGAATTTTCAACTGATTGGGTTGATGAAAGTGATTACCTTTCATACTTGGATAGTTACAAAATTTTGTTATTTTTAGATAGCATTGAATTTGGACTCTCAAATAGAGTTGCTGACGCATTAAAATCCTCATCTTTAATGGTAGGCTTTAAAACTGCATTTACTGGATACTCTATAAAAAATTTTAAAGAGGCTATATTTTTGAATTCATTCTTAGATTTTGTTCAAGCTTTTAATTTTAATGAAAATCAAAAAAAAGAAATTGAAGATAATGCAACAGCAAAATCACTTAATTTTACTCTAAATGCTGTTAAATCTAAATGGAATGATATTCTTTAGCAAATGAATAAAAAACTTATTACAGTTTCGGAGGCAAAAAAATTAGATATTGATGAAGTTCAAAATTTATATAAAAATTATATATCTAAATCACAGACTAATTTTTTTAAAAATTTCTCTTTTGGTAATGATCTAATCGAAAAAGCAGAAGGTTCATATATTTATTCAAAAAACAAAAAAATTTTAGACTTAACTGGTGGCATAGGAGTTCTAAATCATGGGCATAACCATCCACGCATAATAACTGAGCGAATTAAATTTCAATCTGAAAAAAGAATGGAAGTTCATAAGTTATTTTTTTCCCAATATTTAGCTGCACTCAGTTACAATGTTGCTCAAATTTTACCTGGAGACTTAAATAGATCTTTTTTTCCAAATTCAGGAGCTGAAGCAATTGATGGTGCAATTAAGCTTGCGTATAAGTATCATCAAGGGAAGAGAAAATTTATTTTACACTCAAATATTTCGTTTCATGGAAAAACTATTGGAGCAGTAAATATTTCTGGGTCTAAAGAAATTAATTTTAATTATCAAAAAATGCTTTCTACCGATCAATATGAATTTAATAATTTTTTAAGTATTGAGCAAAAAATTAAAGATTTAAAAAAAAATGATCAATTATGTTATGCAATTATCGTTGAGCCTTTGAGCGCTAGCACTTTAAAAAAATCAGATGATGAATTTTTAAAAAAAGTAAGAAATCTTTGTAATCAAGAAAATATTATATTAATTTATGATGAAATTTATTCTGGTTGGTGCAAAACTGGTGACTTATTTAATTTTTTTTCATCTACAACAATTCCAGATATATTAGTTTTTGCGAAATCTTTTGGAGGAGGAAAAGCGTCAATTTCTGGGTATACCGTTAGGGATAATATAATGGAAAAAACTTATGATAATCCAGATGACTTTTCTTTGCAATCGTCAACTTTTAATGGATTCGGAGAAGAAAGTATAACGGCAATCGAGGCAATAAATATAATTTTTGATCAAAATTACGAGGAAAAGTCAAAAAAAATAGGTAAATTTTTAAGACAAATTTTAAATAATTTAAAAGCCAAACATCCTAATATAGTTGATGAAATCAGAGGCTCAGGAAGTTTTCAAGGTTTTACTCTTAAGAGTTTATTTAATCAACAAATTGAAAATATATTAGTAAAATTTATTCCCGTAAAGAGTTATAGAGATAAAAATTTTTTTAAAAAAATTTTATGTGCATCAATAATAAACCATATGTATAAAAATTATAATATATTAACATTTGGGAGTTACCAATCAGATGTTTTGTTTAAAGTTTCTCCAATTATAGAAACTAATATTGATGACTTAAAATTTTTTGAAAATAAGATTGATAAAACTATGCAAATAGGAGTGATAAACTTAGTAAGTGAATTTATTAAATATAAGTTTATAAAGAAATGAGTGTAAAATAATGGTCTATGTTATTTTTTATAATTAAATGTATTAAGATAAATTGTTTTCTTTTAGATATTGAGATAATCGAAAATTATAGTCAATCTATAGTTAATTTTATATCTAAGCTTGAATTAAAAACAAAATTACTTGTGATAATGGGATCTTTTTTTTTCTATTTATTTTATTATTCATTGTTCTTATTTATCCAAAAAGAAATAAAAATATTTATTATTAATAATGTTCCATTAATTAATAAAATTTTTCATTTTTATAGGAAGATAATCTTACTTAAATATTATGACAATTAATCTCAATGAGTGATATTGATTTTACAATAATTGGATCTGGAGCTGGTGGATCTGTTGCAGCATATGAATTGCTAAGCAAAGGTTATACAGTTGAAATATTTGAGGAAGGATTAAAGTTTGATAATCGTGAAATGAGTGCGATAGATGGTATATCCACATTATGGAGGAATAATGGAATTAATCTATTTCAGGGTAATCCAATTTTAAATTTTGGTGAAGGAAAAAGTGTTGGTGGGTCAACTGTGATTAATGGAGGTGTAATAGCCCATACACCTGAAAACGTACTTCATGAATGGGATAAAAATCTTGGTGAAAATTTTTTTTTAAATGACTCTTTTTTTGAAGAATGTAAAATTATTGAAAATAATCTAATTCCCCCAAAAAAAAATGATAATTTTGAAATTTTATCTAATTCTAGTAAAATTTTAATCGATGCTGCAAAAAAAAAAGAATTTACTACCAAACCAACTAGATTGGCATTTAGCAATTTAAATATTGATCACAATAGACCATTTGGTTGTAAATCAGGATTTAAAAATAGTTTAGATAAAAATTATCATAAAAATATTTTAAATTGGGGAGGACGCATTATAAGTGGAACAAAGGTTTTAAATATTAAACATAATAAAAATCAGATCAGTAAAATAATAGTTCAAAAAAACTCATCAAAAGAATTAAAAGAAATTAAAGTTAATAACTTAATTTTAAGTGCAGGATCAACCCAAACCCCCAGTTTGTTGCTAAATAATAAATTGGTTAAAAATGTTAACCCTTTGAACTTTCATATGAATTTAAAAATTTTATGTTTATATGATAGTTCTAAAGATTGTCATAAATCCAGTTTAATAACTCACCACGTAAGAGAATTTGAAAATGATGGAGTGTTATTTATGTCCTCTAGCTATATAAAACCCTTAATTGCATCATATTTAAACTTTCTTAGTTCTAATAAGATAGTTGACTTCATGAAGAATTTTCAAAATGGTGCGGTCTTTAATTGTCAGATAAAGCCGAATTTTAGCAATGCTATTGTAAAAAAATCCCTGTTTAAAAATGAGATATCTATATCATGGAAACTAGATCAAAGAGATTTTATTAAGATTATAAAATATATTAAAATCTTAACAGAATTGGTTTTTATAAGTGGAGCAAAAGAAGTTATTTTACCGATAGAGAACAATTCAGAGGTTTTTACAAAACTTGATGACGCTTATAGAAGAATTAATTCTTTAAATAAAAAAAATTTAGAGATAACCTCAGTTCATGCAATGAGTTCATGCTCAATGAGTAATAAACAGGACAATTTAGTAGATAATTTTGGAAAATTGAAAAATTTTAAAAATCTACACATTATGGATTCTAGTATTCTTCCAACAAACACAGGTCAACATCCACAGTTAACAATAATGTCTACTGTGAGTAAACTTATTAAAAGAAATATAGAAAATAAAAAAATTTAACCTATAAAAGAAAATCTTATAATATTTTAAAGTATTAATTAATTAAATTAAAAACTTAACATTATGAAAATAGATAATATTTCAATTGGACTACCTTGTTACAATGAAGAAAATAATATTGAAAAAGTTATTAACAAATGTTTAAAGTTTATTAAAAAAAATAAAATCAAAAATTGGGAATTGCTTTTAGTCGATAATAAATCAAATGATCAAACAGTTAAAATTATAAAAAAAATAATCTATAAATCTAAAAACTCTAAAATAAAACTTCTAAAAAATAAAAAAAATATTCTTTACTCTGGATCTACAAACGAGATAATAAAAAGATCTAAATATGATATCGTGTCAATTATGGACTCAGATGATCAATACGATCCTAATGATATATCAAAACTTTTTTATATTATGAAAAAAAAAAATTTTGATTTGATTATTGGAAAAAGAACTATAAGGAAAGATTCAATTTTTAGAAAAATTATCTCAAAAGTCTTTCTCATTTTGTCAAAAGTTTTAGTTGGAAATAACTTAAGTGATTTAAATTGTGGTTTAAGAGTTTTAAAAAAAAATGGAAATATTAAAAATTACATAGATCATTATATTAATTTTTGTAACCCAGAACTTTTTGTAAAATATAAAAAATATAACTTAAAGATAGGTGAAATAAAAATTAAACATTTTAATAGAAGTCATGGTACAAGTATCCATAGTTTTTCTAATCTATTAAAAACGTTCTTAAGAGTAACACTTTACTTATGGAGCTTAAAAAAATTATTGAATTAATGATTGATATAAAAAAAAATTATTTAAAATTTTTTAGCATATTTTTTATATTAATTATATCATTTGTTATTGCTCTTCAATTACCTGGATATAATTGGGAGACTGATTACGGGCATCATTACTACATTTCAATGTTTAATGGCAAGGAAACAAACCTTTATTTAGATTTTCAATTTCATAAAGGACCAGTATCATTTTTAATCTTAGATATTCTAGGATTAATAATAAATTATGGATGGAAACAGAGTATTATTTCCTATTTTATAATTACTTGCATATTTTTTTTTGTTGTAAAATATTACATAAATTATGAGTTAAAGAATGTTTTATTTACAATAATTTCATTAGTTTATTTTTTAGCTTTTTTTAGAAATCAAGGATCAAATATTTTTTCAGATATTAATTTAAATATATTTTTATTTTTATCTTTTATTTTTTTTATAAAATTTATAGATAATTTAAAATATAAAAATATCTTTTATTTTACTTTTTTTTTTACCTTAGCTATATTATGTAGAATAGATATTATCTTTTATTTTTTCCCCTTTTTTTTTATTTTTATTTTATTTTTGATAAGAGAGAAAAAATTTAAAATTTTAAATTTTAAGTTTATTTTATTAAATTTAATTATTGTCTTATTAACTTTTTTTTTATTGTTGTTTTTTTATAATTATGGCATTGAAGATTTTATATCGTCAAATATTTACTTTAATTTAGAATACTCTAAAGACTATTTTAAATTTAAAAATATTAGTTATCTATATCACTTAACACCAAATAAAATTTTATGCTTAATTTTAATAGTTAAATTATTATTTTATTATAAAGAAAATTTAGGAGTAAAAAAAAAAATAAAGAGTTTTTTATTAATCATCACAGTTTTTCAAATAATTTTTTTTCTGTTTAAAATTGAGGAATTTATATTTTTTAATTTTTTATATTTATTAGAAATTGTATCATTATTGTATATTTTTTTTCTTAATAAGAATTATAAAAATTATAAATTACTTATAGCTATAGTCTTCAAATATACATCAATTTTTATATATTTATATGCAGGTTCATTTAAATTAAATCATGTTTTCATATTATTGCTTGGTTTTTTTATTTATTATATTTTCTTCATTAAATTTCTAATCAAGACAAATTGGAAATTTAAAAAAATTATTATCTTTCTTTTAATTATTTTAAGCATTGACCAATCTGTAAAAATTTTTAATTCTTTAGAAAGACCATTAGAAAGAAATAATAATATTGCATTAAAATATGGAATAAATAATTTTTTTTATAATCCTGAAATAATTAAATCAAATACGGTGAGTAGCTTTATTTTAAAAAATAATTCTGCAGTAATATGTGATAGAGCATGGCCACATATTTTTAATAATAAAAGAAGTAATGGATTTATGTTTGATTGGTGGTTTTACGATGAAAATAAAAAAATTTTAAATAAAGATATTATTAAAAATTTTCATAAAGATATTCTTAATAAAAAATATGGTGAAATTTTTTTAATAGACCAAGGATGTGTATCAAAATCGATATTTTCAAAAAGTAAATTAATTACAAAATTAATCAAAAACTCAAATATTATCAATACAATTGATTTCTTTGAATATAAATTTGATGTAAGAAAAATTAAATGAATAAACTTACAATAATCATAACTGGATGCTCTTCAGGAATCGGAAAAAGTCTATTAATAGAATTACTAAAAAAAAAGAATATTGTTATTATTGGAATATGTAGAAATAAATCTGAACTTAAAAATATTGATGATAAAAAATTATTTCTTATTGAGTGCGACTTATTAAAAATGAATGAAGTCAAAAAATTAATTCTTAAATTAAAAAAAATTAAAAATATTAATGTATTGATAAATAATGCAGGATCTATTTTTTATGAAAATAAAAAAATATTTAAGAATTTGACAAAAACTTATTTTTTGAATTTTTTCATTCCATTTCTATTAAGCGTTAAATTAAAAAATAATTTTCAAGAAAAAAAACAAAATCTAATCTTAAATATAGGATCTAATGCAAATAAAATTTATCCAATAAATCAAGATGATGTAAATTTTGAAGATAATTATTTTGGTTTTAAAAGTTATGCTAAATCAAAATCAATACTTCTACATATAACGCAAAAACTTGGAAAAATGAAAGACAATGTAGAAAGTTGTTATGTACACCCTGGATTGTTAAAAACTAAGATATCTAAAAATATGCCTTTTTTTTTCAAGTCAATATATAATTTAGTAATATTAATTTTTGGATCTAAACTTGAAATAAGTACAAAATTTATAGTTGAAAAAATAATCTTAAAAAAAAATGTTAAGAATCATAAATATTTTGATTTAAATAATTTTAGTGTGAAAGAAATTCAATTAGAAAATAAGCTTACAAATAAAATTTGGTTCAATAGTCATAAAATTATCAAAAAAGTTTAATGAATATTAAAAAATTTACATTTTTTTTTTTAATTATTAGCTTAATAACAACTTTTTCTTTCTTTTGGTCATTAATTTTACCAATTTATGAATGGCCAACAGATTATGGTCATCATTTTTATATTGCTATGAGTAATACAGACTCAAGATTATATGAAGATTATTTTACTCACAAGGGTCCTGTTTTAGTTTTTATAATAGATTTTTTTCAATTTTTTTTTGGTTCTACTTGGCAATCTAGTATTTGGATTCTTTTTGCTTTAACGTTATTTTTCTTAGTTTCTATTGCAGTTTTTTCTTACAATTATTCAAAAAACTATTTAATAACTATATTATCTCTTCTTTATGTAATCAGTTATTTCAGATATCAAAAAAGTGATATTTTTGTCGATTTAATAAATATACCTTTTCTTATAGCGGGTTTCATATTTTTTATTCGAGGAATAAACGAAGATGGAGTAATAAAAAATTTTTATTTTTCAAGTTTTTTTTTATTTGTATGTATTCTCACAAGAATTGATAATTCAATATATTTGATTGGACTTCTATCTATTTTTTTATTCTATTCTATTAAAGAAAAAAAATACTATTTATTAGATAAATTTTTTATATTAAAAAATTTTTTAATTTTTTTTTTCACTTTTTTATTTTTTTCTTATTTTTATAAATTCAATTTAATTTCATTTATAGATAAAAATATTTTGTTTAATTTAGCATATGCTGAAAATGATTATGTAAAATTTAAAAATCTAGGTAGTTTATATGCACTTATTCCAAATAAACTTTTTGCTTATATATTATTTTTAAAAGCATTATTTTATTTTAAAAACATAAGCCAATTGGGAAAATATTTTAGTATTTGTTTAATTATTATTTCTTTTTTTCAAATAATCTTTTTCATACAAAAATACGAGTTTTTAATTTTTTTTGTTTCTATTTTTGTATTAGAAATATTAATTATTTATTTTTTAATTTTTTATAAAAAAAAATATAATAATCATGAATTATTTGTGATTTTGGTATTAAATTTTTTATCTTTTTTTATATTTTTGTATTCAGGTAGTTTAAAATTAAATCACATATTTTTTACATTATCTGGGTCATTAATGTTAACCTTGTTTTTTTTAAAACAATTATCAATTAGTAATCATAAATTTACTAATTTATTTTTAATACTATTTCTTCTCTTATTTGTATATCAGTCTGAAAAAATATTTAGAACTATTAATCAGATTTATGAAAAGGACAAAACAATAGTTTTTAAAAATGGAATTGATAATTTATTTTATGATAATACTTTAATAAAAAATAATTCGTTGATTCAGTTAATCAATAAAAAAGATCTACCTATAGTTTGTGGCAGAGGTTGGCTTCATATTTTTTCAGAGACTACCAGCAAAGGTTTAATGTTTGATTGGTGGATCTATGATGTAAGAAAAAATAACATATCAATTAAAAATGAAATTTTTCTAAGCAAGTTATTAAAAAAAGATTTTGGAGAATATTTTTTAATAAATAAAGAATGTGTAGATAGTAAAATATTTAATAAGAGTAATGAAATTGAAAAAATTTTGAAAAATTCATTAAAGATTAAGGAATATTCAATGTTTAAAGTTTCCTATCAATATCGTAAGTTAAAATAAAATAGTCTTTATGTAATTAATTAATTGCCTTAATTATTTTAAACAATATAAATAATTTATGAAAACAGTTATTTTATGTGGTGGCAAGGGCCTTAGAATCAGAGATATCTCCGATGAGCTTCCTAAACCAATGATAAAAATTGGAGACTATCCAATACTCTATCATATAATGAATATATATTCTAAGTATAACCATAACGATTTTGTTCTTTGCCTTGGTTATAAAGGTGATCAAATCATCAATTTTTTTAAAAATTTAAAATATAATAATAATGATGTGTTATTTGACTTTTCAAAAAAAAAAGAAAAAATTTCAATTCCAAAAATTATTTCAAAATGGAAAGTGCAAATTGCTCAAACAGGTTTAGAGAGTAATACAGGATATAGAGTTTTTAAAGTCAAAAAATACATAACTGAAAAACTATTCTTTTTAACATATGGAGATGGGATTGGAAAAATAAAGATAGATAAACTTTTAAAATTTCATAAGTCACATAATAAAATAGCCACACTTACCTCTGTAAGACCACCTTCAAGATTTGGCGAAATAATTTCTGAAAAAGGCAAAGTTAAATTTTTTGATGAAAAACCTCAGGTTAATGTAGGTAGTATAAATGGCGGCTTCTTTGTTTGTGATAGAAAAATATTTGAATATTTTTCAAATTGTGACCAAAATTGTAGTTTTGAACATGATATTTTACCAAAACTGTTAAAAGATTCTCAATTAATGAGCTTTGATCACAAGGACTTTTGGATGCCAATGGATACAAATAGAGAATACGAACTTTTAAATAAATTATGGAAAAAAAATCCAAAAAATTTTCTTTAAGTTTTTTTTTTAAAAAAACAGTAATCATAACAGGTTTAAATGGATTTAAAGGATTTTGGCTTTACTTATTTTTAAAAAAACTGGGGGCCAATGTTGAGGGAATAGGTATTGATGGAAATAACTTTAAAGTTTTGAAAAAAGTTGGCATTAAAAAAAATAATTTTTTAAAAAATATAGATATAAATAATTATAAAGATTTAAAAAAATATATTATTAAAAAAAAACCAGATATAATTTTTCATCTCGCTTCTGAAAGTTTAGTTTTTGAGTGTGATAAAAATCCAATAAAAGCTATTAATACAAATATTTTAGGATTGAGTAAATTATTGCTAATATTGAAAGATATAAAATCAAAAAAAAAAATAAGTATTAACATAATAACCTCAGACAAATGCTACTTGCCTCAAAATAAAAAATCTTACAGAGAAAATGATAGATTAGGTGGCAATGATATTTATAGTTCGACCAAAGCTTGTCAAGAAATTATGACTAATTCAATCTATAAAAGTTATTTTCAAGAAAAAAAAAATATTTATATCAATACATTCAGAGCTGGCAATGTTGTTGGTGGAGGCGATTATTCAGCTAATAGACTATTTCCAGATATTTATAAAACAATTAAAAATAATGTTAAGCTATTTATAAGAAATAGAAATTCAACACGTCCTTGGCAGCATGTTTTGGATACCTTACATGGCTATTTATTAGCAACAGAATACTCTTATAAAAAGAAAATAAATTTTGAAAACTGGAATTTTTCACCTAATACTCGTTCTTATAGTGTAGATAATATTATTAAAAAGCTAATTAAAGTGGATTTAATTAAAAAACATCAAATTAATTTTAAAAAAAATATTGTAAAAGAAACAACATTTTTAAATTTGAATTCAAAAAAAACACGCAAGTTACTTAAATGGAAGTCTGTTTTTAATCTTAATGAGACCATAAAAGATACTTTTGATGTATATAGTTTATTAGACGAAAAAATTAGTAGTTTACAAAAAATTAAGTTACTTGAACAAAGATTAAAAAATTACTTAAATAGAATTTATGGAGATACACATAGGATCAAGTAGTTACATCAGCCAGTTTTTGTCCAAAAAAAATAATTCGATTGTTAAAATTAGTTCAAAAAAAGAAAAAAACTCTATCAAAACTGATTATAAAAATTTATCGTTTTTAAAGAAAATTATAATAAATCAGAAAATAGATTATGTAATTATTTTTCTAGGAAAGAACTTCAAAGGTAAGTCTAAAAAAAAAAGTTTTTATATTAATTATGAGCTACCTTTAAAAGTTCTTAACTATTTGACTAAAGTAAATAAAAGTAAATTAAAGATAATTTTTTTTGGAACATATTTGGAAGATGAGTATAGAACGAGTAAAAATAATTTAGATTACAAAAGGGATAAAATTAATTTAAGAAATCAAGTTAAATTATTAAGTAAAAAAAGCAAATTTGAGTTTGTATGGCTTAAATTACCACTTGTTTATGGGAAAGATCAGTTTAACAAAAATTTTACAAGTATATTAATAAAAAATATTAACATGAATAATACAATTAACATACAAAATAAATTTAATACTTTATACTTGTTAAATATTTATGATGTTTGTAGGTTAATTTTTCTTATCAAAAAAAAATGGCATATATATAAAAATAAAGTTATTGCTCCTAAAGCTGAAGGACCTTTTTTTATTTATGAATTAATCAATATGATAACAAAAAAAACAAAATTGAATTTTGATGTTGTGTATAAGAATTTAAAAAGAAAAAAAAAAATAAGAATAAAAAAAAATTTAATTAATTATAAAATAAAAAATAATTTTATAAATTTTTTATTAAAAAATGTCTAAAAATATTCTCATTGGATCAGGGCTGTCTTCATTAGGTTTTTTGGAAAATCTTAGAGAAGATTTATTTTTCGATGTATTTGATAAGAATTCATATTATGGAGGACATGCACATTCTTTTAATTTGGATAATTTTTTTTTTGATGAAGGTGCCCATATACTACATAGTAAAAATGAGGAATTTTTAAATTATGTTGGTGCTAATGATACGGAAAAAGTAAATGAATTTAGAAGTATAGTTACCAATTTTTATCAAGGAAGAGAAATTGGTTATCCAATTCAATTGAATCTCAAAGATTTAAAATTTAGTGAAAAAATAAGATTTATAATAAGTTATTTTAAAAGTTATGGAGATCAAAATCTTAGTCAAAATTATTATGAATGGTTATTAGCATCATACGGTAAATTTTTATCAAATAAATATTATTCACTTTATACAAAAAAATATTGGAGAACTGATCCAAAGCTAATGTCCGTAAACTGGACAAAAGGTAGATTAGTAGAAAAAAATTTTTTTGATACTCTTAAAAGTCTCTTTTTTAAAATTAATGAAACAACACTTGTATATAATAAATTTAAATATCCAAAAAAAAATGGTTTTTTTAATTTATTTTACGATAAATATTCCAAGTTTAATTTAAATCTTAATTATGAAATTAAAAAAATAGATATTATCAATAAAAAAGTTTTTTTTAAGAATAATGATATATTGGATTACAATGTTTTAGTTAGTGCGATTCCACTGACTGATTATAAAAATATAATCGAGATCATTCCAGATAACATATTGAAATATTTAAAATCACTTAAGTATACTAAGCTGATAACATATAACTACAAGATAAAAAAAAAAACTAGCTATAATTTTCACTGGTGCTATTTTTATGATCTAGACATACCTGTCTCAAGAATGTCTATTTTAAATAACTTTACATCAAAAAATGAAGAATATTATTTAGTGCAAGCTGAAGTTTTTCATAGAAATGACGAAGTAATTAATGAAGAAGATTTCGATACAAAAACAAGAAATCATATAATTAAATTTTTCAAACTAAACGGCAAAAAAGATATTATGTTTGAGAAAAAGAAAAAAATAAATAAAGCTTATCCAGTACCGTTGATTGGAGATAAAGAGAAAATTGATGTTATAATAAAGTGGTTAAACAAAAATAATATTTTTCCAATTGGTCTTTATGGGAATTGGAAATTTATGTGGTCAGACCAAACATTTTATAATGGTAAAAAAACTGCTGAAATAATTAATAAAAAATTGTAAATTAGAGGTAAAATTTAATGATCCCAGTTTTTGAGCCAGAGATTTTAAAAGAAGATATAAGCAATGTTGTAAAAACACTATCTAGAGGAGAGCTATCAGGAAATTTTTCCTCAATGATAACAAAATTTGAAAGTGAGTTTGCAAATTATTCTGGTTGTAAATACGGAATAGCTGTTTCTAGTGGTACAACAGCTTTGCATTTGGCAATAGCTATTTTAAATTTAAAAAAAAATAGTGAAATAATTATTAGTTCATGTACAAATATTGCAACCGCACTCGCATGTTATCATAATAAATGTATTCCAATACCAGTAGACTCAAACATTGATACCTGGAATTTGGATGAATCTGAAATAGAAAAACTAATAACAACAAAAACAAAAGCTATCATTGCAGTTCATTTTTTAGGAAATCCAGCAAATATGAAAGTTATAAATAAAATTGCAAAAAAATACAAATTAGTGGTAGTCGAAGATGCGGCCGAAGCTCATGGTTCCACTATACAATCTCGTAAAGTAGGATCGTTTTCAGATATAGCGTGCTTTAGTTTTTATGCAAATAAAACTATCACATCAGGGGAAGGTGGAATGCTAGTTACAAATAATAAAAAATATGAAAGGCTTTTGAAATTATACCGAAATGTAGGTTATTCTAAAAAAAGATTTATTCATAATGTTGCAGCATATAATTTTAGATACACAGCTATGCAGGCAGCATTCTGCTACTCTCAATTTAAAAGAATTAATAAGATAATAAAAAGAAAAATTGAAATTGCTGAAACTTATCGTCATTACTTGAGAGATTTAGAGGAGATTAGTTTTCAAAAATCGCCTATAAATTTTAAAAATACATATTGGATGATTGGAATTTTAAATTTATCAAAAAAAATTAATAAAAAAATAATTTCAAAAAAACTAAATAAACATGGAATAGATACTAGGAGTTTTTTTCTTTCAATATTAAAACAACCATGTTTCAAAGAAATCTATAAAAATAAAGATTTAAAAACACCAAGAAGTGATTATTTGTGGAATAATGGACTGTATTTACCTTCAAGCTTAAATTTAAAAAAAAACCAAATTAAATATATTTGTAATAAAATTAAATCAATTTATTAAGTCTTATTAATGAATATTGGGGTATTTATTTCAGCAAGAAAACCAGCTGATGGTGGTGGTTTCACACTTACCAAAGATTTATTTGATCAACTAATTCATTCGTCTGATAATAAAAAAATATTTTTTATTTTACGAGATAAAAAAAATAATTATTTTTTTAAAAAAATAAAACAATATGGTTGTAAATATATAATTACGACAGAAAGCAAATTAATAATTTTTATTAAATGTTTTTTTTTTCAATTATTTAACAGATGTATATTAAATAATAAAATTGATATTTTTTTAAGTAAAAATTCTGTTAAATGTGTAATCTTTTTATCTTCTGAAAATTTCTACCCATTAAAAGTCCCTTATATCTCGACTATTTGGGATATTCAGCATTATACAAACCCAAATTTTACTGAAACAGGTTCTTTTTTTATAAAAATTTACAGACACGTGGTGACGAAAGTTTTTATTCAAAATTCAACCAAGATAATATCAGGAACCAATGTTGGTATTAATGAAATTATAAAGTATTATAATGTTAAAAAAAAATCATTCTATAAATTATCCCATCCTACACCAAAAATTTTTTTAAATATAAAAAAATCAAAAAAAGTAAGTAACCTTTTTAAAGCTAAACCTTTTTTTATTTATCCAGCTAATTTTTGGGAGCATAAAAATCACCTTTTTCTGTTGCAAGCTATAAAGGAAATAAATTTATATCAAAAAAATAAAATAAACCTTGTATTGGTTGGAAGTCCAAAGATTCTTAATTATTATGAAAAAATAAAGAAATATATCTTTATTAATAATTTAAATAAAAATATAAAAATGTTCAAATTTGTTAAATTATCAAAATTAATAGAATTTTATGATAACTCGCATGGATTAATTTATGCCTCAACATCTGGCCCAGAAAACTTACCACCATTAGAAGCGTTTGCCAGAGGTAAAAATGTTATAATAGGCAACTATCCTGGAGCTAAAGAACAATTAAAACATAACGCAAATTATTTTAACTTAAAAGATTTAAGCAGCTTAAAAAAAAAAATTTTGAACTTTAATTTATTAAAATCCAATAAATTAATAAAGTATGCGAGATCCAAAAGTACTAAAAATTATATTGATAAATTATTTTTTTTAATAGAAAAAGATTTTAATGATTAAAAATTTTTTGTTAAAAGTATATATATATCTCAAAAAAAAATATATTGGATTTGAACTAGTTGATAAAAATAAAATTAATACAGAAATTAAAAATTCAAATTATAACTATGATAATTTACTAAATCTAATCATTTATAAGAATAAAATTTTTAAAAAAAAGAATATAAAACAAAATAATAATAAATATAAAATTTTTAAAGATATATTTATAAATAAAAAATTAATAAAAATTTTAGATGTAGGGGGTGGTGGAGGACATAAGTTTTATGAATTTTCAAAAATTTTCAAAAAAATTTTTTTTTGGTATAATTTAGAAACATTAAGCTTAGTTAAACTTTTAAAAAAAAAATTTCCCAATGAAAAAAATATTAAACATATAAATAATTTAAGAAATTTAAGAAATAAAATTGATATTATCTTATGTGACAGCTCTTTTCAATATATTGAGAAACAGAAAAAATTTTTAGATGATTTAATAGCTTTAAATTCAAAATATTTTTATTTATCTAGGACATTTATGAATCATATAGATAACGATCAATTATGTGTAATGCAGCAAACTTTATTGTCTGAAAATGGCCCTGGTAAAATTGATAATTATATGAAAGATCAAATAATTAGTTACCCTTGCTATATTTACTCCAGTTCTAAATTTAAAAAGCAATTATCAAAAAATTATAAATTGATTAAATTTTCTATTGATAATGACGATTTTATTATCATTAATAGACAAAAATATTTTTGCCATGAATATTTATATAAAAAAAAATAGTGTTTAATTCATCTTTACAAAGTATTAATTTTTGGTAAAAGAACTTGCCTGGTAATTATTGCGAAAGGGCTATACCCGATCCCATTCCGAACTCGGAAGTCAAGCCTTTCTGCGCCGATGGTACTTTGTCTTAAGATATGGAAGAGTAGGACATTGCCAGGCATATTGCTTCCCATTTATTTGCAATCCTATAATTAATTTAATCAATTTTGTAATACAAATTATATTATTATATAAATTATGAATAAAAATATTTTAATTACTGGTGGTGCTGGTTACATAGGAAGTCATGTAGTTGAATTACTTGTAAAAAAAAAACTAAAAGTATTTGTATTAGATAATCTTATCAAAGGTTCTAAAAAATTAGTCGATAAGAAAGCTATATTCATTGATGCAGATATAAGAAGTACTAATTTAGTAAATAAAATTTTAATTAATAATAAAATTGATACAGTGATGCATTTAGCAGCTCTTACAGATGTTCAGGAGTCTGAAAAGTATAAAAAGAAATATTATTTAAATAATATTGAAGGTACTGAAAATTTACTTAAAGCATGCAAGAAAACATTGGTTAAAAATATAATATATTCATCCTCAGCTGGTGTTTATGGGAATGCCAAAAGCCCAGTTCATGAAAAAACTAAGATTAAACCAATTAATTACTATTCTCTTACAAAGTTGAAAGGGGAACAAATAATAAAAAAATTTTCTAAAAAATATAAATATAATTATTGCATATTAAGATATTTTAATGTTTGTGGTGCTAGCACAAATGGTAAAATTGGTATTTTTAATAATAAAAATAAAAGTTTATTTAAAGTAATCGCTAAAGAAAGCTTAAACATAAATCCAAAGATTGATATTTTTGGTAAAGATTTTTCCACTAAAGACGGAACATGTATTAGAGATTTTATACATGTTAGTGATTTAGCTCAAATACATTATGAAATGTTAAATTATATTGAAAAAAAAAAAAAATCTTACACTTTAAATTGTGGATATGGAAAAGGTTATACTGTTTTAGAAGTTGTTAAAAAATTTCAAAAAATTATTAAAAGAAATATAAAAATCAATTTTAAAAAAAAAAGAAGAAGTGAGATTATTATAAGTTATTCAAATAATAGAAAAATTACTAAGTTAATAAAATGGAAACCTAAATTTAATAATTTAGATATAATGGTGAAAAACTCTTTATCATGGGAAAAAAAATTAATAAGAACCAAAAATTTAATTTTAAATGATTAATAAAAAATATATAGTAGTTACAGGTGGCGCAGGATTTATAGGCTCAAACCTTATTGAATGTTTAATTAAAAAAACTAAATTTAATATAATTTCAATTGATAATTACTCCACAGGTCAAAAAAAAAATCATATTAATTCAGATAGAGTTAAATATTTTAATACACATTCTACAGATATTGAAAAAGTTTTAAAACCATACAAAAAAAAAATAAATTCTCTTTTTCATTTTGGTGAATTTTCAAGAATATATCAAAGCTTTAAAAAATTTGATGAATGCTTCCGTTCTAATTCTGTAGGCTCAAAAGATGTATTTAAATTTTGTTTGGATAACAAAATAAAATTAATTTACTCTGCAACATCAGCTAGTTTAGGTAATAAAGGAAATGATGCTAATTTATCACCTTATGCCTTCACAAAATTTAACAATTTAGAGTTATTGGAAAATTTAAAAAAATGGTTTGGCTTTAAATATGAAGTAATTTATTTTTATAATGTATATGGGCCAAAACATATTAAGAATGGAAGTATGGCAACAGTTATTGGAATATTTGAGGATCAATATATAAATAATACTGCGTTAACAGTTGTTAGACCGGGAACACAATCAAGAAGATTTACCCATGTTTTTGACACAGTAAAAATTTGTTATGAAGCCTGGAAAAAAAATAAATGTGCCCATTACAGTATTTCTCACAAACAATCTTATCAAATAAAAGAAGTTGCAAAAATGTTTAAAACTAAAATAACCCTTGTTAAAGCTAGAATTGGTGAAAGATATGCTTCATCTTTGACTAAAATGTCTTTAAATAACAAAGTAATTAGGAATTATGGTAAAATACAATTGAAAGATTACATTTCTTCGTTTATTAACTCTAAAAATTAATATGAAAATTAAAAGCTCATTAAAATCTATAAAAAAAAGAGATTTAAACTCTAAACTTGTAAGAAGAAGAGGTAGAGTTTATGTTATCAATAAAACTAATCCAAAATTTAAAGCAAGACAGAAATAATTTTTATGGATAATGAAGACCATAAAAATACCTGGAATAATTTTACAAAATT
>ENA-UOXV01000359-UOXV01000359.1-marine-metagenome-genome-assembly--contig:-NODE-359-length-64388-cov-7.584692_pt1 | contig 64388 bp, 58 predicted proteins | sample MGYA00238165_ERZ766961 | MGnify/ENA primary metagenome ERZ766961 (study PRJEB28924, sample SAMN03173240) | marine metagenome | biome: Marine; feature: Water; material: Subsurface seawater | place: North... | reverse complement strand
TCATCGAGCGGCGCGAGAAACGGAATATTTGCCAAACTGTGTTCAGAACCGGTCATAACCCCACCATCGTAGAACGCGTCTACAGCAATTGCGAGTGGGCTATTCTGCGGGTGAAATCACCGACTCAGCAGGCGCATTCTTGCTGCGTTCCTTCCAGCCGACTGTGATGGACATCATAGGCGGCACGACGGCCAGCGTCAGGACGGCGGACAAGGATAAGCCACCGAGAACCACTGACCCCAATCCACGATAGAGTTCTGATCCCGCACCGGGGAAGACCACCAGCGGCAGCATCCCGAAGACCGATGTTAGCGTCGACATGAAAATCGGTCGGACGCGGTTCTGGGTCGCTTGCATGATGGCATCATCGGCAGACATCCCGTCTTCGCGGATATGATAGAGGGTCTGATGTACCAGCAGGATCGCATTGTTGACCACAATGCCGGTCAGAATGACGAATCCCAGCATTGTCAGCATGTCGAGCGGCTGGTTCGTCCAGAAGTTTAGCACCACGAGACCCGCAATTCCGCCCGCCGCCGCGATGGGCACCGTGAGGAGAATGATAAGCGGGTAGATGAAGCTTTCGAACAGAACGGCCATCACCAGATAAACGATGACAACAGCCAATAGCAGATCAATGACCATCTCGTTCCAGGTCTCGATCAGCTTGTCGGCTGTTCCGGTCAGGTGGAACGAGATTCCATCCGGAAGGCCTTCGGCTTCCATTGGTCCGACGACCTCTTCCTCAATCATCTCAAGCGCGGCCTGAAGGGGGGTTTGCGCATTTGGAGTGATCTGGAGGGTGACGGTTCGTGCCCGGTCTGCGCGTCGTATCTCCGTCGGGCCCGACGTGATCCGAACATTTGCAAGACCTTCCACAGGAACGATCCGGCCGTCACGGGTCACCACCGGAAGGGCGCCAATGCCCTGGGTTTCGTCCACCATGTCCTGCGGCCCCATCAAAGTCAGGTCGATCCGCTTGCCCTCGACCGTAATCTCGGCAATTCGGACACCGTCGTTGAACGCATCGACCGACTGACCGAGTGAGCGCGCTGACAGACCATTGTCAGCAAGCCGGGTGCGGTCTGGTTCCACCCGCACTTCGGGCGCAGACAAGGTAAGGCTGGGGATGGGTCGGGTGCGATGCCCCTCGCTGAATGGCACCACCTGTTGCAGACGCCGAAAGACGTCACCGGCTGTGTCGTAGATTGTTTGCAGGTCGTTGCCGCGAATATCCAGATCGATTGTCCGCCCGCTGCCGATCGAACGGCCGAACAGAGATGGCTGTCGTGCAAATGCCCGGGTTCCTGGTTCCTGTGCCGCAGCCTCCTCGATAATGGGGCCCAGCTCGGCCGCGCGATTTGGATCAACCGCTGTGCCCCCGACAAAGGCACGGCCGGAAAATGGCACGCGCATGAAGCGCTCAAATTTGGGAGAGCCGTCTGCGGCGGGCTCGGGTCCGGAAACAGGAGCCCAGAGATCACGGGTGCGCGCGGCAATCCGTTCGGTAATGGCGCTCACCTCATCGAGATTGTAACCCGGAGGCACATTGACGAAGCCGAAGACAAAATTGCGGTTGCCGGTTGGCAGATAGTCGAGCTTTGGCGCGAAAATGGCGGTGAATGCGCCCGCCGCGATGGTGATCACAGCGACAACCGCTATGGCGCGCAGCTTCGAGCGCACGACCATGCGTGTGAAGCCCTGCCAGAAGGCGACAAATTTGTGTGCGAAATCATCAACAATGGGCAGCTTGAAGACATTGTTGCCTTCGGCCGCACTGCCGACGAGCAAACGACTTGCAAGCGCCGGAATGACGGTGACGGAAACGAGCAGAGACAACATGACCGAGACCGAAATCGCGACCGCGATATCGCGGAAGAGCTGTCCGGCTTCGAGCTCCATGATAAGGATTGGAATGAACACCATCACGGTTGTCAGGGATGAGACGAGAACCGCCGGCCAGACCTGGGCCGCGCCCTTGTGGGCGGCTTCGGACCGTGACAGGCCTTCCTGGCGCAAACGGTAGATGTTTTCGAGCACAACAATCGCGGCATCGACAACCATGCCAACGGCAAACGCAATTCCGGCGAGACTGATGACATTGAGCGAACGTCCAAGCGCCGCCATGGCCACAAAGGACCCAATCACCGAGACCGGGATCGCCAACGAGACGACAAGGGTTGGTCGCCAGGATCGCAGGAAGAGCATCAACACGGCAGCCGCAAGCAGGCCGCCGATCAGAATGTTCTGTTGGACGAGGTTGATGGCGGAATTGACGTAGAGAGTCTCGTCGTAAACGTTCTCGACCATAAGGCCCACATTGCGCAGGGCGCCGTCCGCAAGGTCTCTGATTGTGGCATGCACCTGTTCCATGACCACGAGGACATTGGCACCCTGTTCGCGGGTCATGTTGAAGGCCATGGCCCGGTCATCAAATTTGTGCGGGAGCGCTTGTGCCTTTTTGTAATCGAGCTCGACCAGCGCAATATCACGCACCGTGACACGCCCGATTCGTCCGTCTCCCAGATCGGCATCAGACCGCAGGACAATGTCGTAGACCTGATCAACATTGGTGAAGTCGCCCTCCGTCCGGACCACGTAGCGCCGCTTGCCTTCCTCGACATCACCGCCGGATATCGAGGCGTTCTCAGCGCGCAGGCGGTCAACGACATCACTCACGGTCAGTCGGAACTGCGCGAGGCGTTCAGGGTCCACGATGATGCGCATTTCGCGCTCGGTCTCACCGAATATGTTGACGCCGGAAATTCCGGGAATGCGTTCGATCCGTTCCTGCACGACATCTTCAAGGAAGTCGCCATAGGTGATCATGTCGCGTTCATTGCCTTCTGCGCGGGTCAGAATGAACCAGGCAATCGCGTTGTCATCCGTACCCGAGGTGCGCAGTGTCGGTTCGTCGGCTTCTTCGGGGTATCCGCTGACCCGGTCGAGGCGGTTGGCCACGAGCAACAATGCCCGGTCCATGTTCTGGCTCGGGCTGAATTCCAGAGTGACATCGGATCGTCCAGTCCGTGCCCGGCTTTCAATCTTTCGAACACCTTCGATACCCTTGAGAACATCTTCCTGCCGGTTGACGATCTCGCGCTCCACCTCAAGCGGAGACGCACCCGGCCATGACGTGTCTACGATGATCACGGGCTGGCGCACATCGGGCGTCATCTGGATAGGAATACGCTGGAGCGCGACCCACCCGAACATGATGACCATGACGACGACCGCGATAACGGCGATGGGGCGATGAATCGAAGCCTGAATGAGGTTCATGACTGGCTAGCCCTTGGTTTTGTCGTTCGCTGAGGATTTGCCCTGATCAATAATGATCAGTCGCTGTCCGGGGCGCAGTCCTTCATTGCCGCGAATGACGACCTTGTCGCCGGGTTTCAGGCCACTGCGTACGATGAAGCGGTTGCCGGTGCCGTCGCCGACCGTGACGGGCGTGGGCGCAGCTGCGCCATTGCGGACCACAAAAACAGACATCTGTCCGCCGCGTTCGATAATGGCGTCCTTGGCGACAGTGACGGCGGTTCGCAGCTCACCCACGGGAATAAGCACGGTGACACTCTGATTGTCGGCAAGGGTCTTGCCGAGATCGGCAAGTTTGGGTGTGAACCGGACCGGTTGGGTGCGTGTGCGAGAGTTTTCGTTGGGAATGATCGCGCGGAGTTTCGCTGTTGTCTTCGTACCATCATCGAGGCGGATACCGACGGTGGATCCGTTTGTCAGGCCGGCCAGTCGGTTGGTCGGCACGTCGGCCTCCACGTCCAGATCGATGTCATTGATGATTGTCACGACGGGATTGCCGACAGAAAGATAGGCGCCGACTTCGGTGTGGGTGGCGCTGACGACCCCGGGGAAGGGTGCGCGAATTTCTGCGTCCATCAGATCGCGTTCGGCGCGTTTGAACTGGGTCTCGGCTTGCACGAGCTGTGCGCGTGTTTCGGCAACCTGTCCGCGCTGTGACGCGACATCCTGAATCATGTCTTCGTAGCGGGCCTGCGAGAATGCTGCCGATTTGCGGATCGCCTCCAGGCGTTTGAGTTCGTTTTGCCGTTTGCCCAGGTCGGCTCGTGCAGCAGTGAGGTTTGCATTTTGCTGGGTGACGATGGCGCCATACCGCTCGCGTTCCAGTTCCAGACGCTCCTTATCGAGCACGGCCAGCAGAGCTCCTTGCGTCACGCGGTCACCGACATCGACATTCATTTTAAGCACCGGCCCACCGATACGGGCAGCGATCGGCCCTGACTGGAGCGCTACAAAACGTCCTACGACCGGCGTGGTCTGCCCGATGGGTTCTTCGATTACGGCATCGACCACGACCGTTGCGGGTGGGCCGGCTGATTGTCCGGGTCCGCCGCCAAAGAAGGCACGAATTTCTGCGCCGTCGAGTGTTCCGTTCTTGTCTGAATCAATGGTGTCAAAATTTGCGGCAACGGGACCGCCGGCCTCGGACCGTTCAAGGACACCGTTGCCGTTGGCATCACGGTCCTTGGCGATACCCGATAGCTCCTTCGACTGCGCCTGCACAGGTGAGAATGGCGCGACCAAGAGGACCGCCAGAACGGAGCCGGAAAGCGCCAGAATTCTCGAACTACTCATCAAACCAACTCTCAACACGCTTCTTCTCCTGCCCTCGTCGGCCTCGTCAGCGAAGTACAATCCGCCCGCGAGGAGAACACGCCGAATTCCAATGTCTGTCAATTCCCATACGCGTGAGTTTCGGCATGGATCGCTTGCATAAGGATGATCCGCGATGCTCTGTGGTTTGCATGTTGAATCGTCGTGTCGATCCGGGCGCTGCGGTCTATACTGAATTGATATATTCGCGCGAATGAAAGCCCGCCATGTCGACCCGATATTACTTTCATCCTGTATGCATCGAGCATGAACCCTCGCCGCAACACCCGGAATCGCCTGACCGTCTGCGCACGATTTCTCAGGTGCTTTCCACCGAGGAATTCGCGCCACTCGAGCGGCATACGCCCTCCGAGGCCGAACGCGCGCATATCATACGGGTGCATCCCGAGGCCTATGTGGACCAGGTTTTTGATCTCATTCCGGAAACCGGATACGCCCGGATCGATGCAGACACGATTGTTTCACCCAAATCCGGTGAAGCGGCATTGCGTGCTGCGGGCGCATTGATCGACGCAGTGGATGCCGTCATGTCAGGCGCGACAGACAATGCCTTCTGCGCGATCCGACCGCCGGGGCATCACGCGGAAATTGAACGCGGAATGGGGTTTTGCCTGTTCAATAATGTCGCCATCGGGGCCGAGCATGCCCGCGCCGCACATGGCGCAGAGCGTGTTGTGGTGATGGATTTCGACGTTCATCATGGCAACGGCACGCAGGCGTGTTTCTGGAACGAGCCAAACCTGTTCTACGCATCCACCCACCAATGGCCGCTTTATCCGGGCACGGGCGACAAATCCGAGACTGGCGGGCACGGGAACATCGTCAACGCGCCACTTTGGGCGGGTGCGGGATCGGATGAATTTCGCACGGCCATGTGCGAAGTGGTGTTGCCAGCGATGGAAAATTTTGGTCCAGACTTGGTCATGATCTCCGCCGGTTTTGATGCCCATCGTCGTGATCCGCTCGCACAACTTGAACTTGAAACCGAGGATTTTGTCTGGGCCACAGAGGAAATCCGCAAAATCGCCGAGAAAAAATGCGATGGACGCCTCATTTCCACTCTTGAAGGAGGGTATGACCTTCAGGCACTTGGGGATTCGGCAGCCGCCCACACACGGGTCCTGATGAGCTAGGGCGTATGCCCGCGCGGAGTGTTTGACGGCAGCCGCTCTCACAGATACACCGAACAAGAAATCGACACGCGGCATTCTGGAGGATCGAACAATGGCAAACGAAAAATCAGGTTCGGAGATTCCATCCGATATTGCTGCGCTGTCCTTCGAGGATGCGTTGGCGCAATTGGAGGGCATTGTTCGGAGTCTCGAAGGCGGGGACAGTGCGCTTGATGATGCGATCGCTGCTTATGAGCGTGGTGCGGCCCTGAAACAGCATTGTGAAAACAAGCTGCGACAGGCGCAGGCGCGTGTTGAGAAAATTTCACTTGGTGCAGACGGCAGTCCCGAAACCACACCAGCAGACGCGGGATAGCGTTTTACAGTTACGGTTCAACAAACATTCTGTTCCAAACCATGTCATCCGAGACTTACACGACGGCTCTTGCACAGACAGCCGCTGAATTCGATGCCGCGCTCGTCGGACTTCTGGCTAATCAGGATAATGACGTGCCGCGTATCTGGGACGCGATGCGCTATGCAGCCCTGGCGGGTGGCAAGCGTTTGCGTCCGTTCCTTGTTCTGATTTCTTCTGATGTATGCGGTGGATCACGGGCTTCGGCGCTACGCGTCGCGGCGGCTGTTGAGATGATGCACACCTATTCGCTGGTCCATGATGATCTGCCCGCGATGGACGATGATGAGTTGCGGCGTGGGCTCCCGACATTGCACCGTCAGTTTGATGAAGCAACCGCCATATTGGCTGGTGATGCCCTGCTGACGCTTGCCTTCGAGGTTCTGGCCGATCCTGCAACCCATGCAGATGGGCAAATCCGAGCAGAGTTGGTTTTGGGCCTCGCACGTGCAGGCGGCGCGCGCGGTATGGCTGGTGGTCAGATGCTCGATCTTGAGGCTGAGAACAGAGCGGTGGCGAATGCGAACGAAGTTATTCGGCTTGAATCCATGAAAACCGGGGCATTGTTTGCATGGTCTTGTGAGGCTGGCGCGGTCGTTGCGGGTGCGGGGCAGGCCGAGCGTGCGAAATTGCGCGCCTTTGGCGCTGAATTCGGCATGGCGTTTCAGATTACCGATGACATTCTCGATGAGACTGGGGACGCCTCGGAAGTCGGAAAAGCCGTAGGCAAGGACAGTGAGCGGGGAAAAGCGACCCTCGTGTCACTGCGCGGGCTCAAGGGCGCGCGTGATGCGGCATTGGAGCACGCACAAAGAGCGGTGGAAAACCTTGATTTCTTTGGGGAAAAGGCAGATTTATTGCGCGCCGCCGCGACGCAGTTGATCGACAGGCGGGTATGATTGTATTCACCGATCGGAGCGGGGCCGATCCCGAACGGGAAATTCTGTGAGCGATAGTAGCAAAACACCTCTTCTCGACACTGTCCGCATACCGGCGGATATGCACGATTTCACACCCGAGCAGCTCAAGCAGCTCGCCGCTGAATTGCGCAGCGAGACCATTGATGCCGTATCGATCACCGGCGGCCATCTGGGCGCGGGTCTGGGTGTCGTCGAGCTGACGGTTGCGCTTCATCATGTGTTCAAGGCCCCCGAAGATCGCCTGATCTGGGATGTCAGCCATCAGTGCTATCCCCACAAGATACTGACCGACCGGCGTGATCGCATTCGCACTCTGCGTCAGGGCGGCGGCCTGTCCGGTTTCACGCGACGAGTCGAAAGTGAATACGATCCTTTTGGCGCGGCCCATAGCTCAACTTCGATCTCCGCGGGTCTCGGCATGGCCGTGGCCCGCGATCTGGCAGAGAAAGACAATAATGTTGTCGCGGTGATCGGTGATGGCTCCATGAGCGCGGGCATGGCCTATGAGGCGATGAACAACGCGGGCTCAATGGATACCCGCCTGGTGGTTGTGCTCAACGACAATGATATGTCGATTGCACCGGCAGTCGGGGCGATGAGCGCCTATCTCTCGCGACTGATTTCGTCGAAGAGCTATCGCTCCTTGCGGCAGATCGCCAAGGATATGGCCCATAAGTTCCCCAAGAGCTTCGAAGAGGCGGCACGCCGTGCGGAGGAGCATGCACGTGGCTTTGTGACGGGCGGAACGCTGTTTGAGGAGTTGGGCTTTTATTACATCGGGCCGATCGATGGTCACAACATCGATCATTTGTTGCCGGTTTTGAAAAACGTCCGCGACAGCAAGCAGAATGTGCCGGTGCTCGTCCATGTGGTCACCCAAAAGGGCAAGGGCTTTGAATCCGACAAGGGTGGCGATGAGAAGTATCACGCGGTGTCCAAGTTCGATGTGGTCACGGGCGCGCAGGTAAAAGCCAAATCCAATGCGCCCAGCTATACGCGGGTCTTCGCCGATAGCCTCGTCAAGGAAGCCGAAAAAGACGAGAAGATTGTCGCGATCACAGCAGCGATGCCATCGGGAACCGGCCTCGATATTTTTGGGAAGGCCTTTCCGGACCGGTGTTTTGATGTGGCAATCGCCGAACAGCATGGCGTGACCTTTGCTGCCGGTCTGGCATCGGAAGGCTTCAAGCCTTTTACGGCGATCTATTCCACATTCCTGCAGCGCGGTTATGATCAGGTTGTGCACGATGTCGCAATCCAGAGCCTGCCTGTGCGGTTCGCGATTGACCGGGCGGGTCTTGTCGGTGCGGATGGTGCAACCCATCACGGATCTTTCGACGTTGCCTATCTTGGTTGTCTGCCCGGCTTTGTCCTGATGGCGGCTGCTGATGAGGCGGAACTTGTAAATATGGTCGCGACGGCGGCGCAGATTGATGATCGCCCATCGGCCTTCCGGTATCCCCGGGGTGAAGGTGTTGGCGTTGATATGCCCGATATCGGCGTGCCGCTTGAGATCGGCAAAGGACGTGTTGTGCGCGAAGGCACGACAGTTGCGTTGTTGTCCTATGGCGGGCGCTTGCAGGAATGTCTGCGCGCGGCCGAGGATCTGGCCGCACACGGTCTGAGTGCAACTGTCGCCGATGCGCGATTTGCCAAGCCTCTCGACACGGATCTGATCCGGCGCCTTGCACGGGAGCACGAGGTGCTGATCACGATCGAGGAAGGTTCAATTGGCGGGTTCGCCACCCAGGTGATGACGGATCTTGCAAATACGGGCTTGCTCGATGGCGGATTGAAGTTCCGGCCAATGACCTTGCCGGATATCTTCATTGATCATGAGAAGCCTGAGATTCAATATGAGCAGGCGGGTCTGACGGCATCGCATATTGTCGCCAATGTTCTCGCGGTCCTCGGGCGAGATGTTGACGCGGACAGCGTGCGGGCTTAGGGCGCGCTGGTTTCGGGGGGGGCACATCGGATGGAAGCCCCGACATTTCTGATCCTGGCGCTGGTATTGCTTGGCTTCGGTCTTGTTTCGGCACGCTTGTCCCGAACGGTTCTCACGGCGCCCATTCTGTTTGTTGTGTTCGGTCTGCTGCTCGGTCCGCTCGGCGTGGGTGTGGTGCAGATCGACTTCGCCGGCAACACACTGAAAATAATCGCAGAATTCACGCTGGTTCTGGTGCTGTACACCGACGCCGCGCGGATCAATGTCAGGACCCTGTGGCGCTATCACAGCCTGCCGACCCGCATGCTTGTCGTCGGTCTGCCGCTGACGATTCTGGCGGGAACCATCGCGGGCATGGTCGTCTTCCCCGAACTGCTGTTTTTTGAAGCCGCCCTTCTGGCGGCCATTCTGGCTCCGACCGATGCCGCATTGGGGCAGGCCGTGGTGACGAATGGCAATGTTCCGGTGCGTATCCGGCAGACACTGAATGCGGAAAGTGGTCTCAATGACGGCATCGCCCTGCCGGTTGTGTTGCTTTTCGCCAGTTTCGTCCTGGCCACGGAAGGCCCGGCCCAGGACGCCGCAGGCTGGATCGAGTTTGGATTGCTTCAGGTTACGTTGGGTCCTTTGGCCGGGTTGCTGATCGGCTATATCGGCGGGCATCTGATCGACAAAGCCTCGACAGCAGGGTGGATGACACCGGCCTTTCAGGGGCTCAGCACGCTGGCCATCGCGCTGGCCGCTTTCTCGCTGGCCGAACTCGTGGAAGGCAATGGCTTCCTCGCCGCCTTTATTGCCGGACTCACGATGGGCAATGTGCATCGCGGCGTGTGTGACTACCTGTTTGATTTCGCCGAAAGCGAAGGCCAGTTGTTGACCGTGCTGACCTTCTTCCTGTTCGGGGCGGTGATCGTCCCCGAGGTCATCGGCCATGTCACCCCGATGATCCTTCTCTATGCGATCCTCAGCCTGACAATTGTGCGAATGGTCCCGGTGGCGATCAGTCTGATCGGTTCGCGCCTGCAATTTCCGACATGGATTTTCCTGGGCTGGTTCGGGCCGCGCGGGCTTGCCTCGATCCTGTTTGCACTTCTGGTGCTGGGAGAACAATCCTCGCAGCTTGCATCCGAACTCATGTCGACGGTCGCGGCCACGGTCTTGCTGAGTGTGCTGCTGCACGGGATCACCGCTGCCCCCGCAGCGCGCTGGTACGGGCGGTTGACGCAGCGGATGGGCGACAGCGAGGAAGCCGAAGCGGTCCAGGAAATGCGCCCGCGCTTTCGCGCAGATTAGGGGGCGCCGCCAGCGCGAGATCGACGCGTGCGCCCTACCAGCCCATGGTGTCCGGTGCGCCCTTGAACGGGCCGACGACCTTAGAGGTGATCCAGCCACCGTAGAAATCGCCCTGTTGCGCCTGCACCTGTTCGTCGCCCACCCAGCAGGCATCCAAACAGGAAGCGTAGAAGGCGATGTGATCGCGGATTGCGGCAAAGGCGAGTGTGGGGGTCGGGTAGCTCCAACCGGCGCGCATGGATATTTGCCCGTTCAGGCTGAGGGTCCAGTATCGCGCCACACCCTTGAATTCACAGTAGGACTGACCGGGCGCATCAGCCAGAATATCGGCGCGGATATCGGCCCGGGGGATGTAGTAAACAGGTGGGTGGCTGGTCTCCAACACCCGAAACCCGTTCGTGGTGTCTGCGATGGTTTCCCCGGCGAAATCGGCGCGCAGGCGCTCGCGTACGGGTTCGAGCCGTGGTGGGCGCGGGTAGTCCCAGACAGATTCCTGCCCGGGCCCGGGCTGAACAGGACGGATAACCGTATTACGCATGTTTGCCTCGGTTTCTGCGACACCGGTCAGAGCAGTATTTTACGTCTTCCCAGCAATGCGACCATTTGCGGCGCCAGGAGAATGCGCGTGCACAGGCAGCGCAGATTTTGGATGGGAGGTTCGGTTTGCGGTGCACAATAGAAATTGTACGCAGCGGGAAACCATCTGGATCAGCAGAAACATTTATGGCGGGGTGCGTGCCCGCAGGCCTTGCTCTGAACGAGCAAAGGGCGGACACCGATCCCGGTGCCCGCCCTTTTATGCGCGTGCTTCAAACGCGACAGGCGTGAAGAAAACCTGTGCTACTTGTCCTTCTTCATCATCTTGTCTTTCTTCATCTTCTCGCCGCCGTCCATCTGCTTGTGGAGGCCCTTCTTCTTGCCTTCACCGCGTTCCATGGCGTTTTCCTTGCCCTTCATGCCGTTCTCGCCCTTTTCCATCGCCTTGTCGGCCTTGCCCTTGTGGCCATCGGCGAGAACAGGGGTGGCGAGAAGTGCGGTTGCGGCAAGCGCTGCGGCAATGGTGTGAGCTAGTTTCATGAGATATGTCCTGTTGCTGATCGTTATAAATTAGATACTTATTATGTAGTGATTGCCCGCATGTGCCGCCAGCCTTTTGGGTGTTAAATGGCGGGCGGGACGGTTTCAGGCGGATCGGCGGCGGCGATGACGCTTCGGTGCGACGAACGTCTCCACCTCGTAGTTCACCGAGACCATCCAGTCGGCATAGTCAGGCACCTGCAGCTTGATCGCCTGCAGCATGTTCTGCCGGAAGAACCCCTCCAGCGGTGCACCACGGCCCGGCCAGATGCGGAATTTGATCCGCATATAGGTTTTGCCTGCCGTGGTCGTATGAGGCCCGGTGATCTCGGGTTCCGCACGCGCGATCCCGGGGAATTGCTCAAGGGCCGAGCCGGTCAGCAGTTCGACCGTTTTCTCGACCTCTTCGGCCTTTGCCGCATCCTGAGGGAGGACCACATCCACGAGGCAGCGCACATAGCCGCGCGGATAGGAAATGACATTGGTGATGCTGCGATTGGGCACAAAGACCTCCGCACCCATCGGGTTGCGCAGAACGGTGAACCGCATCCCGAATTTCTCGACCTCGCCGACCTGTCCGCTGATCTCGACCACATCGCCGATATCGAACAGATCGGTGAAGACCACTGTCAGGCCGCTGACCACATCCTGCACCAGCCCCTGGGACCCGAAGGCCACGGCCAGACCGATGATCGAGGCGCTGGCAAAATAGGTTTTCAGCGACACCCCCAACTCGCTCAGCGCAAAACCCCCGGCCCCGAAATACAAAACGAAGATCAGGATGCTCGTCGTCAGGCTGACAAAGGTCCGCCATTTGGAGATATGTGTGGAGACCGAACTCGTCATCGCCCGGTTGCTGGAAAGCCGCACCACATAGACCAAAACATGCGCGGCGATGGCTACGGCCAGGACCAACAATGCGCGTTCCCACACGGCTAGATCGTCAAGGAATGTCGTCATACCAGCTCACTCCTGCGAATTGATTGAAACCATTGTGTCATCCGGTGACGCGATCACGCCAGCAAAGCGGTAAATGGTGTTAAAGCGGCAGCTCGTGGGGCAGGACCACGTGGTCCCGGGTGATCTGGCTGAGGTCGGTCAGGCCCATCACGCCCATGGTGCGGTGGAGCTCGCTCTGGAGGATTTCCAGCGCGCGCGTGGCACCCGGTTCCCCCGCCGCTGCCACGCCATAAAGCGTTGCCCGGCCAACAATGACGGCGTCTGCGCCCAGCGCCAGTCCCTTCAGGATGTCGGACCCGCGCCGGAAGCCGGAATCCACGATCACGGTCATCCGGTCGCCGACCTCCCGCACCACCGAGGGCAGCACATCGATCGGGGCCAACGCGGCATCACTGGCGATGCCACCATGGTTGGAGACGATCACGCAATCCACACCGCATTCGGCGCATTTGGCGGCGTCCTCGGCATGCAATATGCCCTTCACCACCAGCTTGCGCGGCCACATGTCCCGGATACGCTTGAGAAACTCCCAGTCCAGTGTGTCGTTCTTGAACAGGAAGTCACGAATGCCCGTCGTGGGCAGGCCTGCGGGCATGTCGATGTTTGAATAGCGCGGCAGATGCCCGTCACTGAGCACATAGCGCCCGACCGTGCCGAACAGCCAGCGCGGATGGGTCGCCAGATCGGCGATGTTCCGTGGGGTCAGCCGCACCGGCATGGTGGTGCCGTTGCGCACATCGAATTCACGGTTGTACGGCACGGTGGAATCGACGGTCAGCACCAGCGCTTCAAAACCCGCCTCGATGGCCCGCGGCACAGCCTTCAGAGACGCCTCCATGTCGCGCCAGACATACAGGTGATACCACTGCCGCCCGCCGCCATTCTCGCGAATGGCTTCCATGGGGGTGTTCGACGTGCTGGCCAGCGTAAACGGTATGCCGGCTTTCGCGGCCGCCTTCGCCAGCTCGGTCTCCCCGCGATACCAGACAAACCCCGCCGGGCCGGTCGGCCCGATCACCAGCGGCATGTCGACGGATTCCCCGAAGATCGAGGCGCGCGTGTGCCGCCCCGAGGTGTCGTTCAACACACGGGAGCGCAGTTTGATCCGCTCGAGCGCTTCGCGATTGTGCCGCAGCGCCACGTCATCCTCCGACCCGCGATCGACAAACTCGAACAGCCCCTTGGTCAGGCGCTTCTTCGCGAGCTTGCGCAGGTCTTCGATATTGAGAGCGGCGGTGGCGAGGTTTGTCATGTTCGTGATGACCGCCTATTTCTTCCCAAAAGGCACGTCGTCGATGCCTTCGCGTTCTTCCAGTCCGGCCATGCCGCGCATGATTTCGTAGAAGGCGACCGTGTCTTTCTCGGCGTAGCCCTTTTCCAGCGCGGCCTGCATGATCTGGGAATAGACCTGGATCATCATGGTCGGGGCGCCGAGCTTCTGGCCCATATCCATCATCAGGCGGGAATCCTTCAGGCTGACCTTGACCTGACCCTGCTTGGAATAATCCGCGTTGATCATCTTGGGGCCCTTGTCAGTCATGGTCTTGGAGGCACACGCGCCGTCCTGCAGCACTTCGAGCAGATTGTTGGATTCGAGCCCGGCCTTTTCGCCCAGCAGCATGCCTTCGGCGAGTGCCAGCCGGTTGCCGGCCAGAATGAGGTTGATGATCAGTTTGGTGCGCGCGCCCGAACCCGCGGGCCCCATGTAGTAGGCCCCGCGTGAGAAGCCGGCGAGATATTCGCGGCAGGCGTCGAAATCAGCCTGCTCGCCACCCGCGATGACGACCAGATCACCGGCTTCGGCCATGGTGCTCGTCCCACTGACCGCGCTATCGAGATAGTGGATGCCGCGCTCCTTGAGCTCGGCATGGGTGCGCTCGGAATCTTCCGGGCGGGCCGTCGTCGTGTCGCAGATATAGGTGCCTTCCGACGCTCCCTCGGCGATGCCGTTCGGGCCGAAGATGATCTCGCGGGAAATGTCGCTGGTCGGGACGGAGACAATCACGCATTTGACGTCTTTGGCGGCGGCGGCGGGGGTTTCGGCCGGGTGACCCCCGGCTTCGGCCAGCTGGTCCATGCGGCGCGGGTCCACGTCGAAGCCCTGAACCATGAATTGTGCGTTGCGCAGATGCTTGATGAAGGCCTGTCCCATCAGGCCCATGCCCACGATACCGATACGTTCCGACATATTTTCCGTCCCCCGGAGAGTGTTTGTTGTTGGGATGATCTTACAGGGGGATGGTGCCCGTGGGCCAGCATTGCGGGCGGGTTGTAAACCCGCCCTACCAGGGGGCGCAATGTCGATGTAGGGGCGGGTTTTTAACCCGCCCTTGGATGGGCATTGCGTTCTCTCCATGCTATGCCCCGCGCGTGGCAAAGACTGAGAAAATATCAAAAACACGCGCAGACGTGGCGCTGGTGGAACGCGGCCTGGCGGATTCGCGCACCCGCGCGCAGGCCCTGATCCTGGCCGGGCTGGTGTTTTCCGGCGAGCAGCGGGTCAACAAGGCTGGTGACAATATCGCTTCGGACGCCCCACTGGAGCTGCGCGGACAGGATCATCCCTGGGTCAGCCGGGGCGGGCTGAAGCTTGACCACGCGCTGGAGGAGCTCGGGATCGATGTAACCGGCGCGGTGGGAATAGATGTCGGCGCATCCACGGGGGGCTTCACCGATGTGCTGCTGACCCGCGGCGCAAAACGTGTCTACGCGGTCGATGTGGGGCATGGTCAGTTTGCCTGGAAGCTTCGCAATGATGACCGGGTGGTGGTGCTGGAAAAAACCAATGCGCGCCACCTGACAGATGAACATATTCCCGAGCCGGTTGATGTGATCGTGTGCGATGCGAGCTTTATCGGCCTAGAGGTGGTGTTGCCCGCCGCGATGGGGTTGGCCGCGCCCGGCGCGCGCCTTATCGCGCTGATCAAACCCCAGTTCGAGGTTGGCAAGGCCGATGTGGGCAAGAAGGGTGTGGTGCGCGATCCCGCGCTGCATGAACAGGTCTGCAACCGCATTCGCAACTGGCTCGAGGGCTTGCCCGGTTGGCAGGTGACCGGGCTGGCCGAAAGTCCGATCACCGGACCGGAAGGCAACAAGGAATTCCTGATCGCGGGATTGTTTACCGGAGAACGTGATGAATAGCGGCAAGACCCATGACGTCACGATTACCCGGCTGGGCCTGCGGGGGGACGGCATCGCGCAAAGCCCCGAAGGACCGCTTTATGTGGCGGGTGCGCTGCCCGGTGAAACCGTGCGGGCGCGGGTGGGGGTCAAGCGAAGCGATGGATTTGCCGCCACCCTTGAAGAGATCATTACGCCGTCCGCTGATCGCGTGACGCCGCCCTGTCCCCATTTCGGGACCTGTGGCGGGTGTGCCACCCAAAGCCTGTCCGACGCGGCCTATGCCGCATGGAAGCAGGAGATGGTGGTGTCTTCGGTCAAGCGGGCCGGCCTTGATCCCACGCTGGTCGCGCCGATGGTTCGCACGGCGGCCAACGGTCGCCGCCGGGCAGAATTCGCCGCGTTCCGACCCCGTGCGAAAGGTGCGAAAACTTTCTTCGGGTTTCATGCCCGGGCCAGCAACATGGTCATCAATCTCGAAACCTGCCTGATTGTGCGCCCGGCGATCGCCGCGATGATCCCGAAATTGCGTGAGACCCTGTCGGATATCGTGCCGCCCGGCGCGCGCTGGGATGTGCTGGTGACGGAAGTCACCAACGGTCTCGATATTCAGGTCACGGCCAATCATGGGCCGGGCCCGGATGCGAGCATGGAACTGGCGATGTTTGCCGAACGCGAAGATATCGCGCGGATCTCCTGGCTCGATGATGATGGGGTGGAACCCATCGCTGTTCGCCATACGCCGGTGCTCGATATTTCCGGCACGAATGTTGAAATCCCGCCGGGAACCTTCTTGCAGGCCAGTGCCGAAGCCGAGGGCATTCTCTCAGGGCTTGTTTGCGCGGCCGTGCACGGCACAAAAATCGCTGATCTGTATTGCGGGGTGGGGACCTTTGCCCTGCCGCTGGCAAAGGCCGGCGCGAATGTCTTTGCGGTTGATGGGGATGGCCCGGCGGTTGAAGCCATGGCGCGGGGCGCCGGACTTGGCGGGTTTGGCGGTCAGGTTTCAACCGAAATCCGTGATCTGGTGCGCCGCCCGATGATGGCCGCCGATCTCAAATTTTTCGAAACGGTGGTGTTTGATCCGCCGCGTGCGGGGGCTGCCGCGCAGGTCGCTGAAATCGTAAAATCGCCGGTGCCGCGTGTGGTTGCTGTGTCATGCAACCCGGCGACCTTCGCCAAGGACGCCAATGCGCTTGTGGCGGGCGGCTTTAAGCTGGAGAGCGTCACCCCGGTCGACCAGTTCGTCTGGTCCGGCCATGTGGAACTTGTGGCGGCGTTTCAGAGATAGGCGCGTGTCTGATGCGGGCGGGATTAAAACCCGCCCCTACAGCAACAGCGTAGTTTTATGTCGGGCGGGTTTTAAACCTGCCCGTTTCGACGCAACTCCGCCTAGTGCGCCCCCGGGTCGGGCAGGCGGTTCATGCCGAAATATTCCTCATTGGGCAGCATGCCCAGCCCATGGGTCATGCGGTTGGTGTAATTGAAATAGGCCGTGGTGTCGGTGACCTCGAAGATTTCCTTCGGGCCGAGACCGACCGCGGTCAGCTTGGCGCGGTCTTCGTCCCCCAGTTCGGCGGGGTTCGATGTCAGCTTGAAGGCGTAATCGAGGATCGCGCGCTGGCGTTCGGTCAGGTTGGCCTCGCGGTAGTTGATCATGATGATGTCACCCAGCACCGGGTCATCGGATAGTTCCCGCACGGCCTGACTGTGGGAGGTGATGCAGTAGACGCAGTGATTGTGGGACGACACCACGACGGCGATCATCTCGCGCTCCAGCCGGGTGAGCAGGGCGTCTTCGCCGAGCATCAGCTCGTTGTATTTGCCGATGAAGGTGCGCAGCTTTTCTGGACGCAGGGCGAACGCGCGGATCACATTCGGGATCAGGCCGAGCTTTTCGGTGCAGATGCGCATGTATTTCTGCAGATCCTCGTCGAGGCTTTCGATCTCGGGGACCGGCAGTTTCGAGATGTGCTGCAACTGATCGGGTGTTTCGCGCTTCTTGGCCATAATGCGGCTCCCTTTTGGGGTGTCTGTGAGTTGGCCCGATTATAGATTGGCTTGGGGGCGATACCAACGGCGGCACGCGCAGACCTCTCAACAGCCTCATGCAGAGCTTGTCGAAGTATGAGGTTGCCGCCCTCGTCCTTCGTCAGGCTCAGGATGAGGGCTCAGTCTGGCCGGGCGTGATGACGCTCGAAAAGATGTCATTGCGAGACGGCCGTGAGGCCGGCGTGGCAATCCAGTTATCGTGCCAGGTCTGGATTGCTTCGTTGCTGCGCGCCTCGCAATGACGGGTTTCGAGTTTTGTCATGCCTGCCTGCGCGAGAAAGACAAAGTAATGTTGAAAGCCTAAGTCGATGCCTTCCCACGTGCCGTGAACGGCGCTTGTGAGCCGAATTCGCCGATCTGGGCGCGGTGGCGCAGCAGGTGGTCGGCGATGACGCAGGCCATCATGGCTTCACCCACCGGGACGGCGCGGATGCCGACGCAGGGATCGTGGCGGCCTTTGGTGGAGACGTCGGTGTCGGTGCCCGCGCTGGTCACGGAGTCCCGTGGTGTCAGGATCGAGCTGGTGGGTTTGACGGCAAAGCGCACCACGAGGTCCTGCCCGGTGGTGATACCCCCCAGCACGCCGCCGGCGTTGTTGGAGCCGAAAGAGACGCTTTCGCCATCCATGCGCATTTCGTCGGCGTTTTCCTCGCCGGTCAGCGCAGCCGACGCCATCCCGGCACCGATCTCCACGCCCTTGACCGCATTGATGGTCATCATTGCAGCAGCCAGGTCGGAATCAATCTTGCCGTAGATGGGTTCGCCCAGCCCGACCGGCAGGCCTTCGGCCACGACTTCGATTACAGCGCCAACGGAAGAGCCGTTCTTGCGGATCTCGTCCAGATAGGCTTCCCACGGGCCCGCCATTGCAGGATCGGGGCACCAGAACGGATTGTCGCCGATGATTGACCAGTCCCAGTTGGCGCGATCAATCGACATGGTGCCGATCTGCACCAGCGCACCACGCAGGGTTACACCGGGGACGAGGTTTTCTATCACCTTGCGCGCAAGGCCACCGGCCGCGACACGGCTGGCGGTTTCGCGTGCCGAGGAGCGCCCACCACCGCGATAGTCGCGGACGCCGTATTTGGCGTCATAGGTGTAGTCGGCGTGACCGGGGCGATACTTCCGAGCGATCTCGGAATAATCCTTTGACCGCTGATCGACATTCTCGATCATCATTGAAACCGGGGCACCGGTGGTCTGGCCTTCAAACACGCCGGAGAGAATTTTCACCTGATCGGGCTCCTGGCGCTGGGTTGTGAAGCGTGACTGGCCCGGGCGGCGGCGATCGAGATAGGTCTGAGCGTCGGCCTCGGTGAACGGCACGCGCGGCGGCACGCCATCGACAACAACGCCGATGGCCGGCCCGTGGCTTTCACCCCAGGTGGTGAACCGGAAATTCTGGCCGAAGCTGTTGCCGGCCATGGCCGTACTCCCTTGCGTACTAAGTTCTAGGTGTCGTCGGACCGCAGGCCCGAGAGCAGATCGGAAACGGCAGCGGCTTCGTCGACGGCGACCATGCCGACCACGTGATACCCGCTATCAACATGATGGGTTTCGCCCGTGACACCGGCACCGAGGTCGCTGAGCAGATAAAGCCCGGCGCCGCCGACATCTTCGGTTGTGACGTTGCGCTTGAGCGGTGCATTCAGCTCGTTCCATTTCAGGATGTAGCGGAAATCACCAATGCCGCTGGCCGCCAGCGTCTTGATTGGTCCGGCGGAAATCGCGTTCACCCGAATGCCCTGACCGCCCAGATCAACCGCCATATAGCGCACGCTGGCTTCCAGTGCGGCCTTGGCCACGCCCATGACGTTGTAATGGGGCATGACGCGCTCGGCACCGTAATAGGTCAGGGTCACGAGACTGCCGCCATTCGGCATCATCTTGCTGGCGCGCGCACAAACATCGGTAAAGGAGAAGCATGAGATATCGAGCGAGCGCAGGAAGTTTGAGCGTGAGGTGTCGACATATTTGCCCTTGAGCTCTTCCTTGTCGGAATAGGCGATGGCGTGGACCACGAAGTCGAGACTGCCCCATTCTTTTTCGATGGTGTCGAAGAGCGCATCCATGCTGGCTTCGTCCGTGACGTCACACGGCATGACCAGCGCGCCACCAACGGATTCGGCCAGCGGACGAACGCGTTTTTCAAGCGCCTCACCCTGATAGGTAAAGGCCAGTTCCGCGCCGTGGTCGGCGACCATCTTCGCGATGCCCCAGGCGATGGACCGATCATTGGCAACACCCATGATCAGACCGCGTTTTCCGGCCATCAGTTGCGATTGTGCACTCATGTGTTCCCCATCAATCGAGCAAGTCCTCTATATGACGGGCATCCTACACCAACGCTATGCTCCGGCAAGGTTGTGGAACGAACGGGCGTACACGTCATTTTCGTGTTTTATATGATAGGCTTAGGTATTGAAAGACAGGGGTTCTGATGGCCAATTACCGACTCGATATGCTGCGCGATGAACTGAAGTTTGTGCGAACAGTGGTCCGCCGCTTTTCACAGGACCGGGTTCTCGTGGCCGCGTCGTCACTGAGCTACACCTCGTTGCTGGCGATTGTGCCGCTTTTTGCCATCGCATTTTCGGTGATGATGGCCTTTCCGGTCTTTGATGGCATGACCCAGCAATTGCTCAGTATCATCCTGTCCTATGCCGCCCCGCATATTGGCGGTGAGCTCGAAAACTATGTCGACAGGTTTGTCTCCAACACGAGCGAGCTGACGGTGCTCGGCGTGATTTGGCTCGCGGTCACCGCGATCATGCTGCTCTCAACGATCGAGAGTGCGTTCAACGCGATCTGGCGGGTGGAGAAGTCACGTCCCTTCGGCATGCGCCTGTTGGCTTACTGGACGACCCTGACGCTTGGGCCGCTTCTGATGGGGGCTGGGCTGTCGTTCAGCACGGCGGTGTTTGCGGCGAACAACTTCCAGACGCTCGGGTTCGATCTCAGTATTATCCGCGAAACAGGCCTGCGTCTCCTGCCGTTCATCTTCGCCACCGCGGGATTCACAATCCTTTATCTGGCCCTGCCAAACCGACGCGTACCCCTTCGCTACGCACTGCTCGGGGCCGGTATCGCGGCGGTTATGTTTGAACTTCTGAAGTCCGGCTTCGGGTTCTATCTCAGCCACGCCGGGACGTTCGAAAGCGTCTATGGCTCACTGGCGGCTCTGCCGGTGTTCCTGATCTGGATGTATCTGGTCTGGGCGGTTGTGTTGTTTGGCGCGATTGTCGCCGCGACACGCCCGGAATGGCTGGCGACACGTCGCGCCGAAGCCTTCGGCCCGCTGACCCCGGCGCGCGCGTTGCTGCGTGCGCTGCAGGTGATCGGCAAACTGCTTCAGGCGGGGCGGGATGGTGAAACCGTTTCCGAAGAAGCCCTTCTTGATATCACGGCAGGTGATGGTGAAGGACTTGGCACTGTGCTTGCGCGCCTGGAGGCAAATGGCGTGCTCGCCCGGACGGAACAGGACGACCCGGTCATCATGCGTGATCTTGAGGGGTTCACGATTGCAGATCTTTATGTCGCCCTTGGCTATGGGCCGGGTTCACCGCATCTCGATGAGGATGAGGACCCCCGGCTGGCCCAGTCTCTCACGGCACTGATCGAGGCTTACAATGCGGCGCGGAATGACACCATGGGCACGCCGGTCAAGGATCTCGTGGCGCAGTTAAAGTCCGAAGAAGGCTTGCCCCATGTCGTGAGCGAGCGCGCGTGAGCCCGCATTCCGATCCGGCAATTCGCAGCCATTATGAATCCGACGGTCTGGCAGACCGCCTGATTGCGGAAATCGACGATCCTTCGCGCGATATCGGCCCGGCCCTCGATCAGTTTCACGTGGGAGGGGCGAAGGCCACCTTGCGCCTGGCCGAGCAGGTTGCGCTTTCGTCCGGTTGCCGGGTTCTCGATGTGGGGTCCGGCCTGGGTGGTCCTGCGCGTCTTTTGGCAGAGACCCGTGGATGGGACGTTACCGGCGTTGATTTGTCTCCGGATTTCGCGCAAATCGCCGCCGCCCTGTCAGCGCGCCTGAACCTGACAACCCGGACAAGATTCTGTGCTGCTGATGCGCTTCAATTGCCCTTCGCGGAGGCCAGGTTTGATGCTGTCTGGACCGAGCATGTCGCGATGAATATCGGTGCGCGTGATGCGCTGTATCGCGAACTTGCGCGGGTGGTGTGTCCGGGCGGGTTGCTCGCTCTCTATGATGTGGTCGCCGGTGAAAATACCGCGCCGCTGACCTATCCGGTGCCCTGGGCGCGTGAGCCCGGGCAAAGCCATCTGGTCGATGCGGCCGGGCTCAAGGGCATCGTCGTGGGTGCGGGCTGGGAGGTTGTGTCCTGGGCTGATGAAACAGCGTTCGCGCGGGACTGGCTGAATGCCGCACGGGCACCACGCGTGCCCGCCGGACCAAGCCTGCGACATGTCATGGGGGCGGACTTCCCGTCCATGATCGCCAATCTGGGCGCGAATTTTTCGGATGGCCGTCTGGGTGCCGTTCAGGCGGTCTTTCGAAAGACCGCCTGAGGCACGAATGTCTGATCAGGAATCAATAACCTTCCAGCTGCCGTCGGGCTGTTGGCAGGCTGTTCCATAGGCATCCTGTTTTTTGCCGCCGACGGTGACGGTGGTCTGATACTCGCGACAATAGGCGCCGGTTCCAGAACTGCGGCCGTCACGTACCGGCGTGACGGTACCCGAATTTCCGGTGTCTGGATTGTTCCAGACGATGGTCTGACCGACCGGGGCTTTGTGCGCCTGAGCTTCGGCCTTGTGCATTTCCAACTTGTCGACTTTGTCCAGACCCTGTCCGATCTGGTTGCCGATCAGGGCGCCGGCAAGGGTGCCCAAGGCTGTCGCAATGAGACGACCACTCCCGCCTCCGATTTGGGAGCCGAGAACAGCACCACCCACGCCTCCGAGGACGGTACCCGCTGTCTCTTTCTCATTCCCCGCCGTGCAGGCCGTCAGCAGAAAAGCGACTGCGACGGTTGCCACTGTTGTTTTCATGCGCATATTCATGTTCCTTCATAAACCCGAAAAAATACCCCATGGGTTGAATGGGGAGCTTACTCAGTCCAGCATTTAGCCACAACGATCCAACATTTTTGATGGTTACAGCTTGTCTGAGATGTCAGTGAAAGCACAATTAGAGGCGGAATTACGGCATGTCTAAGGCAGATCCCATCGCGCAGTTTGGCATTTGGTTCCACGAAGCCGTTGAGGCTGAACCCAACAACCCCAATGCGATGACGCTTGCCACGGTATCAGCTGACGGGCGCCCCTCCACGCGGATGGTCTTGTTGAAAGATCACGATGCGCAGGGGTTCGTATTTTACACGAATTTCAACAGCCAGAAGGGACAGGAGTTGTTGGCCAATCCGAATGCCTCGCTCTGTTTCCACTGGAAATCTCTCGGCAAGCAGGTCCGGATCGAAGGCCCGGCCGGGCGCGTCCCGGATTCTGAGGCGGATGCTTATTACGCCTCTCGGCCGCGGGGAAGCCGCATCGGTGCCTGGGCGTCCGAGCAATCGCAGCCCGTCGCATCACGCGACGTGCTTGAGGCGCGGGTGGCTGACCTGACGGCGAAGTTCGGTGCCGACAACATCCCCCGGCCGCCGCATTGGTCCGGGTTTCGTGTGGTGCCTGACCGGATTGAATTCTGGACCGATCGCCCGGACCGTCTGCACGATCGGCAGGTTTTTGTGCGCACCGCGGATGGGTGGTCGGAGCAACGCCTCCAGCCCTAGAGATTTCTGCGCGCGGATTGATCTATCCCAAATCCGCAGTGTCGTGAAACTGTCATTGTCACGTCGTCGAACAGAGGCAGGAGATGACGATGTTGACGCGCGAAGATTGTCTGGCGTTGTGCGAGTTGAGTGAGGACGAGGTTGCGGCCATCGCCGAGCATGAACATGTCCCCGAAATCGTTGCGATGGAGATGGGGCAGTATCTTTGTCACACCCCGGAAGGGGAGGCCCGGATCGAACGCATGATTGTTGAAGATATTGCGACCGCACGGGCGCATGGAAATTACGCGCATATGGCCAAGCTTGTTGGAGTTTTACGTCACTTTGTCGAGGTGCACCCGCATCACTGACTTCCCAAGAAACCCTGGGTGTTCTACCTATGGGACATGGAAGACACACGACGAAGCGTGATCCTGACTGGTGCGAGCCGCGGCATTGGTCATGCAACGGTCAAGCGGTTCTCTGATGAGGGCTGGCAGATCATCACCTGTTCGCGCGACCCGGTGCCCGAACACTGCAAGCGCGATCCCAACTGGACATCCCATATACCGACTGATCTTGCCGATCCTGCGGATGTCGACCGCTTCGTGGCCGAGGCGAACGAATTGCTGGGTCAAACCCCGCTTCATGCTCTGGTGAACAACGCTGCGGTTTCGCCGAAGACCGATTTTCAGGAACGTCTTGGTTGTCTGAACGGCCCACTCGATGACTGGCGCGAGGTGTTTCAGCTCAATCTCTTTGCACCGCTTATGCTGGCGCGTGGCTTTGCGACTGCATTGGCGCGTGGCGGGAAACAGGACGCCGAGGTCTCTGGCGGCGGTGCGGCAATCGTGAATATTACGTCCATCGCGGGTCACGCGATCCATCCCTTTGCGGGTTCGGCCTATTCCACCTCGAAGGCGGCGCTTTCGGCCCTGACCCGCGAGATGGCCGTGGAGTTTGCCGAACTCAATGTGCGGGTGAATGCGGTCGCCCCCGGAGAGATCGAGACCGAGATGGTCGGTGATGAGTATGAACCGCTGGTCAATCGCATCCCGATGCGGCGTATGGGGACGGCTGACGAGGTTGCCGCAACCGTCTTCCAGCTTTGCAATCCGGATTTTGGGTATGTCACGGGCACCGAGATTTTCGTGACCGGGGGTCAGCACCTCTACTAGATTTTGGGTTTCTGACCCTGGCGGCCTGACTGTTGAGGTCATCGGGATATTCGGGTTCAATATCGCTCTGCGAAACAGACCAACTTCGGGAGAGTGAGACATGCCGATCAAAGTGACACGCCCCAAAAAAGAAGAGATTCTCAAATGCGTTGCCCGCTTTGACGATCTCAAGCCCGTCGATGGCGGCCTGCCGGACCAAAAGGTCGAAGGTTGTTACCGCACATTCCGCAATGCCATCGGTTTCAAACAACCTGAAGGCAGCGAGACCTATTCGCCGATCGGTGACGAGGCGGCGCCCATGATTTCGCACCTGCAGCCGGGGTTTGGAATTGCCTATGTCTCGGCCAGGCCGGGGCAGGGTGTCATGATGCACACCCACGATACCAATGAGACCTTCGTGGTGATGGAAGGGACATGGAAGTTTGAATGGGAAGGGGAAGACGGTGATGACCACGTGATCCTCGAGGAACGTGACATCGTGTCATTCCCGCCGGGGCCACACCGCCGTTTTGAGTGCATGGCTACGCGCGAAGGACAGGACGAGGGCATGATTATGGGCGTGATCGGCGGAGATGAACCCGGCGCTGAGTTTTCGGAAGAATCTATCGAGCGAATGAAGGTTGCCGGCGCATGGCCGGATGCCGCCGAGTAGATCCAGTCGCGTGAATTGGAGGGATTCTCTCCGGGGAGATGTCTGGTTTTGATCAACATCAATTTTGATGTGTGATCGGTGCCGTAGCATATGGCCAGCCAATTACCCTGAATCAGGAGAGAGTGAGCAATGCCGATCCCAGTTATCCGCCCGAAGAAGGAAGATGTCCTTAAGTGCATCGCGCGTTTCGATGAGATTCCAGCTGTTGATGGCGGCCTGCCCGACCAGAAGGTCGAGGGTTACTACCGTACGTTCCGCAATGCGATCGGCTTTGCGCAGCCTGATGGCGAAGCGGTCTTTTCCCCCATCGGAGACGAGGCGAAGCCGCAGATTTCGCATCTCAACGCGGGGTTTGGTATCGGTTGGGTGACCGCCGATCCGGGGCAGGGTGTCATGATGCATGTCCATGACACAAATGAGACTTTTGTGGTGGTCGAGGGCACGTGGAAGTTTGAGTGGGAAGGCGAAGATGGCAATGACCATGTCATTTTGAAAGAGAAGGACATCGCATCCTTCCCGCCGGGCATTCAGCGCCGTTTCGAATGTGTGAGCGCCCGCGAGGGTGCGGCGCGTGGCACGATCATGGCCGTGGTTGGCGGTGATACACCCGGTGTCGAGTGGTCGCCGGAATCTGTGGATGTGCTGAAGGCCGCGGGGGCCTGGCCGGACGCGGCCGAATAAGGCGCTGCGTCAGCCGACGGTTTCCAGCCAACTGAGACGGTCTTCAATCTGGGCGAGTTCGAGGTCGAGCCAGGCGTCGAACTGGCCCGGTTCGGTGCCGTAGCGTTTTTTCAGATCCAGCAGACGCGCGCGTTCGGTTTCGCTGATCTCTCGCATGCGCGTGATCTGATCGTGGGCATCTTCGGCGCTGAGCAGGTGCAGGAAACGCAGCTTCAGTGCAAAAACAAGCTGCGAGACCCCGTCGACCGGGCTGCGCACATTCGACACCAGCAACACCCGCAATTCTTCTGTGCCGGCCGCGGTCAGTTCCAGGGTTTCGTCGGCCGGGTCCGGCAGTTCTCCCAGTGGTGCCACCAAACCTTCGGCGATCAGCACTTCGATCGAGGATCCCATCATGTCGAGGGACGGTCCGGCGATACGGCTTGTAAAGCCGCGCACGTCACGGGCGAGTTCGGCATAGGTGTGGGGGCGAAGCGCGAGGGTGCCCAGCATGCAAAGCCGGATGGCTTCACTCGGGATCAGGGTTTTGTCGCGATACATTCCGTCAGGCCGCCGAACGCAAGTTCAAGCGGGTCCAGACATCTTCAAAAGCAGCGACCAGATCGTCCATCATCGCATCGTCATGGAGCGGTGTCGGTGCAATCCGCAGGCGCTCTGTGCCGCGCGGCACGGTCGGGAAATTGATCGGCTGAACATAGACGCCGTGGCGTTCGAGCAGTTCGTCACTGGCGATCTTGCACAGGCTCGCATCACCCACGAACACCGGGACGATGTGGCTGACCGAGGGCATGACTTCCATGCCGGCCGCCGACAGGCGTGATTTCAGGGTCGCGGCGCGCTCCTGATGGCGTTCGCGGATTGAATTGTCGGCTTTCAGAATCTGGATCGCGGTGCGTGCCCCCGCAGCCACATGGGGCGGCAGGGAGGTCGAGAAGATGAACCCGGCGCCGTTGGAGCGAACGAAATCCACCAGTTTGGCCGAAGCGGCGATATAGCCGCCGACATTGCCAAACGCTTTGCCCAAAGTGCCCTGCACGATATCGATCCGGTCCATCAGACCGTCGCGTTCGGCAACCCCGGCACCGCGCACGCCGTACATGCCGACGGCATGGACTTCGTCCAGATAGGTCAGCGCGTTGTGTTTCTCGGCGACCTCCACGATCTCTTTGATCGGCGCGATATCCCCGTCCATCGAATACACAGATTCAAAGGCAACCAGCTTGGCGCGGTCGCGATCCACACGGGACAGAATCTCGTCGAGATGGGCCGCATCGTTGTGGCGGAAGATCGCCTTTTCCGACCGTCCGTGTCGGATGCCTTCGATCATCGAATTGTGGTTGAGCGCATCCGAGATTACGAGGCATTCCGGGAGCATGGAGGCCAGGGTTGAGAGCGCGGTCCAGTTGGCGACATAACCCGAGGTAAAGAGCAGGGCGGCTTCCTTCTGATGCAGGTCGGCCAGCTCTTCCTCAAGCAGCACATGATAGTGGTTGGTGCCCGAGATGTTGCGTGTGCCACCGGCACCGGCGCCGCATTTCTCCAGAGTTTCGTGCATCGCGGCCAACACATCGGGATGCTGTCCCATGCCCAGATAGTCGTTGGCGCACCAGACAACGATATCCTGTGTTTTGCCGTCGACATGACGCACGGCGCGGGGGAAATCACCCACGGTTCGCTCGAGATCAGCGAAGACACGGTAGCGCCCTTCGGTGCGCAACCCGTTCAAACTATCTGCAAAATACTTTTCGTAGTCCATCTGCCGGAATCCGTTTGCCGGTCTCGACGGTGGGGCAAGCCGCCGACGCTCGATTTACACCTGAATTATAGCAGTTGAGCCGCCGATTTCCATCGCGGCGGCTCGCCGCATGTTTTTTAGGCAGGCATGCCGGCGGGCGGATCACAGGGCTTTGTGTCCATCTTGGCCGGGATCGAAATCTCGATCAGGTCAAACATGTCGGATGTCGCCGTCTCGTTGTGTGGCACGCCACCCGGGATGTAGATCGAATCTCCCGCTTCCAGATGGACCGTCCCGTCGGCAAAGGCGAGATCGAGAAAGCCTTCGAGCATGTACACGAACTGCCCCTCGCAGATATGGGTGTGCCATCCGGTCGGTTTCACAAGACCCTGCTTGGCGCGGGTGATCTGGATGCGCATCTTGCCATCGCTGGCTTCCTGGGTGCCCAGGTCAATGTACTCAAAGAAATTGCGCCGGCCCTCGACGAATTGCGGATCATCCTTGCGGCGAACCTCATAGGCGGGGGTGTTGTTGTCATTCATGACCACTGCTTCGCTCATGGCGTATTCTCCCGTTGTTTTGTTTCTTGCCGGGATGTTAGCGCGGAAGTGGAGGCGGGGGTAGTGGGAGCAGGAGCGTTCCCCAACATCCTTCGAGACGGGCCTTCGGCCCTCCTCAGGATGAGGTTATTAATTTGCCCCCGCCCTCATCCTGAGGAGCGAGCAGTGCGAGCGTCTCGAAGGATGGTGAGTTGGGCCCTAAACCAGTTCTTCGTCCTGCACCCACTGCCAGATGTCGTCCAATGCCTTGCCGGCGCGTTCCATGCACATGCCGATTTCGTCCTCGGTGATGATCAGCGGCGGGCAGAGTGCGACGCTGTCTGACGGGAGTGCGCGCATGATCAGGCCGTGCTTCTGGGCAAAGGCGTTCATCTGAAACGCCACGCGGCGGGCCGGATCGAAGGTGCCCTTGTTTTCTACATCGGGGGTTAACTCCATCGCGGCGAAGAGACCCGCACCGCGGACTTCGCCGACCAGCGGGTGATCGGCAAATTGCGCAAACTGCTCCTGGAAGGTACCCATCACCGAACGGACATGGCCAAGCAAGTCGCGTTCTTCATAGATTTTGAGCGTTTCCAGCGCGACAGAGGCGCAGACCGGATGTCCGGAATAGGTGTAGCCGGTGTTCCACATGCCGAACTTGTCACCGCCTTCGCGAAGTACGTCATAGACCTCGTTGGTCATCATCACGCCGCCGATGGGCAGATAGGCAGACGACAAGGCCTTGGCGATGGAAATCAGGTCAGGCTGGATGTCATAGGTTTCGCACCCAAACATGTTGCCCGTTCGCATGAAGCCGGTGATCACCTCATCGGCGATCATCAGCACGTCATGCTTCTTGAGCACGGCCTGAATTTTCGGAAAGTAGCCCTTTGGTGGCACGATCACGCCACCCGCACCCATCACCGGTTCGGCGATAAAGGCGGCCACCGTTTCGGGGCCTTCGGCGACAATCATGTCGTCGAGTTCCTGGGCCAGACGGGTCGAGAATTCGTCTTCGGTCTCGCCGTCCAGGCCTTCACGCCAGAAATGCGGCGTGCGGGTGTGCAGGAAGCGATCCAGCGGCACGTCAAAACCCTTATGGGCGTAGTCGACGCCCGACAGGCTGGCGGCAGCCAGCGTGATGCCGTGATAGGCCTTGTGGCGACCAATGATCTTCTTCTTCTCGGGGCGGCCCAACGCATTGTTGTAGTACCAGACGATCTTGATCTGGGTGTCGTTGGCTTCCGAACCGGAATTGGTGAAGAACACCTTGCCCATATTGCCCGGCGCAATCGAGATCAGCTTTTCCGCCAGATCGATCGCCACTTCGTTGGAGCGATGGGTGAAGCCCTGAATATAGGGGAGCTTGAGCATTTGCTCATAGGCGACCTTGGCGAGGCGTTCTTCGCCGAAGCCGAGCGAGGTGCACCACAATCCGGCCATGCCCTCGATGATCTCGTTGCCCTGATCGTCATAGACATAGATGCCCTTGCCTTCATTGACGATCAGCGGGCCGTTCTCCTCATGTGCCTTCAGATTGGTGAAGGGGTGGAGGTAATATTCAATATCCCGTGCAGCGGGTGAATTCGGAGCAAATCGCGTGCGATCAGACGGAGCCATGGTGTTATCTCCCTAGTTAACAACGAGCAGATGGGGACGTTAGGGGCTGAGCCGGTTGTGGGCAAGCGCACGCAGCCGAATGGCTCCTATGCGCGAGAAAATCAGGTGTTTTCCAGTCGCTCGAATTCGTCCTTGCCGGCGTTCGGACCAGCCTGGACTTCAATCAGCGACAGCGGACGGTCATCCGTCGTGGCCAGTGCGTGCGCGGCACCAGCCGGGATCGAGATCGATTCACCGGGATTCAGGGTGTGCTGTTGATCTTCGAGCGTCACTTGCGCAATGCCATCGACGATCATCCAGTGCTGGGCGGCGTGGCGGTGGCGGCGCAGGCTGACCCGGCCACCGGCGTGCAACGTGATCCGGTTCACGTGAAATCCCGGGCCCGTGTTGAGTGTCTTGTACCAACCCCACGGCCGGTAGACCTCCGGGAACGTTACCGCTTCACTGCGCCCGTCCAGTCCGAGCTGTTCGACGATATCGCGGACATGTTGGACTTCATCTTTGGGCGCGACCAACACCGCATCCGATGAGGCCACCACCACGAAATCTTCCAGCCCGATGGCCGCGATCAGCGTGCCGTCGCTGCGCAGGTAACAGTCGCGCGAGCCGAACTGCATGACATCGCCGACCACCACATTGCCCGCCACGTCCTTGGCGCCGATCTCCCAAAGCGCCCGCCACGACCCGACATCGGACCAACCCATATCAACGGGAACGACAGCGGCCTTGTCGGTTTTCTCCATGACCGCATAGTCGATGGAGACAGATGGTGCGGCCTCGAAGGCCGCGCGGTCGAGACGGAAAAAATCCAGATCTTCTGTGCCGACATTGACGGCATTGCGGGTCGCGGTGACAACCTCGGGCGTGAAGCGTTCGATTTCGGCGATCAGCGCATCGGCCCGGAACACGAACATGCCGCTGTTCCAGAAATGATTGCCGCCTGCGACGAAGCCTTCCGCGATGGCAAGCTCAGGTTTTTCGACGAACCCGTCGACCCGTCGAACCCCTTCGAATTCGGACATGGTGTCTCCGGCGGCGATATAGCCGAACCCGGTTTCGGGTGCCCGCGGCGTGATCCCGAATGTCACAAGTTGGCCGGATTGCGCGGCTTGGGCGGCCACAATGGCGGCAGCCCGAAAGGCTTCTGCATCCTTGACCGCATGGTCGGACGGCAAAACAAGCATCATGGCGTCTGGATCGCGGTCGAGAAGCCACAGCGCGGCAGCGGCCAGTGCGGGTGCTGTATTGCGTGCGACGGGTTCCAGCAGAATGCCCTGGGGCGGTTGGTCCTGATTGCGCAGCTGCTCGGCCACCATGAACCGATGCTCTTCGTTGCAAACCACCAGAACAGGCCCGAAATGGCTGGGGTCGTAGGCGCGCAAGGCCGTATCCTGCAGCATGCTGTCATCACCAGCGAGCGGCAGGAACTGCTTGGGGTAGTCACGGCGGCTCATCGGCCAGAGCCGGGTGCCCGAGCCGCCGGACAGGATGACGGGCGTTATCAGACCGTTTGCCAAGATGTTGTCTCCAATGTGGATGCTCTTGCTAGCGGGTTTTTGTCTGAACGACTAGAATGTTTGTCATGAAAATCAGTGCGATACAGATGAACACGGGCAGCGAGAAAGCTGCGAACCTTGCGCAGGCACGCGATCTGTCAGCGCAGGCTGTGTTGCGTGATCGCCCCGATATGCTCGTGCTGCCTGAGGTCTTTGCGTTCATGGGCTCTTCTGTCGAGGACAAACGCGCAGCAGCCGAGGAGTTGCCCGAAGTCGGTGAGACCGGTGCAGAGGCCTACGAAACTCTCCGCGCGATCGCACGTGATCATAGCGTCTTTGTTCATGGGGGCAGTTTCGTTGAGCGCGACGGGGATGCGTTCTTCAACACGACGGTCGCGTTCGACCGGACCGGTGCCGAACTGGCGCGCTATCGTAAAATTCACCTGTTTGATGTCACCACGCCTGACGGTCGGGACTATCGTGAATCCGACACTTTCGGCGCCGGGCGTGACGTCGTGACCTATGACGCGGATGGCACCACAATTGGTTGCAGCATCTGCTACGACCTGCGCTTTGCCGAATTGTATCGCGCGCTGGCCGAAGCTGGCGCGGATGTAATCATGGTGCCGGCGGCGTTTACCCTGCAGACCGGGAAGGATCACTGGGAAGTTCTGCTGCGTGCCCGGGCCATCGAAACCCAGACTTATGTTGTTGCCGCAGCACAGACTGGAACCTATTTCGAGGGGAATGACGAGCGGGCAAGCTGGGGACACTCCATGATCGTGAACCCATGGGGGCACATGATCGCGCAGGCCGGTGAAGGCACCGGGCATGCGAGCGCGGAGATCGACCGGGACTACATTTCAATTGTCAGGGCACGTATACCTGTCGCCCAGCACCGGGTGCTTTAAGCTGCAGCGATCGGAGGATCAGATGACCATCAAAGACGAGATCAAGCGCGACCACGAATTGCTCACCGAATGGCGTCGGGATTTTCACGCCCATCCTGAACTGGCATTCGAGGAAGAGCGTACATCTGCGCTTGTCGCCGAACGGCTGGAGAGCTTTGGCATCGAGGTTGATCGCGGCCTCGCGAAAACCGGTGTCGTGGGAACTCTGAAAGCGGGCACCGGCAACCGGGCGATTGCGCTGCGCGCTGACATGGATGCGCTGCCGATGCAGGAAAGCAATGACTTTGCCCATGCCTCGAAAACGCCCGGCAAGATGCATGGCTGCGGTCATGATGGTCACACCACTATGCTGCTCGGTGCTGCAAAGTATCTGGCAGAGACAAAGGATTTCGACGGGACCATCTACTTCATTTTTCAGCCGGCCGAAGAAGGTGAAGGCGGCGCGGAAGTCATGGTTCAGGAAGGCCTGTTCGAGAAGTTTCCCGCCGAAGCTGTGTATGGCATGCACAACTGGCCCGGGATGCCTGTTGGGGAGTTTGCCGTCTCGGCAGGGCCAATGATGGCGTCCTTTGACGTTTTCGATCTGGTCATTCGTGGTCAGGGCGGCCACGGGGCAATGCCGCATCAGGGAATCGACAGCATCCTGGTCGCTGCCGAGGTGGTTGGCGCGTTGCAGTCCATCGCCAGTCGGAACACCGATCCGGTGGATGCTCTGGTGGTCTCAGTCACCCAGATCCATGGCGGCGACGCCTATAACGTAATTCCAGACGAGGTCAAACTGGCCGGCACTGTGAGGTCTTTCCGCGAAGAAGTCCGCGACACTGTCGAGCCCGCCATGAAACGAATTGCGGATGGTGTGTGTGCGGCCTATGGCGCGACAGCCGAGCTGCGCTACGAGAAGCTCTATCCGGCGACGGTCAACAGTGTCGAAGAAACCGAGCAGGCTGCCGCCGCAGCCACGGCGCTCGTCGGGGCGGACGCGATCCAGCGCAACCCGGTGCCCAGTATGGGGGCTGAGGATTTTGCGTTTATGCTTCGGGAAAGGCCGGGGAGCTATGTCTGGGTCGGCAACGGTGCGGGCGAAGGCGGCTGCATGCTCCACAACCCGGGCTATGACTTTAACGACGAGATTATCCCGATCGGCGCATCCTATTGGGCGACACTTGCTGAGCAGGTTCTTCCCGCAGAACGCTGATGGCGCAATCTGACCAGAGTCAATTTTTGTTAACCATATAGCAAGGCTTGGGCGTCACTCTGTTGCTCAGAGCCATGTCTATTCTATTGCACGCCATAATTGTCGCTTCATACTTCGTCCTCGCAACGGCCTTTGCGTTGCTGGTTCCCGAGTACGTCCCGGCTGTGACCAGCACGATTGCGCCCTTCCTCGCGGGATGGGTGTTCTTGGGCAGTGCGTTTGCCCACTATGCCTTTTCGCAAAGCGAGCGTGCGCGCAAGACACGCGAAGAAATGAATCTGATGCGCCGTCAGACCCGAGAGATTGCCGAAGACCTTCTCAACACCCAGACACAGGCGCTGCAAATCCGCCAGGCGCTGGAGCAAGTCGGCCGCGCAGGTGAGCAACGGGTTTCCCAGATGGTGTCCGAGGTGAAGGTTCTTCAGGGCCTGATCGAAAGTTTCTCGCAGAAGCAGGCCCAGGTCTCGCTTGTGAACGGACAGATGGATATTGCCGAACGACCGCATCTTGTCGCCGTTCAGGGCGGGAAAGCTGTCAGCGCACCCTCTGGCGGGGATCTACGAACAGCCGAAGATCAGGAAGTTCTGGGAATCGTTCAGGAAGCCCTTCGTCTTGATCGTGTTGATGTTTATCTGCAGCCGATCGTCAGCCTGCCCCAGCGCAAAAACCGATACTACGAGTGCTACACGCGCATTCGTTCCGAAGATGGTGCCGTGATCGGCCCGGGACAATATATCGGCCTTGCCGAGCGTGAAGGTCTGGTCAGTGCGATTGACAACATGTTGTTGTTTCGTTGCGTGCAGCTCATTCGTCGCACCCAGAAACGCAACTACGATACGGCCTTCTTCTGCAACATCTCTCGCGAAAGCCTCGCCGATACGAGTTTTATCGGCGATTTCGTCGACTTTATTTCTGAGAATCTCGATCTCGCGCCCAAGCTTTTCTTTGAGTTCGGTCAGGCGGATATTGAATCCGCCCCGCCGGTAACCATTGGAAATCTGGCGCGCCTTGCCGATCTGGGGTTCCGGTTCTCGCTTGATCAGGTCACCCATCTCAATCTCGATCTGCCCGGTCTGTCAGCCAAGAATTTTCGCTTTGTCAAAGTCGATGCAAACTTCTTCCTGTCCGGGCCTGCCAATATGGGGGTCGACATCGACGCTGCCGATATCAAGAAATGGCTCGACCGGGATGGCCTCGATCTGATCGTTGAGAAAATCGAGGACGAGAAACAGCTTGTTGAGCTGCTCGATTTTGGAATCGACTTCGGTCAGGGGTATCTGTTTGGCGAACCCCGCTTGAGCCGATCAGACTAGGCTCGGCGCGCTTTTGCGCAAATCCACTTTCTTCGCACACGCTGCCGTGGCATATGCCTGATGCATATGTCTGTATCCGATTCATCATCTGTCCAAACCGACCTTCTCCCGCGGCTTGAACCGCTTGCGGCGCGTTATGACCACCTGATCGTAGATCTGTGGGGTACGCTGCATAACGGTATTCATCCATTGCCGGGGGCGGTGGAGTGTCTGGCTGCGTTCAAGGCTGCGGGAACCGGTGTTGCGCTCCTTTCCAACGCGCCATTCCGCGTGTCGGGCGTGCGCACTGTTCTGGATCAGATCGGCATCCCCGACACCATCTATGACGACATATTCTGCTCTGGCGAAGTGGCGTGGCACGCCATTCGCAAACGCGAAGATGCGTGGCACAGCAAGCTCGGTCGCCGGGCTGCCTTCATTGGTCCGGATCGGCACCGTCCCATGCTCGACAATCCGGGGATCGATGGCGAGGCGGAGATCGCCGAGGCCGATTTTGTGATTTGCACTGGCCCACGGGATATGGGGCACACACTGGAAATGTATTTGCCTGAGCTTGAAGCCGCTGCAGCCCGTGGCTTGCCGATGGTCTGTACCAACCCGGATCGTGAAGTGCTCCGGGGTGACGCCCGCGAAATTTGCGCTGGCGCTATGGCCGAGGCTTATGAATCCCGTATGGGCGGGGATGTGGCCTGGCATGGCAAACCCTATCGACCGGTTTTCGATGAAGTCATGCGGTCCATCGGGTCTCCCGATCAAAGCCGGGTTCTGATGATTGGCGATGGTTTGGCTACCGATATTGCCGGCGCAGCTGCAGCCGGGCTGGATTCCGCTTTTGTCGTAAGTGGCATTGCAGGTGAAAAACTTGGTGTGTCCTATGGGGATTTGCCGAGTGCAGAAAAGCTGGCAGATATCCTCGCTGCAGCGCCCGCCGCACCGACTTACGCAATTCCGGGTTTGATCTGGTAGTATTTGTTTCGCGTACTGAGTGTAAGAGCAAGCGCGTTCCGTCGTACCAATACTTGTCTCAAGGGGTCTGCCATCGCTGTTCACAGTCAGGAATGGGTCTGGACGTTCGATCATCCGCCCGATGCGCTCTGGCCACTGCTGTCTGATACAGCGCGATTCAACGAGGCAGCCGGCCTTCCCAAGCACGACATTATCGAAACACCGCAGCCAGATGGTTCCGTGCTCTATGAAGGGCGCGGTAAACAGGGGGTGATGACCCTCGAGTGGCGCGAAGAACCCGTGAACTGGGTCAAGAACCAGTGGTTCGAGCACCGTCGTCACTTCACCAAAGGGCCATTGAAGATGCTTTGCGCCGGTCTCCGCATCGAGCCGGATGGCGCGGGCAGCAAATGCACCTACACGCTTGAAGCTGAAGCATCTGGCCTGCTTGGGGAGCTGGCGCTTCGCACAGTGTTCTTCAAGTCGGTTGGCAAGACTTTCGCAGGACTGGTGAAGAAAGTGGATCTGTTCGTCAGCGGTCAGCGCGATACGCCCTTTGACATCACACCACCAGCTCTGGGTGAAGACGCGCGACTGAGACTGGCGCGCGCGGTCGAGGACATCGAGGCCTCGCCGCATGGGCATGGTCTAAGTGCCCGACTCGCAGAGTATGTCACCACGGCGCAGGAGGTGGATGTCGTCAAAATTCGGCCGCTCGAACTCGCGCGTGTCTGGAACCATGCGCCGCGTGAAGTGATCGAGGCCTGTCTGGAGGCGACCCGGGTCGGTTTGTTCAATCTCCGCTGGGATATCCTGTGTCCGCGGTGTCGTGTGGCGAAATCAATTTCGAGCGGTCTCGATGAGCTTCCGACCGGGGCGCATTGCGACACGTGCAATATCGATTATGACCGCGAGTTTTCACGCAACGTGGAACTGAGTTTCCAGCCCGCGCCGGGTATTCGCCCGATCGTGTTTGGCGAGTATTGCCTCTTCGGGCCCGGAAGTACGCCGCATATCGTGGCGCAGATTGCGGTGCCGGCAGGGGAGACGCGCAACCTTCACGGGGAGTTTGCCAAAGCCCCGTATCGCCTGCGTACCCTCGAGGCTGGACCTGAGGCGGATATCGAACATGACGGGCAGGCCTTTCCAACGATGATCGTGGCGGACGACAATGTGCACGGCGGCGCTGTGTGTGCAGCCGGGCAGTTGAATTTCGTCAACCAAAGCGCCCATGACCGCGTTTTCGTTATTGAGGAGCTAACCTGGGAGCAGGATGCGCTGACCGCCGACCGGGCGACAACGCTCCAGGCATTCCGAGACTTGTTCTCGGAGCAAATCCTGCGTCCCGGTGATGAGGTTTCCATACAACGCGTTTCGCTGATGTTTACCGATCTGCGCCGCTCGACCGCCCTTTATGAACAGATCGGCGATGCACGCGCCTATGCGCTGGTGCGTGATCATTTCGCGGTGTTGACCGAGATCGTTCGCAAGCATGATGGCGGGGTGGTCAAAACCATTGGCGATGCGGTTATGGCGTCGTTCACCGACCCGGTGAATTGTCTTTTAGCGGCGATCGAGATCCAGAATGCTGTCGGAGCGTTCAATGAGCGTCATGCCGGTGATATGGGTGACGAGGATGCCGTGACCATCAAGATCGGCATCCACGAGGGTCCCTGTATTGCTGTAACGTTGAATGATCGTCTGGACTATTTCGGAACCACCGTGAACATGGCGGCACGGCTGGAGAGCCAGAGCATGGGAGGAGATGTCGTGCTATCGCATGCAATCGCGGAAGATCCGGCTGTTGTGCCTCTGCTGGCCGATAAGGGCCTGTCTGATGAAAGCGCCGAATTGCGCGGTTTTGAAGCGCCGGTGCAATTTCATCGACTGATGATCGCAGGTGCGGCGGCTCGATAGACCCGCCTATCCACTCCGGATATACTTTCCGCCATCTTTGAAAAGCTTGGCGAGCCCGAAAATGGCTGAATTCCCGAAACCCACGAAGGACGAATGGCGCGCGCGCGCTGAAAAAGAGCTGCGCGGCCGCACGCCCGACGACCTTGTGTGGCAGACCCCGGAAGGGATCGACATCCGTCCCGTCTACACGGCAGAGGATCTGGAGGAGATTTCCTGGTCCGACAGCTTGCCGGGGTTCCCGCCATATATCGGCGGGCCCAAGGCCACGATGTATGCCGGTCGCCCCTGGACCGTGCGTCAATATGCAGGTTTCTCCACAGCAGAAGAATCAAATGCCTTCTATCGGAAGGCACTCGAAGGTGGTCAGCGCGGTCTTTCGGTGGCCTTCGATCTGGCCACCCACCGCGGATATGACAGCGACCATCCCCGAGTTGTGGGGGATGTTGGCAAGGCTGGCGTTGCGATCGACAGCGTCGAAGATTCCAAGATTCTTTTTGATGGTATCCCGCTCGATGAAATGAGCGTGTCGATGACCATGAACGGTGCGGTTTTGCCTGTGCTGGCGAACTACATCGTGGCGGCCGAAGAGCAGGGCGTGTCTCAGGACAAGTTGTCGGGGACCATCCAGAACGACATTCTCAAGGAGTTTATGGTCCGCAACACCTACATCTACCCGCCGGCGCCATCGATGCGGATTGTCGCGGACATCATCGGTTACACCGCGGAGCATATGCCGCGGTTCAATTCGATCTCGATTTCCGGCTATCACATGCAGGAAGCCGGAGCGACCGCGGTCCAGGAGCTCGCCTTCACGCTGGCGGATGGCGTGGAATATGTCCGTGCCGCGCGCAAGACAGGACTGGATGTCGACGCTTTCGCACCGCGTCTCTCGTTCTTCTTTGGCATCGGTATGAATTTCTTCATGGAGATTGCCAAGCTCCGTGCCGCGCGTTTCCTTTGGGCCCATCTGCTGCGGGACGAGTTTGACCCCAAAGACGAGCGCTCGTTGATGCTGCGCACCCATTGTCAGACGTCCGGCGTCTCCCTGACGGAGCAGGACCCCTATAACAACATTGTCCGCACAACGGTCGAGGCAATGGCGGCAACACTTGGGGGGACGCAGTCTCTCCACACCAATTCCTTTGACGAGGCTGTCGCTCTGCCGACGCCGTTCTCGTCCCGGATTGCACGGAACACGCAGTTGATCCTTCAGCATGAAACCGGGATCACCAATGTCGTGGACCCGATGGCGGGCTCTTATTATCTGGAAAGTCTGACCCATAGTCTGGTGGTCGAAGCGCGGAAGCTCATTGCGGAAGTCGAAGAGCTGGGCGGTATGACCAAGGCTGTGGAATCCGGGATGCCCAAGATGCGTATCGAAGAGGCTGCGGCACGTCGTCAGGCGCGGGTGGACCGTGGTGAGGACGTTATTGTCGGGGTCAATCGGTTCGTGCCCGACCAGATCGATGAAATTGACGTCCTGGATATCGACAATACGAAGGTGCGCGAATCTCAGCTGGTTCGTTTGGCCGAAATTCGCGCCAGCCGAGATGAGGCGGTCTGTAGCGCCGCGCTGGAGAATCTCGCGAAAGTGGCCGAAACAGGTGAGGGCAACCTGCTGGCAGCGTGTGTGGATGCTGCGCGGGTTCGGGCCACAGTCGGAGAAATGTCCGACGCGATGGAGAAGGTGTTTGGTCGGCACAAGGCGACCGTCCAGTCTATATCCGGGGTTTATGCCGCAGCCTATGAGGGGGATGAGGTGTTCGAGAAGACGGTCAAGGATATTGCCGCATTCGCCGAAGAAGAAGGACGTCGCCCGCGCATGCTGGTTGTGAAGTTGGGCCAGGATGGCCACGACCGGGGGGCCAAGGTTATCGCGACGGCCTTTGCTGATCTTGGTTTTGATGTCGATATCGGTCCTCTGTTTGCCACGCCGGAAGAGGCTGCGCGACAGGCTGTCGAAAATGACGTGCATGTCATCGGCGTCTCGACCCAGGCTGCGGGTCACAAGACCCTCGTGCCCCAGCTTGTCGCTGCGCTAAAGGCTGAGTGCGCCGAGGATATTATCGTCATATGCGGTGGCGTGATCCCGGCGAAGGATTATGAGTTTCTCCATTCCAACGGCGTTTCTGCCATTTATGGTCCTGGCACCAATATTCCATCTGCTGCTGGTGAGGTTCTGGAAATGATCCGCCAAAGTCGCCGCGAGGCTGCCTGATTCCATGTCTCAAAACGGGGTTGAATTGTCGGACGAACCGGTCGGTTACGCGCAGGAGATGGACTCCTATGGTTCTGTAACTGATCGCGGAATATTGCCGACCGTCCTGGCGTGGTTGCTGGCGCTGATCGCGTTTATGTGGATTGCCGCCAGTCTCTGGTACATCAATCGCGTGATTGGCTGGCAAACGATTCCGCAGCTATTGCCGAATGAACTGGGTGGGCTGATTGCCGGGGTTCTGACGCCGCCGGCGGTGTTGTTCGCGCTTGCCGCCTGGGCCGTGCGTGATCAGCAGATGTCTTATGATATTGCAGTTCTGGAGCAGCAGATCTGGCGTATGGAGAATCCGCATCGCCTGGCGAAGGAGCGTCTGGGGGAAGTGGGGCATGGGCTGCTGACCTATGCTGCAGCATTGGAAGGTGCCGTTGAAAATGCTCGGGTGCAGCTCGGCGAATTGCGCGGCGGCTTCGATGCCGAGATTGCGGAATTTGAGCAGGTTGCCGAATCCGTCAGGGCGCGGGCCCTCGATTCCGGTGAGACATTGCGTGCGCAGGCCGAGGAGCTCTCGTCAACGGCTGCGCGTATTGCGGCAAATCTTGAACAAATACGCGGCACGGGCAAAGACGAAGCGATTGCCATCGATGGTGCCTCTGAGCGGGCAACGGAATCCCTGCGTGAGCTGATCGAGGCCATGCGCGGGCAGATCGAATCTCTCGAGAATAATTTCCAGCAGGCCGTGGAGAACACTGTGGGCCGGGTGACGGGTGCCGGCGACACGGCCGCCGAGGACATCCGTGCCTCTGCCGATTTGGTTGTCACCCGAACCCATGAGGTTGTCGATTCGGTGCGCCAGGAAACCGAGGCGGCACGTGCCGTACTGAACGAGGCCGGCGAGAAGATTGCCCGTGATGTTGGTCTGGCATCCGATGCGGCGCTGGCCAATGCGCGGACCATTGGAGAAGAGCTCGGCCAGCATGCAAATCAGATCGGAGTGGGCTTCGAAGAGGCGGTTGCGCGTGCTTCTGAGCGCCTCGACGAACTTTCTCAGGAAGCTTCGGCGCGCGCGGATACTCTGGCGCAGGAGTTGGCCGGTCGTTTTGATGCGACAACGGAATCTTTTGAGCGTGTCGCGACTTTCGCATCCGAGCGGGTGGAGCAGGTTTCTCAAGAGGCCGCAAAGCGCGCGCGTGAATCTGCTGAGGCAGCTTCTGCAAGCGTGGCACAGACGTCGCAATCACTTGCGGCTGCTGTAGCGGCCGCGCATCAGGAATCTCTGACCATGACCGAAGGCCTGCGTGCGCAGGCTGATGCGCTTGCTTCGATGGCGCAGGCGAATTTCGTGCAGGTCGAAGGCATGGGTGATCGGTTGCGCGCCTATGCCGATGAACTTGCCAACGCCACCGATCTGGCCGAAGGCAAGGGGCGAACCCTGGGAGAAACTTTCCGGGGAGAAGCCGAAGCGCTCGAAGATGTTGCACGAACAGCTTCGGGGCATGCCGAACAGATTTCTGCTGAACTCCGCGAAGCCGCCGCGGGCTTGTCGCGCGCAACTGAACAGGCGTCTGCCGCGAGTGGCGAAGTCCGCGAATCATTCGCCGAACATGCGGGTTCCATTCAAGCTGAACTGGATCGTGCCGTTGCCAAGGCGCAGCAGGGCCGTGAAGAGGTTCTGGGCCAGCATGCGGCATTGGAGGCGGCGGCCTCGGAAGCAGAGGTGCGGATCAATGCGGTGCGCGAGACCCTGGGAGAGGGTTCCACGGCCATGGATCAGGCCGCCGAACGTGCCAGTGTCCACCTCCGGCGCATGCGGGAAGAACTGGGCGGAGAGCAGAAGCGGATCGGAGACATTGTCACGGATGTTGAAGGGCGACTGGCCACCGTGCGGGCGACCCTGCTGGAATCCGCCACGACGGTGGGCGAGGTTTCAGATACAGCAGAGGGTGCCGCCAAGACCATGCATGACGCGCTGCGGCGTCAGTCGCAGGAGCTCACCAATGCCAGCGTCACAGCCGGTGCGCGCGCTGAGGCCTTGGGTGAGTCACTTACCTTGCACACCCAGGCCTTGCAGCAGGCGGCAACGGATTCCCTCGAGCGCCTGGCGGAAGTGCGAGACATCATTCAACGTGAAACGGCCGTGCTGGAGAGCAATGCACGGACCGCGACAGACGGGATGTCAGAGGTCGCCAATCTGATGCGCCAGCGCCGTGAGGATCTGACGACAAGCACCGAGGAAATGCGCCGGGCGAGCACGGACTCCGAGGAGATGCTTGCCAAGCGCAGTCGCGATGTCCGGGAAACCACAGAAGGTATTCTCGAACGTTGGCGCGATCTGGGAGACATGCTGGCCGAGCGCGGTGAGACCTTGCGGGTAACCGGAGAAAGCGCCGTGGCGCGCGCCGAGGCGACGATGCAGTCCCTGGGTGGGCACACGAGTGAGTTTGCGTCCTCAACCGATCGGCTCGAGGGAAAGGTTGAGTCCCTGCGTGATCAACTTCGGGAGCAGGCGCGCGATATGCAGTCGACGATTGACCAGGTGTCCGAGCGCGCCGAGACCATGGCCGCATCCTTCCGTATGCAGGAACGTGCCTTGATTGTTGCCGCAGAGGAGGCGGCGCGGACAGCGGACGGGGTTCGCGAATCCTATCTCGATTCCAACCGGGGCGTTCTGTTGCACACGGTAAACCGTGTGCTTGATACGCTGGGGTCCATTGGGATTGACCTCGGCCGAATTTTGGATGGGGATGTCACCCCGGACATCATCAAGCGCTTCAACAAGGGTGACCGAACAGCAGCGGTTCGGCGGATTGCTTCGCGTGTCGGCGAACCGGCTTTGATTGCGCGGGTGCGGGAGCTCTTTGAGGAAGATGAAGAGTTCCGCGGTCTTGCCACGCGGTACCTGCGCGAGTTCGAGCGACTGCTGACCCAGGCGGGCGAAGCGGACCCCGATGAATTGCTTAGCGCAAGCCTGCTGACTGCGGATGTTGGCAAGGCCTATTTGCTGCTTTCCCGCGCGGTTGACCGGCATAAATAGATAAAAATGAATCTCGAGTGATTTGAGTTGCCGTTTGGCAGTTCACCTGTCGTGCTGCCTGTCAGTTGGATGTTATTTCGTTACAACAGTTTTCATATGGTAATTTATTATAATAAATGATAATCGTACGTAATGTTAATTGGTTAATTTGATCCCGTGTGGCAGGTTGATGCAGGGTTAGCGTTACAAATGGAACTCGAGATCGATGAAACGGATCGGAATCTCCTGCAGGTCGTGCAGGAGGATGCGCGTTTGTCGTTTCGGGAGGTGGCACGTCGTGTTGGCATGTCGACTCCGGCGGTCGCCGAGCGTATTCGCAAGCTCGAAGGCGCCGGAGTTATCTCGGGATATACCGCTCGGGTAGAGCGTCTGGCGTTGGGGGAAGAGGTTGGCGCTTTTCTGCGCCTGACCGTATCCGATCTGGATTATCGTCGCGTGACCGGCCTTTGCGCCACGTTGGATGCTGTCATTGAATGCCATCACGTGACCGGCGATGATAGCTTCTTCATTCGGGTGTCGGTCCATTCGATCGCGGAACTCGAGGATGTTATCTCGCGATTTCGCAAGATTGGTGATGTGCGCAGCTCGTTGGTGCTGTCGTCGCCCGTTGATGGAAAGCCGGTGCGTCCGGCCTCTCGAGCCACGAGGTAAAGGCATGGCAGTTCCTGATCAGGATATGGCGGCGCTCGCCGAGTCTGTGTGTTCGGGTGACCGACGCGCGCTGGCGCGCGCCATAACACTTATCGAGTCCACGCGTGACGATCACCGTGATCAGGCCGAGGCGCTTCTTGAGGCGCTGCTGCCACATACCGGCAACGCAATGCGGATCGGCATCTCTGGGGTTCCGGGGGTTGGAAAGTCCACCTTCATTGAAACCTTCGGCCAGCATGTGATTGCGAATGGTCATAAGGTGGCCGTGTTGGCTGTGGATCCGTCCTCTCAGCGGACAGGGGGATCAATTCTGGGTGACAAGACGCGGATGGAGCAACTCTCGCGCGCGCCTGAGGCATTTATCAGACCGTCTCCGACAGCGGGCACACTGGGCGGTGTTGCGCGCCGGACGCGGGAGGTTCTGCTGGCCTGTGAAGCTTCGGGCTTCGATGTTGTGCTCGTTGAAACTGTTGGTGTCGGGCAATCCGAGACAGCTGTCTCGGATCTGGTGGATATGTTTGTCCTGCTCCTGCTGCCCGGTGGCGGCGATGAACTACAGGGTATCAAGAAAGGGATCATGGAGCTCGCGGATCTCGTGGTGGTTAACAAGGCCGATGGGGATCTGCGTGATGCTGCGGGCCGGGCAGCTTCTGAATACGCCAATGCGCTCCGGTTGTTGCACCCTCTGACTGCCGACTGGGTACCCGAGGTGCTGACCTGCTCGTCATTGGAAGGAGGGGGCGTTCCCGAAATTTGGACACGAATCGGCGATTTTCGCGAAATCGTTGAGGAATCGGGTGCTTTGGAGCGCAAGCGTGCGGATCAGGCCCGGCGTTGGATGTGGGGTGAAGTTGATGAAAATCTGCTATCAGCCTTCCGGCGGCACCCAAATGTCCGGGAAAAACTCTCCGAACTCGAAGAAAAGGTCTCTCAGGCCCGTGTCACGCCCTCGGCGGCAGCCCAAATGCTTCTGGATGCTTTTCGCGGGACCGAATAACGTTCAACTCAGGCTTGACCAAGCCGGTTGCTTTCCCTAAAAACTCCGTCGACCGCGCCGTCTTTTGCGCGAATCTTATTTATGGAGCGAATCATGTCGCGCCGCTGCGCCATTACTGGCAAAGGCGTGATGACGGGTAACAACGTCAGTCACGCACACAATAAAACCCGCCGCCGGTTCCTGCCGAACCTGCAGTCGACCATGCTGTACAGCGAGACGCTGGCACGTGGTGTTCGTGTGAGAATGTCCACGAAGGCGATCCGCACCGTTGAGCACAAGGGCGGCGTTGATGCCTTCCTGCGTGACACCGCTGTTTCGAAGCTGCCGCGCGAACTGCGTCAGATGAAGCGCGATCTCGACAAGGTGGCTGTGGCCAGCTAATCGTCGAATTTACCGATGAAGCGAAAGCCCGCGATTCGCGGGCTTTTTTGCTGCGTGCCCAACGAATATTGATCGTCGTATATTTGGGGCGATACGCAGCCGGATGATATTGCGATGACCGACTATCCCGGATTTTCTTTTGATGTCGCCAAGACGGTGACCGCCGATGCGGATTGGCCGGGTGCGGCCCGTCGGGGTGTTCTGAAAACACCACACGGAACAATCCAGACTCCTGCATTCATCTTCTGCGCGACCCGTGGGGCGATCCGCGGTGTCCTGCCGGCACAAGCGCGTGCTGAGGGCACCCAGTTCGTTTTGGGAAATACCTACCATCTGATGTTGCAGCCCGGCGCAGAGCAAATCGCGAAGCTGGGCGGTTTGCACAGGATGATGGGTTGGGATGGCCCGATGCTTACGGATTCAGGCGGCTTCCAGATTTTTTCTCTCGGCGGCGGTAGCGGAGCAAAAGAGATCAAGGGAAATCGTGGTGACGGGCGCGACCCCTCGCTTTTGAAGATCACCGAAGAGGGGGCCTCTTTTCGTTCCTATATTGATGGCGCAAAAATCACCCTGACCCCTGAGGACTCGATCCGGATTCAGCGTGGGATCGGTGCCGATATCATCCTCGTGCTTGATGAGTGTACGCCCTACCACGTGGATCGGGACTACACGGCCAATTCCATGGAAATGACCCATCGCTGGGCCAAGCGATCACTTGCCGAATTCCAGAAGGATGCGGAAGGCTCAGCGGGGCCGCAGGCGCTTTATGGGATAACGCAGGGCGGTGTGTATGAGGACCTTCGTCGCGAGAGTTCGGAGTTCACAGCCTCCCAACCCTATTTTGGATACGCTGTTGGTGGATGCCTGGGTGGGGATTCCGGCGAGATGGATGATGTGGTCAAGATGGCCATGGCCCCGCTCAATGCCGCAACACCTGTGGCCCGTCCGATCCATCTGCTCGGCGTTGGCAGCGTCCGCGATGTCTGGAACGGGGCGGCAAAGGGTATTGATACCTTCGACTGTGTAAACCCGACCCGGCTGGCGCGCCATGGCAGCGCCTATATCCGTCCGGGACTTGGTGAGACCGAAAATGGTCGGGACTTCATCAACATCAAGAATGCGCGATTCCGTGATGATGAGGGCCCGCTTGATCCCGAATGTGATTGTGCGACATGCATGTCTGTTTCGCGTGCCTATGTGCATCACCTCGTGAAAGCGAGTGAAATCAATGCCGGGCAACTGCTGGCCATTCACAATGTCCGGTTCATGAATCGGTTGCTTGAGGCCGTTCGTGATGCGATCGAGGCCGATAACTACGCAGCGGCTTGGAAGTTCTGGGTCGAAGGCTAAGGCCTCGCCTAGGGCAGCAGCTCGAACATCAGCAGGACCGTCGGGCGGGATTTCGAAAAATCATTGTCGCTTGCGACGTAGAGAATTGTCTGCCCCTGCAGCCCTTGCGAGGTCGCAATCGCTTCAAAATTTGCTGTGATGAATGGTGGGTCTAGCCGCGCGATTTCTTGCGTCTGGATCGGTGCGCCCGGGCGAAGCTGTCGTTTGGGAATTTTCGCGAAGCGTGTTCCCTGCGGGTTGGCGGCTGTGCCCCGCCGTTCGATGACCATGATGTCGCCATTCTTCAGCAACGTGGCCCCGGTTGGCCGATAAGGCTGATACAGGGCATAGCTCATGGGAGTCCATGTGGCGCCATTGCCGAGCCAGGCAAAGGTAAACCCGCGGGAAGTCGGCATGTCTTCGGCAATCAGCAGGATTTCACGGTTGGCCGTTGGGCTTGCCGCTTCAATGCCGCGTGTCGACCGGGCGCGTTCCAGTCCCACAGGCGTATTGAGAAGACGCGGGACGGTCTGGAGCGGTTTGACCGAGCGCGGGAAGTGCAGCAAGCGATGCCGGCGTTCGAAGGCCACCAGCAGGCCTCCATCGGGCATCTCGGCAATGGCTTCGATGGCTGCATTTGTGCCGCGACCTGCCGCGCCAATTACCGGGCGGATTTCATCAAGAGTGGCCCCCGCGAGATTGCCTGCGGCGTTGTACTGGAGGCGCACGTCAGCGACGTCGCCTTTGTCCGTCATCATGTAGGCAGTGTGACCGCCGAGCTCGATCTCCATTGCGGAGATGCCGCCGAACTTTGGATCCTTGAAGGTGATCTCAAGGCCGCCGCGAAAGAACAATCGGCCAACCCGGTTCTGTTCACCCAGGCCCTTGTGCAGATTGATCTCTTTTGACTCGGCCAAGGCAGGCGGGGCCGCAAAGGCAAAAAGGAGAGTGGTCAGACAGAGGAGCGAGCGCATGGCGCAACTATAGCGTGGTTTGCGGATGTCTGCGCTAGGCAGCACGTTTCGGCCTGCCGCCACCACGACGTTTCCCGCCGTCTTCTGACTCGTCGAAGAGCTCCGCAAGCTGATCCATAACGGTCCCGCCCAGTTGTTCTGCATCCACGATGGTCACCGCGCGATCGTAGTAGCGGGTGACGTCATGGCCGATGCCGATCGCGAGCAATTCAACAGGCGAATAGGTCTCAATCCATTCGATTATCTGACGCAGGTGGCGCTCCAGATAGTTCCCGGCGTTCACCGACAGGGTTGAATCGTCCACGGGCGCGCCATCTGAAACGATCATCAGAATGCGGCGCTGTTCGGGGCGGGCCAGCAATCGATTATGCGCCCAGAGAAGGGCCTCACCATCGATGTTTTCCTTGAGCAATCCTTCGCGAAGCATGAGGCCGAGATTCTTGCGGGCCCGACGCCATGGCGCGTCTGCGGATTTGTAAATGATATGACGCAGATCGTTCAGGCGCCCCGGATTGGCAGGCTTGCCCGCGGCGAGCCATTTCTCGCGCGATTGGCCGCCCTTCCAGGCGCGGGTTGTGAAACCGAGAATTTCGACCTTCACGCCACACCGCTCCAGGGTTCGGGCCAGTATATCTGCGCTCATTGCAGCAACAGATATCGGCCGTCCGCGCATTGAGCCCGAGTTGTCGATCAGAAGCGTGACCACGGTGTCACGGAAATTCATGTCCTTCTCAAGCTTGAAGCTCAAGGGGTGGGACGGGTTTGTGACCACGCGCGTGAGGCGGGCGGTATCAAGCAGGCCCTCTTCAAGGTCAAAATCCCATGTCCGCGTCTGCTTGGCCATGAGGCGACGTTGCAAGCGGTTGGCCAGGCGGGAAATCACGTTCTGCAGGTTCCCGAGCTGCTGGTCGAGTTGCTGACGCAGGCGCGTCAGTTCATCGGCATCACACAAATCGGGTGCTTCAATTTCCTCGTCAAATTCGGTCGTGAAGGCCCCGTAGACGAACTGTTCGCCCTGGTTGTGGCCGAACTCCGGCGGACGCCAGGGCTGACCCGGCGCATCAGGGTCTTCGTCCCCGGCACCGGGTTCGAGGTCGCCATCACCATCTTCAAATGGCATATCGGCTTCTTCGGTTTCGGCACCAGCATCTTCTTCATCACCGGCACCGTCCATGGAGCGGGCGTCGCCATCGCCTTCACCCTCGCCGGTGGTCTCGCCTTCACCGTCTTCCTGCTCGTCCTCGCTGCTGTCCTCATTGGGATCAGGCTCGGCGTTGAGTTCGTCGTCAGCAAGGCCCAGGTCGGAAATCATCTGCCGGACGATGTCCTGAAATGCTTCCTGATCGTCCAGGCGATTGTCGAGGCCCGATAGGGTGTCACCAATTTTGGATTCAACGAAAGGCCGCCAGAGATCGACCATCTGCTGCGCTGAAGGCGGCGGGGCGGCCCCGGTCAAGGCTTCGCGGACCAGAAGCGCAACGGCTTCGGATACGGGGGCCTGTTCGCGGTCCGTGACCCGCGCGTAGCCCTTGTTCCGGCAGCGGACTTCGAGGGCGACGCCAAGATTCTCGGCCACTCCGGCCATGTGGCGTGCGCCGATGGCTTCGACACGGGCTTGTTCGACCGCATCATAGAGTGCGCGGGCGGCGGGTGCTGTGGGAACCCGTGTGGTGTGAATGTCTGCATTGTGGTGGCGCAATTTGAGCGCCATGGCATCGGCTTCACCGCGCGCCACACTGACGTCTTCGCGTGGCAGGTCCCGGCTGGGCAGTGGGATGCGTGCTTCGGTCCCGTGAAAACCCGGAGCATCCGGGGTAAACGAAGCTGTCAGCTCCGGCTCGCGCGACATCGCGCGCATCGCCGAAGCTGTGACCCGGAGGAATTCCTCGACCGGCCCGTCGTTGCTGTTTCTGCCTGATCCAGCCATTGGTGGTTACTGCGTCTGGGCTGTTTCAATCACACTGTCATCGAGATCGGTCCCGAAGCAGCGCTGATAATACTCGGCCACTGTCGGCCGTTCGACTTCATCACATTTGTTCAGGAAGGTGACCGTGAAGGCCAGCGCAACGGATTCAAATATACGGGCATTCTCGGCCCAGGTGATGACGGTGCGCGGAGACATCACAGTAGAGATGTCGCCACCGATGAACCCGGCTCGGGTCAGGTCGGCTGTGGCCACCATTGCAGAGACCGTCTCGCGGCCTTCCTTGTTGTCGTAGTCCGGGCTTTTGGCGATGACAATGTCGACTTCCTGCTGATGGGGCAGGTAGTTCAGGGTCGTCACGATGTTCCAGCGATCCATCTGGGCCTGGTTGATCTGCTGGGTGCCATGATAAAGGCCGGTCGTATCGCCCAAACCGACGGTGTTGGCCGTCGCGAACAAGCGGAAACTGGGATGGGGGCGCAACACCTTGTTCTGGTCGAGCAGGGTGAGCTTGCTGTCGGCTTCCAGCACACGCTGAATCACGAACATCACATCCGGGCGGCCGGCGTCGTATTCGTCAAACACAAGTGCGCAGGGGTGCTGCAGCGTCCAGGGCAACAGGCCTTCGCGGAACTCGGTCACCTGAGCGCCGTCACGCAGGACGATGGCATCCTTGCCGATGAGGTCGATGCGGCTGATGTGGCTGTCGAGGTTGACGCGAATACACGGCCAGTTAAGGCGGGCAGCAACCTGTTCGATATGGGTCGACTTTCCGGTACCGTGATAGCCTTGAACCATCACCCGACGATTGTGCGAGAAGCCGGCCAGAATGGCGCGTGTTGTATCGGGATCGAACCGATAGCCTTCGTCCAGCGCGGGCACGTGAATGGTGGATTCCGAAAATGCCGGGGCCGTTGCGTCGGAATCAATTCCGAAAACATCGCGCACCGACACGGTCGTGTCGGGCTCGGGGCTGTTGGGCATGTCGGTGCTGGCAAGCGATTCAGTCGATTCCATAATACGTTCCGTATTCATCAAAGTTTATTCTTCCGACCGGCCCGTTACGGGCCGTTCGATTGCGTCAGTGTCGCATAGGCCTGATTGATTGCCTTGAGACGTTCTTCAGCCTGCTTGTCGCCACCATTTGCGTCAGGATGGTGTTGTTTCACCAATTCCTTGTAACGCCGCTTGATGGCGTCGGGTGTAACCGGCGGCGTCAACTCCATTATAGCAAGTGCTTGCGTGTAAGGAGAGTCCGGAAGTTCGGAATTTTGACGAACTTTTTCATCTTCCTCGGTCTCGAAGAAGCCAAAGGGATCGCGGATGCCTTGCGGTGGGCGTCCGCCATTCAGTGGCCAGGTCGGTCGGTGCCAGTAGGCTGTCCCGCGCCGATCTTCCTCGACCGCGTCTTCATCCATATCCGCGTAGTAGTTCCATCGGGCGTTGTAGGCACGCACATGGTCGAGGCAAAACCAGACATAGTCGCGCAATTGTTGCCGCGAACGGGGCGCGCGAAACTCGCCGGCCAGATCACAGCCAGGGTGTTCGCAGTTTTTCTGATCGGGAGCGTGCATCCCGGCCTCGGTAAGAAATTCGTCGAGGTCGATTTTCTTGCTTCGACGTGTCATGCCGGGAATATGTCTATGGGGAGCCGCTGAAGCAAGGAAACCCCGCCACTTGTTTAGGGAGAAACCGAGATGAATCGTGCAGAACGTATCCGATCGGCAATTGAGAGTGCCATTGAGCCAGACAGTCTCGAGGTCACGGACGAATCACATCTTCATGCTGGTCACGCCGGGGCCCAGCCCGGTGGTGAAACACATTATGAGGTAACTGTTGTAAGTTCGCGTTTTTCGGGTCAGTCGCGTGTCGCGCGGCAAAGAAGTGTGTATGCCCTTCTGGGTAACGAGTTTTCGTCTGGTCTTCATGCGCTTTCTGTGCGCGCTTTGACGCCTGAAGAGGTCTCTTAATTCTATTTTGAAACACAAATATAATGAGTGTTGCAACAACGCTCCAGTCTGTTTAAGCTTACGGAGCAATAGTTTGCGGGGCCCTTCGGGGCGGGGAAGGTCTGAACTGCTCGTGAATCGGAACATAACGGTTGGTGATTTGCGTACCAGTGTACGTCTGGAGCCGGAATTTTGGTCTGCGCTCTCTGATATTTCAGTTCGTGAAAAACTTCGCGTTGATCAACTGTGCACGCTCATCGACGCCCATTTGGGTGAACTGGGCCGAACGGCGGCGATCCGGGTGTTTATCGCAAGCTATTTTGCAGCGCAGAAGGCCGAGAAGCAGGACCTGCGGGTTCCACAACCTTATGGACGTGGGGACATGTATCGTCCCGAATCACAGATGCCGCAGCGTGCGTTCGGTTAGACAGCGTTACGTGACAAACCGTTCAGGCTAGGACGCATCCGGGCCATCATAATGGTTCGGCCAAAGTTCCTTGACCTTGGGGCCATCACTTCGAAACGCATGACAGGTATTGAGCAGACGTGGGGCCCGCCCTGACGCTGCAGGTCCTTCCGGGCTGTCCTTGCTTTTAAGCGGAAAGATCGTCTGAAACGCAGTTGTTGCAACTGGTCCCAGCAGCTCGACAATATGTGTACAACCCTCAACTCCGCCGAGACGCTGACTGACTGTGCGACGCCAGCCCGGACCGATTGATACGCCGATCAGTCGTTTGAAGTTTGGCGCGATTTCCTTACAGATTCCAAAGGGACTGAACTCGGTCGTCGCTTCCACATCATGAATGTGAAGGTCATCATCGACGGTGAGCCGAATCCACATTTCATGCACAGGCTCACCTGGCAGCACATCACCGCGTTCGCTGTTGGAGAAGGTGTAGGTTTTTACATCTGTCAGATGTCCCTCGATGTCCCACAGGCCGTCAGATCGTCTGTAGCCGGTGCAACTGACCGAGCGCGTGTGTATGTGTTCGCGCGCCGCCGGTTCTGAAAGTGGCATGGGTATGTCCTCGATGTGGAACCCCGAAGAGGGCTTATTGAATTTGGGTTAGCCCGGCGTTTGCGGCGTATCGATGGGGGCGTCTCCATCCGTTGCGTCGGCGCGCCGTGTAATCCGGAGCTGACGCAGTTGGTTGCCGCTTCGACGCAGAACATCGATCTTGAGATCAGAAATTGCAAAGCTCTGACCTTCCTGCGGGATAAAGCGGGCTTCGTGCAGCACCAAGCCTGCAATGGTCGAGGCCTCTTCGTCTGAAAGACGCCAGTCGAATTCGCGATTCAGATCGCGAATGGTCACACGGCCGTCGACCAAAAGGGAGCCGTCGGCCTGCCGTCGGACACCCGGGACGGGGATGTCGTGCTCATCATCGATCTCTCCGACGATTTCCTCAATGATGTCTTCGAGAGTCACAACTCCTTGCAGGGAACCGTACTCGTCCACGACCAATGCAAAATGCTCTCGTCGGTCACGGAACTCGTGCAACTGACTCAGGCAATCCGTCGATTCAGGCACAAACCATGGCTCGGCAGCCACGGAGGTAATATGCATTTCATCGATATGACCTTCGTGAACCTGGACTTCACGCAGCAAAGCCTTGGCGTTGAGAACCCCGACAATATTGTCGGGATCGCCGCTGAAGATCGGGACTCGTGTAAAAGGGCTGTCGAGCATTCGTGTCACGATCTCGCCGGGCGCCAGATTCGCATCAATCATGCTCACGTCGGTGCGATGTGTCATGATTTCACCGACCTCAATATCGTCGAGATCCATGACGCCACCCAGCATCTGACCCTCATGGGCATTCACCGTGTTGGTGTCTGAATGCAGGCGGATCGCACCGCGCAATTCTTCTTCACGCGCTTCGTCCTCAGCTGAGGACACCCTCTCTCCAAGCAGACGTAGCAGGACGTCCACAATGATCTCGACGGTTTTCGAGATCGGCGTGAGCACAATAATAATGGCCCGGATAATCGGACCAACCGTCAGGGCCACGTCGTCGGCGTGCCGGATAGCATAGGTCTTTGGCAGGACCTCTGAAAAGATCACCACCAGAATTGTCATCGCGACAGTGGCGTAGATCACTCCGGAATCGCCGAAGAGCGTGATCATCAGACTTGTTGCCAGGGCTGAAGCCAGAATGTTGACGATATTGTTGCCGATCAGGATCCCGCCGATCAGACGCTCTTGCTGGGCGTGCAGTAGGTTGACGATCCGGGCGCGCTTGTTGCCATCGCTTTCCAGCTGATGCATCCGAGGTCGTGATGCACCCGTCAGTGCCGTTTCCGAACCGGAGAAGAACCCCGAGAACGCCAACAGGACGATGATCGAGATAATGGTGAGAATGATGGGATCACTCATGATGTTTGCGTGCCTTGTTGAAGGTCAGGCCGCTTTGGCCAGTGTGTCGAGCAGGCGTACGAGTTCAGCTTCTTCCACCTCATTGGTCACAAAGGCTTCACCGATTCCACGAACCAGGATGAACGTCGTACGACCGGCCTGAACCTTTTTGTCCCTACCCATATGGTCGATCAGTATCTGGGTGTTCCAATTTCCGTTGGGGTGAACGGGCACATGTATGGGGAGCCCGACGGCCTTGAAATGGTCCCGCACCCGGGTCGCATCTTCAGCGGGGCACAGGCCCAGCGCCACCGAAAGGTCAAATGCCAGAACCATGCCGATGGAGACGGCTTCACCATGGAGTAACAGGTCACCGAAGCCGGTTTCGGCTTCGAGGGCATGTGCAAATGTGTGACCAAGATTGAGCAAGGCGCGCCGCCCCGTTTCACGTTCGTCCTGATTGACGATCTCGGCTTTCATTTCGCAGGCCCGGACGATGGCACGGGTCTGGGCGGTTGGATCACCTTCGAGGACTTTCGCCCCGTCTGCTTCTAGCCAGCCAAAGAATTCCGGGTCTCCCAGCAACCCGTATTTGACGGTCTCGGCATAGCCAGCCGCCAACTCGCGAGGCGGCAGTGTTTTCAAGGTATTGGTGTCCGCGATAACCAGGCGTGGCTGGTAAAAGGTCCCGACGAGGTTCTTGCCGTGGGGGGAATTGATGGCGGTCTTGCCGCCGACCGAGCTGTCGACCTGCGCCAATAGAGTCGTTGGAATCTGAACAAACTCGACGCCGCGCAGCGCGATGCTGGCGGTGAAGCCTGTCAGGTCGCCGATCACGCCGCCACCGAGTGCTACAAGAACGGTTCCGCGTTCGAGTCCATCTTGCAGAAGGTCGTTCAACAGGCTTTCAAGATAGACAAAGGATTTGGACTGCTCACCAGCATCAATCTGGATCGTCCGGCCGGTGTGACCGGCTTGTGCAAGACTGTTTTCGAGACGCTCTGCGTAGATCGGCCCAACATTGGAGTCTGTGATGATCACCACATGACGCTCACCCAGACGTTCGGCAATCAGGGCACCGGCGTTGTCCAGCAAATCGGGGCCAATGGCGATGTCATAGGATCGTGGACCAAGGTCCACAGTGATGGTTTGTGTGCTGTCGGGATTCTGACTCATTGCGTGCCGTTCTCATTCGTCTTCGCGAGGTAGGCATCAAGAGCCTGACATACGCGATTGACCGTTTCTTCCGGGGGGGCGTCATCGCTTTCGACGACGATATCCGATAGCTCATAGATCGGGTGACGTACTTTCATCAAGTCTTTCAGGGTCTTGGCCGGGTCGTCATTCTTCAGGAGCGGACGATTGCTGCGTTTTGCAGTTCGGCGAACAAGAGTCTCCAGATCAGCGCGCAGCCAAATCGACACGCCGGATTCAATGATTCTCGCGCGCGTGAACTCATCCATAAACGCCCCGCCACCCGTCGCCAGCACGATGGGCGGGCCTTCGAGCAATCGGGCGATTACGCGCCGCTCGCCATCGCGGAAGGCCTCTTCACCGTGGCGTTCGAAAATTTCTTCGATGGAACACCCCGCCGCAACCTCGATCTCGGTATCCGCGTCGACAAACGGCAAATGAAGGTGGTTGGCAAGGCGACGGCCAATTGCCGACTTTCCAGCGCCCATCAGTCCCACCATCACAATGGACTTTTTATGGCGAGAATGACCGGTTGTCGCGTTATCTTGTTCCAACTGGGGTTCTGGTTGCTCAGAATCGACCATATCCTGCTATCTTCACATATTCCTGTTGCGGGCCCGACTCGTCGCGAAATCGCCATTGTTCTGCTGCCATAATAGGCCTTTGGGCAAGGGCCCGCGAGGGCCAGATTTTCTCTTGGCTTGGCACGATGTGGTGCGGAGGTTCATTTGTTCAAGTTTGTAGCAGCAATCCTACTGATCGGGATCATCGCGGGCGGTGTTTTTCTTGCAACCTGGGATATTCCAGCACCCACCGAACAGGTGGAGAAAACGCTCCCCAATGATCGTTTTCCGCGATAACAGCGCCATGCTGTGCGCGCGATTCTTCGCCGTGGTCATGGTTGGACTGGCGGCCGGTGTATTGCCCGCAGTCGCTGTGGCGCAACAAAGCGGCCCGATCCGGCTTGCGCCGCTGCCGCCGGCCACCGAGCGACCCGCCGATCGAAACGAACAACCGGGGTCCCGGTTGCGGCCCGGTCAGGTCGTCGTTGAAGGTTTGGGTGCCCGAGGTGAGGACGCACTGGGTGTGCTGGGCGACGACAGTGGCGGTTTGGGAAATGACATGTGGGCCGGAAGCCGTCGTGTTGATGCTGTACGGCTGCTGCGTAACCTTCCGGAGTCCTACCCGTTGCGCCAAGCCTATGAATTGGCGCGCCGTGTTCTCTCAACGGCGGCCGAACCGCCCCGCGCGACCTCGGACAATCAGGGTATGCTCGGCCTTCGGGTCGAAAAGCTGGCCGCTATCGGATCAACGTCAAGCGCACTGCGGCTGATAAATGCGTCGAACGCGGCGCAGGTTCCCGACCATCTGGCGGGGGCTGCCGTGCGTGCGCGTTTCAATTCCGGAAATCTTGTTGCGGGTTGTGCTTTGGTGCGCGACTACACGGGTGGTTATGGAAATGCCTTCTGGCAGCAGGCTCTCATCATCTGTCAGGTTGCAGACGGCAATTCCGATCAGGCTGCATTGGGCATTGATCTGTTGCGCGAGCAGGGCCTGCAGATAGATCCTGCCTTTACGGCGGCTGCGCTCACCGCGGCAGGAGGTGGCAAGGTTAAGGTTGATGTGACGGATGCCGCCGCGCCTGTTGATGTGATGACCTTTGCACTTTGGCTGGCGGCAAAAGCACAATTTCCCGATGAACTTGCCCAAAGGATTGCACCGGGTCTGCTTCCTGCACTCGTATCGGTGCCTGATCTTGACCCTGACATGCGGCTCGCCGTCGCCCATCGCGGATTGCAGGCGGGAATTTTGACGGGAGCCGATGTTGTTCAGGTTTATGAGGGTCTGGGGGTCAGTGATGCTGATATGTCCAGCGCCCTCACAGCGCCGGATACGGTCAGCAATGACCGGCTGCTGGCTTATCTCTATCTGGCTGCGGCCACGCGTACAGCCCCGATTGCCCGCTCTGAAGCACTTTGGGAGGCCTGGACTCGCGGTCGTGAGGCGGGTGGCTTTGATATCGTGTCTCTGACCACGGCCGATTTGTTGCGCGATGTGCCGGTGACACCGGATTTTGGCTGGTTGTCAGGCGTTGCGGCTGAAGTTTCCCTTGTGGCGGGACGCAATAGACAGGCGCTCGATTGGTATCGGGTGGTCTTGCGTCAGGCACCAATTGTGCCCGAGCTTGCACGTGCAGCAGCAGAACTTTGGCCCATGATGCGGGTGATTGGTCGTGCTAAATCCGGTGGTTTTGCCCTGACCGCAGGCACCGGGGTCGCGGCGGCGGCCGGACAGACGGTCACGCCTACGCCTCCGCGCGGGCCGGTGCCGTGGAACGCGGCGCGACTTGATCGCTGGGTCGATCTTGCCAAATCTGGTCCCCGTGCGGACGACGTCGGCACAACCTTGTCCATGCTCGAGGCTCTGGGTGATGGGGTGGATGATGCCCAATGGCGCCTGGTTGGGCTGGGTGCCAGCCGGTCCGTGATGATGCCTGATGTGGCTATCCTTGCCGGTCTTTCGAGAGCCGCCGAGGACGGTCGAAAGGCAGAGGCCGTGCTTTACGCACTTTATGCGCTGGGGCAGTCCGGCAAGGTGCCCCATGCCAATGTGGTTGCTGCAGTTGTCCGGGCGCTCGATCGCGTTGGCCTCAATGAGGCCGCACAGGCCATGGCGCGCGAGATGGCCGGCCAAAGCATGGCCTCGGAACGTCCGTGAGCCGGCGGCGCGAACCTGTCCCGGTCGCACTGGTCAGCCGGTATTTTGAAGCATTTCTGGAACTTCTTGTCGCCGAACGCGGGGTTTCCGCGAATACGCTTCTGGCCTATCGGCGTGACCTTCTCGACGTGGCGACCTTTCTGGCGGGGCCGGGTGACGGCGCGGCGCAAGGCGTTCTCGATGGTGCATCCACCGAAGATTTGCGGCGTTATCTCAAGCATCTCGACGCGCAAGGCATGAGTGCAGGCACCGCTGCCCGGCGTCTCTCGGCCCTGCGTCAGTTTTATCGCTTTCTCTATGCCGACGGACTGCGCGGGGATGACCCGACGTCCATTTTGGAAAGCCCGCGACAGGGCCGCCCGCTTCCCAAAATCATATCCGAAGCCGATGTCGCGAGCCTTCTTGAGGTCGCCGAGAAAGGGAATGGTGCCGAAGGCCTGCGGCTCTGTGCGATGGTTGAGCTGTGTTACGCGACAGGTATGCGCGTGTCGGAGCTGGTTGGTCTGCCGCTTGCCGCTGTGCAGCGTGATCCCGAGTTTTTGATTGTGCGTGGCAAGGGCAACAAGGAACGTATGGTGCCGCTGAGCGAGCCAGCGCGGGATGCGGTGCGAAACTATCTTGTCGTACGTGATGGGTTTATGCCCGAGGGCGCGACCTCAGCCCATTTGTTTCCCGGACGGGGCGGAAAACACCTCAGCCGACAACGCTTCTTTCAGATGCTTAAGGACCTGGCCCGGAGAGCGGGACTCGACCCGCGTAAGGTCAGCCCCCATGTTTTGCGACACGCATTTGCAACCCACCTGCTGCATCACGATGCCGATTTGCGCAGCGTTCAGCAGATGCTCGGTCATGCGGATATTTCGACAACCCAGATTTACACCCATGTGCTTGATGAACGAATGCGGCGTCTGGTGGCAGACCATCATCCGCTGGCGCGTGCGCAGGTGAACTAGACAAACCGCTCTTCAACCGACGATCGAAACCGTATAGATATCGGCCATGCCACACTTTCTGGACTTTGAAAAACCCATCGCAGACCTCGAAGGTAAGATCGAGGAGCTCCGTCATCTCTCGGATGGCGAGATTAATATTGCGGACGAGGTCGGCAAGCTCGAGGGCAAGGTCGAGCGGCAGCTGCGTCAGACCTATGGGCGCCTGACGGCATGGCAGAAAGTGCAGGTTGCGCGGCATCCCGGACGTCCGAAATGCGGGGACTATGTCTCGACATTGATTGATGAGTTTGTGCCGCTCGCCGGTGACCGCCTTTATTCCGAAGACGCGGCGCTGGTGGCGGGTTTGGGACGGTTTCGCGGGCGCCCTGTTGCCGTGCTCGGCCATGAAAAAGGCAACGATACAGAAAGTCGTATTGCCCATAATTTTGGTATGGCGCGCCCGGAAGGCTATCGGAAGGCCCAGCGGGTTATGGATTTGGCGAACAGGTTTGACCTGCCGCTGTTGTCTTTCGTGGATACCTCGGGCGCCTATCCGGGCGTCGGGGCCGAGGAACGCGGCCAGTCCGAAGCGATTGCACGATCCATCCAGTCCTGCCTGTCTCTGACCGTTCCCTTCGTTTCTGTGATCATCGGGGAGGGTGGTTCAGGTGGGGCGATTGCGATCGCCACGGCCAATAAGATCTTCATGCTTGAACATGCTGTCTACTCGGTGATTTCTCCCGAAGGCTGCGCCTCGATCCTGTGGCGTGATGGTGCCCGTGCGCAGGAGGCTGCCGAGGCCCTCAAGATTACCGCTCAGGATTTGATGGGCCTGAAGCTGATCGACGGCATCATCGAAGAACCTCTGGGCGGCGCGCAGCGTGATCCCGGTGTGACCATTCAGGCCGTGGGTGAACAGATCGGTGATGCGCTCGACACATTCGCTGGCATGGATGGTGATGCCCTCAAGAACCATCGGCGAGAAAAGTTTGCAGCATTGGGAACGGCGGGACTGATCTAGCGTTTTTGAGAACAGGGGAAACCGATGACCAAAACGGAATCTTTGGTTGAGCTCCTTCTCAACAGGCTCGGCGCCGAAAGCGATAACATCCGCAGGCAATGGACTGCTCCCGTCGGCACTTCGACATGTCATTTTGTGGTCGATGATCTTCTGCCCGAGGAGTTGTGCGAGGAAATATTTCTGGCCTTCCCCCGGGATGCAACAGGCTTCTTCAGCCGTGAATCCTTTCGGGAGAGAAAACGGACATCGGCTGACCTCAGCTCTTATCCCGCCATATTGTCCGGTATCACATATGCGTTTCAGGACCCACGGGTTGTGGAGTTTGTGGCGGCTTGTACGGGCATGACGCAGCTCGAGCCGGACCCCAAACTCTATGCGGGCGGATTGTCGATGATGTTTGCCGGTGATTTTCTGAACCCGCATATCGACAACAGCCATGATGCGATGCGCCAGCGTTATCGGCGACTGAACCTGCTTTACTACGTCTCCCCCGAATGGACTCTGGAGGATGGTGGAAATTTTGAGCTTTGGGATGATGGCAGGCAGGTCGCCAAAACTATTGTGTCTGCGCGAAATCGCCTGGTGGTGATGGAAACCGACCGATCGAGTTGGCATTCTGTGAGCCCGGTGCAGTCCGACATGCCCCGCTGCTGTGTTTCAAACTATTACTTTTCCAAGGTCTCCCCCGACGAGACGGATTATTTTCATGTGACATCGTTTTCCGGGCGGCCCGAACAGGCCTTTCGGCGGGTGCTGGGGGTTGTCGACAATACCTTGAGAAATCTGGTGGCGCGGATGCTGAAAGTCGGGCGTGGTCGTAACCGGGTCAACGAACCGGATAGACCCGACAAACCGGTTTGATCCCGGCGTTTTCGCTATCGTGTGCCGGAGAACTTTGGCATCACCGCTTCGGTGAAGCGGCTGAAAGAAGCCGTGGATTCGTCTCGGCTCAGGTCGCCATAGGCAAACCGGCAGACGAAGTAATTCAGACCAGCAGTCTCGATCTGGCGTTCGATTTCCGCAGCGACGGTTTCAGGTGTGCCCACAATAGCCGCGTCGCGCGCGCGCGCAGCTGTGAGGTCTGACGCATAGGCGCGGTCTTCCATGCCGTGCTTGCGCCAGAGTGCGATGAAGTTTTCGTACCACGCAGCATAGGCGCGCGCGCCGATCCGTTCGGCTTCTTCCATTGTCTCCCCGATGAAGACGTGACGTGCGACCCCGATCTTTGTGGTGACCGCACCGCCATGGGTTTTGTCCCAGACGTCCCGATACTGATCGGTTGCCGCGCGGGTGATCTCGCAAGGTGCGTTGCTGATGATGTTGATCTTTTGGGTTGCCGGCCATCCGGCGCCATCGGGAGTCGCGACGCCGTACCAGACTGGCGGGTGGGGGTGTTGCAGGGGCTTCATCACCATCGGCACGTCGTCATAGCTAAAGTGATCACCTGAGAAGGACAGGGTGTCTGAGGTGAGGCCGCGGATCAGGACTTCATAGGCCTCGGTATAGCTTGGCATTGCGGAATCTTTGGTGACGCCGAAATAGGCGACCTCAAAGGGTGAAATGCCGCGGCCGACACCGAATTCAAATCGTCCGTTCGACATCTGGTCGAGCATGCAGATTTCCTCGATCAGCCGAAGCGGCTCATAGAGCGGCAGGCAGTAAACCATGGGGCCGAAATGGATGTTTTCCGTGCGCTGAGCGACAGCCGCCAGAAATACGCTGGGCGAGGGCGCCAGGCCCAGCGGCGTCGCGTGATGCTCGGCGAGATGATACATCGCAATGCCCGCGCGATCATAAGCTGCGATCAGTTGCAGGCGGTCTTCATAGATATCGTGCGCCGATGCACCGGGCCGCTGGTCGAGATGATCAAAAACGCCAAACTCGACCATCCCCACTCCGAGGCTCTAGGCCAGCTTGCCGTGGCAGTGCTTGTACTTTTTGCCGGTCCCACATGGACACGCCGCATTGCGGGAGACCTTGCCCCATGTGCTGGGGTCATTCGGGTCGATCTCGGCCGCCGCCGTGTTGCGGGCGGGTTGGCGTGCCTCTGCACCTGCGGGCTGGGCATCGCCGAACTGGCCGGCCATGGCGTGCTGGGTTTCGATTTCCCGCGGTGATTCAGGTTCGGGCACCGGGTTGGGTGCGTCGATCTGTATTTCGATATGGCTGAGAAGCTGGGTGACGCCCTCGCGCAGTCGTCCGAGCATGTCCTGGAACATGTCGAAGGCTTCGCGCTTGTATTCGTTGAGCGGGTTTTTCTGTCCGAATGCCCGCAGGCCGATGCCCTGACGCAAATGGTCGAGGCGCAGCAAGTGATCTTTCCAGTACTGATCAAGAATCTGCAGGAGCAGGTTTTTCTCTGCCATCCGCATCAGATCGGCGCCGTAATTCACGGCTTTGGCGGCCATCTTCTCATCGATCATGACCTGCAGGCGGTCACGGATTTCCTCATCCGCGATGCCTTCTTCCTTGGCCCATTCCGTGGCCGGAATATCGAGACCGAAGAGGCGCAGGCATTCTTCGTGGAGCAGGTCGGCGTCCCACTGTTCGGCGAACGCCTTTTGCGGGATTGTGCGCGCGATCAGATCATCGAGCACCTCTTCGCGCATCGACTTGACCGTTTCCGACACATCGTCGATCTGCATCAGATCCTTGCGCTGCTCATAGATGACCTTGCGCTGGTCATTCATCACGTCATCGTATTGGAGCAACTGCTTGCGGATGTCGAAGTTCCGGGCCTCGACCTTCTGCTGGGCTTTTTCGAGCGCCTTGTTGATCCACGGATGGACAATCGCTTCGCCTTCTTCGATCCCGAGCTTCTGGAGCATGCCGTCCATACGTTCGGAGCCGAAGATGCGCATCAGGTCATCATCGAGTGACAGGAAGAAGCGTGACGTGCCCGGGTCGCCCTGACGGCCCGAACGACCGCGCAGCTGGTTGTCGATACGTCGGCTTTCATGGCGCTCGGTGCCGATAACCATAAGGCCTCCCGCATCCAGAACTTTCTGATGCAGCTTGGACACTTCGGCGCGAATCTCGGTTTCCTTCGCGGCGCGTGCGGTCTCGTCCTCGATATCCGCAAGCTCGGCTTCGAGCCGCATATCCAGATTGCCGCCGAGCTGAATATCCGTACCGCGACCGGCCATGTTGGTGGCAATGGTAACGGCACCGGGGATGCCGGCCTGGCCGATAATATAGGCCTCGCGTTCATGCTGTCGGGCGTTGAGAACCTCATGGGGAATCTTCGCCGATTTGAGGGCTTCGGACACCTGCTCGGACTTCTCGATCGAAACGGTACCGACCAGAACCGGCTGGCCGCGTTTCACGCAATCCTGGATCAACTCATTGATCGCGTTGTATTTTTCACCCAGCGTACGATAGACCTCATCGTTCTGATCGTCGCGCACCATCGGGTTGTTGGTCGGCATATCGACCACTTCGAGTTTGTAGATTTCTGCGAATTCGGCGGATTCTGTCATCGCCGTACCGGTCATGCCGGCAAGCTTTGGGTAAAGCCGAAAATAGTTCTGGAAGGTGATCGAGGCGAGGGTCTGGTTCTCGTTTTGGATCGTTGCGTCTTCCTTGGCTTCGAGTGCCTGATGCAGGCCATCGGAAAAACGACGGCCTTCCATCATGCGCCCGGTGAATTCATCAATGATGATGACCTTGCTGTCTTTCACGATGTAATCGCGGTCGCGCTGGAACAGCTTGTGGGCGCGCAGCGCCTGATTGACGTGATGCAGAATGGTGACGCTGGTGATGTCGTAAAGGCTGGTGCCTTCCTCGATCAGGCCAGCTTCTGCAAGAAGCGCTTCGGCATGTTCCACGCCGTCATCGGTCAGGGTAACGGCTCGGGCCTTTTCATCGAGTTCGAAGTCGTCCGCGCCCAGTTTCGGGATGAGCACATCTACGGCCTTGTAGGAATTGGAGGAATCCTCGACCGGGCCGGAAATAATCAGCGGTGTGCGCGCTTCATCGATCAGGATCGAATCCACCTCATCGACGATGGCGAAGTTGAAGTCGCGTTGCACCATCTCGTCGAGATGGAATTTCATGTTGTCGCGCAGGTAGTCGAATCCGAATTCGTTGTTCGTGCCGTAGGTCACATCGGCGGCATAAGCGGCGCGGCGCGCCTCGTCGGACATGTTGCTGACGATGCAGCCGAATGTCAGTCCGAGAAATTCATAGACCTGCCCCATCCACGCGGAGTCGCGCTGGGCGAGATAGTCGTTGACGGTGACGACATGGACGCCCTTGCCCTCGATCGCATTCAGATAGACCGGAAGCGTCGCCACAAGGGTTTTGCCTTCACCGGTCTTCATTTCCGAGATCATGCCTTTGTGCAGGATCATCCCGCCGAGCAACTGAACATCGAAATGGCGTTGGCCGAGCGCACGCTTGGCGGCTTCCCGGACGGTGGCAAAGGCCTCGACCAGAATGCCGTCGAGGGTCTCACCATCGGCAAGCCGCTGGCGGAATTCGTCGGTCCGCGCACGCAGGGCGGCATCGTCGAGGGCTTCGATCTCGGGCTCGAGCGCGTTGATCGCTTCGATATTCTTGTTCAGGCGTTTCAGGTAGCGGTCGTTCGCGGATCCGAAGGCCTTCTTGACCAGACTGAGGACCATGAGGTCTCCTCAAAGGAAAATATCTTGGCACGGACGAAACGATCGCACCGTCCGGAGAATGCCTCCGATAAGCCGTGTGTTCCCAAAGATGGGGAATTTTCGCGCATTGTCTAGGGGTCGTCTGGGAAAGTGTCAACGTCGCGACGCGTGTTCGATGGCGCACAAAGCGCGATTGCGCGCCGGATGCCACATTTCTTCTTCAAAATGCCGTGTCTGTGCCGCATCTGCGGTGGCCCCCGGGTTGTAAGCTTTGAGCGAAAACGGCAATCTGGCCGCCGCCGTGACAGTACCGGTCCGTTCGCTTGAATCCACAGGAGCCTCCCCATGATCCGCACCCTCACCACGCTTGCTGCGTTTGCTTTCGTCTTGACGGTTTCAGTCCCGGCCATTGCACAACAAGGTGGCAATGCGAATGCCGAGCCCGACAAGGATATGGTCGTGGCCCGCGTGAATGGCGCGGAGATCAAGCAATCCGATGTCGCGATCGCTTATGCGCGTTTGCCCGAGCAGTTCCGTCAGGCGCCGATCAATGTGATTTTTCCGCAGATCGTGCAGCAGCTTGTTGACGGTGAATTGCTGAATTCAGCGGGTCGAGCCGATGATTTGCAGAAC
>ENA-UOXV01000358-UOXV01000358.1-marine-metagenome-genome-assembly--contig:-NODE-358-length-64389-cov-8.635418_pt1 | contig 64389 bp, 65 predicted proteins | sample MGYA00238165_ERZ766961 | MGnify/ENA primary metagenome ERZ766961 (study PRJEB28924, sample SAMN03173240) | marine metagenome | biome: Marine; feature: Water; material: Subsurface seawater | place: North... | reverse complement strand
ACCTATATCCCTGTTGCTCATAACCCTGTGTCTGGATAGTAGTTGGTGACCAACTCCTGAACCACTTTTTCCATCTCATCTAAATTCTTAAGAGTTGTGACGTGGGTCAGCTTGCCATACAATGATCTGTCGATGTCATTAGGATTGATCACCAATGCCTTTCTAATAGACTCTACCATATCCAGCTTGAGTTTGGACATGTCATCTGGTGATTCATCAATATCATCATCAACTGGAGCTGCTGGAGCTGCTGGTGGTGGCTCGTCTCCGGCTGGAGCTTCTGCTGCTGGTTCTTCTGGTGGAGGTGGTAATCCGTCTTCTAAGTATAAATTCCAAGCCTCGTATAATGTTCTTTCAAATCGCTCCATAATTAAATTACTTATTAGCTGACGGGTGCTATACCTACACCTCGCTCCATTCTATACAAATTCTTGTCAAAGTATCTCATCCATCCAGGTGTGTTACTATCTGTGTTGCTGAGATTGGGTTTGTATTTTTTCCACAGTTCGAAATCTTTCTGAAACATGGTCTTTATATCTTGACTGACGATAGGTGAGTTCATTTTCTTCTGAATGTTGGAAAATCTTTGATCGATCTGAGCCACACTTGAGTTGGTTTGTGTCTTGCTACCTGTTGGTCCTTTGATCTTTCCCACTCCTAGATTGCCAAACGGATCTTGTGTAGCACCTTGATTGGCAACGTTCACCAGATTCTTGGCTGCTCCAGCGGCTTTCTTCACTCCACTCCATCCTAAATTTGCAGCTCCTTTGGCTATATTCTTCATGAACGCTCCTGAGCCTCCACCTTCTGGTCTCTGAAATATGTTCATCTGCCTCTCAACCGTTTCCAATTCAGCATCAGTCAATGTGTTCAGATATGCCAATCTCGCTTGTTCATCTGGTGTGTTGATCTGTGCCCAGTCTATCATGACATGTTCAGTTGTTTGAAGAAATTATTGATACTTTGTATCTTGATCTCTCGTTGATTGTTGGTTGGTTCCGTCACTGCAGTGTCTTCTGGACCTGTGATTGGTGATGGTTCCGTTGTGTCTGCACTAGTATCATCACCTACATTCTTCAAGCTCTGTCGATATATCCTTTGCTTCTCCTCTTTCTTCTGATTAGCGATCCTAGCCGCTTTATCCTTTTGCTTGCGACCCTCCACAATGTGATGATTATCGTCAATCAGCTTTAGAAATTCGTTCATATTATTATTTATGCAAAAAGTAGATTCTTAGCTCTTATATCTGTGAAGTATGATTCAGACAAAAATGTCAGTTGATTGGCTTTGACGAACCTTTTTATATTCTCAAAACTACTCACACGGGATTTATAGGCGATATGTGTTATGCTATTCTTGATACACACCATCTCTCCATCTGCTGAACTGTACGACAACATCTCATCATACGGTACATCAGACTTGAACACTTTGACTGGTAGCTTGCTGTATATGGATCTGACACAACTGTTGATGACCTTGATCATTTCCTCAGAATCATCCGACAATCTCACCATCTCTATATCATGCGATATGTTACCCACATATACAACCAGCCGATAACCAGTGTCGTCATTCAATATCAGATCACATGTGTCTTTGATGGTGTGGAACATCAGCAATCTACGAAAATCATTGCTCATCTTATGCAATCCTGAGAGATCACCATCAATATCATAGATTCGATCCACAACTGAATTGCTGACTCCATGGAGTATTTGATTGAAATCAACAACCTTGATGTGATTGTTAATGATCATTGAATCAACAACCTTGTATATATGTCTCTGACATCTTCAGCAACACATCTTTGTTCTCTTCAAAAAAACCATCATATGGTATCACATAATTTGACTTGTAATTCGCGTAGCTGTCACTGTATCTGACAGACTTCCACATTGTTCTATCCATCACGACAAATGAGCCCTTGTTGTTGATTTTAAATATCAGCAACCACAACTTAAAGTCAACTCTGGCTTGATCGATCCATGTGTCTAGTAGAGCATTAGAGCTGAGTAAGTTATGAAATGCAAAATCTTTGTAACTCTTACACTCTATCTTGATGTTACCCAACTGCTCAGGCATCAATATATCACCATCATATATCAACTTTTGCGATTCTGTCAGCTTGCTGTATCTGCTGATGTTCTTCCCACCTGTAAATGCTCCTGAATTTGGCACTCTCTCAAAGTTCAATTGAAAAACCTCTGTCAGGTGATTAGCAACAGTTCTCTCGAAGTGATTGCCTTTAGCTTTCTGCGGACTTGTCATGTGTATATTATACAGTAAGTTTTACATAAATCCATGATTCATCTTGTTACCTGGACCTTGCATCCCGGAATTCCTAGACTGCATCACTGGTCCTGTGCTGCCTTTGACTGTGTCGTCATGTGAGATTTTACTCTTCTTCTTTTTCTTTTTCTTACGCTTAGTTAGATCTACATCTCCTAAGGCTCTGGGCATCCGAGCATCTCCAGGAGCATACGAATCTACATTACCGAAACTTCCAGCTGTATCACCTGTTGAGTTGTTACCGGTAGCCATGGCAGATGCGCTCATCACATCTTCATCTAAACACTTTTGAAATCTATCTTTATACATATTTACCTTGATTTTTCATATCTATATACTATTATTTATATAACGCGATGGAACTAGAAAGATATATTGATGAATTAACAAAGGATGTAGAGGTGGATGAGTTCGCATTGAAAGAGTGTCAGATGAAACTTCCAGCTCTAAAACACAAGTGGGTTGGTCGTCTCATAAGACTTAAACGAGATCTTCATATTCTCCAGCAAAAGAGATACACTCTGATATCTGCAATCTCAGATCGAGTCAGAGAGTCATCTGAGATCAGACTCACCAGACCATCGGCTGATAAGATCGCATCAAAGCACAAGGATATAGTGGAGGTTGATGATGAGATAAAGAACATTGAGTTGATCATAGAGCTACTGGATAAGAGTGAGAGAATATTTAGTAGCATGAGTTTCGATCTCAAGAATTTAGTAGAGATCATAAAGATGGAGACATTATAATGGTATCATATAATATAGATCTAGACAAGACTCAACGATATGGTAATATCAGAGGTGATGATATATCTCTTATAAGAGAGGTGTTCTCGGTACCTAACAATGCTGCTAAGTTCTCTAGATTCCGAGGAGGTTACACACCGTCCAGAATATACGCAATCACTCCTGCGGGTAGATTTGATATAGGGATGTATCATGAGATAAGAAAATACGTAAAGAGTCAAGACTCAAATATCAACATCAACGCTAGTGAACAATTCAAGAAAATCGCCAACCCTAGAGTGAAGAAGAATACAGACATCAAGCTAAACTTAAAGTTTAGAGACTATCAATCTGAGATAATCGATAGATGTTGTGTGTTAGGTAGAGGTGTAGCAGTTCTAGCCACTGCTGGTGGAAAGACCCTAACAATGGCAGGCTTGCTAGAGAATTATTACAAAAATAATCCTCATTTCAGCTGCTTGTTGATAGTACCTAATCTTAGTCTAGTTTCACAGACATACAACGATTTTGAGGAATATGGCACTACGTTCACCAGTACCAAGTGGACTGGTGGTACGGAGCTGAAACGAGGTTATAATGTAACTATAGCTAACACATCTATACTCCAAAGTGCTAAGAGCGACATATCATGGGTTCAGGATATAGATGTTCTCGTTATCGATGAAGTTCACGGTCTCAGAAAACAGAACAAAATCAACAAAATAATATCTAAGATACATACACCTAATAGATATGGCTTCACAGGTACCATGCCGGAGGAAATGATCGATCAATGGAATATCATAGGTAAGATTGGTCCTATAATATATGAGAAAGGAAGCTATGAACTGAGAAAGGATGATTATATAGTCAAGGCATCAACACAAGTCATAAAGATAAACTACAAATTCAAGCCAAAAAATACAAGCAAAACTAATCCGCTAGCTCGGTACAAAGCAGAAATAGATTTCATAACTAAATCTACGTACAGGCTCAGTGTTATATCTGCATTAGCAAAAAACTTTGACAACAATTCTTTGATACTTGTTGATTATATAGACCATGGTGTGATGATGTACGATCATATGAAGAAAACTTTAAAAGATAAGACTGTATACTTTATAAGAGGAGACGTAGAGGTAACCGAGAGAGAGCGAATACGTCGTTACATGGAAGCTAATAATAATGTGGTGTGTATCGCTATCTCAAAAATATTTTCCACTGGTATAAATATCAAGAATCTTCACTATATAGTTTTCGCAGGAAGTGGCAAAGCGAAGATCAAGACGTTACAATCAATAGGAAGAGGTCTCAGAAAGAACGACAATAAATCTAAGTTAGTGATATTTGATGTGTATGATAACTTATACTACGGTCATCAGCATTTCGAGAAGAGATCTATACTTTATGATAAAGAGAGTATAAAATACAAGATCAACATATTCAATGAATAAATTTTATGACCGATAAACCTAAAGCTACTAAACCTAAAGCTACTAAACCTAAAGCTAAGAAACCTAAACCTAAGAAACCGCATTATGTTAACAGTAAGGACTTCTTACAGCAGATCGTAGACTATTATGCTCAACCGAATGAGATGGATATGAATCCTGTACTAGCAGAGAATGTATACAAGATAGCTAAAGGTTTGTCATTCGCACCTAACTTTATAAACTACTCGTACAAGGATGACATGATTGGTGATGCAATCGTTAAGATGTTCACCGCACTGCAGGGTAAAAAGTATAAGTGTGACTCAGGTTACAATCCATTCTCGTATTTCACAACTATCGCGTTTCATGCATTCATAAACAGAATCAAGAAAGAGAAGAAATACAAGCAAGCAGTCACAGATTATCAAGAGATGGTGTATGACCAGTTAATGAGTACAGATGCAGACACTACTGATAACAAAGTGAACTACACAAATCCGTACAGTAACGAGACTGCAGAGTAATGTTCATATCAAGTAAGATATGTTGCATATCTGATATCCATATTGGTGTGCATCAGAATGGTGTGATGTGGCATAATATAACTCTAGAGTGGGCTAGATGGTTGAGAGACAATTTGAAAACCAAAGGTATAAAGGATATAATGATATGTGGTGATTTGTTCCATTACCGAGATGAGATAGCAGTAACTACTATACAATCAACACAAGAGTTTCTTAATATATTACAAGACTTCAACATTGTGATACTCCCCGGGAATCATGACGCATACTATAAAGACAATAGCAACGTGACATCACTGTCGATACTCAAAGGATGGCCTAATATTAATGTGGTAGATAAGCTCAGAACATTCAAACAACATGGTAAGACTATGACCGTTTGTCCATGGGGAACCAAAGGGGAAGATATACCAGACTCTGATATAATATTTGGTCATTTTGAGATATCATCATTTAAGATGAATCATTTCAAGACTTGTACAACCGGATTGAGTTACAACGACCTGATCAAGAAGTCACCTCTCACCATCACTGGTCATTTTCATCATAGAGAGCATCGTAAGTTTAAAAATGGATCGATACTATATTTAGGTAATCCTTTCGAGATGGATTTTGGAGACATCAACTCGAGTAAGGGTTATTATACATTAGATATATCTGGTAGTGATCTGGAGTATTTCGTCAATGACATCTCTCCTCAACATGTCAAGATAAAGTTGTCAGAGTTAGCAAAAGCCAAGAACATCACAAAAAAGTGGCAGAAGCTAATCAGTGGAAATATTATCAGAGTGTATATAGATCTCCACATCATGCCAGATGAAACTGAACTAGTACTAAGATCCATATCGAAGAATCACCCAGCTCGTGTCGATGTTGAGTATAGTATAAATTTTAATGACTTTGGTCTATCTGACCAGTCTCATGATCTATCTGGTGTAGATGTAATGACTGCTACTAAGGAGTTTGTGGATTTGTTGGATATTGATAATAAGGGTGAAGTGATGAATTATGTTAATGATATATATAAGAGTGTGAAATGAAGACTGTAAATTTTAAGAAATTAGTGGTAAAGAATTTTTTATCAGTAGGTGAGCAACCAGTTGAGATAGTCTTTACTAAAGGGTTGAACATCATAACAGGTATCAACAAGGATAAGGTTTCCAGAAGAAATGGAGTCGGTAAATCTACAATCGCTGACGCTATATACTTTGGAATATTCGGAAACACTCTAAGAGATATAAAAAAAGAGAACATAGGCAATAATGTAACATTGAAGCAACCTATGGTTAGTATATCTCTTGACGTGTCAACATCATCAGGTCAGAGTGACAGATATAATATAGTACGAACTCTAAATCCAAGCAAGTGTCATATATACAAGAATGATGTAGATATGACGTTAGACACAATTGTTAATACAACTAACTTTATATCTGACCTCATTTCCGCTACACCAGAGTTGTTTCAGAACTGTGTCATCATGACTGTCAACAATACAGTTCCATTCATGGCCAAGAAGAAACTAGAGAAGAGGAGATTTATAGAAAGTATTTTAAATTTAGAGGTGTTCAGCGATATGTTATCAGTAGTTCGGTCGAATTACAACGCAGTTCAGCGAGATTTAGATGCAGAGTGTATTAGATACGAAGAGATTTCAAATCAAATTCAATCTATAGAGTCAGAGAAAGTGAAACAACTTCAAGATAATCAGACTCGGTTGGACAAGATCAATCAACGTCGAGAGTTGAATATGAACAGCATTCAACAATTAAAAGAGTCTGCCGAAGTATCCTTTGAAATGAGTGTAAGTGATTATCAATCTCAAGTTGATAAACACAAGGATACGCTGAGCGAATGTAAGGTCAAGAGAGATAGTATAAACAAGAAGATAATTGAGCTCAGGGCAACCAACAAGCACCTCCAGCAATCTTATGACAAGATGATCGCTGGAAAATCTGAATGTCCTGTGTGTCTGCAATCGATGACCAGTCACTCAATTGATAAAGTGAATCAAGAGAAGCAGTCCATCCAGAAATCGATTGATGATAATACTGATATCATCACAGATAAGATTCAATCATTAGCGCTGATTGATGCACTTCGCGAGAAGATGGAATTGAAGGTCGATGAATTGCAGTTGATCATAAACACACAAACAATAACAATTAAGGAAAGAGATAATGTACTGAGTAAGATAACTCAACTACAAGAGTGGAATGCCGAACTAGAACAGGAGTCAACCAACCTGAACAATATAACAGACAATCAGCATGAAAAATTAGAGCAACAAACTGCACGACTTCAAGAAACTCAATCAGTTATCGAGGAGCATAAAAACAATATCAATCTAATTGACATCGCAAGATTCATAGTATCTGAGGAAGGTGTTAAGTCATATATTGTCAAGCGCATACTGCAGTTGTTGAACAGCAAACTAGCTTATTACTTACAAAAGATGGACTCTAATTGTGTATGTGTGTTTGATGAGTATTTCGAGGAGAGTATAATAGATGAGAAGGGTAAGATAATGTCGTACTTCAACTTCTCTGGAGCAGAGAAAAAGAATATTGACCTAGCTTGTTTGTTCGCATTCATGGACATAAGAAGACTTCAAGGTGATGTGGCTTTCAATCTCAACATATATGATGAGTTGTTTGATAGTAGTCTAGATGAGAAGGGTGTAGAGCTGGTTGTCGATATACTACAGGAACGTGTGGATAAGTTCAATGAATCTGCGATGGTTATATCTCATCGTAGAGACTCTACAAAGATCGCGACCGGTGATATCATTTTCCTTCAAAAGGAGAAAGGTGTAACTACACGTGTATCAGTGATTGATAGTTAGTATTATGTTCGGTACGACAATAGGCTCTAGTATAGGTTCAAGCATATCTAAATCATTGGACTACAAATCTATGAAATCTACACCTGCGAAAGTAAAAACACCACGATTTCACGACTTCATCGCAGATTACGGTGGATGTGGTCACTGGAGAATGATCTGGCCGCAGATGATAATAAATGGTACTCAGAAGATGTTCGGTAGTAATTCAGCTATCATGATATCTGATGAATCGTATTACAAGAGTGTTAGTAGTGTGCGTATACAGAGACAAGTGACCTCTGCTCAGCTCAGCTTCGCTAGTGAGTTGAGACGCAAGGCTGATAGAATAGGCTTCAAGTTCATATACGATATTGATGATATATTTGTGATCAAGGATATACCCATGTACAATGCATTTCGTTCATCATATGATAACGCAGAGCTACAGGATTCAGCCAAGAAAATATTGAACCTAGTTGACATGGTCACGGTTACTTGTGATACTATGAAAGATTATTATAGTCAATTCAATGACAACGTAGTTGTGGTGAAAAACTACCCTCCTAGATTCTGGCTTGATGGTATTTATGATCACGAGACTGTCATGAACAATTGGACAAGAAAGCGCACTCGGATCATGTATTGTGGTTCTGGAGCTCATTTTGATCTCAGAAACAACAACAATGGTGTTGATGATATAAGTCACATTGTCAAGCTGATCAGAAAGACTTGTGATGTGTATGAATGGGTGTTCATGGGTGGAGAGCCACCAGCTATTAAGGATTTAATCAAATCCGGGAAAGTGACAGTACACAAATGGCAATCAATATACAACCTACCACGATTCATCAAGAATTTAAATATAAACATATTCATCGCCCCTCTACATGACAACATATTCAACCGGTGCAAGAGTGATATAAAGATTCTAGAAGCTGGTGCATTGGGAGTGCCTTGTATCTGTCAAGATATGATAACTTACGACAACTCGCCACTCAAGTTCAAGACTGCGGATGATTTGCATGATCAAATAGAACTACTTCGAGGAGACTATGGATTATACTCGAAGTTATCCAAGTGCTATAATGATGTGCTACAATCTCGGTGGTTGGATGATAACTACCAGAAGTATATTGATATATTGTAGGGTTGCACTTAAGCTGAGTTTGATATAAAATACACAAATGTATCGTAATATAGTATACGACAAGAGTCAGAATCAAGTCATATTGTTGACATGGGATGATGATGGTAGACGCATAACCAGAGAGCTGAGTTATTCACCATACTTGTATCTAGAGACTAAACAGGACACCGGTGTTGAGTCTATATTCAACACCAGTCTCAAGAAAAAAATGTTCCAATCTCCGACACATAGATACAGGTATCTCAAGGACTTGACCACTACACGTGTGTTTGAGAACATAAGATGGGATCAACAATTCTTAGTAGATCTATACCAGAGCAGATGTAAAGACGATGACTTCAATCAACACCCGCTCAAGACATGGTTTATCGATATAGAAACATACAGCCCTGGGGAGTTCCCTGTACCAGAAAAGGCCAATGACGCTATAAACGTGATCACTATATATGATACCATAACCAAGAAATTCACCACGTGGGGTACAAAGCCACTCACTAGAGATATCGAGAACTGTGATTATACACACTGCTCTACTGAGAAGGAAATGATGCAAAAATTCTTGCATATGATATCGATAGATCCGCCAGATATCTTATCCGGTTGGAATAGTGAATTCTTTGATATACCTTATATCATCAACCGAATCGCGAGATTATTCGATGAGGATACATGTCATCGTTTATCTCCAGTAGGTACTATATACCCGAGAACTATCCGTACACAATTCGGTCGTGAGGCTGTGAGATGGTTCATAGATGGTGTGTCTTGTATCGATTATCTTGATGTGTATAAAAAGTTCAGTATTGGTCTTAGAGAGTCTTATAAGTTGGATGCTGTTGCTGAGCGTGAGCTGGGGGAGAATAAAGTAGATTATGGTAACATGAATCTATCTCAACTAGCTGACGAAGACTGGCAGACGTTTGTTGAGTACAACGTACAGGACGTAAACTTGCTAGTCCGGATGGAAGAGAAGTTAAGATACATAGAACTTCTCCGAATGCTGGCGTATACTGGATTAACAACATTTGAATCTGCAATGGGTACGTTACCTGTGATCACTGGTGCTGCTGTGATTGCCGCTCGTGAGAAAAATAAAATTTTACCTACCTTCATTCGAAGAGATGAATCTGGTCAATACGAAGGAGCGTATGTATCAACACCACAGAAAGGATTTCAACACGGTATAATATCATTTGACGCTAATAGTCTATATCCTAACACGATGATCACACTCAACTTGAGTCCAGAGACAAAGGTGGGTAAGATAATATCTCAGACTGATGAAGACATAACGATACATCATGTATCCGGTCGGCGGATCGTCATGAAGCACGCGAAGTTCTTCGAGTATGTACAGAAAGAGAAGATCGCGATCACAAAAGCTAAGTTTTTATTCTCTCAGAAGGTCAAAGGAATCATGCCAGAGATTGTGGATCGTATATATCAATCTCGAGTGGATATCAAGAAAGATCTTCGTGTATGTAAGTTGAGATTAAATGAAATATCTGCAGATTCAGATGAATATGATGATCTACAGACAAGAATAAAACATCTAGACATCAAGCAATTCACATTGAAGATCTTGATCAACACAGTGTATGGTTACTTCGGAAACAAATACGCCCCACTGGGTGATCCAGATATAGCGAGAAGTATAACACTAACTGGACAGGCTGTCATCAAACAATCAAACAAGATACTACAGAGGTATGTAAGAGAGAAGTGTGATGTCCTTGATGACTACAACCCGGTGATATATAATGATACTGACTCGAGCTATATCACCATTGATAAGGTAATGAAACATATAGGTCATGATTTTCATAAAGGTACTATCATCACACAAGAGGCTAAAGACGCTGCAAAAGACATTGAAGATTATCTGAATGTTGAGATCAAGAAGTGGGCGAAGAATACTCTGAATAGTAATGATCCGAGATTTGTATTCAAGAGAGAGGTTATGTGTGATTCTGGTATATTCTTATCAAAGAAGAGATATGTATTGCATGTATTAGATGATGAAGATATACCATGTAAGAAATTCAAGTATACTGGAGTTGAGGTTGTAAGAACCACCATGCCTGCAGGAATCAAACCGGCAGTAAAAAATATAATAGAGACCATGATCATGACTCGGAACTTCAACCAGACTAATGACATATTTGTAGGTGTGTATGATATGTTCAAGACACTACCGATAGATGACATCTCATTCGTGATGGGTATAAGAGATTACGAGAAGTACGCTGATCAATGTCATGACTTTGAGTTTGTGAAACACATGCCAATCCACACCAAGGCAGCATATACATACAACATGTTGCTTGATAGATATAATCTGAGCAACACATACGAGAAAATATCCAGTGGTGATAAAGTTAGATATTACTACACTAAACTACCGAACAAATACAACATAACAACACTAGCATACAAGTATTATATGCCTCCAGAGTTGTTGAGTGACTTTCCAGTTGATGTTGAGAAGATGTTCGAGAAGATTGTGTTTAGTGTTATCGAGAGGTTTTATGGAGCTGTCAACTGGCCAATGCGCCGACCTAACATGCAGCTGCAGACTGATTTATTTGATCTGCTTAAACTTTAGAGTTGACTTCCATCAATCAGTAGGTATAATATAAGTATGAAATTAATAGCAATCGTTGATAGTGTAGGTAGAGTGATTTTAGGTCGTCATGACGAAGAATCAAGTAACGACAAGGTAACTAATTTAAAGAATCCGGCAGTAGTTAACATTCAAGTTAATCAAGAGTCTGGCCAGATTTCTGTACAATTGATACCATATATCTTCCGGGAGTTTGTCAAAGAATCATTGAGAGAGGCTGGCGTGACGTGGACCTTTCAGAATAGCAATATCACCGTGAGTAATGATCTAGAGCTTGAACCAAGCATCGAAGATCAATATGCTCGGATATTTGAAGGTGTGGATACTAAGGAGGTTTCAACTACATCTGCACCAGTTGAGCTGTTTGATGAAGGTGAAATTGTATCAGAAGATACCACCAAAGGTAAACCTAAAAAGAAGTAGGTGTGGCTAAGTTAGACAAAGATATTGAGAAAATATTCTCAAAGCTGGATAAATTAAATCCAGAAGCAAAAATGTTATCTGAATCAGCTTTGTCTACGGTAACTGAATGGCATGACACTGGTTGTATGGTGTTGAATGCATTAATCTCTGGAAGTCTCTACGGTGGTATCCCAAAGGGACGAATTACAGGATTTGCTGGTCCTAGTCAAACTGGAAAAACATACATAACTAACAAGATCTTAGCTAAAGCTCAGCAATCTGGTATGGTGCCTGTTATATTTGATACTGAAATGGCTGTTGATGAAGCCGCTTGTAAAGCCTCCGGGTTGGATCCTGAAGGAGTCAAGTATGTACCAGTACAAACTGTAGAATCTTGCAGAAATCAACTAGTAGCTTTTCTAGACAGTGTGATTGAGGCGAACGCTCAAGGTAAGTTTATCGTATGCATTGACAGTCTTGGAAACCTGGCAAGTCAAAAAGAGATAGATGATGTTGAGAAAGGTAAATCAGCCATGGACATGGGCACCAGAGCCAAAGGTCTTAAGAGCATGATGAGAACACTCACGTTCAAGGCAGCTCAAGCCAATGTGACCATATTGTTTGTAAACCATACATACGATGATCCTGGAGCAATGTTCCCCACTCTAGTGAAGAGTCAGAGTGGTGGTAAAGGTCCAGTGTATTTATCCAGTGTGTTGGTTCAGCTTGCAAAGCGAGATGAAAAGCAAGACAAAGGTAATGATGAAGATGAAATGATACCAGAAGCTAACAAATATAGTGGTGTAACGCTTAGGGCTCTTACAGTTAAAAATAGATTTGTACCACCATTCTTAGAGGGTGAGATGTATTTGAACTTCAAGACTGGTCTGGATATGTACAGTGGTTTGAAAGAGATGGCTGTTAATCATGGAATCATAGTGCAAACTGGATCAACATACTGCCTGCCAGACGGAAAAAAGATAGGATACTATAAGAATTGGTCTCAAGACACAGAGCTATGGGACACGCTTATCTTACCCAAATTAGAAGAGAAGCTATTACAATCGTTTAGATATGGTAGCTAGTCTTTTATTGGAACGTCTTCAACTGAGATCAAACCCTTGCGTATGAACCGTCCGGAATCTGGACATGTCCAGTGTGCTTCTGTGTATATCTTGCCGAGATATTCACGAACTTTAATCCTAGGTCGTACTACACTGCCGGAGAATGGTGATGTGATAGGTTGTGCATTTACTGTATCCATATACAATACTTAGTGGCTAAGTGTAAAATTTATACTATTATATAATATATATGAAAAAGTGTGTACTACCTATCAGCGGAGGTTTAGATTCAACAACCATTGCATATATGGTTGCAGCTGAAGGTTATGAAATACATGCTCTTAGCTTCGATTATGGTCAACGTCACATGTCAAAAGAGCTTGAATGTGCAAGATATCAAGCTGATAAACTGGCTAAATCTTACAAAGTGTTAGATATCAAATTCATGCGTGAGATTGCCAACACGAGCTCATTGACCAATGAATCTATTGATGTTGCGAAAACTAAAGACGTGCTAGGTGATCCTCAAACAGTAAACTATGTACCCAACAGAAACATGATGATGTTGAGTATCTGCACAGCATATGCTGAGAGTATTGGCGCGGAAACTGTTTTCCATGGATCAGCTCTCGTTGACAGTCAAGCTGGTTTTTGGGACGGTAGTGGAGAGTTTCTCAAAGCGATCAATGATATCAATCGATTGAATCGTCGTAATGTAGTAAGGGTAGAGGCTCCGTTGATACTCAAAAGCAAGGCTGATATAATATCCACCGGACATCAATTAGGTGTTGACTTCACCAAAACATGGACGTGTTATGAGGGTAAGGATCAAGCATGTGGAGAGTGTACAGCATGCAGCAGTAGAATCAAAGGTTTTATTGACGCAGGTATTCCTGATCCGGTGCAATATTCTAGAAAGAATATACCCTGGAGTTATTCGAATATGTCTGTTAGATAAGTAATGTGTGGTATATTTGGATCGTCTAATTTTAGTGTATTTGAGCAGCTATATGCTGCTAATTGTTCACGTGGTTCCTTCGCTGGTGGGTGTCTTTACACAAGTGATAGCTCTAGTGTCGTGCTTAAGTGGCCTGGTATCAGACCAGATCATTCTCAGGAATTAATTCATAGCTCATATACATACTTCAATGGTCACACTCAAGCACCAACTGGATCTCAGAGACAGTATGACAATCTCACAACACATCCATTTTCATATAAACACTGGATAGTGGCTCATAATGGTGTATTAGAGAACCACGAGGAATTGACAACCACTCATGAGTTAGAATTAGACGCAGTAGACAGTGCAGTTATACCCAAACTACTCGACGTATGCGATCGCAAGAACAGATACACAGGTACTGTTGTATCTGAAATACAATGCATCGTGGATGTTGCAGAGATGCTGCAAGGTACCTTCGCATGTTGGTTGCACAACTCACAATCTAAAAATACATACATCATCCGATCTGGATCTACATTATTTGGAGATGTCTCCACCGGAGTTTATTCATCGATGAGAGTTGATGACATAGCGACGCAACTTTTAGATGAAGGTGTGGTATATAGTGTAACAAACACCGGCTTAAATCAAGTGAATACATTCAATCACAACTCACCATTCTTTATATAACATCATGAAACACTACAAAATATCATACCAACTAGACGGTTACATTACTGTACATTCTAAATATTACACTTCAGACAACGAGCAAACAGCTCGAGATGCATTCGAAGCGAATTGTAACACATCATTGATTGGAGAGAATGTGTCTATAGTTAATGTCATTGAGATTGATGACCCAGATGAGTATTGCTGCAATACTGGCTCATGTGAATGTAGTTGATATGAAGAAGATACTAGTAGTTGTATGTACACCAGTTGGTCGTGAACATCGAGATAAATTGCTAATATGTAGCAGTTTATCTGGCTTGAATCATGATGTGAAGATGGAGATAAATTATAACAATAAAGAATCACTGTGTGTGATGTACAACAAGTATATTAATAGCAAGTTTCTCAAAAAACATGATATTGTATTATTCGTACATGATGATGTGTATATTGATGATCTCAAGATACGTGGCAAGTTGTATGGAGCGATTGAGCGATATGATTTGATCGGTCTAGCGGGATGTCTTCAGCCAACTATCAAGGCACCGGCATTATGGCATAAGATGGCTCCACGAGAAGCACTAAGAGGTATAGTCAATCACCCAGTAGGTGATGATGTGAATGTTATACAATCCACATCATTTGGACCTACTCCGAGTAGAGTGGTGTTGATTGATGGTTTGTTCATGGCAGTAAATCTCAAGAAAGCTCTTGATGTTGGATGGAAATTCAATGAATCATTCAAGTTCCATCATTATGATATTGCAGCTAGTCTAGATGCTCATCGATTGAAGATGAAAACTGGAGTGATTCCAGTTAACGTCATACACAAGTCCAAAGGATTGAAGAATTACAACGACTCCGGTTACCAAGAGTCTCAATCCAAGTTCTTGGACATGTATAGCTAGAATATAGAGCTTGCACTTAACACGTTAATCTATATAATATAGATCATGTTGAGTAGTGAAAAACTAGACTTATTGTTCTACGAGCAGGTCATCATATACAACATTCTAACGAATGATACATATCTGGCCTCTATCATAGATAATTTACAGGATAAGTATTTTGATAACAGCGATATCAAGTCAGTTATCGGTATAATAAAGACGTTTTATGACAAGCGTGATGTCATACCGACGTTGACTGAAATCAAAGCATATCTGACTACAGATGAAACGCGAGATATGTTTCGAAGAGTTGTTGAGATAGTGAAGAACTTCGATAACTCATTCAACAAGGATGAACTATATGAGAATACAGAAAGATTTCTCAAAGAGAAGTCAGTCCTATCTACACTGATGTCAGTGGCCAAGGATTGTGAGACTGGAGACATCAACACTTCAGATATATTCAACAAGTTTGAAGAGGCGTGTAACATATCCATTCAACCAGATACTGGCTTGGATTATCTTAATGAAATAGACAGACATATAGATGATCTAACTAAACAGGATAGTACCATATCTACCGGTTGGTCGTGGTTGGATGAGAAGATTGACGGTGGTTATCTGGAGCATGGTCGCGCTATATATGTATTTGCTGGTGAAACTAATATTGGTAAGTCTATATTCTTAGGTAACACTGCTGTCAACATTGCAAAAACTGGTAAAACTGTGCTGCTAATAACATTAGAGATGTCTGAGTTTGTATACGCAAAGCGACTCAGTACCAACATCACACAGATACCCATCAATGAGTTAGCCACACAAACAGATTATCTCAAACAACAACTAGACGAATACAAGAAAACCACCGGTGGTAGGATATTAGTAAAAGAGTTCCCTCCAAGCACTATAACATGTAGCAATCTTAAAGCCTACATAAAGAAGATATCAGATAGTGGAATAGGTATAGATGCAATTGTGCTAGATTATGTGAATTTACTGACAACTAGTGATGCAGTTAACTCATATGAACGAGTGAAGTACATAACAGAGAGATTGAGATCACTGAGCTATGTATTTTCATGCCCAGTGATCACAGCCACGCAATTGAATCGAACTGGTTATAATGAAGTAAATCCTGGTCTAGAAACAGTCGGTGAGAGTTACGGTCTAGCAGCCACTGCTGACTGTATGTTTAGCATATGGCAGGAAGAGGAGGATTCAGAGCTAGGTGTGATCAAGCTGGGAATGATGAAGAACCGGTTTGGTCAGAACTTTGGATCTTGTTGCTTGGATATAGATTATGCAACGTTGACACTAACACAAGGCGTATCTAATGACGATTCTAACAACACAGGCACTCCGGAATTCATGCCGAGTATAGATGATGACAACACATCTTCGATAATGAATTATCTCTCCGATTGATATTGCAGTTGCTATGTAGCGATTTTCTCCATAAATAACTGTAACATGAAGAAGAGATATCACATATTCACTGACATTGACCTAGATGGTATTGTATCGTATATGACATGCTGTTGGAGTCTAGGTGAGTGGTGCTCATATACAGCGTGTCGTGTGAACGATCTAGACACCAAGATTAATCAATGGCTAGATAAGAACAACCCGGCTGATTATGAAGCTATATATATTCTAGACCTAGACGTATCTTCTCATGACGCGCTTCGCTTAATAGATTTGAGCAACGTTCATATATATGATCATCACTCAACACACGTTGAGAATTTAGATAAGTACGAGCATGCAAATGTTAATGTATGTGAGTTCACCAGTACATGTCGATTATTTTATGCTAACAATAAGCAATCACTCAGCAACATAACACCACAACAAGGATTGCTCATATTGATGGCTGATGATTATGATTCATATAAATTCAAGATACCCAATTCGTATCAAATCAATGTGTTGCTGTGGAGTCTGACCGGAGATCGATTTGATAAGTTTATAGAGATGTTCAAGGATGGTTTTTCCGGTTTCAACACCCAACAGAATAATATCATAAAGATGTACACCAATAAACTAGATAGAGTTAAGAGTGGATTAGATATATACAACACAACAATACCGATCAACGGATCTAATTATAACATCTGCAGCACTTTTGCGTGTGAGTGTATCAATGATGTAGCGGATCATGTATTATCTTCAACTAACTGCGATGTTGCATTAGTTGTGAATACTAAATCTAACAAAGTGTCTTTCCGACGTGGTAAGGAGTGTCTGTTAGATTTAGGTAAGTTCAGTAAATCTATATGTGATGAAGCTGGAGGTCATGCATACGCTGCTGGTGGTATGATATGTGAGAAGTTCTTAAACTTTGCTAAGATATTCAAACCTATAAGTTGATTATGTCTGAAAATTACTTCGAAAAATTAAAATGCTCAGATCCATCTCATCGTGTGATCAGCAGTGAATTCAACCACTCATTCCTGTCGATTTGCACGTTAATTTGTCAATTGAGTAACAAGAAGTTAAATCTAGCTAAAATATTCATAACTCTACTAAAAGATCCAACCATCAGATCAATGTTCATGAGCATGACTGCAATCGATACGGAGTTTGATCTGTTGCGTAAATTCTTAGAGTATGATCAAACTCTACATAAATCAAAATACATTAAAAGTTATATAACATCATGTCGAAAACCACTGAAGTAACAGATACAGAGAAACGCATATACAATAAGTACCTTGCGATTAGTCGATCATCAGTCAACAAACCATTTAAACTCCGAAAAGATTTTACTAAGTTTGAGGAAGATAAAAACTATATACACGTACACAAGTTATCGTATTTTTTCAAAAAATACCCACATGTGGATCAAGATGACTTCTTCAAAGCACCCTACGACATATACACAGACACAAACACTGTATTTGACTTAAAGTTTTACACATCACAACGCGCTCTGAAAGTGTACACAATGTATATACAAAAAAGAAGAGTACAACACCCAGATACAGATGATCAGTTATTTTCCATAAAGAAATCTTTAGAATATATACTCACTTTCTGTACTAAGAATAAAATTAGTGTATCTGAATACACCGATCATGCGACTGGAGATATACCCACATACATTAAGCACATAAAGCATGGCAACGTCAATGTATACACAATGTTTGGTTTCGCTAACTTCGAGTCTACGCTGAAAAGTGTACCTGTCGATATCTTAAAATTTACACTCGGTGATATATATCAAAATATACCGAGATTGAGAACTAATTTTCAATCATCAAAACTAGCAAAGGTTTTCATCTCTGCCGGTATCAACAAAATCACCACCGCAATTAAAATATAGTTGCAATCAACACCAACACCAGTATAATATATGTTATGAGTATGTTCAATAATTCAATGTTTGACTCGATCAAAGACGCTTTAAATAAGCAAACCACAGGAAGTCGTTCCGGTATTTCAGATATAATAAGATGTGAGAAGGGTAATAGTTATACACTTCGTCTACTTCCTAATATCGAGGACCCGTCCAAGACTTTCTTTCACTACTTCGTTCATGGATGGGAGTCATTAGCAACTGGTCAATATATCAGTTTCGTGAGCCCTCAGACATTCGACGAACGTGATCCTATCGCGGAGTATAGATATAAAGTATACCGTACTGGTGATGCAGCAGATAAAGAGAAGTCTAGAGCGATCATCCGAAGTGAGAAGTGGTTGGTTAACGCATATGTTGTGGATGATCCATCCACTCCAGACAATATTGGCAAAGTCAAGGTGTTGAGATTTGGAAAACAGCTTCACAAGATTATTATGGACGCTATTTCCGGAGAAGACAAGGATCAATTTGGTTCTAAGATATTCGATCTATCTGACGCTGGTTGTAATCTGAGAGTACGTTGTGACGACCAAGGTGGTTTTCCAACTTATGTGGCTAGTAAATTTCTGATGCCATCTGCTATTCCTGGTATTGATGCAGATAGTGTGTATTCATCTACCACCGCGCTGGATCAGGTGTTTAGTATCAAGAGTTATGATGAACTACAAGCATCATTAAATGAACATTATCACTGTTTACCACCTGGTACGGTAACTGAATCATCTAGTGTTGAATCAACACCAAGTGTAGTATCTGCTCCTGTAGAGAGTGTGTCTCCTGCAACTAAACCAATTGCAACAGACGTGGTGAAGCCATCAGCCCCAGCTGAGGATGCAACCGCAACTCCAGCAGATGATTTAGACGATGATAAGATAAAGATGTTACTCCAAGGTCTTGATGGATGATGTAGATCAGATCGCACCCACTCCGGAGTTGATAGTCAATCCGGATTTGATCGAGATGCAACAGCGTCATGAATCTAATTCAAATGATGATATTGATGCTATGGATGTTGCTTTGTTGTTCAATCGAGTTGGTTCAGAGTTAACTAAGATTGATAAACAAGGTGTCGGTAGCGGTATGAAGAAGGTCATGAAGTTAGACCCTAATGAAGTATTCAAAGGAGTTGATCTATCATCATCCAAGCATCAGCATCCAGTTCAGACGCAAACTGCTCAACCTACAGCTACTAACACTCAACGCTCTCCGAGAGTGCCACCACCTCCTCCTCCGATGGTCATGAATGTTGATAGTGATATGACTGATAGAATCAATCTGTTGGAGAAATCTATTAAAAGATTGGAATCTGGCAACAGAGCATATCAAAAGATCAAGAAAATTAAACATGGTGCGTCATATAGTGTGTCGTCTAATTCACTCAAAGGTGTCGTTAGGTCTGCAGATGTGCTACTCGAGTATGTGATGTGTGAGGTGAGCAAGGGTGTTAAATCTATCACAATAAAATTAAATGAAGATTGATATAAACAACAAAAGTGAATTCATCCGGAGCTTCTTGAGTCCAATCGGCAAGGTGTGTGAGAATGCAGTTGTTAATGTACGTAAGGATAGTATATCATCACTAACGTGTACATCTGATTCGACTCTGTTCTTGAATTGTAAGATTAAACAATCTAACAACATATCTACAGACCAATCACTCAACATACCAGATGTTAATAAATTAATCAACGCACTCTCTTGTACTACTCAAGATGATATTCAGTTCGACCTTAGTAATAACTGCATGCAATACCTATCTGATAATGTGAAGTTCAAACTCCACTTACTTGAGGATGGTATAATAAGTATACCAGCAGTAAACATTAACAAGCTCAAGGACATTAAGTTTGACACAACATTCAACATATGTTACAATTCATTGCAGATGTTGGTCAGAGGTTCAACTTTTGCTAGTGAGGTTAACAAGATATACTTCAATACTACATCCGATGGTAAGGTTCGTGGAGAGTTAACAGATAGCGAAACTCAAAATGTTAATACATTTGGCATGGACTTATCAGACAGCTTCACAGGGTCACCTATGCCTAATCCAAAACCACTGACGTTCGAAGTCATCAGGTTTATATTATCATCAAAATTTGATCAATGTATAATTCATCACAGTAGTGATTTGAATGTATTTCTGTTTGATATATCTACAGAAGATTGCGTTATTAATTACATTGCTAGCGGTTTAAGAAGATGAGACATAATAAGATATCAACACAGGGTTACTTTATAAAGAGATTGAAAGACAATGGTTATGTTGTTTGGAGAATATTTGATCAATATAGTATAGGTGATAATCGTAAGTGGACCATATTGCTCAATCCAAGTTATCACTCAGTGTATATCACGTGTTTCGTGAACATGGAAATGGTAGATGATACTCCAGTATTCGCGTTCTCTGACGGTGGTAATTATATAAGAAATTCACTAAAAATACAAACAAACTCTATAGAATCTATACTAACACACCTCCTTGATTCTGGAATAGAACCTAACTCAACACATTATACTAAACAATTATAGATGACGAAGACTAATAAATCAGAATCAGATGATTATCCAGAGAAGCCTAAATCATCACCTAAGGTGAGTAGAGATACTAATAAATCTAAGAGATCTGAGAGCAAAGAAGATGATCCTAAATATAGACTGATAAGAGCAGCTCTAGAGGATCATCTTATCGAGCATGCGAGACGACATGATAAACGAAAGAAGACACTTGATGAAGTGACATCTCACGTGGAGGAGTTCCTAGATTCGTTTATCATTTTAGGTTATGATTATTCTGGTGAATCTGTGACGTTGATTTCAGCTAATACACAACAACAAGCAGATTCATTAAGCACATTGATACAGAAGTTTGTTGTAAGCACACAAGGTGGATCTCCACCGATGTACGAATAGTATACATTGCACTTCTGTCATTTATCATATATTATCAGTATATGAAATTGGTCAAGAATCTGCTCAATAAGTTAAAGACAGATAAGTTTAAGCTTGGTGATGTGTATGCTGTTACTACTGGTACATATGTAGGTGAGATGTTTGTTTATATAGATACAATATCTGATTCGCATAACTTCTTGTCAATTCCAAAGATATTAAACAGAGTGGTACCTGCAGATAAGTTCGATTACGCTATTGAAACTAAAGTGATTGAGTATGTCGAGAGGATACCATACAACGAGAGACGTGTATGTGAGGCACAATATAGAGCAAATGAAAAATGTTAACCTAATAATAGATGGTTCAAACCTGTTATATCGAGTATATCATGTGACATCAAGAACTAATTCAAACTTAATCCACATGTTCATGAACAGTATCAAGAAGCTTCATGGAGAGTGGGATGCTACAAAGATATACATAGCATGGGATAGTAAGTTGATTCGAGGTGAGAAATCCTTCAGAAGACAGGATGACGATTATAAAGATAATCGAGATAAATCTAAATGGGAAGATGTGTATGAACATGAGCCTAAGCTTAGAGATATATGTAAGTCATTAGGAGTTGTCAACATACACCCGGGTGTATTAGAGGCTGATGATGTGATATGTTATCTAAGTAATAATGTACCTGGATCGAATATAATCATCAGCTCAGATCACGACATGTTGCAGTTGATCACTAACAGAACTATAGTACATAATCCAGTTAGCAAGAAGACATATGATGTTGATAATTTTATAGACCGAACTGGTGTCTCGTTGAGCAATTATATACATTATAAATCTTTGATAGGTGATAAATCTGACAACATCGCCGGTATCGCGGGTGTAGGTCACAAGACAGCCTTGAAGATTCTATCCGCAGGCATTCAAGATTATCTTACACCAGAAGATTATGATAAATATTTATACAATGTCAGCATGATCGATCTATCAGTTGCAACATCAAATCACCCTGGAGAAGAGAGTATTTATAAGTATCAGTTGCAAGAATCACAACAGCTATCATCTGATTATGAGGCTTTCAAAAGACTGTGCGTAGATGTTGCTTTCCCGGAGACGTCAGTCGATAGATTCTCTATGTTTTTCTCAAATAACCTAAACGACGCTCTGTTAGATATTCTCAAGTGAAGCTCCCAGACACATATGTTGTACATAAATTCTATCAACACGCGGGATACCCTAGGTACAAGCGGGCAAACAGTACATATGAGGGAGGATGTCCTACTTGTCGTGAGGGAAAGAGTTGGGGCCGTAAGAGACGGTTGTATTATATACCAGCTAAGGATGTAGTTTGCTGTCATAATTGCGGATGGTATGGATCTACCGTCAAGTGGATTCTGCATATAGAGAATATAACGTACGAAGAGCTGATGAATCAGGTCAATCGAGATGAATATCAGATTATAGACATAATGGCACCAGTGAAGAGTAACATACCAGCGGTTAATATTCAGAGCTTACCACACGATAGTATAAACTTATTCAACGACAATCAAGTCAATTACTACAAAGCCAACCAAATGGTATTGAAGGCTGTTGATTATATTCAATCTAGGAGACTCAATACTGCTTGTAATCGACCTGATGCACTGTACTTGAGTCTAACGGATAAGATACACAAGAATAGATTATGCATACCAACTCACAACCGACAGAGTAAAGTAATACACTATCAAACTAGACGATTACTATCCGATGATACTCCTAAATATCTCTCGAAGATAAACTCTGACAAGGGTATATTCGGATTAAATCTAGTGACTGACTTACATCATACAATATACATACTGGAGGGTCCGTTAGACTCATTCTTCATTGAGAACGGCATCGCGATTGCTGGTATACAGGAGAATAGCAACGAGTCATTAACAACCAATCAACAATCTATGTTACAAGAATTCTGCTTCTTGAAGAAAACGTGGGTCTTAGATAATCAACGAAACGATCAAGCTAGCATGTTGAAGTCTAGAAAACTCGCGGCTCAAAATCACAATATATTTATATGGCCCTCTGAGCTGTCAAGATTTAAAGATATTAATGAAATGTGTATGTTCTATAAGTTAGATTGTATATCTACAGATTTTATAGACAAGAATACATTTACAGGTACACAAGCTCTTCTCAAGCTATCGTGATTATATATTATCTTGAGACTCTTGCTTATTTTGAGCGGTTAGCAGATATTGCTTGAGTGATTCACCTAGACTTGATAGATCTTGAGCGATTCTAGATATCTTTTTAGATTCACTTCTTGATACGTCAGACATGATCGAGCCACAATCAGTTCGATGTAATTGAGCGTTCATCGAATCTGGATTAAGACCGTTGAGTCGCTCGATGAACTCCTCGACACTACTCACCCATGTAGATAACACATTCACTGCATTAGCTTTTTGTCCAGCTTCATATTCTGCAACTGGATTCGCTGGCACATCATCAAATGCGTCGGCTGGTGTGTCTCTGTCTAACCCAGCTGCAAAAGCTGCTTTATCATCTCCGAGATCCTCACCTGGTTCTTCATCTTCTTTTAATAAATTTAAAAATTTGCTTGAATATCTAGTCATATCATAATTATTTATACAAATCTGGATTAAATAATATTACATATGAGGAAAAATATAGTCAACGAAGATATGACCGCACCTGGAGGTCAGTATATGCAACTGACTGGTACATCAGAAGGACCTAGACAAGTGAACTTGTTAGATATAGTGAACTTTCAGAAATACCTTGAAGATGAACTCACTAGAGCACCCAGAAATCTACCATCTCCAATGAATGGTGGTTTGATTGATCAAATAGGTGACATATATGTAGCTGCCAACACAATACAATCCGAACTACAGAAAGTGCTTCAAAATCCGTTAGTAGTTGACAGTCCAGATACACTCAACACGCTCAAGAAGATGTATAAGAAGTTCACACATATAAAGTTGATAATCAAATCACTATCGAACGATATCGACAATCTTGAAGTAGGTCACTGACCATACATTAGTTGATAATTCAATATGATACGCTAATATATTAGTGTGTTAAGTATACTTAAATCAATAATATTAATCTGTACCATTTCGAGTCTAGGTGCAGCAGCCTCTCATGTATATGGTTATTCTGCCACTTATACATTCATCATACTAATACTAGTACAATTTGTAATAGGATATGCTGTGAACACAGCTGCAACATCATACATTCTAATACGGAGTAGAGCACTAGAGATAGCTCGAATAGAATCATTTTCCAAGCAATCTGCAGATCTTAAATGCGCATTTTGTGGAGATGTATCAATAGTACCTATAAGAATGGACACAGATAATGAATACAGATGCCCTAACTGCAATGAGAGAAATTCAGTATATCTCAACATAACAGTTGCCAGATCTACAACACCTATGAATATGAATAAATTCACCACATCAATGATAGATGATGATAAAGAGAGAGTGATAAACGAGATGCAAGTCAATGGATGATAACACACTAAAAATGAACGATCAAGGTGTCACTAAGCCAAGTTCTGCAATCATGCCGAGTGCAACGGAAGACATCGTGACGATGGAGCAATGTATATCTGTGATGGATACTTACTTCAGTAAGTCTGTCGATCCGGAGAAAGCTGCAGCCTACAAGAAAGGAGAAATATTTTCTCTCAAAGATGACTTTGATTTCTATAGATTTCTCAAGGGTGTGTGCAATATATTCGAGGAGAGTATGATACAGCATGAACTAACCACGCAGGAGAAGCTACAGGTACGTCAGCTGTTCAATATAATGAGCAGTTGTGTTGATATGCTCAAGACGATAAACATCCCAGCTGAGAACATTAATATCATCTTAACCATGGTTAAACATTGCACTAGCTCAGTATTTAAATATAATAAATCATATGTTAGATCAAGATAAATATAAATCTAAGACCATCAAAATCAGGAATACAGCAACTCAGCAGGATAGTATGAGTGTGTATGAGTTAGCTCGATGGATGAGTCTTATTGAAGCAGTTGATATTATATCGACTAAATGTGATGAGATTGGTGTATCTGAGAAGAGTACATCGTGGGTGAAGCCCATCGCTATTCAGAAATATGTAGACGAAAGAACTGAAGGTATGTTATTCGAACTAACAAATCAAGGACAACTATAATGCATTACATAATTGGTACTGAGATATTAATTCGTGATCAGAAGAAGAATCCTAATGATCCATCCTCATACAGAAGACAGAAGCCATCGGATTTCAAACCTGGTGTGAGGTACTCGTTATATCATATCCGCAAGGATGATGAGGGAAAGTTTCGATATGTGTTTATATCAAATGATCAGACAGATGTGGTGGGTATGATATTCGATAGCCCGACTGAAGCGGATAAGATAATCGCTTCTCTTAAAAATGACACCTTACCAGATTACGCTGAGATATACTCTAGAAATACCACTTAAGTGTAACCACCATATACATCGTCATTACTACCGTTTGAATTGTAATCAAATATACTAGTTGACTTTATTTCAACATCATCTTCAACTTGTGTGTTTGCTGACTCTCGTGGTATGTTATTTTCAAAAGACCAATCATGACGTTTCGCTCTGATCAACCACACATAATGACCTATCAATGGGTTTATCTGCTGCACATCTTGATCAATCTTCTCTGTTATCTCAAAATGTTTTCCTCCTCTCTCACCTGGTCTATCCTCTCCGAACTCTGATAGACTGAATACATCTCCAGCGACTGGCTCTACACCCTCACCCATTAATTTATAAAACTTCTTTATATGGAGAAATCCAGTAACTTCATCATCTGCCAACAACCCAAACTTCTCCATAACAATTGCATTCTCATTCAAACTGAGTGCGAGAATTATACTAACTGGATCCTTAAACCCTTGGACTGGATCCTCACCATATATATCACTTGGTATGTCATCAGCAGCATTAGTCCTGTAGTAGTCGATCTGAGTACCAAACATATCTAACTGCTCCTTCCACCACGCGTCGTAATTATCACGCTCATTACAATTTATAGATTTATCTAGAAACCTAACAGGTCTATCATCAAATGGGTTCATCATCTATCAATCATCATTCTTCCAGTGGTTTGATCTATGTACACCTTCATACCAGTGGTACCTAACTGCTTAACTTCTCCTGGCTTCAACCCGGATATATTATATTTCGACTTTACATAGTTCACATCCTTTGGAGACATGACACGTGTACCGGTACTTCCTCTGATGTCTTCTATCTTAGAGTTTAACGTTGGATCTGCTCTATGCGAGTCTGGTACTTGTCGCAAGTTCTTACCTCGGTTCAAACCACGTGAGCCTTTTCTTAAATACGGAGCCAACTCTTCCTCTAGAACCCGGTTGAAATACTTATGATACATATATATTACTTATCATATACACAATCAAAAAGACCCCTTCCGAAGAAGAGGTCTTTTTTGATCGATATATTTTCTCTAGATAGAGTTATTATTGAAACAAGTCTTGGTTACTACCTTTACTGGCTCTACCACCCACAACATTAGATCTACCAGTGTTGGCAGTCATTTGTGCTGTGGTGTCTCTTAAATGTCCATCGTTGCCAACTTTGTCAGTAACTGTACCGTTACCTATACCAGAAGATGTCTTGCTAGCGTTGCCAGGTACGACATTCTTTTTCTTGGGTCCTAATTGTGTCGGATCATGACCAGGTTGTTGTCCTTGTCCAGTGTGTTCAGCGTCTACTGCTTCTCTGGACATAAAATTTTCTTCTTCTCCACCCATGTCATCCATTCCACCAAAGTCATCTCCTTCGAGATCCTCGATGTCATCACTGGCTGGCTCTTCCAATTGTGAGAGCAAACCCCTGAGTGCTTCAGCTTGATCAGATGTTATAGTCAGCGTGATCTCCTCACCGCCAATTTCGTCATCCATGGATGGTTCTTCACCACCCTCGAGACCAGCCTCAAGCTCATTCATGTCAAATTCTTCTCCATCTTCCATTATAGTGGAGTAGAGTCTATCAAATACGTTCTTATCGTTCATACTAGTATTTATATCCTTGTGTCTTAATTTCAATGAATCGCTCTCCTGTTTTATAGGTTTATCTATATCATCCACATTATCTGGACCAGTGTTTGGCTGAATTTTAGTAGCTTCTGGACTGTGACCAAGAGCGTCTTTCGCTGCATCTACATACACGTTGGTGTCGTTAGCTTCATTAATAAGGCTACCATATATTGATTCAAGTTCTTTTATATGTCGAGTTAGATTTCTAGTTTGATTCACCTAAATACTTATAGTAACAATGTCCAATAATCAAAAACCATCTAAAGATTTCTACTTAGGAAACAAGAACTTACCAACTGATAGAGCTACATTCGAGTACACTTCAGAGATGGTAGTGGAGCTAAAGAAAGCCAAACGTAACTTATTATACTTTGCTGAGCATTACTTTTATATCGTCAATCTAGACACCGGAAGACAAACAATAGCACTTCACAAATGTCAAAAGAGAGCTCTGCGTAACATGAGGGATAATAGATTCGTGGTGATGTTGGCGTCTAGACAATGTGGAAAGACCACCATGATGACGATATATGCTTTATGGAATGCATGCTTCAACAAAGATCAACGCGTGTTGATTGTAGCCAACAAGGAAGGTACTGCTATCGAAATATTTCAGCGGATCAGACTAGCATATGAAGAACTACCTAACTGGTTAAAACCTGGAGTGAAAGAATATGGTAAAACTAGCATGGTGTTAGCTAATGGTAGTCGTGTAGGTATAAGTACAACTACTGGTACAGCAGCTCGTGGTCAATCTGTCAATTGTTTGATACTAGACGAGCTGGCTTTCATTGAACCTAACTTAGTGGAGCCATTCTGGAATTCAGTTTACCCTATAATTTCTTCCTCGAAGAAGTCAAAGATATTCATCGCATCTACTCCTAATGGAACTGAGAATTTATTCTTCAAGTTATATAATGGAGCTTCAGAAAAGTCAAATGGTTGGTCTGCAGAGCGCATAGACTGGTGGGAGGTTCCTGGTAGAGATGATACTTGGCGTGATCAGACAATACAGACCATGGGAAGTGAGGAAGTGTTCCGTCAAGAGTTTGGTAATGAATTTCTAGAAACTGGTGAGAGTGTGCTACAAGAGGATGTTTTGAACCGATTAGAGATCAACATACAGCAACCAGTTCACATATTAGAAGATGGTAAGTATCGATTGTATGAGAACCCATCACCTGGAGACAATATATATGTAGTAGGAGTTGATGTTGGTGAAGGTGTGTCACAAGCTCACAGTGTCATTCAGATATTCAATATAACTGACTTAACTTACATAAGACAATCAGCAATATACAGTTGTAATGAGATCAACCCTTACAACTTCACCTCCAAGCTTCATGAGATATTACAACATTGGGGATCACCTTTAGCACTGATAGAGCGAAACAATTGCGGAGCTCAAGTAGTTGACAACTTGCACAATCAATTCCGGTATGAGAACATCGTTACATATAACAATGTAAACAAGACAGACAACAACCGATTAGGTGTACTGGCTCATACGAATACAAAGTATAAGGGAGTCATGAACATGCGATACTGGATAAATGAAGTCCATGCAGTGGTTCTCCATGATGTTGACACATTAACAGAACTGAAGAACTTCATAAGATATCCAAACGGCTCTTGGCGAGCTCGTCCAGGTGAAGGTCTCAATGATGATAAAGTGATGGCTATGGTTTGGGCGTTGATGATATTAGAGACAACATTAACTGAGAGATACTTCGAAGTGCAGAAGATAGATGACAATGGCAAGCCACTGGTGTTAGAACCACTAAACTATAATCTACAGTCAGACTCATCATCTTTCGAGTCAATGGGAGGTTTTGACTCTGGATCCAGCTTCCTACCAGTGTACATTCAAGGTGGTGCAGGAACCGAGATGGATGACATGGAACAACAAGGATGGTCGTTCCTAGGTTAAATATAATATTATGGAGCAATCACAATTCAATAAGGCACGTACTGACAAATTTATACTGGTACTCGATATACCTGCATCACTTCGAGCCATAGACACTCGAGAGGAACGTGGAAACGATCTAGTAGATTCTAAATCTATAACATATAGTGTGTTTGCCACTCAAATACCAGATGTACATGTTCATGATTCTGCCACCAAGTTCTCTGGCCAGACATTTCACTTCACAAGCCATCACAGACCTGAATATGGTAACGTAACAGTTAAGTTCACCATAGACAATCAATTCAAGAACTATTGGGTTGTATATAAGTGGATCAACATATTGAACAACAACAAAGAAGGATTTTTTGACGCAGAGCACTTAGCTATATCAGAGACACCTTTCGAGACATATTCAACAACTGCCACTCTGTATGGTTTGGATGAATATGACAACAAGAAAATACAATTTGATTTCATAGGAGTGGTGCCAGTCAAGTTGGGTGGAATCAATTATGACTACCGTACAGAAGGTGAAATTGAAACATTTCTAGAATTCTCATTCAGTCAAATGTTAGCTAAACTGGTATAGTTTGAAAAAATGTATTTGCAATACGATAAATAATATTAAAAGTCATGGCACGTACAATACAATCACCCGGAGTAGAAATCAATGAGATTGATTTATCTTTAAGACCAAGTTTACCAATTGGTACAAACATTTTAGTACCTGGTTTCTCAAACCAAGGACCTACAGATGAAGTTATACAAGTTAGTAGTATATCTGAATTTGAACAACTATATGGTCTACCTACCAACGCTGCTGAGAGATATTTTTATCATACAGTCAAATCCTGCTTCAATGGACCAGGTAACATATTTGTATCGAGGCTACCGTATGGTCCCAAAGAAGGAGACACTGTTGGTGATGAATACACCGCACTAGTATACCCTGTATATACAAAGCCAAGTGTAGATGCAATCGAGCAGTGGCACACATCAGATGTACCTAGCCTGAGCGCTACAGCAGACAAGATAATAACTGGATTAGGTGCGAATTGGAAAGAACGACTGTATGCTGGTGATACTGATGCTGATGATACATTTGATTATGTGAAAGATTTATTTGACAATCACAGATTCGTTAGTTATAGTGATAGTGACACCTACCTCATCGGCGAGCCAGAACATGTGAAACTCACACAAGATGAATATGATGTTCTGACCAACAACGAGTTGCAGTGGAATCAATCACCTGGTGATGTTGCTGCTAGCGGTATAGCTGGACTAGCTAACTCAGGAATAATAGTACTGAACAACTCGCGGAGAGCAATCAATCAAAAATTTGAAGGCCATTACATTGGTTTGTCAGACAACACCAACCTCAACCCAGCGACTGATTTTGATTCGTTAAAAAATCTACGATCGATAAACAAAAACACACCAACTGGTGGTACTGTAAGAGTACCATCTGATAGATTGACATTCAACATCCAAGGTTCTTCAGAGGATAGCACAGTGTCTGTATCAGAGGTGATTGAGAATCTAGGTGATTTTGACATGAACTCAGATGAATACTCAGATGTACTAACACTAGGTATGTTCAAGGTTCGACAATCTACACTCAATGCTGATACAGCTAAGTTAGATTATGTGTTGTCAGAGTCTTATATAGGTTCTTTAGATTTCCATCGAGAGAAATTTGGACAAACTGGTGGAGCTCCTCAGTCATTCTTCTTAGAGAGTGTAACTGAAGATTCTGCCAATATCAGAGTGTTCTCTAATCCATATTTATCCAAGTTGAATGGCTCATGGGCTGATGATAATGCGATACCAGAAAAGAGAGTTAGAATATTATCAGACAAACATCTAGCATACACCAAGGATAAATTTGACCCGACTAACATAACGACTCTAGCTTCTGCACCAGATCCAGCCTTTCTCAATCGAAAAGAAGAGCATGAACTTGGATTGTGGATCGCAAATCTATCTACTATATTAGGTACTAAACCTGGAAACAACTTATATCCTCATGGTGTGTTCAAGCCTGCAGATGCAGAGAGTAAGCACATAGGAGCTATTCCAACTAAACTAGAGTATATATTCGAGACTATAGACAATCACGAGTTGTATCCTCTCGACATCACATTAGATGGTGGTTTATCCACAATATTCGTTGGTTCACATGGAGGTCGTAGAGCTTTTGATGATGAAGCTTACTTCGAGATTGGAGATGGTCTAGGAGATGCAGAAAATGGTTACGTCGCTGACGAGCCTGGCTATGATGACTTCAAAGAACCCACTAACCCAGATGGTCAGTGGGGATACGACAATCTATACACTCCTAGAATACTAGAGAATAAGAAGAGAACAATAGCTAATTATAATAATGTAGCCAATGTGTTCGTCAACTTTGCTGCTAATAAGAGAAAAGATCACATGACAATAATTGATCCGTTGAGATATATATTTGTTCAAGGTCAAAACAACAAGACTCTAGGCAACAAGAAGCATATATTCTCCAAACACGTTTATTGGCCTTTGAGACACAACTTCGAATCACAGAACTCTAGTTATGCTGCTACGTATGGCAATTGGGCTAGAGCTTTTGACGGTACGTTGGGTAGAAACATATACTTACCTTTCTCTGGTAGGTTAGCTGCTATATACTCTAGAACTGATGCGAACTTCCAGCCATGGTATGCACCTGCTGGTTTCACCAGAGGTACCATCAACACTGTATCAGACATCGCTGTATATCCAAAGCAAAAACACAGAGACCAGATGTACAAGATCAATGTCAATCCAATAGCCAACTTTCCTAATGATGGATTTGTTGTATTCGGTCAGAAGACACTCCAAGCAAAACCAAGCGCGTTTGATAGAATCAACGTGAGACGATTGTTCTTATATCTAGAGAAAGCCGTGAGAGCCACGGTGAAATATTATGTATTTGAACCCAACACACTCTTCACACGCACACAGGTGGTCAACGTATTGACGCCTATATTCGAGAAAGTGAAGAACACAGAGGGTATGTATGATTATCTCATAGTTTGTGACGAGAGAAACAACACACCGTTCGTGATTGACCAAAATGAATTAGTTATAGACATATATATCAAGCCAGTGAGAGCTGCAGAATTTATATTATGTAACTTCTACGCAACAAGAACAGATCAAAACTTCTCAGAATTAGTATCCTAACCATAAGTAATTACAATGCCAGATATAAAACAAACAATAACGGACTTCTATAGAGTAGCGCAGGAGAGAGATTTCTCTCGTGATTTTCATTTCAGAGTACTGAGTATAACACCTGGCGACAGCGCTGGTATTCAATTCACCGAAGACGATCTTGTATATGTCAAGACAGCAACTCTACCCGGAAGAGCTATCTCAAACAAGCAAGTACCTTACATGGGGATGAACTTCAATGTACCCGGAAGTGTACAATACACTGGTTCAGATGCATGGAATGTGACATTTTATTCTGACCAAGCCAGCCGATTACGTGCTATGTTTGAATCATGGTCATTCGACACATTCGATGACAGCACTAGCACTGGTAACTATGCAACACCTTCTCAAAACTCTGTAGTGAACTTGCTACAATTAGATGCACAGCTCAATGCTGTTGCAGAATATACATTATACGGAGCATATTGTCAATCTGTTGGAGCGTTACAGTATCAACCTGCAGCAGGATCTGGTGAACCAATGGAATTTGAAGCAACTATGGCGTATCAATACTGGAGAAGAGAGAAATCAGCTCTCACTGGATCATTAAGAAATTTCGCTAGCGGGATAGCAGATAAAGTCTTAGGCGCACTAGGATTATAATCAGCCCATGAGCTTTCTTAAAAAGTTGGCGAAGAAAGCCGCTAAGAAAGCTATTGGCAAGTTGACTGACAAGGTGTTTGGAAGCCACAAGTTCGGTGGAGCTTCACGTCTGTTTGGCTTCGGAGGAGCCAATCAAGCAAATCCTACAAACAGTCAGAAGCACGGTACATATGACTACAGAAGTCATTTCCATAGCATGCTCACTGGAGCAAGTTCCAGAGCATTTCAGACACCAAACAGAAGTTTGTGGTTTGTTGTTATCGATCCATTTCCAGTGGCGTTAAACTTGACCAATCTTCAATCATTAGAATGCGGAGAGATGGTTGACTCAAGAGGTCCTCACAAAAATTCACACTACGATCAATATGATGATGTGAGAGCCAACATAACTGGTAGTGAGTATCAAAATCAACAAGGCGGTAAGTCGCAAAGCGCTGGATGTTTATTTGCTCAAGGTGTAAATCTACCAACTGAACAGATGAGCACATCACACGTGACTGTTGATAATAACAGAGGTTTCATACCTGGATTGGTAGCTGGAGCTCGAAAAGACTTCAACCCTCTCAGTATCGAGTTCAGAGAAACCAACGCTTCATTCGTGGATACCATAATAAGACCATGGGTCACACTGGCATCGCATTACGGTTTTGTAGCCAGAGGTTTAGAAGACAAAAGAAACATCAAGACAAACATCACAATCACTCAGCTGGGAATCAATGGTCACAGTGATGGTCCATATATTCGTAAGCAGATGGTGTTCCACAATTGTGTTCCATTTCAAATAGCCCAAATGCAATACACATACGACAATGACGGTGGATCGGTGCCTCCAATTGATGTACAATGGGCATATACTCATTACTCACTAGATGTGTCTGGAGACGTTGCAAAAGCTGGAAATGTTTCCGGATTCTCCTCATCCTCTGAAATCGCTGGGTTTTCCTCTGACGTACGATCTGCTGGTGATAATTTTAAAGCTGACCTAATGAGCTCGTCTATGGATAAGATGAAATCGCTCAATCCATATAGCTAGCCAAATTCAGAGACACATTTAAGTACTTACATGTTGAGTGGTTTTTGCTATCAAGTGTATCTACCGAGTATTGGTGAATTTGAAAGATTTGCTGAGCTCAACAACATGGAATTGTTGAACATCCTCAAATTTGGCGCGAACAATGACAAGGTTGGCATGTCTATGTACTTGGAGCACTTGATACACAATAAACGCGCGAGTGATCAATCTGCAGAACTACATCGGATAGACAAGATATGCGTGCTGTTCACCATGCTGGCTGTGTGTATCAAGCCAATTGTTGTGATGTCTGTCAAATGTGATGTGACGGGCAAAGATTACAACATGGATATCAATATATTGGATCTGTTGAATGTGATATCAAATATACAATATCAATCTGACTCTCATCAAGTGACAGATCAAGGCAATCAATTCCTCATGAGATTTCCAAGAGACATATACACATCACTGGAATCGTTGAATGTGTATGACGTGATTCACACCATGACTGTGGATGATGTTGTTTATGATGTTCACAATTACACACAAGATCAAAGAAGCCAGTTGGTGTCCAAGTTACCAGGATCGACTGTCAGTCGGATGTTGAGGGTGCTGAAGCAATACAATTCAATGTATGAGAATGTGGTGTATCTGTCGTACAAATCGACTCACACTGATGATCCAACAATACATGATCACACAGTCAATCTGGTGAACAACGAGCTGTTCAACATGTTCTTCACCATCATCAATTCAGATCTCAAGTCATTCTATGAAACTGTGCATGCCATGGCGTCTAATTTCAACTTCTCTCATGAGTATTACATGAAAATCTCACCAGCAGAGGCTCTGACATATTATGATATGATGGTGAATGACACACAACAAAAACAATCTCAAGAACCAAGCACGATTGATAACTTAATACCTGGTGCATAAATATATACACGATGTCCACTGATACACAAGAATTTGACGAATTGCTGAGCAAGCTACAAGAGCAACACGATACCTCACAGCTTGATATATATTTACCATCTGATAGCAAGACTGTGAAGTCAAAGAAAATAACAGTTGATCAACAGAGTTTGATCTTGGCTGGAGCAATAACTCAAGAGACAAGACAGAATGTGTTCTCATACAACCGAGTCATATCAGAAATAATTCTCAAAAACTGCTCTGATCCTGAGAACATAAATTTAATAGATAAAATACCTCTAGCGATTCAATATCGTATAGACACCATAGGAGACACCATGGATCTCAATGGAGACACCATTCAACTAACTGACCACCTGCAGTCTGTATATCAGTTGGTTGAACCAAAGCTCCAAGGTATTCTAGAATCACATGAACACATCACAGACACTGGCGTGACCATAGTATACTCTTGCCCTCCGTTGTTCATCGATTATGATGTCAACTCATCTGCAGAGAAAAAATGGTCAAGCTTGCAGGGTGAAGACATAATATCTGAGTTGTTCAAAGTTGAGATGTCTAAATATATTCAACAAGTGTCATTTCAAGAGGAAGTGATACCTGTAATGGAGCTAGATTTCGAATCTCGAATGAAAGTGTGCAACATATTACCCATGAGCTGCAGCAAGGTGCTGGTTGAGTTCATTGAGTCTGTCAAGAGTGTGGAGAACTTGTATGTATCAGTATCAGGCAACGATATACCCATGGATGCTACACTGTTCGGGTCCTGATACATAAGTAATTATGTATCATGGTGTCTCTGAATGAAAATGTCCGGTTAATCAACTCATTCTCTGATTATGTCAATACTCGTAACGAGAATATAACTGACGAAGACAGAGATCATATAAATTCTCGGATTGAGTTGTTGGTTGACACCACCGCTTTCAAGTTGACTGGTCGGCGTTTGTTTCAAGACACATACAGAGTGGTAGATGAACCTCCGGAAGATGTTGTGATGAACGACATAAACATTGATGGGGTTGACTTATCATCTGAGTCTCCAATGGCTAAAGTGATGCCAGCGGACGTGAGCATCAAGAAGAGAGACAGAGACACAAGCTTTCTGGACAAACTAAAAATACCAACATTAGCTATACCAGTGCTTCCAACTCTGGCACTGTCTTTAGGTTCTGGCGTGGCTACAGGCACTATGTTGAGTCTGGGAGCCATGCTGCTTGATCTACTCTCATTGCTTCCTGGAGCACGTCCTAAAGCTGCACCCAAACCCAAACGCAAACCCAAAAGCAAACCCAAAACCAAAAAACCACCCAAAGGTAGATGGTGGACACGTCTCAAGAAAGGCTCCATTGCTACCAAGTTGATGATCGTGTGGGAGAGTTTGTTGAAATCTAAATACTTTCCATCCGGACTGGTTGATTGGATCATGAAAACTTCTCAAGACGTCGGCAAGCTGGGCAGACATGTGTACAATCTGTTCAATAGTAGAATCAAAGAGATCAATAACATGTTTGACAATTTCATGAGCACTGTCAAGAAATTGTACAATGACATATACACGCAGATCAACACACAGCTAAAAGCCATCGCGAAAAGTTTACTAGAAGCTAAAAAAATTCTACCAGACTTCATCAAGAATTCCACAAAATGGGGTAAAGAATTTATAGAGTCATTCATCAAGACCACAGCTGGTTCCAAGTGGTTCAAGATGATGGGAAGAGGTGTCGGTAAGGCACTTGGACCTTTGATGGTTGTGGTTGATGGCTACTTTGCATATCAGCTGAATGAGGATCTTACCAACGCTGCTGACAACAATGTTGATGCAGATGGTCAAAAGCGAGGAGGTTCAGAATTACTCAACCAAGAGGTTGATAATAGAACCGATTCCGCTCTTGGTGTAGGTCTCAGTGTGTTGGATCCACTTGGAGCTGCAGTGGTGATATCCAATCAGTATGAAGCGATAATTGATCAATCGAAGTATTATGCTGGTAAAAAATCACGTGATGTTGATGGTTTGCTAGACACTCAGAAGAATTACATGGATGAGGTGAACTCCATGAGTGATCAAGAACTAGCAGAACAGGTGATGTCATCAGAATTGCGACCTTTCCTAGAATCTGGCTCTCTCTCCGAGGATAGATATGCTGAGATGTTGACCAATCCTGGTTTGATCGAACTAGCAGCTGCAGTCCGGCGATACAATTTGAATCTTCTCTTGAATCAATCCACAGCTAGAACCATACTGAGCAATTATAACCCAGACATCAACTCTGGTTATCAGAAGAATTATTTTTCCTGGTGGAATCCAGAGAAGAGAAGCTTGAAGGATAAGTACAATGATATATCCAACAAACCCCGCATGCAGTTCTTGAACTTCTTCACCAACAAACCGACTGATCAATCTGTGATAGGTTTGAAGCCTGAAGATCTATCAGAATTCTTCCAAGGAGACAACACACCCAGTCAATACAACCAACCATTGATCAAACAACACGAGCTGGATGGTGACATGGATCTCACCAATCTGGTGGACACAGCTCAGCGAGATTTTGATATTGATGACCAGACAAACAAGCAAGATGATGACCGAGCATCATATGTTGAATCAGGTCTACGAGCAGCAGCCAACGAGGCCATCAAGATCAGCAAGCTAGTAGCTAACATGCAGATCATCAACTCACAAAAACAGAAAGAATTACAAGCAGAATCACAACAACAAATACTCGAAGAGTTACAATCCAGAGGAATCGTGACCATCCAATCTGAACAAGAGCGCTCAGATAGTATCAGCCGATCAACTCAAAGTTTGTTGACTGGAGTGCCTGTTGATCAATCACCGGTCTCATCTGGTGCAGACATCTCAAACACAAATGACACGCTGATGTCTCCAGTCATGAGTGAGAATGGTCTTGTGGTTCAGTCTGGTAGAGTGGGTTATGGTGATTACGCTGAAGATGGATCCAGCGTGAGTGCAGATTTGCTGATTTCCACCGGAGTCACAGCAGAACAACTCAAGCAAACACTAGAGATGATCAAGAGTCACATGACGAATCGTAAGGAATCACGACAGACTATGATATCTGCTCTAGAAGAATTGAATCTGAAACTCAAAAATTCCGGGTCAACCACAAGAATCATAATACCTGAATCAATACACATCAGAGCACCACAACTTAAGGATGATTAAATACATTATATGAACGATTTGGATAGAGTTCTTGGTAAGATAGAACAATCAGTGGATAAGTCTACTCCTGGACTCAATCGGGAGCAAATCATGTCCGTGATAGATGATAAATTCGCGCAGACGTTAGCCGCGTTGGATCAATACCGAACAGTAGATGACAAGCCAAAGTCAGTGAATATAATTGATATATCTGACAACGCTGCTGCTAAGTTGAAGAATCTACTGGCAAGTGAGGATAAGACCCCCGGGGAGATTGACTATGATCAGATCAATGCTAGGTTGAATAAACCCAACAAAGACAGTGATGATAGTTTGTTGAGTAAGATAGGTGGTAAACTACTAGAATGGTCCACTGATATGTTCGGTCAAGTGTTCAAGCTAGTGGGTACAGTGATTCGTTGGTCAACAGAGACATTCTTAGGGTTGATAGGCAATGTATCGAGATGGCTCATACAGAAAATAGCATTGGCTGTAGGAATCGGAACCGTGCGAGGAGCAGCTGGAGCCGTCAGAGTGTCTCGTGGAGGTAAAGCGTTGCGTGCATTAGGTCTTGCAGCTGGAGTAGCTGGATCCGGATTTGCTGCTAAAGGAATTTACGATGGCATGAATCAACTCGAATCATATGCTAGTTCAGTAGATGATCAAGTACAAAGAGCGTTTCCACAATCCTCAACGGAATCTAACACTATCGATTCTGTAAACCAGGCGTTGAATGACACGCCAACCAAAGCTAGTGATCCATCCGCAGAACCTTCAGATGAGCAACCAACTTCTGATGGAGCTCCTGCGATGACACCTTCAGAACCTCAAGCACAATTAAAATCCATTGAGTCTAAACCAGAAACTTCAGACTCTCCCGGTTCTTCACCACAGCAACAACAACCTCCCAATGAAGCAACTCCCAATACAAAGAAAACAGACACACCAACTGAACAAACCACCGACAAGCGTGATTCTGTTGCATCACCCACCAAAGACTTACAGGAAAAGATAGAGCAATCAGCTAAAGCGTATGGTATGACCATATCTGAGTACAAAAATGTACTAGTGAAAATCGCAGAAAATCCATCAGCCAATATATCACAGTTATTTTCCGAGAATGATACAGAAAAACCACCAGTTCAACAAGAGAGCTTAATAGAAACACTAACACAAGACCCTGGTGTGGATCAATCGATAAGTGACAGTGTATTCTCTGAACCACCACCTGCTGGATATTCTCTCAGACCACCAGCAATTGACAGTGTTGATGAGCTTCCTAGAAAATCTATACAGAACTCACCTCAAAATGCTGAGAAATCTCAACTAAAACCAGCAGATGTTTCAGTCAATTTATCAGATCAAATATCAACCAACATAACACAATCTTCGAATAGTAATATACCCTCTCTAGCTAAGCAACAATCATCATTCTTGAACATAAGCACATCACCAACTGAACCCACACAACAATCACCGGTGACTCCAATGATGAAGCAATCTCCGATCACATCTAAACCTATCAAGAAAGAGAGCACAGCATCCAGTGACACATCCACACAATCCAAAAAACAAGTCATTGATATTCACAATCTAGAAAAATCCATAGCTCAACTGAATGAACAGGACAGCGAGCAAATGAAAAATATATCCAACATCATAAACAACCTGTCTCCACCAACTTCTGATCAGATTACTGAATCTCCAAACAAATCGACAGCACCTCCACCAGTCACAAACATGACAACATATCGCGATTCTCTCCGATCTGTAACTTCTAATTCCTCCTAGAAACTGATCAACACACTAAATATTATATATGGAACCTGGGCAACAACACTTATTTAAATTTATTTCCGGGTTGCCTCCTGAATCGGTCAAACCAGTGGGTCTGGATTCCACCGCTGGAGCTGGACCAGCACCTCAGATCGTACCCTACATCTATGAGGATTCATTTGCATCTCAGACTTCTCCCAAAGAAAGCATGTGGACTGGTCAAGGAGGTGGAACGTATTCTTCAGAATCCGAAGCTTTGGCTTCTAGAGGACCTAAACAATTTAGCACTATCAACGTGATTGAGAATTTCAAATGGTCGCATAGTCCTCGCACTGCAATGATCAATGATAACAACGACATACCAGTGATAAAGTTGATGGAACACACTATATTGCAAAACGTCGCGTTGAATTCAATACTGTACAACATCGCCACTGTGACTGACTTGAATCCAGAGTTAGTGAACGACGGAGTTGACACTACCGTTAAGGCAGTTGATTGGGCTACAGGAGCCGTTGGAGGTGCAGTGGGTACAGTTAGTGCGTATTCACAAGCCATAAGCAATGTGGTTGGTTCAAGAGTCAAGAAAGCACTGAAAACTCTTAAGTCTCAGAACACAGATGAGAGTCTCAAGTACACCACATCTTATCAGAAACCATATCATAGATTGTATGCCACCGCTCCCACGGGTTTCAAATATAAATTCCCGTATTTCAGTGACACATACAAATATGCTGCTCCTGGATTCTCAGATACATCTGGTCATACTAACTTACCATTTCAGAAGTCTGCTGGAAATATAAGCGAATTTGCATCAAGTGTGGTCAGCGCTTTCAACACAGGCACAAGTGGTACATATGTTGAGCATCCAAAATACCCAGCTTTTCCAAGTGACACTAAGAGTTATGAATTCAGTTTCCCATTATTGAATACCGTGAGCATGGAAGACACTCAACGCAATTGGGAGCTTGTGTTCATGTTGATGTATCAAAACACTCCAAACAGATTGACCAGAACTGCTATTGCTCCACCTCATATATATGAAGCCAACATACCAGGTGTGTGGTACAGTAGATATGCTTACATGTCTCGAGTAGAGATCACCATGGTTGGTTCTCGGAGATTAATGGAATTGTCTCTTGATGAGAGTGTAGGAAAACTAGACGAACGAGGATTGAAAGATCGTAACACTATACAAGTGCTAGTACCTGATGCATATCAGATCAGCATCACCATGAGTGAATTGATCCCTGAATCAAGGAATTACATGATGGAAATGCTCCGCATGGGTGAACTCATTGAGGTTGTTGATCCAACGGATGGAGACACCAGAACTGGTCAAGCTGTTTCTGGCGGAATCGTCGCAGAAGTAGACCAAGAGGTTGAGAATTTGAAATTTATCGGTCCGCGAAGGCCTAAAGGATAACAAGCTAATTAGACAATGATACCATCTAAACACAACAACATATCTGAACTAGACGATATATCAGAGAACCAGCTAGAGAATCTGTTCAATGTATACAACGATGGTGTTTATCACTACAATTTGCTGAGAACTGTGAACATTCCAGAAGATTTAGATCCATCAGTATATTTTCTACTCAAGCTGGACAGATCCATCAGTCTCACAACATTAAGCTACCGTGTGTATGGTAATATACACATGTGGTGGTTGATATGTATCGCTAATAATATCAACGACACTGTCAAGCCCTTAGAAGTTGGTCGTGTGTTGAGAATAATCCAGCCAGATAGAGCCAGTGATATCGTCAAGATGTTAAAGGATTCATGAGACATCAATCTCCGGAGAACGATATGCATGACATATCTATCGTGATGATCAATTCCGATGGATATTATATAACTCTAAACACCGAAGCTGTTCATGATATGCAAATTGAGGAGTGCTTGACCAGATGGTGGTCAAGAGGTTATGTTGATATAAAGAACGAGCATGACTTCATCGAACGAGCTCCACCAGCTGGCGGTCGTGTGCATGATCTGCTCAATCTGGATGAAAAGGAATTCACCAAAGGAAAGACATCCGCATCTTATGTGTTCAGAAACGATGGAACAGACATAATGTACATAACACTACAAACACCAGCTGGAGAAGGTGACTCATTTCATACATATTATGGTACATTTAACATATATGATATACAAGAAGCTCATCAAAACACTAAAATCAAGAGATTGATGATACGAGACGAGAGATATCAGAGAATGTTGCACACAAACATACCATGGAGCACCACATCGATAACAACTTATACAGATGCGGAGATGAGACATGGCGCAGATTTAAATAGACGTGTTCATACTGGTAACGCTATAAAATCTCTCATGAGATTGAGCTTGGGTGACAGTACACCATTCTCTGAATCATGGGACATTGGCCATTCAGAAACGATGTACACATCTCCAGCAAACTTCAATTGCATTGATGATTTGAACTACTTACTAGACACACATGTAAGTTCTGAATCCACTAACAAAGGTAAATCGATATTGTATTACGACAGACCGGTGAATCAATGGAGATTGGTAACACTGCCACTAATGTTCGCATACGCTGCTCATTATGAATCCGTTGATGATGACAAATCTCCTGGTAAATGGTTGGCTGGTTCTCTTCAGACTGAAGCTTTCAAGTTGTTGAGTTATCCAGATCCCCCTGGATTAGCCAAATCCGGACCAATTCGTGTTCCACTGATGGGTGATGGTGTGTATCAGAATTATAATCTAGGAGAGAAGAGCTATATATCCAGTATTGAGTATCACGAGATAAACAGCTCTGATAACCTGATGAATATAGTAACCTCACCTGTTCATATGTACAACAGCAGTACCAAATCATTTCATATAAAACAATCAGAGAATAGTATAGACAGTATATACAATGAACTCACATCGATGGTTGGCAACACACCTCATGACAATCAGCTACCAACTTCGATCAGCATGGATGTCAATACAAACAGAAAATTTAACACCAACATACGCCATCATTTCTCTACAAGTCAATCAGGTTCTAGTTATCTAAACAAAGGAATCAATTCAGCAGTTTACAACAGCGTGTTGTTGAGTAATGCTGTTGAGTTCAACGTACCAGGTCATCCATCTCGTGGAGTTGGAAGGTTTGTGTCAATTGGAACAGAAACCACAGACACAAACAGCGCAGTCTCACCGTATCATGATAAAGTTATAGGTCAATACTTGGTGACCAGTGTAATTCATAGATACACCAACAACACATACACAAATCAATTGATTGGAGTCAAACCATACAATTTCAAACCAGTTCATAATACAATAGATGATGAGCCTGAATCCTTCGAAGGCTTCAACATGTTCAACCAACCACCTCCACAAGAGATACCAGCCGGAGACTTCAACACCACTGGTACTATTGAGGATTTTTTCTCAAACCCATAGAGCATGAGTGAGTTGAAACCAAAATCTATAGACCCATTGATGGTAGATGTATGTCTCACCAACAATCCCAAGTTGACAGCGTTATTCACATCATATCAGAGAATACTCAACATGTTTCCCATGGAAACATTGATATCATACACCAATAAATACAACAAACATGTGCATGATCCAGTGATGGCTGAGAAGAGTTTTTATGAAAACCTCAACAATCAAGACGAACTAGCAGTCAAGCTTGAATATATAGACAATCCAGATATAGAAGCAGATAAGTTAGTTACAGATGAATACTGGGAGACGCAAAACACCTCCTACTCAGAAGTAACTGATGATCAATACACAGACGAACCCAACTACCCATGGCAATTACCCGAGGATAAGAAATCTGAGGAAGCAAATTTGAAGGAAGTGTTGGATAAAGATGTACAGTTCATTCTTTTTTGGGTTGAAAAGTTCAGATGCATACATCAATCAGTCAAAAATGAGTATTACGTTACAAATCCAAACGAAACACCAGGTGGTATGTACAACAACAGCAATGTATACTTCAATAACTTCAATGAGAGCATGTTCCATCTGAGAGATCCTGAATTCATCAAAGATAGATCCACTTCATTAATGCTTGACAAGGATAATGTCAAGAATGGAGCACCTAGCACTTACAACAGATGTCTGATGAACAACATTGATGTAGACACTTATGACACAGCCACTGATATAGCTGCAAAAGCCTCTAGTAAATTCAAGACTAACATGAAACACACATCAATTGATCTCAAAAAAGATTCTAAGAGTATAGAGTGGAGAGTCAACTACACCACTACGAATTCTGGAGCTGAGTCGGCAACATCCATGGATCCAGAGAGTGTACATATATTGCACGATACATCTGAAGCTCATGGTAACAATTTAGTGACTGATGGTAAACATCTCGTGAGAGTTGAAGACAATGTAGTGACAGTTCAGGCTAAAATGAGCGAGATATTAGGAGACATGAAGCGTGTCTTTGATTTTCTAGACAAGAATACTCGAGATAATACAGAGCATTTAGGAAAATGGAACAAGAAGTACTTTGTGGAGGGTGTATTTCTTCAGGTTGATCAGTTCAAGCATGAATTGAAGGTGATAACATCAGGTCTACCTCTTTCCAAGCATGGAAATCAATCTTTATCCTCATAAACTGTATTACTGTCATTGATTTCAATCACTTCTGCGTTGTTTATCAATCCGTCTATTATATCTTCTCGTGACAACAACACTTTATTGTGATGTTCTTGATCCACAAGCTGTTTTTTTGACTCAATATCCATGTTTTTCACCCGAACTGTCGTGTCTGTCTTCATGTTTTGTAACAATATCTTGCTCAAAGTGTCTAAACTACTGGTAGTGGCTCTCAACAAACTCGATAAAGATTCAACTTCTTCCGAATTCGGAGCTGCTACTACATATTGCTTGACTGTATCCACCATCTCCATACTAGAATTGATCAACATACCAGTACGACTCAATACAAATTCTTCTAAATTATCCTTATCCAACTTAAATTCTTCACTCTTGACATGCTCTTTAACAATCTTTTGATCTTCTTTCAATTGATCCACCAAACTCTTCACATCATTCTCTAGATTGTCACTCAAATCATCCACATTCATATCAATATTTAGTACCTCTAGTTGAAAACACAATAATATATGTTATAATAGTGGTATGATAATAGTAAACATACTTGGCCATGGGCAATTTACGGTACATCCCGATAAGTTAGGTGAACTTCTTAGATGGTTAGAGAAGAATTCGATGAATCTGGAGGTGAACAAACGACCACTCAACGACAATCAAACATTATTGAATGAATAACATGAATGTACACATAAAACTCAAGAAAACTCACCCAGATGCAGTGTTACCTTGTGCAAATAACACTGAACTAGCCACCGGAGACACTGGATACGACCTGACTGCTGTTGATGATGTGATAATTCCTGCTGGTTCAAGTAGTATCGTGTCAGTGGGTCTGACATTAGCTGATATATCACCTGGTTATTGGATAAGAATCGAACCTAGAAGTGGTTTAGGTTTCAAGCATAACATCCAACCACATCTAGGAGTGATAGACAATGGGTATAGAGGTGATCTAGCTGTTAAGCTGTATAATTTTAGTAATGTTCGATCGGATCCGGATTATCAAGTCAAGAAAGGTGATAAAATCGCTCAACTAGTTATATATCCATTGATACAGTGTGATTTCTCGATATCAAATGAAGTAACTAACACTTCTCGCGGTGATAAAGGGTTTGGTTCATCAGATTCAGCGCAATCATCTCAATCCTCATGTTATGGTTCAGTGACACAATATACATCAACTCGAGACAAGGGTTTCGAGACGCTGTTTGAAGAGTAATGTTTGAGAACTTATGGGTAGAGAAGTACCGACCTGGTACATTAGGTGAAATGGTGCTAACGTCCACTAATCGTACACTATTGGATGAGTGTGTGTCTTCATCCACCATACCTAACATGATGTTATGTGGTAAACCTGGTATAGGAAAGACCAGTCTGGCGAAGATAATCGTAAAAGACATACTGGAGTGTCAGTATATATACATTAACGCTAGTGATGAGAATGGAATAGACACAGTTCGTACAAAGATAACTAACTTCAGTGTCACGAAGAGTATAGATGGTAACATCAAGGTGATAATACTAGATGAAGTTGATGGTTTGACGATGGATGCTCAAAGAGCATTGAGGAACATCATGGAAGAACACACAAAGTATGTTAGATTTGTGTTAACTGCTAATTTTCATCATAGAGTCATTCCTGCAGTGCAGAGCCGTTGTCAGAGTATAGACTTGACACCTAATATAACAGATTATCTAGCTAGATGTAAGTATATCCTCGATCAAGAAGGAGTTGAGTACCAATCAGATGATCTAGATCGAATCCGAGTTCATTATCCAGACTTAAGAAAAGCTACAAATGAGTTGCAGAAGCAATCACCTGGTGGTGTGTTGAATATAGTAGATCAACAGACATATGAAACGTATGCTGGTAACATACTCAAGTTGTTGATATCAGGCAAGGTTATGAAAATTCGAAGAAACGTGATTGAGAGTGAGCATGTGTTTGGAGGTGATTATATATCGTTGTTGCGATCAATATTCAACGCTATTGATACGCAGATCGTAAACGATCAGTGTAAAAGTGAGTGCATGTTGATTGTAGGTGAGTATATCTACAGAACAGCATTTGTCGCAGATCAAGAGATCAATTTCTACACTTGTATGCTAGCAATCTCCAAGTCAATCACTTCATCCCGGTGATATACTGCTGAGTATTGAAGTTATCACTGGTGTTTGGGTTGATCTGTTTATCATAGTTTGAATCTGGTAAGCTTGACAAAGGAGTCTCTCCAACCACTGGTGAATTTACATCAACTCTGTCTTCATTCTTCAATAGTTCTGGTTTGTCAGTAACCTTGTCATCTCTTCGAAGGCTATCTGGAATATCCGGAAGATTTATATCTTGATCAGTATGTTCTAGTAGATCAGATGGAATGGTCATGAAAGTTTCATATAAACCAGGTGCAGACTCAATGACCACATCACAAAAGTAGCCATCTATAGCACTGTATGGTTGTACATCTCCCATTGCTGGTCTGGATGCTTTGACTGCACTGATTCTTATGTTCTTATCAGTATCTACAAACTCTTTGAGCTTCTCTATTAAATTATCCGGCTGTTTTAAGGCCCATTGAGATTTCGCTGCGCCTTTCTTGACACGAACCGCGTCTCCTGTAAGGAAACCACCTGTGTTGAATCTAGAGAGAGCTGTTTCTATGAGAATATTATACTTGTTCATTATTAATATTATTTATATTTCTACCTTGAAATAAACTGTTTACCTAAATATTTACATGTCATCTATTAATTTACAATCGTTAAGACGTACTCAAGTATCAGATCACACATACAAAGACATTCATCTTGACATCAAGATTAGTGAGAAGATACCCGATTCTGGATTATACAGAGAGTCACAACCAGTAGATATACTTGAGTCATTAGACGTATCTGCGATCAAAAACTCGATAAGCAACATATTCAACACATCTCCTGGTGAAAAACTACTGAATCCAGAGTTTGGTGCAGACTTGTCTAGGTATCTGTTCAATCCAATGACTAAGGACACTGCAGAGAACATTGGAGAGTCTACTCGCCTCGCGATTGAGACATTTGAGACTAGAGTCACGATAGATAAGATACAAGTGATAATGAATAGAGATGCTCATGAGTATATTATTACTATCAATTTGAGCATACCGTCCTTAAATAATAAGAAGACAGTGATGACAGGTATATTAACAAGTAACGGATACAAACTAACTCAATGACCAGTAAATTCTCAGATTTCACCATTCCACCTTCTGGATATGCCGCATTTGATGCGACAACAATGAAGAGTTTGATAATCGAACGTCTCAAGAAACAGGACATATTCACCGACCAGGTGTTTGAGGGTAGTAACTTATCATCCTTGATAGATGTAGTAGCTTATAGTTATCACACACTGATGTTCTACTTGAATCGAACTGCATCAGAGACTATGTTTTCAGATGCTCAACTGTATGAGAACATGAATCGTATAGTCAAGCTATTGAACTACAAACCCACTGGATATCAAACCAGTGTGGTGAGCATGGCAATGAATGTGACAGCTAGCCTGCCAATTGGCACATACACATTACCAAGATACACCAAGGTCGACGTAAATGGATTCTCATACACACTCAACAATGACATAACATTCACCAAACCCACAGCTGCGGAGATGAATCTCACTGATGCTGTGGGTTTATTCAACCTACATCAAGGAGAGGTTGTTGAATATCCCAGATATATAGCAAGTGGTGATGTCTCTGAGACGTTGGTCATGGCTATTGATGCACAATCAATCTCGGTAGATCATTTCTCAGTAAGAGTTTATGTCAAATCAGCAACAGGCCTATCTGAATACAAGGAGGTTGACTCGATGTACACTGAATCACCTGGTAGTTTGAGTTACGAGAAGCGTTTGAATGAGAACTATCGATATGAGCTCCGGTTTGGTGATGGTATAAATGGTAGATCTTTAGAATCCGGAGATATTGTGTATATATATTACTTGAAGTCTGCAGGTGACGATGGAATCATACCAGCAACCTCTATAAATGACAAGAAGTTGACACTATACACAACTCCGCAGTTCAACATCATCAAGGATTCAATATACACGTCAGATGACAAGTTAATAAACTTTCAAACTATAGAGAATATAACATTTCAAAACACATCCGGTTCTACAATTCCGAGACAGCCAGAGAGTGTTGAGGAAATCCGCCGCCGAGCACCGATATACTTTGAGAGTCAGGACAGATTGATAACTTCTAATGACTTCACTACACATGTGAAGCGATTTTTTGGAAACATTATTAATGATGTTATCTCAGTCAACAACAAGTCATATCTTGACGGTCATATAAAATATCTTCATGAGGATATCGGAATATCAAACCCTACTTTAGAGTCTCGTACTCTGTTTAATCAATCTAAATTTTCAAACTCTACTAATTTTAATAATGTATACTTGTATGTGGTCCCTAGAGTGTCAACAAAGACCTCAGTGAGTATACAGAACAACTTCGTCGCTAGCTCACAGAAAGAAGCAATCAAGAATGACTTGGAGCCTAGAAAATCCATAGGACTAAATGTAACATTTGCAGATCCTGTGTACATGGCATTCGATTTGGCGGTATCTGGTGGTGTGTTGGATGTTAATGTACCTGACCAATGTTATATTAGCGTGTTGAAGACAACCAGCACAGCAACATCAGATGATTTTATATCTAGATCTATTAACAGCATAATAGCTGATTACTTTAGACTGGAGAACTCAACACTAGGTCAACTAGTCGATGTAAATCAAATAGAATCAGACATACTGAGTATTGATGGTGTTCAATCCATCAGCACAGTTAACTCATCCACCGGTGAATCTGTCAACGGGCTGTCATTCATGGTATGGAATCCAGTGTATAGTGAGCAAGATATAAACATATACAATCAAAACGTTCAACTACCTTACTATAAATTTCCATACTACTTCAATGACACGACCATATTGTCTAAAATCCGCGTGACACGCGCATAACACATGGCCAATCCTTTTGCAGAAAGCTTCACAGAGCTATTTATAGGGTATGATATATATTATGTTGACAATAGTAACAATTTATTAGGATCGCAGTACAAACCGGTTCATAGAAAAGAATCAGAAACCGGTGAGAGTGTTATATACGTATATGCATCTGATCAGACGATATTAAGATTTGATATATCAGATCAGATCCACCCGGATGAATCTGGATTCGATAATGGAACAGTACCTGCATCTATATATCTGACCAACGAGAGTGTCCGGTGGGATTTTGGGGATGGTTCGTCTGACAATGGATTGATAGTTCATCATACATTCAACAAGCCTGGTGAATTTGTAGTTAGTGCAACTGCTCGTGATTATGATGGTAGACCTCGACCTAGTAAATACTTTCAGAAGATAATCGTATCTGATTTCGTTGAGACTGATGTAAAATGGATATCTCCTGGAAATCAAAACCGCCGCTTAGACTTGTTGCCCGCTGGTAGAGTAAGTGATTACTATACCATATACTCAACAACACCATGGAGATTGAGTAACGATACAAATAATCACACTCTTTCAGTATATGCCTCTGGATCTTCATCAGATTACATCGAACCAGATGAGTACATGAACAACAAGTACGCTCATCTGGAACAGACATGGAGGTTTACAGCTGCACCGGACAGTATCACACCAATAAACAAGATTCACACACCAGGTAACCAAATAATGTTGACACATACATTTATAGAGGTGATTGAGTCTGGAGTACCAACTGGTCGATTTGATATTGTATACATATACACATCGATGTTTCAAATGGACATGAGAGACGGTAACCTATCATCATCATCCGACAAATTTAACGTACTGCACACTACCCAAGCCTCTCAATTCTTCAACACATATAACACTCAAATACGAGCCGCTTATTTACCTAATTCGCCAGATGTAGTGGGGTATGAATTTCCAGCGCTGAGTTCAAGTGATTGGTACTTTATAGGAAATGAATCTATATCTAGAGTATGTTACATGGATGACACTGCTACTATGTATTTATCACAACAAGCAGGCGATCGTGGAGATACATCCCCGGTGTTTCTATTTGCATCTCTAAACATCAACAATGATCAATCAGATACGTTTTATGATCAATCAGTATTAATCAAGGATGTAGAACCAAATGTAGAACAAAAATCAATCGATGTACTTCCGGTGGGTATTGTATACAATCCACCTCAACAAATTTCATTTACAAGCACCGGGATTCAATCGATGAATATCAATGATGTTAAACTAAAAGACTCATTAATTTCATTCAACATGTCGTTGATAGATGACACAGGATTGAGTATACTCAAATCTGATCCAAATGAACCAATATGTCCTGGAGGTGATCAACTATACAGCGTAGATTTAAAGCTAATCAAGCATAATTCCAATGAATCTGTAATATATCCAACCACATTCGACAAGATCGAACTACCACTAGACACACCTGGTAGTTGTAGTATGACAATACCTGGTATATCGGAGACTGGTTCTTATCAATTGAGTGGTACATGTTTGATCAAAGATAAGATATACATGAACAAACAGGTGGAGAGTTATTATGTGGCTAACATGCACACCGATAACATTTATCTCTTCCGTCCCGGTTATATGGATCATGAGTATACATTCAATGTAGATCACACCATAACACATAATGATTTTGACACAAGATTAACCACATTAGAGCAGCCAGTTTTAGTGATGTACTCTGAGAACGACTTAGATGATCCTGTGAGTCATTACTTCTGCGTGGGTGTTGATAGTGACTCTGCTGCGTGGATTGCTGATACTGACCGTGATCTATTGATAAAACTTGATAGATTCGGTAATCATATAGACACCATCCTAGTTCAAGGTCACAATCTAGACAACGATGAGATTACAACTGTAATATCTCCCAAGGACCCTATGTCACCTTACGGGTTTGTACTTTTACCGGAGAGTGACAAATCGTCTGGTATCGCTAGTATATCAATTGATAGTCAGAACAACATTTGGGTGGCTCTTGCCGATTCAACCACACCTAGGATTGTTAAAATAACAGAAAATGGTCTGCACTCGAAACCGCAAGCGGTAATACCGATCACTCTAGACGGATTCGACCCCTCTAGATTATATCCATCCAAGATCGAAACTGACAGACTTGATAATGTATGGTTGTCATTAATGTACGCTGGGTCTCATATTGCAAACAATTATGAACCAGATACATTCATAATTGTGAAGTATGATAAGGATGGTACTCGTATCATAGATCCGATAACATTCAATTACCCAGTTCACATTCATGACATCATAGTAGATGGTCATAATGATGCATGGATCACCAACAGCAAGGCTTCAACGTTCGACAACAAGGGTAGCTTAATACACGTGAGTGAATCTGGAGAAATCTTGAATCAAATATTTGAGTATGTTGATCCATTGACTAATGAAACTGTAGTATTTGACAAGCCATCACAATTGTGTTTAGATATGTACGATCATCTGTGGGTTGTACACTCTGGAAACACGTTGGTACAGTTCAAAACCGGTACACTTGATGACATACCCATATACACACCAATACACTCTAGAACCATAGGTCCTGCTTGGGATGACCCTATAGACATCATTAACCGACAAGGTCGTCGTCATGCAATTGAGGGATTGTCGTGTGATACTGATGATAGGTTAGTGGTTATAAATAATGTAGATAAGAAGCTGTACATATCAACATCAAATGATACTAGTCTGAACATATATCCAGGTGGCTATAGTGAGTTGCCAATTCAGACACCCAGTGGTAGTGATAGGTATGAACCAGATTCATATGAAGTAGTGCAAGCATTTGGAGACTGGACTGGTGTAAGATGGATTCAGAAGTACTTTAAGTTCAGCAACACGATTCGACGAATTTCTGGTGCTTCAAATATATTCAGCATTCAATCTTCAGAAGAAATTCAAAAAATAAACGAAAATATAGACATGTCTTCAGTAATTGAGTCGATGTCATATCAATCAGTATTGAGCGAAGCTTCATCATTTCAATCCAAAGTGATGTCACCTATTCTTGGCGATGTTGATGGTGATCCTACAGAAATGGGCAAGACATTCTATGAGAAGATAGCTAACTTCTCACCAAACAATATCGATATAGACACGTGTAACATATCACCTATATATAGCCTAACATCTACAACTAATGCCAGCATGAAATCATTCAAAGAAGAACCACCTCCCACATTGCGCAGAAAATTAGATCTACTATCTATGTCACACGCAAAGCTTAGAGGTTCCAGGGACAACACTGAAGAGTCACTCAACAACATAGGATACACTAGCACATTCAATATAGGTCGAAATCTAGGCGCGTTAATTGATCCAGCTGAATATGTAGTGCGAGCTGGTGTACCTATAGTAACTAAAGAGCTATTCAACGACACATATAGAGTTGTTGTGCCTATGACAATACCAGATCCTAATGACAAGTCCAACATGGATGCTGCTATATCAGAATATCCATTGCTATCATATCATGCTGATTGGGCATGGTCGTTATCATTTCCCACTGGAGAGTTATTCACAAAGTATTATGATTTTTATGAGTTCAAACCCAACTTCACTCGAGATTATCAATCTACCGACAGTGAATTCATCAAAGTTCAAAGTGATTATGATGAATCTATGTATGATCAACTAGAGGGTATGATTGATTGGGACAACAACATGACCACCGTATCAGAAGACATATCATTTTCAGACTGGCAAACCTCACCTTCATCATCCATTAACCTGACTATCGAGAGAACCATAAGAGACGGACTAAACATAGATGAATAATATAAAATACACAGAGTCTACACTATCACCTCAATCAACATCATCTAACTCCATGTCGAAAGATGTTGAGAAGCCATATTCCTTTGGCGATTGGATGAAGAACTCAACCACATTAAGTTTAACATATCAAGAGTACATGAAGTACTTGTCTGAATGGACTGTTAACAAGTCTGTACATGCATCTACACCGACAACAACTGAGAGTTACATATCATATTTAAAACAGCTGACGTTCAAGCATACATTCACTGATGAAGAGCTGAGATTTCTAAACACAGTAGATCTAACAAACAAACATGAAGCTGATGTAGCTGCTAATCTATACTCCAAAAGATTGAAGGAAATATTAGGTTACATCAGAGGTCAGCGTCATGAATCTAAGAATCAACCCACCAAGATGCAACATCACTCAACAATTGCAGGTGTAGCAAAGGTCATATACAATGACATTCTTCGATTACTGGATGATTTAGACTTTCAAACAGAGTATAAAGACGTACTTGATGACTTTGACAGGATGTATAGAGAGCTGCGAGTGGAATTGGTGGAATTGTATGATGTTGAGGATGGTTATACAGGTACTAGTGGTATTGACCCAGAATCTGTGAACTATAAGAGATCTGAAACATATAACACCATCGACTATGATCCTCATATATTTATAGACACATCATCTGCTATATCAAACATAGTCAGTCAATATGACATAACATCTAATATTCAAGTCAACAATACGAATATCTCTATAAATTTTGACTCTCAACAAACATCACTAGTAGAGTTATTACCACCTCATGAATTCATTGACTATAATAACGATGTAACCAGCCTAGAGTTAAAGTTAGACTCAATGAGAAACTTGATCCGAAGATCCACTGGAGCAGACACATATTACATCAAGACTGGAGAGGATGCTACTGTAGAGAGTGCTGGATTGCTGTTCAACAGTGATGACAAGACTAGCAATATATACAACAAGCAGAAACCACATGTGAATTACGTTTCAAACGACGACACCAATACTAAAACTATTCATGAGTTGGGAGGATTTTTCACTCCAGAAAGATTGGGTGTGTTGTCATATACTAGTTTCACGCCAACTATCACAGTGGACAAGACTAGACTAGAATCAAACACAATATACACATACCCTGATGCATCTGTTATTGGTGATACTCTACGAGACTCAACCACTCCTCTAGTCTATGATGAGACTGTGAGCTGGCAGAAGAGATTATCAAGTGATGGTCTTCTATCTGATGTGAACGATCAAACAAACTATCAGAAGTTCTACAATTATATATCTTCAGATGAGTATAATAAATTCTCCACTCAAGGTGTGAGTCGTAAGGATGATAAGTTCGACTTTTGGCAGGGAGACTTGAGTGATATATGGTCAAATGACGATGTGTTTGAGACTTCAGATACACTTGAACTACCGATTGAATCCAGACAACAAAGTCAGCTGACTAATTCTGGTCAAGTTTATAAATGGCGAGTGGATATATATGGAAATGAGTACGCGTTGCTCAAGAACATGATATCATATGATGAATCTGGTTTTGATATATTAGAGTGTGATAAAGACAAGTATCAAGATAGCTTGACATGCCGTGTGTTTGATGGATTCACCTTCAGTGATATACTCAAGGGTATATCCATATATGATGAGTGTGTGGATGGTGGCTCTAACATATCATTAGATGATATATCTGACAACCTCCAGTTACTTCAACAGACTTCAATGACATGTAATGGTGGAGTGTGTCCGTTAGGTTCCAGATGGGATGAAGTATCTGCAGACGGTGACATATTAAATCATGCAGATATAAATGGATTCAGTTCTCCGCCAGATTATACAGATCTAACTAATTGTGGTTACTTTCTATCTACTTCGTGTCTGGATGAAGATGAAGAAGAATCTCTCAAGATTCACAACTGCAATATTCGAGACGGTTATACTATCAAGATACCTACTGGCTATGTTGAGTCTGATATATATGAGCTAACAGCATCACATTATGGTGTTAATGAATCACCAACATTTTCTGCACAATCTGGTACTATGTTTAATCCACCTTATGATGACATGTGGGACTGTGGCGATTTTCAAGATACATGTGACGATGTACCTCTTGGTGTTTTTTATGATATGGTTGAGACAGCTCGGTTCGATAGTGAGTTGTACGATACAGTACCGACTGCAACACAAGAGACACACTCAGCATCAACTGTGTCTGGAGAAGAATCTAGATCTAGTACCCCTGGTAGGTTGGTCATCAGAAACAACAACAGCGAGTATATAGGTTCGCATGAAAACTTCATGGGAGAGGTTATATCTTCTCTACCAGAAGAATACATGATGGTTGATAGTGATGACAGAGGATTTACTGAATATAACAAGACGTATAATCCAAGACATGACATGCTCAATGACTTAATTGACTTTGATATTATCAACGATATTATGATACTTAAGTCTACGAAATTTGTGTATGTTGTCAAGATTAGGTACTCATATGAAACTGGTAAGGTGTCTGTAGACAACACACGTACATTACTGATAGGACTAGACTACAAGTCTGTCTATATACGACACTTCTATAGTGAGAAGGAGAACACTTTAATGCTCGGTGTATATGATGCTCCTCCTATCGTAACTAGTATCAATCCTCTTCCTATATTCAGTCCTAAATATATTTACACAATTCCTGTCAACCAGAGTGATCTTGTATTCTCAAAACTCAAGTTACCTACAACTGGTTATGTGCTACCAGTTGATGTCTCAAAATTCACACCAACTGAAGGGTTAATTTCATACAACGAACAACTCAAGTTATACTACATCACATCCATAGGTAGATTGTTTGACAATGTATATGGTGATCGGGTGTTTGTGTATCAATCTAGATTCTCCACCGCGGCGCCTAATTCATCTGATATAACTAATTTTGCTCACAATCTATACTACACTCATGCACTAGATTTAGATCAAACGGAGACGTTGAGAGATATATATGGTGTAGAGACACTGTCACAAGACGATCGTGGATTTAGTTACTACAATTTGAATGAATATCTAAATGATAGTTACCTCACTAGTGAGATAAGCTACAATGATATAAACTCTCGGTTGATAGAGACTAATCCATTAGATTTATCCACCGGTATAAGCAGTGATGTTGACCGCCATGGAGATTTTAACTCACTATTTGTACCAGAAGCAATCGCTACCTTTTACTACAAGCTGACAATCGATCCAAATAATATCATACCAGATTCCACATCACCTGTATATCGTATTGAAGCTAGATTTCACCGTCCGGATATAAGCTCAGATCATATTGATATTATTCATGTGGATCGAAAACCTCTGCCAGATTTCGCTGAAATTGATATATCTAGAATTCCAAACGGAAATGATCTAGCAGATCCTCGTCAAGATACATTAGAATATGAATTCAATTTTCTCTTTTCTCCAGATAAGTGTATCAACAATCAATCATCTTGTATGATAGATTGGGATTTCGGAGAGAGATATGCTGGTATCATGTATAAATTCGTGATTATAGCACATACATCAGATGGAGTTAAACATGTATACCCATATAAGTTCTTGCTAAGACCATACGACGCCGGAACCTCATTGTCTGATGTGTCATTAATAACTGCATCTTCATATGTTGATAATGACTACAATGAATGCACAATGTTGGTGTTGGGTTCTGGTCGACCTAAGATGGTTGCTCCTGTGGTGTTGAGAACCAGATCATTGGTCAAAGAGAGATACAATCAAGACGAATTACTCACCTTCGAAAACATTGTGGTACCAGAATCATTGAATTCAATGAATCAACCGGCATATAACACACAGACATAATTAAATGTACATACGATTGAGACTTTAAGGTTTTTGTATAAGTATTTTAATGAGCGCTCAAGTACTAAAGAACACAAACATCGGTGATCTACCAGAGAGTGGAGACATTCATGCGGATGATTATCTCATTATACATAATGATGAACTGACAACTCGAGTGAAGTTCAAAGATTTATATATAACTAAAGAGAATACCACATTTGGTCAGGAGATAAACGATCTATATGAAAAGATAGAAGCACTCTCCGGTTCTCTGGATTCTGTTGCGATTTCTAACGACACATATAGCAAGACAGAGATGGATAATAAACTAGCGAGTAAGATTAACACAGGATCTTCCATGACTTCAGCAGAAATTGACAATAGGTATTACACCAGGAGTATTGTAGATGCAAAATTGAATTCCCGCGCCGGTAAGATAGATGTATATATAAAATCAGAAGTTGATTCATTAATTAGCAGTGCACATTCAGAGATCAATAGATTATCTGGACTATTAGACCAAGTATACACACGAATAGAAAGACTAGAGAAAATCCATGATCCTGGTTGATAACAAATGAACACAATTCCTGTTACAAATCTAAGCAACGATCCAGATACTGGTAACTGGTACCCGGTGAAGTTCGAGTCTCCGGATGGCAGCATGCAGATGAACTCGTATACATATAGAGGTAGTGAAGGTTTATCATTTAGGATATATGAACCATTGATTGGTTCTGAAGATGTCAAGATAAACAACTATTCCTTCCTCATGTTGACTGACAGAATTAACTCACAGGATAATTTCATATATAAGACTCCAAGTGGTGTCGTTAACAAAAACTTTGTATCATATGTTGCTGGTAATCATTATGTTGATGAAGATCCTCGAGTAGGTAGTCTGTTGTGGAAATTTTCATTCTACCCTTCTCAGAGAAACGAGAGTTCATCATATCTAAAGTCAGAAAAATACCGGTTACATACTGTCACTATTGGTCATCCAGACAAGAGTGATAGAAAATACACCGGTGAATTGTGGAATCTGCCGCTATATCGATACGCTACTAAAGATTACTTCTTTAACTTCAAGATAATAGATGCAAACACATTGGAATTACATCATGATGATGGAGTTGATAATTTTCAGCTATTTTTTGTTTACAATCGTTCTAGTGATTTTGATAAATCTATATCAGACACCAACACTGCGCCAGATGGTCAGCCGCTAGGTTTAGAGTTCGCACCATCACAATCATACAAGAAGCACTTCAACAACCTGTATGGCTCTAACATAGTGATAGTGTCTCAATTTGAGTATGTCATCGATGACAATTCACAATCACTATTACTCATGATTCAGCAGTCTGGAGTGAATTACATGCTCAAGTACTCTGCAACCAACCGCAAGATCATTGCTGAGAATTTCACCAGCATGAGAGCCATAGGGCCTACTAATGTGCTCAAGTTGAAATATGACAACATGGTGAAAGTGAACAAACAGACCACTCAGCTCGGTTCTCCATTGATTGATGGTATGTCCACAGATTGGTATTCTTATGAAACAACAATGAACAAGGAGCATCTGGATGTTGAAGCATGTAACTGCTTCACTGAACTGAGAAATAATTATCTATTAAACAGCGAATATTACAATTCATATATCTCAGGTGATGATGTTGTATTACCACTAAACATAACAACATTGAAGAATCAACTTACTCCCTCTGGTGAGCAGACAAGAGCCACAGTGATTGATTCCAAGCAACCGGTTAATATTCGCAGATACTCTCGAATACATTCAGGTACCAATCAGCAGCATGGTACAGATAAGTTATACTTAAGCTATGACACAAACATAGACACTATAAAACTACTACCTGGTAGACTTACATATTTCCACACACCTCAAAACATGTACCCATATAAGTACATAAACATAAACGATCTTGATCTGCACAAGAAAGGTGCAACCGGTGGAGATTCTCCATTAACATCCGACAAGATGTTTAAAAAGAAAGCCGGTTATCCAGGAACAACTAATCACGGTGACTCTACAGATGAGCAATCATTCACATGGTTGTGTACATGGTTGTATACTGATCCACGTGATGGAAGAAGCGTATGGTTGGATAGATACTACAAACCTGATGATCACACTCATTACACAGCACTCCGCGCGGTGCTGGATTCATCTGTTGTGTATAATGAGCATTTCAGCTCGATATTAAGACATATCAACCCAACCACTGGGTTGTTCGACAAGATAAGTGATCTTAGATTACAAGAAGGTTCCTGGTATGCATATTACAAGCTAGGTGTTGATGATTTTAACAACATAATCAACACCATACCGGATGTTGAGAACATCGGGATCACGAAATTTAAGACAATTACATCCGGAGATTCTATATCAACTCAATCTGAGGAATACACCTTCACTGGAGACCAAAGAGGTGAAATTCAACATCAAAACAATTACATAAAAGATAAGCTGTTCACATTATCGTTCAGCATGCAATGCGAAGATTGGTCTAGACCTACTGGTTCGCAGATCATAGGCGACTATGCTGGATCTGGTTTTGGTGTTTTCACCGGGTATGATACATCTTTAATAAACATAAACCATATTCACCGATCCGGAAGCAATACAGACCATGTTGAAATATTGAACTCTCGTTTTGATACAATCACTACCATCTCAGTCGACAAGTATAATTCATCAGACATAGTATGGGTGTTCAATGAGAGTAGCTTCGATAATGTGTACGTGTTGTTGATCTCAAATCACACAAACATGTACAAAGGTTTTGCCAGTGTCGAGTTGTATGAGTTCCGGGAATATGATTTCAATGGTTCTTTGAAGAGAAGCAGTGTGTTGGACCTATCTACACAACCTCACATCAAGATACAAGAAAATCGTAGAAAGAGTGAAGGTATCAACATACATGACAGACACACTCGGACGTGGATCACAAATAATTATATCATTGATGGTACTGATATGATGGTAAACTACAATATAGATGATCAAATCGCGCTTCGGTTGTCTACAGTTGATATGACTGGTACGTTAGAGCATGTTAACATACACTCTGGTCACTCGGCATTCAGATTCAGTGTGAACGGACACGATGATGACAAGCCAGATACGTTAATTAACACATCTTCCGGGCCAAAACTAATCAGAACTGGAAAATCTAGGAATGATTCTAACAGCTACAACATGATACATTTTGTAAATTCTCTGGATGATATGTATCTGGCTCGAGTTGATTCCAACTACATAAGAATTTATAAGAACTATGTACCTACTCAGAGATACAGACTGCCAGTTCAATCAGCAAGTCTCAATGCAATCATAGGTTACACACGTGTTTATGACGAGGATATATTGCTAGTTATATCTGGAGGTGCTGTATATCTCATCAAGAGTGACAATACTCTCAGACTACCTCACTCAACATCCAGACCACCTACGTTAGAAACCATGAAGCTTCCCACCGGTGAGGTTCACTTGCTGATATCACATCACTCCACCAACAAGATGTATGACACATCTTTCAATGAAATCGAATCATACAACCTCAGCTCTAACAACCCTCTAGATAATTATTCATTTCCTCACAGATCGTCTAGACTGAACAACTCACATCGACACATGCTGGATTCTGCCAGGTTGTACTTCAAGATACGATTGATAAACTCTAAAAATATCAACAACGTAAAAACAGACATAATGCATCTAGATGTGAGCAGTTTTGGCTCTGAAGAGAAGCACGTCACATACACATGCGACACTATAAACGGTGCCAACACATTGTATATCGATGGGGAGATTGTAGCTCAAAATAGATTGATACCTAATATGTATAGATCTGGTACTCGAGACAAATCCACACTAACAGTTGGAACAGCTCCATATGTGAGCAACACATCTTTACTAGAGTTCACACAAGATGAAGGTCATTATGATATGAACCTCCGCGATTGTACAATATCCAATGTAGCTTACTTCAATACTAATCTTAATTACTACCAAACTCGAGCTGCATACAAATCAACACAAGAGATACAACCACTCATAATGGAACTACCGACTGGTTATAGAAATTATATAGATGGTGTTGAGATGATGTTCAAGCACCGTATGCCCGGTAGAAAAAGTGAACAGTTTGATGTCAATTTCTACACGTTATCTGTATCCAACGTGAATATGATCAAGGACATAACAACATTGGTGGACAAAAGCATCCGGTCCATGATACCGATCAACACTTCACCTCGCAACTACACATGGTCCAAGGATCAACCAGTAGATCTAACCTCCGTGATTGGTTCAGATGTCAACAGATACAGAGTTTATCAAGAGTGTGTACCGGATCCTTCTCCACCGGCGACTCAGACTCCTACACCTACTCCAACACAGACACCATCAATCACAACTACACCTTCAGTCACACCTTCAGTCACATTGACACCTTCAGTCACATTGACACCTTCAGTCACAACTACACCATCAGTCACAACTACACCATCAGTCACAACTACACCATCAATCACAGTCACACCTAGCGTCACAGCCACACCATCAGTCACAGTCAGTGTCACTCCTGGATCTAGTCCATCTGTAACAGCCACTCCCACTGTGACGCCATCAGTCACAGCCACACCATCAGTCACAGTCAGTGTCACTCCTGGATCTAGTCCATCTGTAACAGCCACTCCCACTGTGACGCCATCAGTCACAACACCAGAAGCTAGTTGTTGTGATGCTTACAGCAATTCATACCCAACCACCGGTGACAATAGCTCGAGAGAACCAATACAGTCATTGATCACTGCTGGATTTGACGCTGGTGGTCATTTCTGCTTCGATGATATAAGAGTCACTGGATTACCCAACCAGAAGAAACTCAGAACTTCGGACAACAAGATAGTAGGTGTTATAGTATACGCCGGAGAGTTCAGTAATTCTACAATTGTGTACAGCACTCCAGCTGGTGATTGCTACACAGGTGATATATCTATAGTGGATGCAGACGGATGGGTGGTTTTAAACTTAATACCTTGATGACATGGCAATATTAACTCAACACTCAACAAACAGCAGCGTATTCATGGGTTGGTATGGAACATGTGAGACATCATGCGAAGATTATGCGCTATCAAACACTCCAATCAAGTATGTGTATCTAGTTGGTGGTAACAACGCATCCTATATTTCATATGACAAAGATTTACCCTCATTTCTCAATTTTCTAGATTCGCTGCAATGTGGCCGAAGTTATATACTAGTCCTAGGTCCTGGAACTGGTTCCATTGACATACCTCACTTGACTGTATCTGATGAGCTAACTGACACAACTGGTCGAATCGTGAACTCATGTGTACCTAGTCCGTCAGTCACACCCACAGTGACTCCAACAGTCACTATGACTCCAACGATCACAACAACTCCTAGCGTAACCATCACACCTACTCCTACTCCAGCCAACGTCACACCTTCAACCACACCCACACCTACACCCACACCCACACCATCAACCATACCTCCTGCTTTTTGTGAAGGCTATACCCACTCTGTAGATGGTGGCTCGGAGCAGACAGTAGGTAATGTGAGATCCACCAACTTCAAACCTGATACACAACTCTGTCATCATGGTGGAACTGGAGGACCTCCGAGTAGTGCTATTTTGAGAATACAACCGTCTGGCACCATTGTAGGTTCGTTGACTATTAACGGTGTGTTGATCAACAGCACCATTAAGTACAGACATATGGATGATGAATCATACACAGGTACAGTGACACCAGGTGTCATAGTCACAGAGTTACACAAATCATGAGCATATTGAATCAAGAGTATAGCTTAGGGTGGTATGGAGATTGTGATCTCTCACCATGCGAACCATTTGACTTGTTATCTGACTTTATAGCAACACAAGTCAAGGAGATATATGAAGTGGGACCAACCGGAACCAATTATCATCGATTTCTCTCTGATTTCTACTGGTTTGGATTTCCTGAAAACAATGATTTCAATGAATTGTCCTGTGGTAAAACATATCTGATAATACTACATCCAGGTTCAACCATAGATATACCTGGATTCGTTCCAACTGATGCAGATGATGCATCTATCAAGCTATTGTCTGAAACCTGCAATATAGATACAGTAGTATCACCATCCGTCACACCTACCACTACTACAACACCATCAATCACAGTCACTCCATCAACCACTCCGTCGATATCTGCTGATAACGATGATGATCCAGGAGACAATCCTCCAGGACCTGGAGACAGTCCCACTGTGACTCCGAGTCCCACATCAACTCCTGCTGATTCGAATGCCAGTCCCACTGTGACTCCGAGTCCCACATCAACTCCTGCTGATCCGAATGCCAGTCCCACTGTGACTCCGAGTCCCACACCGACAAATGTAGATCCTAACGCCA